>ERZ1292630.1872-Hain-H41-02um-R3-1872-length-20034-cov-7_pt1 | contig 20034 bp, 6 predicted proteins | sample MGYA00564408_ERZ1292630 | MGnify/ENA primary metagenome ERZ1292630 (study PRJEB36523, sample SAMEA6512641) | groundwater metagenome | collected 2019-01-08 | study: AquaDiva: Metagenomics assemblies of 32 groundwater samples
AGGGGAATCTCCCTGCTATCACACGCGTCGAAGATCGTAGCATCCATCGTGAACCACCGACTGCCACGGGTCGCGATCTCGCCGAACCAGGCAGGGTTCCGAGCAGCTCGCTCGACATCAAGCGTGGTAAGCAGCCCCACCAGCGTCATCCGGGAACACAGGAGTGCTGGGAAAACCCTCTTTGCAGCGACAAACTCGTTGCAATCGACGTCGATAAGGCGTTTGACAAAGCGAACCGGCGCGCGCTCGCAGAGATCCTCATCGCGCGACCCCGCTGCATCAATGTCATAGGGGAACTATTCGACACGGAAGTGTACGTGAGAGGGCAAAGCAAACGGTTCACGACCAAGGCAGGCGTGAAGCAAGGTTGCCCGCTCTCACCAACCCCGTTCGTGATCGCTCTCGACGAAGCCAAGCTTCACGGCCTTCGTTACACTCCGTCACGCGGTTCGTCGCTGAAATGACACAATACGATGCGGAAAGCCATCTCGCTGGCAAACGTCGCGATTGGACTGCCGCCACCACCTGGAAGTGATAGGGAATACAGATAGAGCGCAAGCGCGAGCTCACGGTCGTCTCGATGGAGCGACAAGCGCATCCGCAGCAACACCTCGTCGCGCAGCAATGAACAAGCGGCCGATCGGTCACCCGCTACCAGGCACGAAAATCCGACGTTCCTGAACGATGCTGCTAGGTCCGGGTGGTCGACGCCCGCGTACAGCGTGCGCCTCATTTCCAGGGCTTCTCGTTGCAATGCTACACCCGCGCAGTCACCCATCGCCGCAAGGGAGTTACCGACGTTGCTGAGCGACGCGGCCAAGTCCGCGTGGTCGCCACCCGCGTACAGCCGCCGCATCATCTCCAGGGCCTCAAGCTGCAAGGCCACGCCCGCCGCTCCATCGCCCATCGACTTCAAAGAGATGCCGACGTTGCTGAGCGAAGCAGCCATGTCCGGATGGTCAACGCCCGCGTACAGGCGACGCCTCATTTCCAGAGCCTCGCGCTGCAACGCCAGGCCCGGCGCGCCATTGCCCATCGCCTCCCAAGAGGTGCCGACGTTGCTGAGCGACGCGGCCAGGTCCGGGTGGTCGACGCCAGCGTACAGCCGCCGTCTCATCTCCAGGGCCTCGCGCTGCAAGGCCGCGCCCGCCGTGCGATCGCCCATCGCCACAAAGGAGGTGCCTACGTCGTTGAGCGACGCGGCCAGGTCAGGGTGGTCGCCCCCGCACAGCCGCCGTCTCATCTCCAGGGCCTCGCGTTTCAAGCTCATGCCCGCCACGCGATCTCCCATTGCCACAAAAGAGGTGCCGACGTTGTTCAGCGACGCGGCCAGGTCAGGGTGGTCGACGCCGGCGTACAGTCGCCGCATCATCTCCAAGGCCTCGCGCTGCAAGGTCGTGCCCGCTGCGCAATCGCCCATCGCCTTCAAAGAGGTGCCGACGTTGTTCAGCGACGCGGCGAGGTCTGGGTGGTCAATGCCCGCGTGCAGCCGCCGTCTCATCTCCAGTGCCTCGGACAGTGAGGCTGCACCCGCCGCGCGATCTCCCATCGCCTCCAAGGTGCTGCCGACGTTGTTGAGAGACGCGGCAAGGTCCGGGTGGTCGTCTCCGCGGTAAAGCCGCCGCCGCATCTCCAGGGCTTCACGCTGCAAAGCCGCGCCCGCGACGCGATCGCCCATCGCTGTCAAGGAGCTGCCGACGTTGCTGAGTGAACGGGCCAGGTCCGGGTGGTCGACGTCGGGGTGCAGCCGCCGTCTCATCTCCAGGGCCTCGCGCTGCAAGGCCGCGCCCGCCACGCAGTTGCCCGTGGCCGTCAAAGCACCTCCGACGTTGTTGAGAGAGGCGGCAAGGTCCGGGTGGTCGACGCCGCGGTAAAGCCGCCGCCTCATCTCCAGGGCCTCGCGCTGCAATACCATGCCCACCGGGCGATCGCCCATCGCCTCCAAAGAGACGCCAATGTTGTTGAGCGACGCGGCCAGGTCCGGGTGGTCAACATTCGCGTGCAGCCGCCGCCTCATCTCCAGGGCTTCGCGCTGCAAGGTCAAACCCGCCACGCGATCGCCCATTGCCTCCAAGGATACGCCAACGTTGTTGAGCGACGCGGCCAGGTCCGGGTGGTCGACGCCAAAGTACAGCCGCCGCATCATCTCTAGGGCCTCACGTTTCAAGGCCACGCTCGCCGCGCGATCGCCCATTGCTTCCAAAGAGACGCCGACGTTGTTGAGCGACGCGGCAAGGTCCGGGTGGTCGACGCCCGCGTAAAGCCGCCGCCTCATCTCGAGCGCCTCGCGCTTCAAGGCCACGCCCGCCGCGCGATCGCCCATCTCCTCCAAAGAAGCGCCAACGCTGTTGAGCGATGCGGCCATGTCCGGATGATCTACACCCGCGTACAACCGCCGCCTCATCCCAAGGGCCCCAAGTCGCAAGACTACACCTGCCGCGTGATCGCCCATCACTATCAAAGAGTGGCCGACGTTGTTCAGCGACGCGGCCAGGTCGGCGTGATCGCTCCCATGCAGCCGTCTCATCATCTCCAGAGACTCGACTTTCAAGGCCATGCCCGCCGCGCCATCACCCATCGCCTCGACCGAGCTGCCGACGTTGTTTAGCGCCGCGGCCAGGTCCGGGTGGTCAACGCTCACGTGCAGCCGCCGTACCATCTCCATGGCCTCATGTTGTAAAGCCATGCCCACCGCGTGATCGCCCATCGCTTCCAAAGAGCTGCCGAGGCTGTTGAGCGATGCGGCCAGGTATGGGTGGTCGACGCCGGCGTGCAGCCGCTTGCGGAGAGCCAGCGCCGCGCTTTCGGCGTTAACCAGCGTCTTTCGCCCTTCAGCGTTGTTGCCGGCAAGTCGCCCTCCGCTGCCGAAGATGGCCAAGGCAGACGCAAGCGACGCCAGCTGTTTGTCGTCGTAGTTAGGGCCTGCAACGGCTTTCAAGCCCATCTGGGCCAGCGTGGTGAAAGCCGAGGCCGCTGAAGAACCCAAGTCATCTGCGTGTGATAGCAGCGTGGCTGCGTCGGACAGCACAGAGAGCAAGTCGTCGCCATCTAGAGGCTGGCCCTCATCAGCGTCACCACGTGCGCCACACTGATGCAGCAGCGACGTCAAGGCTATGAGCGCGGGCGCCGGGGCACGGTGCGAATTGGAAAGTGCTTTCCAGAACACCAAAGTGGAAAACATGGGACGCAGCCCCCCGACGTCGATCTCGGGTTCATTCCTGTCGGTCCGGGCCGCCAGGTCTAACTGGTGGAGTGCTCCAGCAGAACCAGCGGTTATTGCTGCGATGGCTACCGCGACACGACGCGCGGGCGTGGAGCCGACTATGCCACCCGGCTCTGCCACCTGTCGCCACTTTGCGTAGCCGCGTTGAACGGCGGTGAGCACAGTGATCGACACGTCCAGTGTCGTACTGTACGAGCAAAAGGACATTGCGTCCTCGTACAACTGCAGTGCCTCAGGTTCACCTCGCAGCTGCAAGAGTATCGCCTCCCGACAGCGGTGACGGATGTCAGCGTCGATCTCAACCGCCAGGGTAGCTCCGCCGCCGAGCAACACAGCAATCTCGGAGCGGAGTGGACGACCGGTGCACGCGGCGATAGACACCAGACGAGTAACCGCCCACGGTCGCATGCCCGTCGCCTTGCGCAACGGGTCAACCGCAGCTTGAGCATCCGCATCCACCAATCCCAGTCGCTGCGTGAGCAATGTGCGCACGTCGACGTCGTTGAATACCTCAACGTGAATCCAATGCATGTTGCGCTCCGCTGCCTGGAGGGACTCAATCAAAGTGGGAGGAGGGCGAATGGTCGTGACCAGGATGCGGGTGTCCACGTCGCCGCATGTTGCTGCGCTGCGAAGTGTCCGGAGTACAGGGGGCAGATCGGTCAAGTCGTCCGCGCCATCGAAAATGATCAAAAATGGTCGAGGGTCGTCGAGCTGCGCCCGGGCTCGTTGTAAGAATGCAGTGACGTCTCTCGCGGCTGCCTGAAGGTCACCACCAGCAACCGAGTAGTCGAGAGGGCCGGTATGCGGTTGCAGCTGCGGCCTCAGAATGAGGTTGACCGCGTCGTACAGGTCCTCCATCGCCGCGGCTGCGGAGGCCCCCCAAGCCTCAAGGACACAGAGGTAGTCACCCAGCGACGTCTCCGCGTACTCACGGGCCAGCATCGTCTTGCCCATGCCGGGAGGGCCATGCAGTATCGTGACGGGATGGACAGACAACGACTGTTGAAGTTGGCGAGCGTAGACTTCACGGTGGACGAAGGAATGATCAGCAACCGGGCCGGTGAGTGAGGGAAAGGCGCCGTGCTGCTGCAAGCGGGTCAACTCACTCCTGAGCGCCATCGCGGACGGGCGGCGAGCGGCCTGACGGGAGAGGCAAGCGGCACAGAGGGACAATAGTTGGGACCGCACAGCATCACTGAAGCTACTCCACCGGGGCGTCATTTCGGAACGCGGAATTTGTGGATCGTCCACCTGAATGGAGCCCGTTTGGCTCTGCACAGTGGTACCCGTGAGCGCCTCGAACAAGATGCCGCCGACGGCGTAGATGTCACAGGCGAAACCGTCCATGTGATTGCGCAGCTTGCCAGCACGCTGTTCAGGCGGCGCATACTGGGGAGTGTGTCCCGCCACACGGAGACTGTCCTTCGCGCGGAGCGACAATGAAACGCCGAGGTCAGCTAGCTTGGCAACACGTTGGTCGTCGAACAGTAGGACATTCTCCGGCTTGAGGTCCATGTGGGCGCAGCGCAGCCGGGTGTGCAGGTGGACGAGCGCTTCAGCAACCTGCATCATCAGCGACAGCAGTTCGGCGCCGGTGCACCGTTCGCCAGTCTTGTCTCGCACGGCTGAACCCGCGTCGCAAGTGGCTGGCTCCATCACGATCCAGTCGTCTTGTTCATGCTGCTCTGCCGGGCACACGGCAAGGAGCCGAACAATGTTGGGGTGGGCCACCTGGTTCATCAGCAGTGCCTCGCCGTCTCCTGTGTTGATCTTCTTCGCGACAACCACCTCATTGGCGGCACCAGCCGCGGAGTTTTGTGTGAGAGATGAACGGAACACTGATTGCGCGGGGTCCAGAGCTCCGCTGAGGCTGAACTGATCACGACGAATCTGCGGAATGGGTTCCGGGTACCGGTGATAGGAGTACACCGTTTCGCGTATGCGCTGCGTCGCGCTTAGCGTTAGTGCCGGCGAGCCTCTCGCGGTAGACTGAGAAAGATACTCGACGGACATCGATTAGGAGCTAGTACCGATAATAGCTGCAATACAATAGCGAAGGAATAGCTGCAGCAAAATATTACTGTATGTCGTGACCCTCTTTAATCAAACACGATCTATCAACAGCCTGAGCCGGTGGAATAGCCATACGAGCGACAGCTGAATGACGCGCCGGTGCAATAGGGTGGCAGCAAACCCTATACACAAGAGCCCCGGTGGTGGTGTGTGCAAACAAAGAAGGCCACAGATACTCGTATCCGTACCGTCACAGCACGCGACCTCGGACACCAAAAATGGTGATAATTGGGGTGGGCGGCGCGCGCATTACTTGAGCGGCAATCCCCCAAGAAACAGCCCGTCAACCTGGTGGAACGGGTAGTCACGCTGATGCAGCACTCTGGCGGCGACCCCACCTGGGCGCAGAATCACGAGGCAGCCAGAGGAGGATGTGCAATTCGACGACAACGACGACGACGACACCCCATCTGACGTGGTGAACGCACCGATCTTATTGGCAAGTGAGGACGACGGCTCATGGGACAACCACGACAGGAGATCGCCGACGCTGCTCGTTTGCTGAGGCTCACGGACGAACACAATGAGGCGTATCGAGGGGACCGAGGTCGCGCTCCGGAAGAAGGAATGATACAGGAACGCGAGGGCATGGTATAGATACGGGACTCGCTCATCAGCTCCGGTCACGTCGGTCGTTTCGAAGTACGTGATGAATGTGGTGTTCGGCCGCGCGAGCAGCATCCAAACCATGAACGCCCCCTCCGCGAAAAAGATATATGGGAACCTCCAAACCATTTCCAGTTGGTGCCGGAAGGTCGGTCGCGAGGTGCCCCACTGAACGCGATGCGCGTCACCGAGCCCGGCGGCCCGGAACCCAGCGAGCAGCGCGGCTTCATCGTCGGGATGGATGCCGCGGCGACGTCTCAGCAGCCGATCCTCCACGCGCGGCCGCCAGTCGTAAAGAACCATCCGCAGCCCCTTCCCCTCCCCCACCGTGGCCACCGGTGGAACAACGGGCAGCCGTGCTGACCTCGTCGTCGCCCCCATCATGGCTGGGGAGGAGAGGCGAGTCGCCTTCGTCGTCGTTGTCGTCGTCATGATGTCACTGTACTGCCGTTCGATGCGCGCTCGCACGGCGACGGCCCAGGATCGAATCACCCGGTGAAATTTGGGATGTCCGAAGATCCACGAATGCCCACCCCAGTGAGCCATGTAGAAGAAGTCGACGTGGGTCTCCACGTGCCGCGCCGTTCGGGGCAGCGCTAGTTGGTCGAACGCCGACGTCGCCGCGCAGCCGTGGCCATCATCGTCGCCGTGACCTCTCTCTCCCTCTTCATTCTCCCCAGCAACCCGTTCGACGTTCTCCCCAGCAACCCCCTGGTGGAGGCTCTGGTCCTGACGAGAGCAAACCGCACTACCGTTCTGCGGCACAGTGAGATGACGGAAGAGCGCTGCATCCGCTTGACCTCCAAGGACGAGTTGGCCACGAAACAGCGAGGGCAGGACGTTGTGCTCCGGCGAACCCATCGTCGCTTCCAAAAGGGCAGACGTCAACGGGTTGTGAATGCCAGCGAGGATGGATGCGGCCAACTCCACGTTCACCTTGTTCAGCTTTTCATAGTGTGCCGAGTAGTGCATCACTGGCGTGGAAAAACGTAACGGGGAAGCCATGTGCTTCGCGAGGTATCCTCTGGCGGTCTTCATGCCCGCTCCCGCGAGCCAGGCGAGCCACGCGACGCCGCACGGCTCCATGCTAGCGTGGTATTGGTTGAAGGGCTCGAAGCGCTGGCCGCCGATGAACATAAACGTAGCGACCGGCGACGAGTCACCCATCGAGTGTGGTATCGCGGTCGTCGTGTTCCTTCGGGCTACTAGGACGCCACCCGGCGCTTGCGAGACAGGCAGAGGGGGGCTACGATTTTCGCCCCCCGCAGAACGCGATGACAGGTTCGCCAGCGACGACATTGACGCGTCCCCATCGAAGAAGGTTCCATCGGTGCGGATCCATGGCACACCGCTCAAACCGCCGTTGGCACTGCCGCCGCCGCCGCCTCGGTCGTCATAGACCACGCATTGCGGCAAGAGTCGCACCTCCCACGCCGCGTCGGGCACATGTCGATAGCCAGGCAGATGAAACGGTCTCGACGGTTCCTGGTCGCACACGGCGAGACCATAGGCGACACGTTTCAGCACACGCCACAGGACATGCTCGTCGCGTATCCGACTTGCCTGTGACCACGGCAGCCGCATGATCACCGACATAGCATAGTGGTAGGACACGGGTGGCTGCGGCATGCTTTGGGTCGCGGCGTCGGACCGCCGCGATGACGACGTTGCTGCGGTCCGTTGCCGCTCAGTGGCGGCACGACGCCGCAAGGCCAGGACCGCGTCACGGGCATCCTCGGCGCTGCAGCGCGATTGGGTGCAGCGACTGACGTTACTCCCGTCGAGGGGGGCCTTCGTCGGTGTCACGGCCGCCGCAGCTTCCGCAGACTGGGGTCCAAATTGGCGTCGCACGCGGTGGCGCCGGCCGGTCACCAGTAGCTGCACCCCATGCATGAGTAGCCCGTGGCCATGCCAGGTCGCGTCGAAGGCGCCATCGCACGCCGTGAAGGGCGCGAATGGATTGCGCCGGATGCCGAGTCGCGTCTCACGCTGCTCCGCTTCAGAGCCTAACAGCGCTGCCACGTCGACCGGTACGGAGTGCGTCGCGTTCCGCAAGAGCTCGAGCTGCCAAGCTGGCTCTCCCCCGCCTCCCGCTGCCTCGGTTTCAAACATATTTCGCACATCGGTCCCATAACAGCGCGAGAGGGGTAATCGTGCCTCCTTCTTCTTGGGACGAAGACGACGTGACGTCAGTGGTGTTGCAGGACTCAACGATGACAAGGAAGGCAGCAGCAACCCCCCCTCAGTCGGCAGCAGCAGCGCTCGCGGGGGTGCCTCGGGAGCCGCTCCCGAAGGCGCCGGCACCTGGGAGGGAAGCGGTACCGATGGACGCTGACGCGGCTGAGGGTCGCCGACAACCCACATCCACACGAGGCACAGGACGCAGACGCAGGCCGGTGCGCCCACGAGTAGATGACGAAACGTCGGACGCCTCATGCCCATCGCTGAGCTCGAAGAAAACGAGTCACCTTACGACTACGCCTTAGGAGCTGTGCTTCGCGGTCTGTTTTGTTCATCGTCGTCCCTCGACATTCGTCGTCGGGTTCCTCATTCACTTCGGTTCTTGTGTGACGTTACCCACTCTTTGGATATCCGTTTCGTTTTCGCTGCGGTATGCAATCAAAAAAAACCCCATCCCCACAATCTTCCTCTGCTTTTCAGATGTCAGATCTCGGAGTCCTCTGTGTGATTAAAGAGTCCAAAGCCGTCGCGCTTATCGGATGATATGACGCGATGGTGGAGTATGGGCAAACAGACGGAGGCATATGGGACAGCTACTGCATTTCCCCAAGGGGCTCCTTCAGCAGGAGAGGAGGGGAGATGCGGCATGCGTTGGCAGCGCGCGCTCCCTGGGTGGGGTGTCAGTGGGAGGAAAACTGCACGAAGTCGCGAAAGTCCTCCTCCGCCACGGCACGCAGCCGTTGCAACTTGGCCTCCTCGACGGACAATGCCGTCCGAATGCCAGCGATTTCCCGCTGTAACTGGTCTTCTTCTCTGGAGACCGCCTCGCGTTGCTCCGCGATGCTGTCGGCGCGCGAGACCGACGCTGCTCTCAAATCCACGGCCGCCACCAGCCGCTGCTCCTCGAGCACCGCTTCCTCGATGCGGGCCTTGAGGTCATGATAGAGCTGCGCGACGCGAACCCGCTGCTCACCGGCAGCCGAGGAGGCAACGCCACGACGATGCGTTGTTGCCGCGGTCGTGAACAACTGCTGCTCCAATTCCACGAGTTGCTGCCGGGTGCGTGCCAACTCCGACGCCAGAGCGACCGCCTGCTGCTGCAACGACGAGATACCCGTTGCCTCCGGTGCGGGCCGGCCTAGCAGCTCACACCGCAGCGCTAACACCGTTTCTCGAGCGGCCGCAACCTCCACCTCGAGGTGGCGCTGTTTCCGCAGGAGTGCATCCTCTCCCCCCTCCTGGCCGTCCTCAGTATCGTCGTGGCTCTCTTCCCTCCTCCCCGGAGCGGGAGTGAAGGCTACAGACGATGCCGTCGTCGTCGATGAAGCGGAAGAGGACGAGAGAACGCCGCCGCCCTGGTGGTAGTACACCATCGCGTCGCGGCTTTCATCCACTCGAGTTCGAAGTGACTCGAGCAACGCCGTCAGCTCCTCCACCTTGCGACGGACCGTCGCTAACCGCTGCGATCCGCGCTGGCCTTCGGCAGCGGCGCTCAACCTGTGCAACCGGGCCCTGGACGTGCACTCGGACGTAAACCATCGCAAGTAGGCGACCCGCTCGGACCGCTCCACGTCGTCCCGATGCGCGGTTTCGTCCAGTTTCAGCAATTTCAACTCCCCGGCCACCATCCCTTGGCCGTCGGGCGGCGCCAAGCCCCTCTCCCCGCCGGGTGGTGGGGCGACGACGCACAAAGCCGACATCTCATCCCTGCATGCGCGAATCTGCGAGGCCGCAGCCTCGATGGCGGCTTCCAAGTCGACGGCGCACTCGCGGAGAACGTTGTGGCGTAGCCGTAGCACCTCGTCGCGGGCGTGATGCTCCTCGCGCGTGGCGCGATCGCGAAGATCCACGTACCCACGAACAAGGGCAGCCTGGGCGATGGCATCCAACTCCGCCATCTCCCCATCAATGCGCGGAGGCGAGTACAGCGTGGGAGGAGGAGTCGCCGCTTCCGTTCTCCACTTATCAGTCACGTTGCGGAGCCGCGACGCAACCGAGGTGAAATCCAGCGACGACGCTGGACCGTTGGTGGCCGCACCGGGGCCGACGGACCTAGACGCGGCCAGGTCGTCGAGCCAGGCAGCGAGCATGACCGCATCCTCCTGCCGAAGGAGGCAGGTGAACCCGCCACCACCTTGTTCGTCTTCAACGTCTTCGACCTCTAAATCACGGCTTGACGTTGGGTTGTTGTGGCGGCGGGCCGCGGCACCAGCCAGGGGTAGAGGCCGGTCGTCAAGGGTGAACTCGCCGTCGTCGTCGCTCGCAGACACATGAAACTCTTCATCCCCCCTGGCCCCTAAGACGGCGTCATGATGAGCCACGCGCCAATGCAGCAATCCCATGGCGCGGAGCTCCGACAGAGCGGCGCGCGTTCGTCGCTTTGCGGTCGATTGCTCATGGCTCAGCGCCGTTCGCCTCCCCAGTGACGCACGCTGCCGTTGATCCAGCGACTCAGTGGTTTGCCTCCGCGACGCGCTACGCTGTCGAACGGCGGCGTGAAGGGCTGCAAGTCGCGGAACGGAGCTGCTGGCTGAACCTGAGCCCCCCGCAACGTCGTTGGCCACTCGTGGCTCCCCAAACGTGCGGCTGCCTCGAAACTCCGCGCTCGCGATGGTAGGTGGCCTTGGCGGCGGACTCGGAGACCCACAGCCGACGTGTGAAACCGCACTCGGGCCGCCGGCAAGCGGCGACGCGTCCCACATCGTAAAACGCCTGGCGTCACCTTCTGCGTTCACGACGCCGGTGGCCATATGTTCCCCCCTGCAGCGGTAAGTAGGGACAACGGGACGATGCAACACAACACGCCAAATTACCGCAGCCTCGGCCCCAGAAAAGGTAAACGCATAACTCACACTCTTCCTCTCGCTCACGAAAAGTCGAAACTTTTGCAGCACCCACCACTCTTCTTCGCTCGACCGCGATAGACAAAGGATGTCAACGACTGCCATCCATTGGCGCTGCAGCGTGGTGGGTGGCGGGATGATGCGCTACCATCATGCGCAACCACACGAGCGTCCGCAGCGTGCAGGCGACGATGCGAATCCGGTCCACCACGGCCAAGAAGGGGCGTACGGGCGCAGGCGCCGTGGCGGCCGCCTTCGCAGGGGAGGACGACAACAAGGAAGCGTCCGCTGTCGTCGTCGCGCCCTTCCGGAGGCCCCAGGCATCTGGGTTCCCCATGCTCCCTGCGTTGCACGCCACGACCGGTGCCAGGAGGGCGACCAGCATGTCTAGATTGCCGAGTGGGGACCCGTTGCCGCCTTTGCGCCGACGCAAGCTAAACGTCACATCGGCGGCGATCGACGCCTCGCGTCGCAGGAGGACGCCGGCGCTCGGAACGACCGCTGCGGTCTCCGCAGAAAGGTCACCGACTTCCCCCGAGGGGAAGTGCCTTTGACGCGCTGGCACGACCGATGAGGGCGGTCCGTCGAGCAGGATCAACCCCGCGGCGCACCAGTCAACGAGCCACAAAAGAGTCGCCAACGCCGACTCGCTCCGGGCCTCCTCCGTCAGGACGCTGAGCACCGCGGCAGCCGCAGCGGCGAGGGACTGCGTCGCCGCCGGTGCCTCAGGGGACGGGGAAAACGATGCGGCGGAAGGATGGAAGGACGACCCTACCGCCATGCCGCCGAATGCCGCCGACGTCGATTGGTGATGGCTCGTCGGCGGTGCCCCTTGCACGAGATGAATCCCCCCTGACGCCGCTCGCATCGCGACGGCGAACTCCTCCAAGTACTGCCCGGTGGTCAACTGAAAGCGCTGCGACATCAAGACCAGACACCGGTCCGTGAAAAAAGGTTCCGGGAACCGGTCCAAATAGAGACAAAGGAGCATGAAGGCGACGTCCGGGGGCTGTTGGCGGACAAAGTCGTCGGAGGGGTTACTCATCGTGGCCTGGGGGGTCACCTCCATGCCGTTGTTGTCGTGGGGACTCAGATCACGACCCATGTTGCCGCCACGATCGGTGAAACGTTGCGGCTGTCTGATCGGCGGGAGGAACGGGACGTTGCCGTCTTCGTCGATGGCCCTGGCGGCTGCGACCGCTTTCTCGCAACTCACCGCACTGTGGAAGGGATCGCCGGATGGGCTCCAGGGCGCTACTTTGACGGTATGCTGGGACCGGGCAGCAGCGGCAGCCGCAGCATCGGCGAGTATTTGTTTTGAGTTCGCGTCACCTTCCGAAGAAGGCCCCGGGGCTGGAGGCGAACCGGAGCCTACAAGAGATCGGTTGCTCGTGACGCTGACTGCGTTCGCACCCGCGGTGGCGGACACAAGAAGCGCACCGAGCCCTCTGCGCCCGGTCAGGATCAATGACCCCAGCCGCCGTAGGAAGGCAGGGGCGCACCGAGGCGCGATGGGGACATACGGATTCACCTCTCCCCTTCCCTCCTCACCGAGTGCACCACGGCCGCCTCCTACGGCCATGTCGCCGCTGGGCATTCCGAGGTGTGAGGACATGGCCGGGACGCCTCTGATGAGACAGGCGCGATACCCAGACGCCCCGAAAACGCGGCCGCATGGATTCACAATCGTGACGGTGATCACCACTTTGAGGGTATCCTCGACACACACGACCGCTAAGAGCTGCAGCAAGTCGAACGAGGCGGTAGCTTTCACCAGAGCGGAGATGTGGACGATCGCAGCATCGCCAGGTGCGACGACGTCACGGTCAAGCTCACACCGAAAGTCGGTTTCGCGTGCGCCAGGATCGGCGCCGCATTCCTCGCTGTGGCCTAACTCCACTCGCTGCGTGATCGACACTCGAAATGGATAGGCCCGTGCGCCATTCAACCCAGCCACGTTCACTCCCGCGCCTTTGGAGACACCGCTTCCGTTGTTGACGCCTCTCCCAGAGGGAGCCATCTGGGCGATGTGACTGACATTCGTAATGTGTACGGTCGCGGCGAAGCGGAGGGCTTCGTCTCCGTTGGCGTCCATCACAATCGAGCCGAACTGAGCGTCCACGTCGGTGTAGGCGCCTCCGCCGAATCGCTCTGAAGGCTCTTCGCTCCCAATCTTCTCGTCTCCGTCGAGCGCCGCGGCGTCTCTGCCGGCCATCGGCCCCCGCTGCCAACGGCGGTTGGAGGTGCTCGTCGTCGTCGTCGCGTGCTGCGGGGAGGCGATGAACACAAAATGGGGACACGTGAACTCGACGTGTGGCAGCCCTTGCGCGCCCAGTCGAGGCAGCAAGGACCGTCGCACCTGCTCCATGCCCAGGGCCGCGGGAGGAATCGGCAGGGCTCCCGGCCGCTGCTGAGTGTCACCCGCGCGCCCGCCGATGACTTCCCCTCCTCCAAACTCACGCCGCAGCGCGGCGTACGCTGCCGTCTGCGCTCCGAATAAGACGATTGGATCGGTGCTCGTCGCGACGGCCATGAGCTCTCGAGCCGTGGCACCAATGATACTGTTCGCCCCGAGTTGCGCGCGCACGAAGGGAGCCACGAGCGCAACGTTGGGCGAAGGGGCGAACGCACTGGATGCGTACCACGTCGCAGCAAGCACCTCCGCGAGTTCCGCAAGCTCATCACTCGGTCCGATGACGGACGAAGAGTGAAGAGTCGAACTCGCAGCCTCTGCAGAGATGGGTGTTAATGTCGCGGGGGTGCCACGTAAGTCGAACGCCTCTAAGAACGCCCTGTCGAGCTGCTCGGCGGCCTTCATCTGCGGGGGCGCCGCCGGGCCCGGGCCACGAACGGCAACGCCGCTTGGAAGCGACGCGTTGGTGTTCTCCAACGAAAGGAGAAACGAAAGGCCATCGGTCGCGACGGAGCTTGACGTCACCGTGCTTGACAGACCCGACAACATCTAAGCTCCGTTGTCTCCGCAAATTTGTGGCTTGCCCACCCTCCCGGCAATTTTATTTTAATATCCATTTTTCATTTTCAATCGACGGCTCTTCCATTGCAAGAAAGCGCGCCCAAGGTTCGCCCACGGAGTCGGGCGGCAGTGCAAACAAATGTGCGTTTGATTGAGTGTCCACAACCCCCTTCCAACTAAAGTGCAAGTTTCACCGCAGAGAATGAGGGGATTTTTCGACCTACCGGTCACACGACGACGACGCCCATGCGACAGCGTCCGTTACCTTCTCTCATGCGGCAACATTCCTGGTCGCTGTCGAACTAGTCTGAGGCGGCCCGAGCACCATGCAGCACCGACACGATCAGCGCGCGCCGTTGCAGAGCGGTACCGCGACGACCCTTTGCTTGTTGTTGCCGCCACATCCGCAACGGGTCGTCCTCCATTACGGCGGTACGATCCCTATCCTTGTGGTGACCTTTAGCGCTGCTGCCGACTGTTTGGCCGGCGCTGCTGAACGCCACGGGTGACCGCATCGATGGAGGCGGCGGTGGGGCGATCGACACCGTCGCACACCGCACGCGCTGAAGGCGCAGCCGAAACTCGTGCATCGAGGACATTCCCGATGCCCCTCCGCCGCTGGTTCCCAAACACCGTGTCGCCGCGTAGGACTCGATGTCGCCCCAACGGATGACCCCTGCGGTCAGCTCCACTCGCCCGCACAAGAGCGTACCGTACTGCTCCCGGCACTCGAGCACCACCGGTGACAGATAGGCCTCTGACACGCGTCGCACAGGGGTGCAACGAAGGGCCAGGTGGGCGGCTTGCGCCACACCATTGTCACATCCCAAGGCCCCCTCCCCGGCACAGCGCCGCCACTCGTCCCACTGCAGCGCCCGTTGCGCGAGGGTGTCGTTTCCACATTCGTCATCGGATGCCGTTGGTGGCATCGCGGCGGCGGGGACATGCGTCTGCGATCGGTCGCAATCGATCGTCGTCGTCGTCGTTGGGCCACCCCCTCCGACGAGCGGTGGGTCGCTCGACAAAGGATGGTGACGGTCAGGTGAGCGGCCCCTCTTCGCTGCCGTCGGATTTCCGCCACCCGGCGAGAGAAGCTCCGACTGGACCAACTTGGGGTCCAAACAACTTCGCTGCCAGCGGTGCAGCGTGGCCACCGGATCAGTGATGTTGTCGCGTGGAGGGCCCCCCGAGGCAGCGCCACGACGGTTCGCGGCGAATGCATCCCCATCATCGTCTGGCTGTCCCTCCAAGGCTTGGCCGAAGCCGGCGACGATCTCCAAGGCACGCATCACGCCAATACCGTCGCACCCACGCGCATAGTCCGACCCGAGGATGATAGCGAGCACGACGAGCTGCCCGCGGTCCAAGCCGCATCGTGCCAGAACGTCGTCTCGGTGGTACCGCTGTGCCGTCGTGTCCTTCGAGGAGAAAAGATGGCGGACGACTTCGCGCGCCCCAAACAGAAACGTGTCGCTGTCCTCAGTGACCACGGCGTCGACCGCGCCGATAGCGGATAAATACGCACACTGCGCCTCGGCTTCGAAGGGGGCAACGACGCACGGCCAGCCAAAGAGACCAATGAGCTCCGTCAACGCCGCGACGAGCGCACCGCCAGGACCCCCTCCGGGCTGCTCGGTACATCCGCCGTCGTCGGACGTAAAGCGATACAATAGAGCCGATTTGCCCGCTGGGGAGAAAGGTGCGGTGGCGGAGATCAACCGGCGACGGGGTTCGCGAGGTTTGTCAACAAGTTGGATTTCGTCGTCGTCGTCGTCATCGTCGGAATCGACGTCAATCGCCTTCTCCTTCTGCATGTTGCTCGCAACGGCCGTCGACGCGGCGATATCACCGACTGATCCTTGCTGCGAAGGAGTAGCCCGGCACACACAGCAGCATGCAACTGGCAGCGCTGAGACACTCGCGACGGTCGCGCATGACCCGGTGCTACTTTCGTCGCAGCTGAACACAACGGCGGAAGGGGGGACGGCGATATTGGACGCGCGGGGTTGGCATGGCACGGCCACATAGGCCAGCGTCGAAGGTGCCGCCCCAACGCCCCCGGCGTCGTGGGGCACGTGATTCACCCAGCGGGGCGGTCGCGGATGGCTCGCGAACGACAAAGGCGGAGGAATGGCGGCCGCCGCCGACGCTTCGCCGACGGCCTTTTGATTCTCGACGCTCGTGAGAATCGCTCGCCGGCTGCCAAGATATGAAAAGTTGGAGTGCAGTTCGTTGTGCTTGCTAAGCGCCTTGGCCGCGGCTTCCCGCTGCTGCAGAGTGGCAGCGCGCTCGAGAAAGCCAACCGTAGATCGCTGGGATACCACTCGCACCGCACTTTCACCGTTCCCGTTCGCGGACGCGACGACACCATTCGCTTCCACCGCGTGCAGCCCATCGTTGCTACCGTCGCGGACCGCGGCGTCGGACGGCGACGACTGCGTGAAAGTGAAGCCTCGGAGGTCACCATGCACGGTCACTCGCTTCGGCTCTATGGCGTTGGTCACCCGAGGATGGCCCTCATCGCCGCTGCCGCGTGCTCCTGTGGCATCGCCACTACTCACACTGTCGACGTCCGATGAACTTCCTCCCTCGCAGCTGTCGCTCTCCTCGGAGGACGGCCCGTCCGCAGCGCACATCGCAATGACGCCACGATGGCCGCGATGCGGCTGTTGCTGGTTGCGCACCGCGGCGGCCAGGTCGAACTCCCCCGCGGCCATCAAGTGCCCCGCGAGCAGCCGCTTAGCCTTGCGCCCGACCGCGAGCTCCTGTTGCTGCTGTCGCAGAAAACAGCGGCGGTGCGTTTCCGCCCTTTTCAGCACCGGCGTCGCCCCGTCAAAGACAAACACCGGCGTGATTTGAAAGTTGGCAAGCGCAAGCAACCTCCAGAGGAAGCCGGCGATGATGGCTCCTTCGACGTCGTCCACGTCGATTAGATAGCCACTCGTGCCTCCCCCTCCTCCTCTGGCACCGCGACGCCGCTCGGCCCCACTGCGAAACTGCTCGATCCAAATGCTAGCGTCGATGGCAACCCTTTTGCCGCGGTACGTCTCCTTCGTCGCAGGGACCTTGGCCCCATCCAAGACGGACCATAAGTGTTTGACGCCCATCGGTCGCCCAGACGAGGGGGTGGGGTCCTTGTAACCAAGAAACAATGTTTGTCGGGGCGTCGCCGATCATATTACACGTGCGAGGTGGCCAACGTAACGCATCGTTCGAATGGAAAGAGAGCACACACACAACGAAGGAAAAACGCCTTAGCGAACCGCCGTCGTCACAGCTCACAGTATACGGTCCTTATGGAGGGCGCATCCACATCACCGCCAATGCCTGCACCTGCGCCTCTTGGTCGATGACCAGCTCCAGATACTGCATTTGCCCGACACAAACGGCCTCGAACTTCGCCGTTTGCGACACCACAGCGACGTGGGCATCGAAGCCTTTTTGAAGAGGCAGCCCAAACAGGTTACAATGACGGTCAGGGCGTTTCCCATAGTCACGTGGCGGAGTAATAGGATACGCGAGCCCCACACCAGCGCAAACGAGCAGCACGGGTGCACATCCGTCCGCGCGGGTTGTCCGTTGAGGCGCCTTGTCCGAATCGAACTCGCCAAACGCGTAGCGCGTGGCGTACTCCAAACTTGTCGTTGTATAAACGCCCGATCCAAAGTATCCGGCGTCCGTCGAACGCATCGCGACCAACCCCGAGAGAACGGAGCCCAACGCCTCGATGCGAGTGCCGTGAAACGCAAACACTAAGTTAGGGTAGTTCGATCCGTGCTTGTGAGAGCGAGCTTCGAAGCTCTCCCGCAGAGTCATCAACACGCGTAGCTGCTCCGCGTCAAAATCGCCTTTGACAGGGTTGAAGCGATCGCCACCCTCCGCGCGCAGGCGCTCGAGTCGTTTGAGCCGCGCCTCGAAGGGACCCGTGTCGACGGCCAACAATTCAATTTGGGCCACCGTGTAGCCCGCGACCGGCGACGCTGCTGGGCCGGGAAGGTACGATCCTCGCGTGCGCAGAAACTGCTTCGCTAAGTTTGCGACGGGAGAAGGCACGGACGTCACCTCCACCGAGGTGCGGCCCTCCGTCGGGGCGCCGTGGAGGCGGTAGGGCTGCCCAACCGGAAAGGGATCGTCCGTGGTGCTGCAAGATGCGGCAAGGAGACGTTCCTCTGCGGCGGCTCGGGCAGCCACTGCGGCGGCGCGTTCCGCCACAGCGACTCGAAGCGCTTCCTGCAGCTGTCCACAGGATGCACAAGTCGACACTGCTGGCTTGTTGTTGGCATCGGCGACCACTTCGGTCGCGGTGCAAGGAAGAAGAGGGAAGCTTGAAACCCGGCCACTATCAGCGATGCGCACGTTAAGGCAATTTCGATGGTCTGAAAATGTTAGAGAATCGACATCCTTTCCGGTTTCAAGCCGTTCCAATTCGACACCGGTAGTTGGGTCCCACATGGTGACAATGCCACCGACCGTTGCAGCCGCCAATCGCCGGCTGGGGCAAGCTGGGTCAAACGATAAGGCGGTTACGAAACGTTGTGTGGGAGTCGACGTAAACCCAATCGTTTTTGTGAACGGAAGCGTTGATTTCAACTGACGTAATGTGGGCTCTTTCAATTCAACGTCCCAGATTAGAATCGTGCGATCGTCGCTTCCGGATGCAAGCAGGCGACCATCGGCGGAAAATTCCACCACGGAGACGGGTCCATTATGCCCACAGAGTGGTTTTCCCTTGGGCCGCATGGAGGCCACGTCCCAGAAGACGACGCTACAGTCGGCGGCACCCGAGGCGAGCTCGACGCCGTTCGATGCAAAGGCTAAGCACAGAATGCGGCCAGTGTGACCTCCACCGCGCGGGCGTTGGCTTGCAACGTCCCACAATTTGATACTGCCTTCGCGACCTCCTGACACTAAAGTCTGACCTTCCTGGGGCATGAAGCACAAGCTGATGACATGCTCATCGGGAAACACTGGTTGGCCCCGAAGGCGACCTGACGAAACATCCCAGAAGTTTATTTTCTTGTCCCAGCCCCCCGACGCGAGAGTGCACCCGTCGGGCGAGAATGAAATGGAACGGCAGTTGTCAGCATGAGCTCCTGTAAGTTGCCGGACCCGTTTGCGAGAAGCGACGTCCCACATCAAGATCGTTGACCCGGCGTTGGATGCCAAAGTGCTTCCGTCGGGCGAGAAAGCAAGAGCAAGACTCGGCGAGGCCGATTTGAAATCACCCTCGAGCGACGTTGAAATCATGTGACTGCCTTGTTCGAGGTCCCATAGAACGACGCACCCGTCGTCGTTGCTCGCCATCGTGTAACCGTCGATTGGCGAAAACACGACGCGATTCACACACTTTCCGTGGACCCCGGAAAATGTTTTAACACACTTGCCCACGATACCGCCAGGCGCAATCGACCACAGCGTGATTGTCTTATCGCCGCCGCCTGAGACGAGCTTCTCGCCATCCGGGGCGTAACAAAGGGAGCGGACCACCACTCCGTCTCCTTGCCAGGGCTTCCCGATGGCGTCGCCTGTCGTCGAGTTCCAAATCCGAATCATTCCGTCACTACCACCAGACGCCAATGAGCGCCCATCGACCGAAAACGCAACCGCGCAGACTTGCTCCCGTTGACTTGGCATTCGCTCCCATTTCTGACATCCCGTCGCGATGTCCCACACGCGCAACGAGCCGTTATGGTGGCCGGTGGCAATGTACTCCCCGGAAGGGGCGAGGGAGGTTTCCAAAGTACCATCAGTACCGCCAAACGAACACACCGTTGTCATCGCGACGGCTTCCGGCGAGGTGCCGTGACGAAAGATGGCGATGCGGTTCGACTCCGGGAGCACCGTCGCGGTCAGTGGGCCGCAGACCGCTGTCGTCATCTGAGTATGTGTCGGATGGATGGAGACGGATGACTATCTGCGGGGGGGCGGAAAGAAAGGATTCGTTCGGACCACACGTTAATAAAAACCGTTGGACTTTACTGTCCGATGCGGCACTTCAATTTGACGCGAGCGACAGATAACTTCACCGGCGGGCCACCCATATGACTCGACCAACGATCATTACTGTATCTGCGCGAGTTGGTAGAAGAGGAGCGGATGGGTTCAGCCGATTGCGATCTCGGTTCTGTGGT
>ERZ1292630.1873-Hain-H41-02um-R3-1873-length-20029-cov-10_pt1 | contig 20029 bp, 19 predicted proteins | sample MGYA00564408_ERZ1292630 | MGnify/ENA primary metagenome ERZ1292630 (study PRJEB36523, sample SAMEA6512641) | groundwater metagenome | collected 2019-01-08 | study: AquaDiva: Metagenomics assemblies of 32 groundwater samples
TGATTTCTGCAGAAAGGTTAAGAGTGAATTTAAAAATGATATAACATGGGGGTGTACTGGAAGGGTTAATCTGATGACCGAAGATCTAATTGCTGAAATGGCTGATGCAGGATGTGTTTTAATCGGCTATGGAATTGAATCAGGTAGTCAAAAAATGTTAGATGTAATGAAAAAAGGTGTTACGGTTCAACAGGCTAAAGAGACGCTTAGGCTGACTATGAAATACTTGGGATGGGCTGACTGTTCATTTATGATTGGAACTCCCGGGGAAAATAGAGAGACCATGCAAGAAACAATTGATTTTTGTAAAGCATTGAATTTAAATCCTGAAGTAATATTTTTTTCAACTCCATATCCTGGAACTGAGTTGTATCGCATAGCATTAGAACAGGGCAAAATAAAAAACGAGGAAGAATATGTACTCAATTTGGGCGAACAGGGAGAAAAGATAAGGGTAAACTTTTCCGAACTTAACGATGTCGATTTGTGGGAAGCTCAGGAATATATGATAACCGAACTTAATGCGTGGAATAAGATAAAGCATCCTGAGAGCAGATAATGATAAGAATATGAAGGGTTGCCAAATAGGAAAAGTATTGATATATGGTGCAGGACTTAAAATATAGAATATCTCAGGAAATGCTTGAAAGAGCATTACAGGTTATTCCCCTTGGCTCTCAAACTTTTAGCAAGACCAAGCTGCAATATCCTTATGGTGTTTCACCCTACTTTATTAAAAAAGGGCAGGGTTCGCATGTGTGGGATGTAGACGGAAACGAATACATTGATTTTGTTAATGCATTAGCTGCTATTACTCTCGGTTACAATGACCCGGATGTCACAAAGGCAGTTAAGATGCAGCTTGAAGAGGGTACAATATTTAGTTTGTCCCATGAATCAGAAATTAAAGTGGCAGAAAAAATTGTAGAGATGGTGCCTTGTGCTGAGATGGTACGATTCTGCAAGAACGGCTCTGATGCCACATCCGGGGCGATCAGGCTTGCAAGGGCATACACGAAAAGAGATCATCTTGCTGTTTGTGGTTATCATGGCTGGCAGGATTGGTATATCGGCTCTACAAGTCGTAATCTCGGAGTTCCAAAAGCGATTTGTGATTTAACGCACACCTTTATTTATAATGATTTAGATTCGCTGCATAAAATATTTAAGGAATGGCCTGACAATGTTGCTGCTGTAATAATGGAGCCGATGAATATTAAAGAACCGAAAGATGGCTTTCTGGAAAATGTGAAAGAGTTAACTCATAAAAACGGTGCATTATTCATTTTTGATGAGATCATTACCGGATTTCGATATGCTAATGGCGGAGCTCAGGAGTATTTTGGAGTAATCCCTGACCTTGCAACTTTCGGAAAGGGGCTCGCAAATGGCTATCCTGTTTCTGCAATAGCCGGAAGGGCTGAGATAATGAGACTCATGGAAGAGATTTTTTTCTCATTTACTTTTGGCGGCGAAACTTTATCTCTTGCTGCTGCGTTTGCAACACTTACTAAACTTCAAAGGGAGCCGGTAGTTCAGACTCTCTGGTCACAGGGTAAAAAAGTTGTAGAAGGGATAAATGATCTGATAATCAGGCATGAGCTTCAGGATGTCCTTTTCACTGCAGGTAAGGATTGCTGGTCTTTTATGATATTTAAGGATACGGATATATATTCTCAGTGGCAACTAAAAACATTTTTTTTACAGGAGGTATTTAAAAGAGGCATATTAACTATTGGCAGCCACTGTATGAGTTATGCGCATACCGATGAAGATATTTTAAGACTTTTAGAGGTATATGAAGAGGTATTCGGGATAATGAAAAATGTCACGATAAACAAAAAATTAAATGAATACTTAAAAGCCGAACCTCTTGTCCCTCTAATTAAGATAAGAGGGTAGCGATATTTAAGATTATCCAATCCCTATCTATGCATAATAGCTGCTTGCCTCTTGTGATAGGAACGGCTCAATTGGGTTTGCCTTATGGCATAGCCAACAAAACCGGACAACCCAATCAATCTGCCGCTACCGCTATTGTTCGTGAAGCATGGGAAAGCGGCATCAGGGAGTTCGATACAGCTCAGCGGTATGGGATTAGCGAGCAGGTTTTGGGTAAAGCACTTTCTGAACTCGGGATCTCAAAAGAGGCTAAGGTTATTAGTAAATTAGACCCTAACTTAAATCATCTTGATGCTTCTACTATATCCAATGCTATAGGTGAATCTTTAGGAAAGCTTGGTGTACATAGTCTTTTTGGAATTATGCTGCATAATGAAAGCCTGCTGTCCTTATGGGACAAAGGATTGTCAGAAATACTTTTTGATGTTGTTTCATCAAAACGTGTAAAACATTTAGGCGTATCGGTTTATTCACCAGATAAGGCAATACAATCTTTGAATACTGAAGGCATTGATATGGTTCAGCTTCCTGCAAATATTCTTGATAGAAGATTTGAAAATGCAGGAGTATTCCAATTAGCGAATAAGAATAAGAAGCAAATATATATAAGAAGTATTTTCCTCCAGGGGTTGATTTTGATGAAGGTTGAAGAAATCCCGGAAGAACTGAGTTTTATTAAACCAATCCTTGAAAAACTTGAATCTCTCTCAATTGAATTTGGATTGACAAAAAAAGAAATTGCAATTGGATATTTGAAATCAGAAATGCCTGAAGCCCGTATAATATTTGGGGTAGAGACTCAAGAGCAGGTCAGAGAAAATGCGGCAGCGTGGGGGGAAAAAGTGCCGGACTCATTAAGCCGAAAGGTTAAAGAGATTTTTGTTGATATTAACGAGCGAGTCTTGAATCCTACGCTATGGTCTACTTAATATGTGAAAAAGTCTTTCAGATAACCTGACCGTAAGAGCTAATTTATGATTGCTGCCATTATACAAGCAAGAATGACTTCAACAAGACTGCAAGGTAAAGTGTTGAAAGAAGTAATGGGGAAACCATTACTCAGTTATCTGGTTGAACGTCTTCATTATTGTAGAAGTTTTGATAAAATCATCTTGGCAACAACTGTAAACAAGGATGATGATCCTATCGTATCATTTGCAAAAAGGGAGGGGCTTTTGTTTTATCGAGGGTCGGAACACGATGTTTTGGACCGTTATTATCAAGCAGCAAGTCAATTTAACATTAAGCATGTTATACGCATCACTTCTGATTGTCCCTTGATTGACCCTCAGATTTGTGATTATGTTGTAGAAGGTTATTTAAAATCAAACGTTGATTTGACACACACAGGGCCGACTTTTGCTGAGGGTGTTGATTGTGAGATTTTTTCTTTCAATGCCTTGGAAAGGGCTTGGAAAGAAGCAGCATTAAAATCAGAGAGGGAACATGTTACCGTTTATTTTCATAATCATCCCGAATTGTTTAAGAAGGTTACTTTAGTCAACAAAACTGTTGACGATAAATATAGATTTACTGTAGACGAATACGAAGATTTTATAGTTGTTAAAGCAATAATTGAAAAACTTTACAGAAAAGAAAGTCTGTTTACAACCGCTGAGATTAAAAGCTTTTTAGATGAAAATCCGTCCATATTTAAAATAAATTCACATATTATCAGAAATGAGGGCTTACTGATATCGATTAGAGAAGATAATGCCGTCACAGATACTTCTGCCTGCTCTGAAAAAAGCCTTATATAAAAAGAGATGGTTAAAAGTTTTTTTATAGGAGATCACAAACTTGGTGAACATCCATGCTATATTATTGCAGAAATTGGCTCCAATCACGATGGCATGCTGTCAAGAGCATTTGAAATGATTCAGCGTGCCGCTGCCTCCGGCGCTGATGCAGTTAAGTTTCAGCTTTTTACTGCAGATAAAATTGCTGCAAATATTGATTTGCCTGAGACAAGACTTAACGACCAATTTTCAAAGTTTGGCAAAACTGTATATAACCTTTATAAAAATATGGAACTGCCAGATACATGGCTGGAGGAACTTAAGGCATGCTGTGATGAAAGTAGTGTTGATTTTCTGGCTACCCCTTTTGATGAGGAAAGCGCGGATAAACTTGTTGAGGCAGGTGTTTCCGCGATAAAGATTGCATCATTTGAGATTACCCATACCCCTTTTTTAAAACATCTGGGAAGACTTGGTTTGCCAATAATTCTGTCAACAGGAATGGCGAATCTTGTAGAAATTAAGACAGCGGTAGACACGATTAAAAACTCAGGTGAAGATAGAATTGCGCTGCTGCATTGCGGTATAGAATATCCTGCTCCTTTAAATTCTGTAAACCTGAGGTGTCTGGAAACTCTGCGTACCACTTTTGACTGTCCTGTCGGATATTCTGATCACACCGAAGGCATTATAGTACCAATTACTGCGGTAGCTTTGGGAGCGACACTGTTTGAGAAACATGTCACTATTGACGGGGGGAAATCCCCGGATCATGATTTTGCAATGGATATTGAAGGGTTTGCACAGATGGTAAAAAGCATGCGCCAGTGCGAGACCTCGCTTGGCAGCGCTGTCAAAGATGTGCAGGGCAATGAAATGAAACATCTCAGACGAGGTCGCCGTTCTCTCTTCGTTGTAAAAAATATCACAAAAGGAGAGACTTTTACAAAAGATAACCTCAGCGTTCTTCGTCCCGGAATTGGGCTTCCTCCAGCTCTTTACGAAGAGGTGCTTGATAAAAAAGCATCTCATGATATTTTGGCACCTGCTGTACTCATGGAAGGAGACTGGTGCTGAGTAAACTGTTTTATCTGTCTGCGGGGTCAAGAAAATGGGGGACAGGACATCTGTGCCGGAGCGCTGAATTAATACATGTCCTTCGTCAGAAGGGATTCCATATTGATGCTGTCGCATTGGTTCCAGACGCTGATGAGATGAAAAAATTAGCTGATCTTATCCATGACTACGACAGGCGAATACAATCACTCGTTGAAATTGGAGCGGTTAATGCCGATGGAATTGTAATTGATGTGCATGCCGACTTTCAGCCCGAACTTTTTTCATGGCTTGAAAAACAGAGTCTATCCGCCGTTGCCCTTGACTGGTATTATAAAACCGGGAAATTTATAGCTGGTACGGCTAATCTGAGAGGCGGGGTGGAGGCATTGAAGTATGCGATAATACGCAGGGAGTTCCATGATGCACGCATGAAACATTCAACATTGAGCAATACATATGATGCAGTAGTAATGATCGGTGGGGGAGATAACCGAGGACATATAGGCAGACTCTATAGTATCTTTGCCGAAGACGGACGATTTGCAGGAAAGAAAATCGCAATCGTGCTCGGCCCGCTGGCTGACAGCAAGCTTATGAATAGTTCAGGCAGTTGCGCTGGAACAGTCTTTATCTTTAGAAACCCTGGGAATATTGCAGATATAATGGCCGGAGCATCGGTCGGAATAACCAATGGCGGCACCTCATTAATGGAATTTACCACGCTGGGAGTTCCGACGATTATATTCCCTCAGTCTCAACAGGAGAAAAATTTTATCAGCCCTTTTCTCAAGTATGGATGCTCGGTATCAGGTTCTTTGGAGCAAAAAGAGTTCATTGTGCAGATGACCGAGCTGTGGGAGAATAAAATAATGCTGAAAAGCATGTCGGAAAAGGCAAGAGAACTGATAGACGGACAGGGTACGGAGCGAATCGCCGCTCTTCTTTCAAAAACATTGTTTCAGGACGGTCATGAGATGCAAGCGTCATGTGCATGCAATCAAGGAGGATAAATGAAGGCAAAGGTGGTAAGGAAAATACGACGCCCTTCTAAAGAGTTGATAAAAAAATTCAGGAAGATTCCTTCATCCATTATATCGGATTGTTTAAACAGGTATTACGGCATGAATGCTGAGATCAGGCCGATATTTCAAGGTATAAGGCTTTGCGGGCCTGCGTTGACCATACAGTCGATGGCAGGCAACAACATGATGAGCCATCTCGCGCTTACATTCGCGGAGCAGGGCGATGTGCTCGTTATTGACGGTCGCGGGTACTTGGGGAATGCTGTATGGGGAGGAGTGCAGACAGTGTATGCCACTCAACGCGGAGTTGCCGGACTTGTGCTTGACGGCGCCATTCGTGATGTTGAAGTCATGAGGAAGATGCGTTTCCCTGTCTTCTGTAAAGGAATTACGCCTGCAGGGCCGCACAAAGGATGGACTGACAGTATAAATGTTCCGATACAATGCGGCGGCATACCCGTGCATCCCGGAGACCTTATTGTTGGTGATGATGATGGAGTGGCGGTTGTTCCGATTGAACATATTAAAGAAATTTACAGGGAATCTGTTGAACGCATGAAAAAAGAGAAGTTATGGCTAAAAGAGATTGGCAAAGGCAAGAGCTCTCTCGATGCGGTGGGATTGCGTAAAATGCTGGATAAAATGGACATTGAATATGTTGATAAATAAAAAGCTTCTTGTTATTGGTGCCGGGCTTGCCCAGCTTGATGCGATAAAGAAAGCTGTAGATATGGGCTATCATGTCCTGGCTTCTGATGGCTCGCCTGCTGCGGCGGGGTTGAAGATAGCCCATGAGACTAGGACAATTGATGTGAAGGATGTAAAAGGCACACTGGCGTGGGCAAGAGAAGCAAAGATAGACGGGGTAATTTCTTATGCGTCTGATATTACCCTTCCTACAGTATTGGCAGTGCGCGAGACGCTGGGGCTGCCGGGTTTAGGGAAGGTGCCGATGGAAGTAAGTCTGGATAAGTCCAGACAGAGGATGCGTTTTAAAAAGGCCGGACTTCCCCAGCCGGACTTTGAGATCATCGAAAACGAATATGATTTAGATAAGGCTGTTAAACGCATCGAGTTTCCTCTCGTTATAAAGCCTGTTGATAATTCAGGCTCAAGGGGGGTTACTGTGGCGGACAATAAAGGTGAGTTGCCTTCCGCCTATTTAGCTGCAAAAGAGAATTCAAAGAAAGGGCTCGTTATCATTGAGGAATTCATTGAAGGAACTGAACTGACCATTGAAGGGTTTTCGATAGACGGTTCTCATCACATTCTGGCAATGTCTGATAAATATAAACCGGACGGTTCATATCGTGTTGCTACACAGCTTGCATACCCTGCCGCTATTTCTTCTGAACAGGAACTGGAAATAATAAAAATAATGTCCGCCGCTTATGACGCTGCCGGAGTTGATAATACGCCAACTCATTCAGAGGTAATTCTCTCTCCTTCGGGTCCTAAGATAGTAGAGATAGGATGCCGGGGCGGCGGTTTTTTTGTTTTTACAAAAGTTGTGGAAGCGGCTTCGGGCTATGATATAGTCGCCAACTGGACCCGGTTGTGCGCGGGTGATCCTGTCGATGAAATAAAGATCTCGAAACGAGGTGTGGTTCTCGGATTCTATGCCGGAACGCCAGGCAGGCTTGTGCGTGTTCAAGGTTTTGAAAAGGCTCAGGCTATGGACGGTGTTGAGACAGGACTTTTCATTCATCCCGGCGAGATAATCCCGGAATTGAAGACCGACGGAAGCAGGACAGGCTGGATGATTGTCCGCGCCCAGAATCGCAATTTGGCGGTGGAGCGTGCCAGACGGATACATAATATCGTGAAATTTGAAACGGTGCCTTTGTGATCGACGGCCATTGTCATCTTGATAAGAATGCCGGAGATTGTCGCAACGCAATGCGTAACCTTTATGAGGCGGCATCTTCTTTGGGGATCAAGAAAATAATACTCCTTAATCTTCCGGAACTCGGCTTTGACAACAATCAGGTTATTCAGAACGCAGTGGAAAACCATGGCGGATTTTTCCGCGTATTCCCTTCAGTAAATCCCGTAAGCAGTTCGGCATGTGCTGAGCTTGAAAGGTTAAGGGCATCAGGGGCATGGGGGCTGAAGCTTCATCCCCGGCTGCATGGTTATTACATCAGCAGCGATAAATGCTTAAACCTGTTGAGCCGAGCTGCTGAGTTGAAAATGCCCGTCATAGCAGATTGCTTTCCAGATGGCAGGAACCTTTACCTCGGCAATATGCCGGATGCCTTTACCCTGATTGCGGAGAAACTACCTGATCTGAAGATTGCGATAGGCCATGCGGGCGGTCACAGAGTTCTGGACGCCCTGATGGTAGCCAAGTATTATAAAAACATTTATCTGGATCTTTCGTATACACTTCTTTATTACCGTGATTCATCGGTTCCTAATGATATTGCATATGCAATAAAGAGCATCAGGGCTGAACGGATATTATGGGGAAGCGACTACCCGGACCGTCCTTATGAGGAGACTGTAACACTGTCCATGCAGGAATTAAAAAAAATGGGTCTGTCCGACGCATATCTTAAAGCTGTTCTGGAGACAAATGCCGAACGGTTTCTTGAGGAGCATAATTGAATCCTGAAGACAAGAAAAAACTTATTGAATTGTATGAAGGAAGATATGTCCAGTTCGGGTATGACGTCAGGACTGTCGGTTGGAAAGACATTGAAACACAGAGACTGCGTTTTGATGTCCTTACCGGCATTGAAGACCTCTCCGGCTGCAGCGTATGTGATCTCGGATGCGGCTTCGGCGATCTTTATCCGTATCTTCTCGGGAAGTTCCGGAATATAAAATACACAGGAATAGATCTGAGCGAAAAACTTATAGAAGAGGCAAAAAGACGTTATCCAGATGCAGCCTTCAGAGCAGAGGATATCTTACAATGTGCTTCCGGCATGAAAGCGGACTATGTACTTTCCTCAGGCGCCCTGAGCTTCAAGGTGCAGAACCATGAAGATTACGTACAGAAGATGCTTGAGGCCATGATGGTTATAAGCACCAGAGGCGTTGCGGTGAACTTTCTTTCGAGCTATGTCGATTACGAGCTTGAAAAGAATTTCCATCTTTCGCCGGAAAAAGCATTCACGATGGGTTGCAGGTTAACACGTTACGTAGTGATACGTCACGATTATCCTCTCTATGAGTTCACAATGTATCTATATCACAATGCCCATGAAAAATAATTTTATTACAATACTTGACTGCACCCTGCGTGACGGCAGCTATCTAATCGATTATCAGTTTACAGCAGAAGATACATATATTGTTTGCTTGGGACTTGAAAGAGCAGGCTTCAAGCTTATTGAAGTGGGGCATGGGACTGGACTGCGGTCCTCTCTTATAGGTAAGGGAAAGGCTGCTGCATCCGATGAGGAATATTTGCAGACTGCAAAAATAGCATTAAGCGGGAGCGATGCCCGGTTTGGAATGTTTTTTATTCCGGGAATAGGTAAACTCGAGGACTTGGAAATGGCTGCAGAGTATGGTATGGGATTTGTCCGGATTGGAACAAACGTGACAGAGATTGACCAGGCAAAACCGTACATTGAAAAGGCTAAGGCTCTCGGCATGACTGTTTCATCAAATCTTATGAAATCGTATGCTGTTTCTATTGATGATTTTATTAAACTTGCTAAGAGTGCTGATGATTACGGCGCAGATGTTATTTCTGTAGTTGACTCTGCAGGAGGGATGTTCCCTGAAGATGTGCATGAATATGTTCGGCGCTTGCGTGATATTACTGATAAAAAAATCGGGTTTCACGGGCACAATAATCTGCAACTGGCAATCGCTAATTCGTTGCAAGCCGTTAAAGCTGGAGCAAGTATTGTAGATTCAAGTTTGCAAGGGATGGGAAGAAGCGCAGGAAACGCTCAGACCGAGATTTTAGTTATGGCGCTTGAAAAAATGGGATATCACACCGGCATTGATCCTTATCGCACTATGGATCTTGGCACCAGAATTATCAGACCTATGATGAGTAAGGGACAGGGGGTAGATGATGTTAGCGTTATTGCCGGTATAGCACAGTTTCATTCCAGTTTTTCAAAGATTATTGAGAAGGTAGCTAAAAAATTTAAAATAGATCCCCGCATGCTCATCATCGAAGTAAGTGAGGTTGAGAGAGTTCATATAACAGAGGAACTTACTGAAGAGGTAGCAACCAAAATTGCAAAACGAATGAGGAGAAAGAGACCTCAATCTGATGTGGTATTTATCTCGGATTTTGTTTATAAAAAGACAAGCGGTACTGCTTACGAACAATTGAAATCAATGGCTGATGAGGTTGTTAGTTTATCCAAGAAAACTGGAATGTATGCAGTTTTTTCTCTTACCATATCTTCGACGGGGAAAAACGCATTTCCTTTTATACGAAAAGGTACCTCAATGATTATTGGCAATTGCGAGGCGAGCAGCATTACAGATTTAGAAGTGTTTATTCAATATCTTGATGGCAAGGTAGATTGGATTTTATTGGATGAGAGCAGGTCTGAGCTGCTGCAGTGCGGGCTTGAAAAACAGATCATTAAAAGTTCTTTTGCCTGGTACTCTGAGGATAGAGCATTGAGAATGAGCGTTGTAGCATTGCTTTCTCAGAAACATTTTGCAGGGAAAATACTCCTTCTATCAGACGCAGAGTCTGTGGCAATAATGGGGATGGCATTAAAGAAGCATGGTTTGCTTTCCATTTCTCAGGAGAATACAGGCATGATTAGCGAAGAGTCAGGAATAAAAAGACTTTTTAAAGAAATTGACTGTATCGTTTCCTTTGGAAAAAAGTATGCGGAAGGTCTTAATGCGGAACATGTTAAATTCTTGAAAAACGGCACTACTATTTATGCGGCATTGCCAGATGTTTTCCCGGTCTCTTTCTGGAAATCTGCAATATCTCAGGGATTCGCTGCATATAGGGTAGATTCACGTGTCGGATTCGCCACTGAACTTAATCTGGCTATTGAAACTAAAAAACTTATTAGTACTATGGGACAAACGGAGATAGCAGGAGTGACGGTTGTCAGCGGCGGAACTATTGGAATACAGGGTGCGGTAGTTCTGGACTCTCTTGTTAATCCCGGCAAGGTTATAGGAGTTGCTGATGGATTGGGTGGTCTTTTGGCATCAGAAGAAGAGTATCTCTACAAAGATTCTCTTGAAAAAGTAAAGAGCGCTCTTATTAAGAAACTCTATCAAGCTGATTACTTGCAAAAGGATTAACATATAGTGAAAAAAATAGCGCAGCGCCTTGCTCAAATTATTCCATCTGCATCAATGGCTATGGCTCAAAAAGTTATTACAGGAGAACAGAATCGGGAGAGTGGTTGTCGACTCGGTGAAAAACCCTACCTGCGTGATAGGCATAGCTGATGGCATCGGAGGCATTCTGAGGCATGAGGAAGAGGCAACTTACAACGACACAAAGGAGAAGATCAAAACGCAGCTTATCGCGGACCTTTACAACAAAAAATACCATGTATGAGTAAAGACAGGGGATGCTAAATGAAAGGTAAGGTGCTGCTTTTCTACGGAATGTTTGAGGATAATCAATCCTATGCCTATGTGCCCTGGTCTATGTTTTTTTTAGCTACTTATTTGCGGAAGCATGAATACGAGCCGATAATAATAGATGAATTTGTAACTCCTGATTTTGAGGCAATAATCAGGGACAATGCAGAAGATACGATTCTTTTTGGTGTTTCAGCAATGACTTGTCGTCAGATAACTGCTGGAATAGATGCCATTAGAATTTTCAGGAAATACAACAAAACTGCAAAAGTTGCTTGGGGTGGTGCACATAGCACGGCGAACCCAGACGAGACCTTACAAAACGAGCTTATAGATTATGTCTTTGTGGGTCAGTCTTTCATTAGTTTACCGAAGTTGTTGGGAAGTATCCATGGCGAGGGAAAGGACAATAATAGAAGGGTGATATGCTCAGAATATCCTACGAGGGAACACCTTCTGGAATTCCCAGATTTTGAATTAGAAAAGCTTAATTTTAATAAATATATAAACCCTGAAACAAGACTCTTAAATTATTGTTCAAGTATTGGCTGTCCTGGGTCATGTTCTTTTTGTTCATGGGGCGGGAAACATAATCGTTATTCTTTTCCTGTTGACAGAATAATTAATGATGTAGAGTTATTAGTTAAAAAGTATGACCTTACAACCGTCTTGATACAGGATGCAACCTTTTTTAGTAATAAGGAGATGGTCATGTCTTTTGCCGAGCAGATTATAAGGAAAAATATTAGATGTTTCTGGAGAGCTGGCGCTCGTGTCATAGAATTGAACAAGTTTACAAGAGACGATTTTAAATTATTGGCTAGTTCTGGATTAGATTGGATTTTTGTAGGAGTTGAAAATACGGTTCCGAGAATAATGAAAATGTTCAAAAAAGTTTTTCCTGTCGAAATGGTGGATAATATCCTTAATAATCTTAAAGGTGTTGATATAATTTTTTTTACATCAATGATTTTTGGAGTTCCTACCGAAACTACTGGTGAGTTGTTAATAAATAAAAAAAATATAGAACGATGGCTGAAAATAAATAACAATTTTTATTGCCAGAAATGTATATTTACACCGTATTCCGGAACTCCTTTAACTGATTTGGCAATTAAACACGGTTTCAATCCCCCGCAGTCACTTGAAGACTGGGCTAAACATCCATTGTTTGTTGATACTAGGAGGTCTCTTGAGACGCATAGAACTTGGTTAACGCCCTCTTTTCAAAGAGAATATTTCGAAATATTAAGCGGAATAGCAGCCGGTCGCTCAAGAAACACTACCCTTAAACCTGCAGGCACAAGGCCAGAGAGACAATAATCGGATAACTGATGAACAATCCGTATAAAGAGGAATATTGATATGAAGCCGCTTGCAAGCAGACTGGAGCAGATCATACCATCAGCGTCCATGGCCATTGCCCAGAGGATCTCAGACAAAACAGACACCGGGAGAAAAACAATCGACTTAACGTGGGGGCAGCCGGATTTTGATACTTTTGAGCATATCAAAGAAGCCGCTTTTGAGGCGGTGCGCTCGGGTAAAAACGGCTATACAAACTCTTCCGGTATCCCTGAATTGAGGCAGGCTATCTCCGATTTTCATGCATCACGATATGGTGCGGCTTATAACCCGCATGCCGAGATAATTGTGACGCCTGGCGTCAAACAGGGATTGATGTATCTCATTCAGGCCATGGTGGATCCCGGAGATGAAGTTGTGCTGTTTGAGCCTTGCTGGCTTAGCTACAGGGATATGATTCTGCTCAATGGCGGTATTCCTCGATTTATTCCTGCAGGTGGAAGTTTGAAGCCGGATGTATCCGGGATAGAAGATTTCATAAACGAAAAAACCAAGGCCATACTCATTAACAACCCGATAAATCCATCCGGCTATGTCTTCAGCAGAAGCGAACTGGAATTCATCGCAGAGGTCGCTGAGAAGCATGACCTGTATGTTATTGCCGATGAGATCTATGACAGGATAGTTTTCACCGGATTTACTTCATTATCCGTATTTCAGAATCTGCGCGAGCGTCTCGTCGTGGCGAACGGTTTTTCCAAGGCCTATGCGATGACAGGCTGGCGCATAGGGTATCTGCTGGGTTGTGAAAGGATCCTTTCCAAAGTAAGCCTCATCCATCAGCATACCGCCACATGCGCGGCGGCGGCAAGCCAACACGCTGCCCTTGCCGCTTTGAAGGGCGACCAGAGGCTGATAGATGAGCATGTTGAAATATATAGAAGACGTAGGGACTATTTAGTGGAAGAATTTAAAGAATCTATTTTCCAGATTGTTCCTCCTGATGGGACTTTTTATGCGATGATAAAAGTTCCGGATTTTTTGAGGAATGTTACAAATAAGTCGGAGTATGTTCTTGAACATTACGGTATAGCCACAGTGGATGGACTATCATACGGGCAATCAGCAAGAGACTATGTAAGGATTTCATTTGCCGCTGGGATGGACAAATTAGAAGAGGCTGTAAGGCGTTTTAAAAAATCTGATAAGTCTGCGTCCGTTGAAAGATTATCCTTTTCGGAGATAAAGAAACCACATTAATGGGGGAATATTGTCAGGCATCTTTAAATATGTCAGCTATAGCAAGATTGCAGATCGCTTGGATATCAAATCCGGAGATATCATTTTGGTAGGATCCGATATCTTTAAGCTGATGTTTAATGCAAAAAAGCATGGCGAAATATTTGATGCTGATAAGTTTATAGACAGTTTTACAAAAAAATTGGGGAACGGTGGCACCTTATTATTCCCTGCATTTAATTGGGGCTTCTGTTCGGGCAAGAGATTCGATATCAGAAATACGCCATCGCAAACCGGATATTTATCTAATGTGGCGCTGAAGAAAAATGATTTTATTAGGACGGGACACCCTATCTATTCATTTGCAGTATGGGGAAAGCACAGCGATAGTCTACGCAAATTAGAAAATGTAAGCGGATGGGGGGCGGATTCAGTTTTTGCGTTTTTACATGCCAACAAGGCAAAGATGTTGATGATTGGTTTGGATTACCATAGTTGTTTTACCTTTGTTCATTACGTCGAGGAATACGAGAAAGTAAAAGTCAGATATTACAAGAAATTTACAGGGGAATATGTTGATAAAAACGGTATCAGCAGTATTAGGACTTATTTGATGTTTGTGCGGGATATAGACAATGGCGTTGAAAATGAGGTTAACCCCATGGGCAAGATATTGGAAGAAAAGGGTATTTCCGTCGAAAAAAATATCAACGGGGTCGGTTTCAAACTGGTAGACCTGTATAATGCTTTCATTGAGATTCAAAGAGACATCAGGGAAAATAAAGCACGGAACATATATAAGGTAGAGCTTTAGGAGCACTAAATGGAAATAATGGAGTTGTTTGATAGACTTTTTCCCATTCCACGCAGTATAACCGGCAACGGCGTCAGAGAAACACTGAAGATCCTGAACACTTTAGCTCCTATCAGCAATACCGAATATCCGACTGGAATGAACTGCTTTGATTGGACTATTCCCAGGGAATGGAACATCAGAGATGCGTACATAAAAGATAAAAATGGGGAGAAATTGGTTGATTTTAAGGACAGCACCCTTCATGTTTTGGGATATAGCGTGCCGGTAAATGCTGTAGTCTCAAAAAGGGAGCTTTTTGAGCATATTCATACCTTGCCTCAGATGCCTGATGCGATCCCATACCTGACCTCCTACTACAAAGAGAGGTGGGGTTTTTGCATAGAACATAACCGGCTGGGAAAATTTGTAGATGACGAGTATGAGGTGGTCATAGATTCAACGCTCGAAGATGGTTTTTTGACCATCGGTGAGGGCTACATAAAGGGACAAACAGAAGAAGAAGTATTGCTGTCGACTTACATTTGTCATCCTTCACTGGCGAATAACGAACTCTCAGGCCCTATAGTTCAAACTTATATATACAAACAACTGCTTGAGAGAAAAGATTCTCTGAGATACAGCTATAGGTTCTTATATGTCCCGGAGACGATAGGCTCGATCGCATATCTGAGCCAGCACGGGGATAGGCTTAAGGAAAAGGTAATCGCGGGGTATGTCGTCACCTGCGTTGGAAACGATGGTCCCTTCACGTATAAAAAGAGCAGGCGAGGTGATTCTTTAGCGGATAGGACAGCATTAAATGTGCTGGGCAGTTCCGGTAAAGATTACAAGATTATTGATTGGTTTCCTGTGGGAAGTGATGAAAGGCAGTATTGTTCCATTGGTTTTAATTTGCCTGTTGGTTCGTTGATGAGGTCAATGTACGGAACTTATAAAGAGTATCATACTTCTTTAGATAACAAGAACATCATATCAGACCATGCGTTAAAAGAAACTATTCAGATGTATATTGATATTTTAGAGACAATAGAGATAAATGACGTCTATATAAATACTAACCCTTTTTGTGAACCCAAATTAGATAAAAGAGGGCTCTATCCTACATTGGGAAGTCAGAGGGATGCAGAGCTATCGGTTAAGAAGATTATGTGGCTGTTAGGATTTGCCGACGGGAAACACGATGTGATTGATATTGCAGATAAGCTTAAGTTAAAAGGGAATGATTTGAAAGATGAAATTGAAAAGCTTGTATCGGCATCATTGCTGCAGCGTATGGATGAAGACTCTCAAGTTTTTGTAAGGAGAAAAATATAATGCAGTATGTTGATCTTTCGAGGTATATAGAGGTTAAAAACCCGGCAGTTATTCCTCCATTCAATGAATTGCGCAATATGAAACCCGTACTAGTGACACACGATCTGAGACTGGTTGATGAAGATGAGAATATTAACTATGCCAAGTCATTGGCTGCTAAGGGAATTACCGTTGTGCCTATACGCAGGCAGCCGCCACATGCAAAGTTTACTGACAGAATGTTTTTCCCAAGGCGAATACTGCTTGAGATGACGAGTAGATGTAATCTTTTGTGCAAGATGTGCCCCCAGCAAAATCTAACACGCCCAAGAATGGATATGCCCGGCAAACTGTATAGAAAACTTATTGATGATATAGATAGCTATGGAGTTGAGGGTATTTGGCTGTTTAATATAGGAGAGCCGTTGTTGCACCCTGAGTTTTATGAAAATATCAGGCACATAAGCACTAAAAAAAATCTTGGGGTAATATGGCTAAGTACAAACGGCAGGGATTTCACCGAAGAACATATTAAAGCAGTTCTTAAGTCAAATATTGATTACATAAACATCTCTGTTCATGCAGTTTCAGAAGAAACATATAATACCGTGGTTCCTCAGGGCAATTTTAAGACAGTTCAGGCTAATTTGGAAAAGTTTTATGAGTTAAAAGGAATATCAAATTTACCCAGAAAACCATTTTTCCATTGTCAGATGATCGAACAGGAGACAACAAAACACGAGATTGATGCTTTTATTGAAAAACATTATTATCGTGCCGATGTTGTAAGCATTAATATACTGGAATATGTAGGCATAAAAAATAACCTTCCAGCTTCCAGAGAGAGAGAAAGAAAACCCTTAACTTCCTGTAATCGCGTAACAAGAAATGACTGTTTTATATTTTCAAACGGCGATGTAACTTTATGCGATACGGCATTTAATGCTGAAATTTACCTTGGGAATATTCATAAACAAAGTCTTTACGAAATTTGGAATGGCGAGAAAAGAAAGAACATCCTGATGCTTAATGAACAGGGTAAAATGTCAGAGTTAGATTTTTGCAGAAATTGTTTAGATTACGATCTCTAAATAAATAATTCACTGAAAGAGTAGTTGCCATGCATATGCCAGTCTTTCTATCCGGTGAGAAAATATTACTTTGTCCTGTGGATAAAAATATGGATTTGTCCGAATACTTGTCATGGATTAACAACCAAGAAACTACTTTATATATGTCATCAGGAGATTTCCCTACATGCAAAGAGCAACTGCAAGCATATATTGCACGGCAATATGAAAATAAGAATATTTTCCTTGGAATTTTTACGAAAAGCAATGATAAGCATATTGGGAACATATGTCTGTATATAACTGATCATCAGAGCCATAGAGGTGAAGTAGCTATTATGATAGGAGATAAAAAGGCTCGAGGGAAGGGATACGGTTTAGAGGCGCTAAAACTTATTATCCGATATGGATTTATGCATCTCAGTTTAAATAAGCTTTGTGCTGCCGTTGCACCTGACAATTTTGCATCGTACAAATTATTTGAAAGAGCAGGGTTTCAGCTGGAAGCAACGCTGAGAGAGCAATTTTATCTCAATAGAAGCTATCGTGATGATTTGCGTTATGGTCTTTTGAGAAGAGAATACCTTGAAATGCAAAAGGGCAATACCAGGTGAGCCAAATCCATGGATAAAAAACTAATAATCTATGAAACTGTCTCTAATCGGGATTTTATCTCTATGCAGTGGCATTTAAACATGGGTTATTCTGTCTGGATAATGGAACCAACTTATATGTATCACCATAAAAAGGGAATAACATTTTTTCCGCCTCCCCTATCTCATAATGCAGAAAGGTTAATACAGAAGGGCAAGGTCTCGGTTTTAAGGGCAGATATGCTCAATGCAAAGGAAATATATCAAATTGCAGCAGATAAGGCGTGTGATAATATAGAACCTGTCTATTCTGTGTACAAAGAAGAGTACAAAAAATTGTTCAGTTGTGTCTCTGATATTTTAAAATCTTCTATAGCAGAGAATGTTTTTAAAAAAAGTTTATGTGACAGATTGGCTGAATTTTATTCCGTTAATATTTTATTGCACAGAATCGAAACCTTCTTCCCAAATGCCAAAATTATATTCTCCACAAGTGCTGATATCAGTTCATATCTCTATTTTAAAAAATTGCTTTCAAATGGCAAGCATGAATTTTTTGAAAATCAAAATATACGGTTTTCTCTGTCTTCCCGCACGGATGGCATATTAAGAAGTTTAAAACAAAATCTCAAATCTGTTATTATGGTATTAGCTCAAACAATAGCAAGCGGTATCTTCAGTAAGCTGCATTTATCTTCGAATAAGAAAGAAAAGTTTTTTAAATACGGGATAACTATCGTCGGCCCAAGGCAATTAAGAGGAAACCGGAGATGGCCCGGGTTTATTATTGATAATAAGGAAATATCGGGGAATGAGGTTGTTTTCTTTCCGTTAATGCCGCTGACTACCGAACAGAAACGGGAACTTACTCAGTTATCAAGTGAGATCTTTATGATCCCTAAGCCAGGAAGGTTTTACTCAAATTTTCCTGAATGGAGAAAATTACTTTGGACGGCATTAAAAGAAAAATTTTTAGGTAACGGTAATGAATTGTATACAGCCGGTATTACTCTTTTTAATTATTTCAGATGGAAAAGGGTGCTGGAGGCTGTTAAAGTCAGGCATTTTATAACTCACTGTGATTTTGGCATTGACCATATTGGCAGAAATCTTGCCATAAAAGAGGCAGGTGCACAAACGTGGTATTTTACAGACTCTATGAATTTTGCCAATAACTTAAAAGAGGACGTCAAAAGTACGGATAAACGCCATCCCTTCTGGACATATCTTTTTTATGATCATTTTGTGACATGGAGCGCTTTTCTGGCTGATTTTTTAAAATCTCATCTGGGTACTTTTAAGCAGACTCATGTTGTCGGATGTCTTTGGAGCGGGCATATAGTTGAAAAAAAACAGGCAAGAGAAGAAACTACTGTTCTGAAAGATATTAATAATAAGTTTGTATTGGCAGTATACGATACTACTTACTCAAATAATGGGGTAACCTCATATGTAGAGGGGATTTTGTTTGCCGAACATATTCTTAGATTAAGTGAAGATATTACCGATATTCACATTTTTTTCAAGGAAAAAAAAGACAGAAGCGTTCATAAGATATTAGATCCTGTCAATGGGCCTAAACTCCTTGACTTATACAATAAGATGAATACACACTTAACAATAACTATCTGCTCTAACCAGATAGATGCCTCAAATTTGATCTCGATTTCTGATATGGTTATTTCTTTTCCTTTTACATCTACAACCTTTGAGACTTTAAGCATAAATAGACCTGCTGTATGGCATGATCCAATGGGTTATTATAAAAATACTCAGTATGGGAAAATTCATGGAGTGACAACACACAGCTATGATGAATTGAAAGCAAGAGTGTTGGAAATAAAGAGTATAGGAGATGGAACATATAGGACTCCTATGCTGTTGGAATCACCTCTAATGGATCCATTCCGTGATGGCAAAGCGATAGAAAGATTTAGGAAAATTTTGGTGAATTCATATTGAAATTCGGACTTAAACTATATTCAACCGATATTTCTTTGATCCCTGGGGCACGGGAACTTCAAGAAAAAGGTTTTTATGATTACGTTGAGCTTTATATTATTCCCGGCTCGTATAGAAATACTAGTGAAAGGTGGAAGTGTTTTAATGTCCAGTTTATAGTACATGCTCCTCATTCATTTCATGGGATTAACTTTGCTCAGACCGATAAGCGGGAAGAAAACCTTCAAAATTTTAATGAGGCACGGCTCTTTGCAGATGAATTTGGTTTGGATTCTATCATTGTTCACAGTGGGAATAATGGTTCTTTCGAGGAGATAATCAGGCAGCTTGGGCTGCTTCAGGCATATAACGATGTTTTTGCGATTATAAAGGAAGTTCTTGTAAAGGGGAATCTGAAGGCTTGGTTGAAGACATATCCCCTTGTGCCGCTTTTCAAAATCAGATGAATATTTTTATTCGCACAGATGCGTCAATAGCTATAGGCACA
>ERZ1292630.1882-Hain-H41-02um-R3-1882-length-19980-cov-7_pt1 | contig 19980 bp, 11 predicted proteins | sample MGYA00564408_ERZ1292630 | MGnify/ENA primary metagenome ERZ1292630 (study PRJEB36523, sample SAMEA6512641) | groundwater metagenome | collected 2019-01-08 | study: AquaDiva: Metagenomics assemblies of 32 groundwater samples
CCACCACGGTCAGCGTGGCGGGCGTGACGACGGCGAAGTCGTCGCTTGAGACCAGGCGTATCTGCTGGCTCGCCCCCGGGGTCAGGTTCCAGAACGAGTCGGTGATTTGGACCGTGACGGTCACCGTCGAGCCGGCCCCGACCTCCAGGACGTTCTTCGCTCCGATCATCCCGATGAGCATCTACAAGAAGTATGCGAAGCCGAACTCCACATTTCTCCCGCCCGCTTGACAATTTGGACGTCGGAGTGCGCGCCAACTGGCTGGCACCGAATGGGTCAACGAGTGCAAAATTTGAGTTTGAGTCTTTATCCAGCCGCAGCTTCTTACACTGGTCGCAGTCCGCTGTGCTACTTCGTTGCCGACTCTGGCGACGTGCCGATCGATTGCTCCTCGATGGTTCTAACTCACCACAAACTTTACGATTCCAGGGAGCCCCTTGTTGACTTCGTCGGCCCGGTCGTTTTGAGTGACAAGTCCACCTCCGTCGGAGCGCTGAAACTGAAATTTCTGGCCCTTTGCAACGCATGCTTAGCGACGACCGGGGCCGATGCACCTTCCGACGTCTTGAGGCGAATGATCGAGCGGTTCGTCGAAAGACACGCCGCATCAGGCACAAGGCTCCACACCGAGGAGGGGGATCGCACGATCGCGCTCATCAACACAGATACCTTGTGCATTCCAGACGGCACCATTTTTGTCTGGGAAGCGACGGAGGCTTCCGATTCACTGGTGCCAGATGCCACCACGAGGCCTAGCTGTGCCGATTTTTATCACCGGATCAAGCACAAATGTGAAGTCACGGTACGGTGGAACGACGAACGGAAGGGCCATCCCATTGCAGTCACCAAGTTGCTACTCGTAGATGACAACAGATATGGTGAACTTCAACAGCTGGTCGCCGCGGCTTTAAACCACCCTGAAGACGCGCCGTTTTTGCGATTTGTGAAACAAGGCCCACACGGCGGCCCACTTCAACGGCTTCAGAAGAAACACACCTCCGTGGCAGATCTGATCGATGTGGCAGGGTCTCGCGTGGATTGCGTTTACGTCGAAAAACTATCGTTCACCGTCGAGGAGGCTGAACAGCAAAAGCTTCTGTCTTTTGACTTCTTCAATGACAATGTGAAATTCGTTTCCCGCCACACAGTCATTTTACCGCGGGATCCGAAGACGACACTTGGCCAAGTATTTTCCGTTTGCAGGTCTGCTGCCGGCCTACCTGACGATGGGAAAAAGGTGCGACTGTTGGACGTGTTTCATTCGAAATTCTACTCTGTCTTTGAAGACGAATCCGCGTTGTCTCCCCCATCTTTCGACGAAACATTCAGTTTCCGTTTGGAGTACTGCCCTCTGCTGCTCACGTCGATGCCCAGTACAGAACAACTTCTCGTAAACTGTGTTCACGGCAGTCGATCGACCACGCAATCCGTGAGCTGGCAGCTTCACAGTGAACCTTTCTCGATCCTGATTCACAAACGTATGTCGGAAGTCGATTTCAGGGCGGCGATCACGACCAAACTTCAGCTTCCTGATGACGGCACCAAGTTTTGGAAATTGTGGATCGCCGGGGAGACGGCAGATTCCCCGCCTTATGCCGTTGAAGACGATATTTTTTCGAAGGCGAAGCAAGTCGCCAGAGCATGTTCGGGCAAGGTCACGATTTACCTGGAGCACTCTGCACCCCCCACTTCTGGATCAGCTCGGCGACCGGAACGCGCGTTGCGAATTTACAACTGAGTGTGGCGCCTTCTTTTCCATCAATACCTTCGATATGACCGGCGATCAAGTGGATCTTCACTCACTCCCTCCATTGCGCCGTTGTTTTCTCTTTAAGTAGCAATATTTCACTCGCTTTCTAACGCGATGTCGGCCGCCGCAGCTCCGCCTTGTGGTCTGCCGAAGGGTCCTCTCCCAGACCGCACTTTGATGACTCAAAGGGTCGCCACAATCCTTCACGAAATCGGGCCTCAGCATCTGACAATGAAAGTTCTCCAGAAACGTTTACAAAGTGACTTCAAAATTGACTTTTCGGAGCAAAAGCCGCTGCTCGAACAGCTGGCACTGGATGTGATGCGCGAGCCCCAGGGACAGAAAGAGCTTGCAAAGGCAGAGAAGCAAGCTCAGGAAGGGACCGTCAATGCAGGCAAGGGGAAACGCCGAGGCAGAAGTGACACCGTCAAGAAGGACAAAACCAGCGACGAAAAACCCCCCAAAAAAGCTCGCAAGGAGAAGCGAGCGGAGGGGGAGCCTGTTCGTCCCCAGTCAGCCTATTTTTTCTTCAGCAACGAGAAACGACCCATCGTAATGGCCGAAACTGGTGAGAAGATGACTGAGGTTGCAAAAAGGCTCGGAGAGACGTGGCAGTCTATGTCTGAGGCTGCGAAGGCACCTTACGTCGCAATGGCAGCGACCGCCAAAACGCAGTTTGACGAGCAAATGAGCGCCTTCATCAAAGCAGGCGGCAAACCTGCGAAGTCGTCCAGGGCCTCGAAGAAAGCAAAGGACGACGGGCCTAAAAAGCCTCTTTCGGCTTATTTTCATTTCACGAACGCTAAACGCGCAGAAGTCGTCGCAAGTGGTATCAAGGATGTGACTGACGTGTCGCGGAAAATCGGTCAGCTGTGGGGAGAGACGTCCGACAAGTCGAAATGGGATGCAGCCGCGATGAAGGATTACGAACGATTCAAACGCGAGTGCGAAGCACTGGGGTTGCCCTGCACGAAGAACCCCCCGAAGCCGAGCGCTGCATCCGAGACAGTCGCCGCGGCATCTGCATCGTCAAGCTCCAGTTCCAGCGATTCTGAATCCGAAGACGAGTAACGCCGATGGCGTCTTGTCAGTCAACTCACACCACACCACTACCTCGCTATAGAATTCAAAGCGGGAGGGGTAAAAAAAGGCTCAACTTTTACCCTCTCTGGCACCATGCGGCTCGGACCACGATAAAAGGGGACTTGCATGGGAAAGCAGAAACAAAATACTCCCTACTCCTCCTTCAGCCCCCGATCACATCGAACGTGGCAAAACATCGTGTTTGTTGTTGCATGTCGCGGTCCATTTTTCACAGAGAGAGGCATGTCGCATCGATACGCACGCGTCAATTGCGATAAGCCGCGAGAGTACTGGGACTATGAGACCGTCCCTCTTCTCTGGAGTTCGCCCGAGCGATATGAGATCGAAAAGAAGATTGGCCGCGGAAAGTACAGCGACGTCTTTCTGGGCTTTGATGCCGAAGGTCGCAGACCCATCGTAATCAAGGTGTTGAAGCCAGTTAAAAAGAAGAAGATTCTACGGGAAATCAAAATCCTCCGCAACTTGCAAGGAGGGCCTAACATCGTGCAGCTCTTGGACGCCGTGCGTGACCCGCATTCGAAAACGCCTTCGTTCATCTTCGAACACGTCAACGCAGTCGACTTCCGCATTTTGTTTCCTACACTGTCCGACCTGGATGTGCGTTTCTACATGTTCGAGCTGTTCCGGGCACTCGAGTATGCCCACAGCATGGGCATCATGCACCGTGACGTGAAGCCACACAACGTGATGATCGACCACGAAACGAAAAAACTCAAACTAATCGACTGGGGCCTGGCAGAGTTTTATCATCCCGGTACGACTTACAACTCACGGGTGGCCTCTCGCTACTTCAAAGGCCCAGAGCTGCTCGTCGACATGCAGTATTACGATTACAGCGTCGACATGTGGTCTGCTGGCTGCATGTTTGCGGGCATGATTTTCGTCCGGGAGCCGTTTTTCCATGGCAAAGACAATAACGACCAGTTAGTGAGGATTGCGAAGGTCCTGGGAACCGAAGATCTCCACCAGTACGTGAAAAAGTATGATGTCACGTTGGACCCCGCCCTCGCTGCACTCGTCGGCCGCCACTCACGCAAGCCGTGGACAGTGTACGTCACTGTCGAGAATCAACATTTATGCCCGCCAGAGGCGCTAGATCTATTAGACAAACTGTTGCGCTACGATCACCGTGACCGCATTGACGCTTTGACGGCAATGGAGCATCCATATTTCGCACCTATCCGCGAGCAAAGGGGCGACGCCGCGGCTCGGGGGGGGCGCCCGTTTTTGGTATGATTTTTCCACGATTACTTGTGTTTGCGCGTAGTGACCGGTGCAGTAATTCCCCAACTCGCGGAATTGGTGACCCTGTCGCATAATCGCTGCCGTCTGCGCAGCTTGGGTGAGCAAAGTGTAAGTTAATCAGGTGGTTGCCATTTAGAGATGATTCTTCGAGCCGCTCAGCGGACGCTTCGAGCCACCAATGTCGGACCAGATCCTCGAGTTCGATTGGGCCTTCATACTTTGATTTGTACGAGCCGAAATGCCGCTGCTTCAGACGCACTTCCCGCAAGTGTTTCACCCTTGCCGCCGGTAGGACAAGCGGCATCGTCTAGCCTGGCCATTCAAGGTCCTCACCTTTCCGCGCTGGAGAGAATCAAGCGCCTTCCGTTGTTGCTCATTGAAGAGGTGAGCCCACCGCCGGCAATCATCTCCGAAATCGAACTGATAATGACCGCGTGGAATGAAGAGCAGGCGCGGCATTTTCTGCTATTGACGATGATCGTCCGGTTCTGCATTGCCTTGTGTTTCGCCGCGGCGGCGTACTTGGCGTACCGCACGATGATCGCGACGGAACGCAGGCTTCGTGGGGTCGAGAACATGCCCAGGGGACTTCGAATCGGCAGTGTCGTCTATTTCGACATAGTGTCCGAAGGGCGCGAAGCCGGCCGTATCGTGATTGGGCTCCTTACCGAGAACTGCCCGTTGTACTGCGAGTACTTTCATCGGCGATGCACCGGTAACGGAGGACAAGGCGACAGTTTCCGCGGTATGCGCTTGTCGGCGCTCGTGCCCAGGGCTGCCGCGATATTCGGCGATGGCCGATTGATGACGCACGATGTGCCCGGTTATCATCCGAATTACTTGCCCACGGAGTACTTGCCGCAGGGGCCGTGGCGCGGCGCGCTTTCGTCGATAGCGCTCGCACCCAACAAGGAAAGCCCGAACTTCGTCATTCACCTGTGCGGTGGCGACTATCCAACTCAGGTGTTCGGTTTGGTCCTCGCTGGTTTCGACGTGGCCGAAGCGATGAGCCGCGTGGGAGTCCGTCACGGTTGCAATCCTAACCGCGAGTTCATCATCGAGAGCTGCGGTGAGCTCTGCACGCTCGATAAATCAAACGTGCAGCCGATGCCCTGGCGACTGTACGATACGGTGTCGAAGGGTTACGACAATATCTTCTTCGGAGACAGTCTGCCATTTCCTGTGATGGATGATCACAAGACAACCACAATCCTTGACACCGCCCCCACCGCCACCACTTCTCACACCCAAGCGAAACCGTGGTGGAAACTTTGGTAATCGTGCTGCTTAACACACTCCGACAAACGAAATACACAAAGGCACAACAAGGACTCGGGTTGTGCGATGAACCGAGACGCACTTGTTCTTGTCGTTGGCACTGTCGTAGTTGAACCCCACTTGCTCATCGAGTTGGGCAAGAAACATGTCGACGCGGGCGCCGCTGCAGGTGACGGGAACGTCGCTCCTTCGATACCACATCGTCTGCAGTATTCTGTCGAAGAAGCCCGTCGACCTGGTCCTTACCAACGCGTGCCTTCAGGATTTCGAAGTCAACTTTCTGAAGTTCATCGAGCGCCTGACTGCAGGTTCGCACATGCGATTATCGGTGGACAGATCGACTCTACACTTCACGCCTGGATTTGTCCTGGGCGGCGTATTTTCCCATGAAGTTCCGACATCACGTTGCGTGACGTATCTTGTCGATGCGGCGATCCTACTTCTACCCTTTGCGAAACACCCGTCCGTCATCACCCTGACGGGTGCTACCCAGGGCGAGCTAGATGCCTCGGTCGATACCGTCCGCTCCGTCTCCGTGCGCTGGCTCCAAATCTTCGGAGTCGCGGCCTCATTGCGTGTCGTTCGACGGGGAGCGGCACCAACGGGGAATGGCTGCATCATTCTTACTGTGGAGAACGTGCGCCGGCTGCGCAGTGTGACCGTCGAGGACCGTGGAGCCATAAAACGTGTGCGTGGAGTTGCGTTTGCGTCAAACTGCTCCGGCGATCTCGTCCAACGAGCCGCCTCCACATGCAAAGGTGAACTGCTCAATTTTCTTCCGGACGTGTACATCGTGTCTGACATCGGCGCCGGCGGCCATTCGGTCGGAAGTGGTTACGGTCTGTTGCTCATTGCCGAGACGATAACCGGCAAGTGCGTTGTTAGCCAAGAGACCACAGGCGGCCTTCGCGAGCCACCCGAGGATGTTGGTGTTCGGTGCGCGAAGTTGTTCTTGGACCAAGTTGCTCTTGGTGGTTGTGTTGATGCGCATCACCAGCCGTTGGTGTTACTTCTGCTTGGTCTGTCGCCGGACGAGGCGTCGACCATCCGCTTCGGCCCGCTGACCGACGTTGCGGTATCGATGCTCGTATTGATCGAACAGTACTTTGGTGTGTCGTGCGCCATCAAGGCAGATTCTAGCGCATGCATCCCTCAAATTCAACCGCCACTGCTAGTGTCTTGCATTGGGAGTAACGCTATTAACGTCTCGAAAAAGGGCGGCTAGGCCGTCGATTCCCCTTCCTTCCTCTCATCTTCTACTTCGCTTAAATCCCTTGCTAACACTCGCCACCCTTCGTCAGGCTAGCCTCGTATAGCCACAAGAGACATGAATGTGTGAAGACCCTGACGCTTTGGGTAAAAATTAGCAGCACCATGCGGCTCGCGCTTTCCTCCCGCAACCTCAACGACGATGACGTCCGTGACCTCCGCAGCGTCGTGGCACTGACCGGCTCGTCGCCGCAGATACAAACTGTCGATCTGTCCAACAACTGTTTGACCCGACCGCCTGTTTCGCTTCTCGCGCTGCATTCAGTGTTGTTTGTCGATCTTAGTCGCAATAGCCTGGCAACCGTCGGGTCGGGACGATTGGGCGACAGACCTTTCCCGGTGAGTATCCAGACGTTGGTCCTCACGTTTAACCACCTCACCGCGGTTGGTGACCTTCGTTACCTTGTTCACCTCGAATCGCTCGACATATCATACAACAATCTTCTCACATTATCGTCATCGACGCTTCCTGTGTCGATTCGAACGTTGACCGCTCAGGGCAACGCCATCGTGTCGGTCGAGCGTTTATGCAACCAGCGCCCTGCCCTCCGGCTGCTGCATACGCTGAAGTTGCAAGATAACAATTTGCATAGCGCCGAGGAACTCGCGAAACTGGCGTCGCTACCGTCGCTACGCCACCTTCACATCCACCACAACCCCATATCGTTCAACGGTACGGTGAGAAGCATACTTTCAACGTTTCCAAGGCTGTCGACGCTTGATGCTCAACCATTCGTGCACAGCCGGCAGCAGCCACCCCGCCCTGGCTCTGGGATGCCGCGTGCGGTAGCACTATCAGTAACGCAAGATTTGCCGGATGCCGACACTGTGAGGCATACTGTTCACCAGCGGCACTTGAGATTACTCGAGGAGCAATTAACTGTGGCTCTCACAGACGAACGAAGGCAGAAATCACAACTGCGTCAACTTGAGAGTTTATTCACTCGTTTGCTGCAGATTCGTGACGATGAGGTTCGCGAACTTGAGCGCGTGACCACTTACGTCCAGGTCGAAGTCGACAAGGTCAATCAAACCACTAGAGCGAAGCAGGAATTGGATTCCACCTTCGCCGAGCAGCACATGCAAAATGTCTTTCGGCGTGTCGCAAGCGAATTGTGAAGTGGTTCCAGCCGGTCCCATTGACTTGCGTTGGTTATGCCCCCAGGGTTTCCTATGTCGCCGTTACGTCACTGCTTGTTGCCTCCCCTTCATTTCAGACCCAGTCGTCGCTTGTGGTCACAACAATGCCCGAAATGGACCCGATCGAGAGTATCGGGGGTTCCAGCCGGTTCATCACCCTGCTCACGCTGGTGATCCACTTCATTCACCCCTTGCTGTGCATCGCCAACTACTTAGATTGGGTGCGGTACCAGTCGGGCGCCGGGGCCCTCGGGGACCGTATTGTCATCGCGTACCTGGCCATGTCCATTGTGTCCGCCCTCTTCTACCTCCTCGTGTCGTCCGTGTTCTACATGTGGGCCTGGCGCTACCCGGAGCCCGAGGAAATCGCCAAGCGACGTCGCATCTACGGTGTCGTGACGAATCTGATCTTCAGCGACTTTCCCATTTTCCTCGTTGAAGTGCAGATTGTGTGGAGCGTCGGCTTCGCAACGGGCCTGCAAGGCACCTGCTTCGTATTCACGTGCCTATCAATGCTGTACAGCGCTCTCCGCGTTTGGACGTTTGCAATGGTCAAAGTCATCAAAGTGGGCCAGCCCGTGGTCGGCGCGCAACCCGCCGTCGTGGGCACCCGTGCATTCGACACATCGGTGGTGGGTCCCCGCGGTGGGTCGCCGTCCTACAACGACCGTGGAATGGACAGCTACGATGCCCGCGGCGGCAACATCATCCCACAGGGTGCCTTCTCCCCGCGTGCGAATTATTGATGCATTCCATGCGAGCCATGGCCATCCGTCGCGTTGCAACGATTAGATTGTCGGGGGGCTGTTGCTTGTTGAATTGTGTGTGTGGCTCTCCGCAGGCAGTGATTAGAGTTCGGCGAACGCGCCAACCGACAATCACAATTCTTGGCCAACCCGACGAAACAATGCAAAACATGCCACAACCCTTCCTTCCTTCCTGAAGCTTGTCGAACGAACCCAAGAATGGATGCATTCGGCGGACCGCCGTCGCATCACTGGCGTCGCGTGGTGTTGACTGCCGTCGTGTTCGTCACTTTTCTGACATCACCAGCGCACCCAGCTTCCGCACCGTTGTCACGGATCGACAACGCGAAAGCGTATTACGACCTCGTTTCGCGTGAGGCACAACACCATCGCAAGCGCTTTGAGACCGCGGATGCTGGAGAGCGAGTCCGCCTCGCCAAAGATCTCGCTGTTTCGGAGGAGAAATTCCGCGACATGGTCGACGCGCTGGTCACGACATCGTTCAACGTATCCTCGTCGCAAGCGCTGGTGGCGGCGCTAGTGTCCCGACAGGCGGAGCGCAGCGGCGACGTGTTCTTCGGGGCTCTTTGCCCGTTGTGGCGCGGCCGAGCTCCGTTCGATCGAGTCGCTTATCTTCTCGCAGCAACGACCGCGCGACGAACTCAAGAGTATCTATTCGAAGTCGGCCACGTCGATGCGCTGATGGCACTGCGCGCAATTCTCAAAATTCCCTACGCGACCATCGGGCCCCCCTTTCGCGGTCCGTGGCGAGCGTTGCCTCTCCACCCACGAGCCGATCTTGTCAATTTCAGTGGCTCTTGGCGCAATCAACGAGCCTTTTCGCGGTGGTTGTCGCGCGAAGCGACCTTCGCGCACAGTGAAGTTGTGCATGGCGAACGACAGCAGGACTGGGGCGTCGCGAGCAACTACGGCCCCAATATGTCCTGGATGCAAAGCGACGGTGCTTGCTTGATGCACACCCGGAACGTCACTTGGGCACTGCTGCCAAACGACACGTTGTCCGCCGAGTCGTTCGCTCGCCTGTGGGCGTCGAACGACCCCCGTGCCATTCGGTTGTGTCTCTTTCGAAGCCTGACGGTCGGCGCCGCGCCCCCCTCACCGCTTCGTCGCGTATCGGCCGACCTGGTCACCCATGAATTTTCACGGCACGACTCCACTTGCCCCCAAGACGTCTTTCATGCATTAGTGCGCGCCAAGTGTGGCGACACGCTCGCGATTCGGGAGGTATCCTGGCTGGGCGCATCCACGTGTCGACCGACCATCACCATCGATTGTCCCCATTGCTGCTAGTGATCGCGAGGACACCACTCGCTTTGCAGTTGTTAACGACCTCTGTCCAGTTGTTTAACTCATGCAGTTGTTAACCGACTCTGTCATGTTGTTAATCGACTCTCCAGTTGTAGTAATTCCTAAGAGAAAATGGTGGACCGAGATGTGACGTGCGGCGTGGTGGACACGGCGTCGCCTTTTTTTAGCCATTTGCGACAAACAATCGCATCCGCGGGGCGTTACCAGCCGCCGCTGGGCCCTCGCGGTGGCGTTCTCTCTGTCAGCGACATCCAAGCGCGTCTGCAGCAGCTCGCCACACGGAGCAGCGGACCACAGCGTGGACCGGACTTGATGCCGGCAATCCCCCCCGCTGCCCCAACGAACAGCACCGTACAGCTGGTAGGAACACAACCATCGACGTCGACGGCGGTTCGAATTGATCTTGCGCAACCCAGAAAAAGCGACTCGGAGCTGCCGAGTTTGCCCGGAAATGGGCCTGCCCCGCGGCCGGAGTTATCGCCATTGGCTCCAGCACCGACGAGTCGACCGGGGTCCGATGACGTGGCGGGCTCCGGCTGGTCGTCAGCAGAGGTGGACACCATGCGCGTCATCGAACTGGACGTGAGGTTTCGAATCTCGGCGTCGGTGAACGAAGGACCCATGACGACTCTATGCTCCGACGCGTCCGTGAAGGTGTTTCCGCGGCACGTGGTATTCAGCACCACCAGTGAAGGTGGACAGCAACCGGTCGTCGAAATCGTCATTCTGGAGTTGTTTGAGCTGGCGGAGGATGACGTGAAGGAAACCCTTGTATTCCACCTGCAGCGCGTAAGCGGCACGGCCGTCGTCGAAGCAGCGAGCCCCGTCATCGCGGCCCGGTCATGCCTGTACAAGCTCGTCTGCGCCAAGCGAAACGCCTTGGAACGCCAGCGACAGGACTCCGTGGCAGCGGCTCCTCCCAATCGAAGAGCGCAGCACCCCCCGCCCATGCCAGGATCGACGACCCCCGCGGCAGGCCGGCCCGACTCGTTCATGTCCCTCATGGCCTGACCAAAGCGCTCCCAAAGCAGCTCTTTGTACGTTGACGGTTTCGAGCGTTGTCGTGCGAATCTCACCACCCAAATTGCGGTGTCGGAAGCAGAAGGTTATGTCGTCTCATTTTCTGATTATCCCTCCGAAAGCCTTTCAATTCAAGCGTTTTTCCACCGACTAATGCGGCGCGTAAAGTTTACCGGAGGCGACGAAGCAGAGGAGGCATCGTCCGCTGACTCGGCCAAACACCAAACGCTTGCTGCGGTCAACGCGAAGCCGACGGATGACCTACTGATTCTGCGACGTGAGCTCACGGCTCTTCAGGACATCCAGCGTGAAGAAGACGACGCCGCAGATGCGAAGGAAAAGGCCGAGCGCCGCAGCAAGAAGCGGTCCGCGATCGTCCAGCGCATCGTCGAGCACCATCGTCTCCTTGCTGTATGGATGAAGCGGCGAACCAACGACGCAGGAACGCAACTATCGAGGCAATTGCAGGAACAGGCAGAAACCCTCATCGAGCACGTGGAAATCACCGGGGCGAACTTCGGCGTTAGCCTACCGTCCCCAATTAGCGACGCAAGCGACGTATTCTTTGCGGCAGATCTGGCCGAACCTGTTGGTACGTCACCGCACAAGGACCGTGTCCCTAGCGTGATGGCAGCTGGCATCAAGTTCCGCGAGCGCACTGCTTCGAACATGGATCACGACAAAACGCTTCCCGCTCACGCGGTCAAGGAAGCTGATCGCCTTGTGACTCACTTGGCCGATTTGAAGCTCCAAAACATGGTTGCCGATTCCGCGGCCGCGTCACGTCATCGGGAAGCCATCACAAGAACGTCGATATTTGTCAGCGACATCGATCCGAAACGAAGCGTTATTAGTGGCGCCGCAGCACCGAAACCGGAATGGCGACCCGTTCAACCGCACCGGACCGCGGTCCAGCGAGCGCCGCCGCCCGTCGACCCCGTCAAGTTGCAACGGTTGGTGGACGCATTTGACGCCGCTGAAGAGACGCAACGGCGCCGCGTCGCCCTGACGTATGCAGGCCAGGTGTCAAACGACGACGTCATTCGTGACGGTTTCGTGACGGGCAAGAATGCAGAGGAGAATTGCCGCCTGGCAGCAACGAAATTAGCATCTTCCGCGCCGGCAGCTCCACTTGGCGAGAAAATTGAGGTGTTGCCGTTGATGCTGCGTGACGCGCTGGATAGTAAAGAGGAAATTGAAGCCCGTCGGCGCCTGGCGAGAGACATCGACCGGGAGCGCTGCCAGTCGCAGCTGGCCAGGGAGGCAGAACACCTTCGATTCCTCAAACGGAAGCTGACCATGCTCGAGGCGGAGGAGGCGGCTGCCGCGCAGAAAATGAAGTTCCGCGATTTGGACTCTTCCACGTTGATGAGCTGCATTAGCCCACCCGGGGCCGCGCTGCACTTGTCAACGGCATCGACCGGCACGCCTCAGTATTCACACGCGATGGCACCGCCGGTCGCGGCTTTGTCACAAGACTTGCACGATTGCGCAACGTCCATTCAGCGGGTTTTCAGAGGCCACAAAGCGCGGAGCGAGACGCTTCTTGAGCGACGACTGCACTTCGAGGAAAAGCTGCGCCTTGCCGCCCAGCGTCTGTTGGATGATGTTTCATCGGCACCAGCCGCGACCGTCAGCGCCGGCAAGCCGCGAACCACAGCTGTGGACTGCGGCGCACAGCTGTGCTGCGAGCTTGAATCGGCGCCGCTTGCCGTCGTGGGTGAGGGAGCCTCCGCCACAGAGATGGTCGATGGCCTAAGCGACGCGCGTCGTGACGCCCGCCGGCGGCGACGTTGTGCGACGTCGATCCAAGCGCTTGTCCGGGGCTACCTGCAGCGTGTCGCTGCACCGCGGACGCGTAACGAGCGCGAGCCCACGTTGCCTGCAGCCCAAGAAAAACACGTCGCGGCCCAGGTGCTCAGAAAATTCGCCTACTTTGTTGCCGCAATGCGCCGTCGGGCACTTCGCGCCCGTCTCCGCGATAAATGGGGTCACAAGGTTGCCGGCTCGGGCAGTCCAGCGGTTCCTGTGCAGCCGATTGGTCCCGCGGCGGCGTTCGCGATCGAGTCAGCGTGGTTGGCGTTTGTAGCGCGCCGCTCCTTCGTTGCTCAACGCACCGAGAACGCAAGACGCCGGCTGGCCATCAATCATCGAGAAGCCGCGGAGTGCATTCAGCGATGCTTCAGGGGCTTTCGATCGAGAAAGATTGCGACAGAGCGTTGCCGCGCGCTCCAACAGTGGAAAGCCGCAGAATGGAAGGCGTCTGAATTGGCCTTTGCCCAGGACCGCAGTTCCCTTGGCCTGTGACCACGCCACGTGGCGCGTTTCGTGTGTACCCACACGGAGTAGTGTTAGTGTGTACATACTGCTTTCCACGTTCCCTCGGCGTTTGTGTACGCCGCAAAGTTTTCCCCGCGCGTTATCCGCGGTGAATGTGTGCCTCCACCGTAACACAGCCAAAGACGTTACGACCGCACCACCGTCATGTCTAACGTGCCGGACGTGAGATGTCGGCCGCCCGCCCGCAAGCTGGAAATGGTTTACGAGGCGTTCGGGGAGGCCGTTGACAGAGATACCCTCCCGCAGGCGGACACGCTCGAATTTACGACGACGGGACAGTGCACCGGCCTTGCCGATGATCGCGCCAAAATATCCCCAGTTCGCCGCAGGAATGTCGCGGAGCTGCTGTCAGCACTTGAAGATGCAGCTGCTGCACGCGATCGGCAACAGTCAGCTGAGCAAGTCGCGATCGCTGTTCAGCGGCGCGCTGACGCGCGACGCATGTTGCTGGCCAAGCTGTCGAACGACACAACTCAAATGCCTGAACAGGCCTTTGGTGCCGATGACTGCGCCGGTGACATCGCGTCCCGCATTGAACGAGTGCGACGGCTTGTCGAGCCCTTGGCGTCGAATGACGCACAGAGCAGCACAGCCGCTGACTCGCTGCGAGCAGACCGGCTTCAGTCCATGTGGGACTCGGGAATGCTGCGAGAGTGGAACGCGCGAGCGGCCGCGACGGTTGAACAACTTCAACGATTACCTTTGCCCTCGTCTCGAAGTGGTGCGAACGCAGCCGGCGCATCGTCGAACGCATTCCGGCAAGCATCGAAATTGACCGCTGCCTACGGAGATGAACTTGCGGCTCTTTCGGCCAGACAGTCGCAATCTGCCGGACGCATCGCGTCCAGAATCAAATCAGTAGCTCCCTTTCACAGTCGCGTCCTGGAGGTGGTTGCGACGCAGCGTGAACGCGACCGATGCGACGCCTTTACGGCTGGGACGTGCCGTGGCGTGGCGAAGGTGAGTGCGGAACTGTCCGCGGTGTCGGATGAAAATGAACAAGCGATTGACCGCGCCATCTCCTCGCTGAGGGACCGGCTCGGAGCGGTGAAACTCGCGGAGGACCTTGAGAGCGAGGTGTAGGGGGCTCGCTCGGGTCATTGTGTGATGTGAAAACGGATCGTCTCCCATGCGAAACATTTTTCGATGGGCGTTTCTTTGTGCTCCCATAGACAACGTGTCGCTTTCGGAGAGTAAATATTTTCACATCTCTCATCCCCTTCCTCCTGGCAACACATTCCAGAACCGCAAGCGGTAATACCACTTACCTCGAGACATTACAAGATGAAACGTGCTTTGTCGCGGGAGAATATCGTGGGGCTCGCCACGTCATTCGCACGCCGGATGATACCAGGGATGGCCGCGGCCGGCCGAGCGAATCACCAAGCCGCAGCCGGCCGGGGGGGCCTGACCACGGGCGACGGGGGCGGAACGGATGACACGGCGACCCGTTCCTTTCACGCCTTCATCATGGCCATCGACGAGCGGCTGTCGAAGCTAGGCGATGCTCAGCGCAGCGCCACGACCACCTCCGCTTCCCTCGAGCCAGCGAGTATTCAGCGTTTGTTTTCGATGTTCAGCGACGAAGTGAAGTCAATGTTTGTGGCCCATTTTAGCACGACGGTGAGCCCTGTCGAAAGCAGCGACGCTCCCCCCCTACAAGGACGGCGCGAAGAAGGCACACCAGGTAGTGGAAGCTCCGACGAAGCCGGACAGGAGAGCCGCATGCTCAGTGCGTCGTCGTCGAATACCTTTCCAGGCGGCGCGTCTTCAACTTCGCGACGGTCTCCCGCGGCACTCATCTTTTCGGGCACTCTTCAGCCCACGACGCGACCTCGCTGCACCAAACAGCAGGAATCAGCCCTGCTTCTTTTCATTTCCGTGTGTTGGAAACTCTTCGCCCTCGTCGAACGAGTGGCATCGCCGGCCGCGTGCGACCTGGTTCTGACGGATTCGATCGTTGCCTTGATCACCAACCCGCCGACCAAGCGCATCGCGGACGCCGCCACGCAGCTTCTTGGTGACATTATGGTCATGAGTGCGACCGTCGCACAGGGTACTGTCCCCGTGATTCACAGAGCGCTGTTTTCTGCTTCTGGAGTTCGCGCGCGAATCTTCACTGTTGCAGAAGAAGCGCTTTCTGGGCTTCGCCTTCTTTCTGCGCTTCACGGCAGCCTGCGCTCGTTCGCCCTCACGAGCTATCGCGCGAAGCAGGTTACGGCGGACGACTTCGAGCAGGGCCTCGGTACCGTGAGCATCATCAGCGCCGAATGCTGCCGCACCGGCTTTCTCGCCGACCTGATCGAACTGGTGTCTCAATGCCACCAATGCGTCGTTGGCGACGCACCTGCCGTTCACCGCCACGTCTCTCGGTGCACCGTGCTGGTCGGCATGTCCGCCATCAACGCCATGGTGGCTGGAGACGCCATCGGCAAAGGCGAGGCGCTCTTGCGCATTCAGCAACTGTCGAACGTCGTCAGCCGCCACGACTATTCCGAAGTGCCATCGCCGGCGCTGACCGCCACCTTCGTCAACGCCGTTACCGGCCGCCAGGAAGAGCACGCCATCGTCATGGGAACGGCGGCGTTCTACGCGAGCGAGTTCACTGAGCTCATCGTCGAGGCGGTCGTGACGGGTTGCCCATCGTACCAGAGGCAGCGCCTCGAGTTTCAGGCGACCGGCGCCACGACCGGGTCAAAGAGCTCCGCGGCGGTTCCGTCCGGCGGCAATCTTCGTCGCGCATGGGAACCTCTGCCGCCGAACTGGGATGCCCTGCTCGTCGCGTCGCCGGACGTGATGCCGTGGCGACTGGCTGCGGTGTTGTCAGAGTGCCGCTTCTCGCCGCCGTCCGCTCGGGCGCTGATGTCCGTCCTCTGCGAGATCACGGGAGGGTCGAAGGGGAGCACGCCAGGGGCCCTCGCAGAGACGGTACTGTCGTATCTTTGCGCCTACGCCGTCTGTCTCTGCCGGGCTCATCCGGACAACGCGACGATTCTCGCGCAGGCGGACGCCTATCAGCGCATTGTGCATCTCGTCGCTCCCGGATCAGTGCTATTTCCGCAGCTTCCCGACGCGTCAACGGCCCTGCCGCCTGCCAGCCCGGTCCACACCAGATCGATTTCCGATGCACACGACATGCCTGCCCTCTCATCTCGTGCGTGGGAGGCCCTTACGGGGCTCATGTCGACGCTTCTCGCCACCGACGTCCGCGCCAGTGACGTCGCGTTCATGATAAGTGCCGTGTCGGCCATGATCGACATGCCCCCGACGCGGGACGACTGCGACGTACTCGAGCTGACCTTCACCGTTCTTGCGTGCACAAAGTACACCCCGCGATTCTTACACTTCAACGGCGTGTCCTCCAGGATTGTGGTGTCGTCCGATCGGTTCTGCGGCAGATGGAATGGATACTCCTTCTCGACCTGGATACAGCCGTCGTGCGTGTGGCCGGAGACGGGGTCCCTCGTGCTCAGCATCGCTGACACCGCCGGAACTGCCGGTTTGGCGCTGTGTGTGATCGCTCACGGTTCCTCTCGGTTTCTAGCGCTCAGGACCGTCACGTCGCGAGAACAATTTTCCGTGACGCAAATTCCCGAATCCACGCTCGCCGACGAAGGCTTCACCCACATCGCGGTGGTTCACAACATTTCCGGATTTTTTCTGTTTGTGAACGGCAAAAAGTGCAGTCTGAACGCGTCGGTGCCGTACCCCAAGGATCCCGCCAAGCCCCATCGTCTTGTCGTCAGCATCGGAAGCGCAGAGCGTATCGATGATCTGCCAGTGGCGCCGCTGTGTGGGAAAATGGGCGAGTCCGTTCTCTTCGAAGGAAACCTGTCCGAAAAGGACATTGAACGGCTGTTTCAGCTGGGCCCAGCTGGTGCGTACACCTCCCTTGAACCCCCCATCCCGTTCGGCGCCCTTGTTCGCGTGCCGCTTGACCACGCCGTGTCCGTCACCGGCTCCCTGACATCCTCATTTCCTGTGCTTCAGCGCTGTGTGTCGTATCACTCGGGCGACGCACCGTTCACGTTCATGCACAGCATTCCGGACGCGGCGATTCGCATCTGCCGTGGGATCGTGCGGTCCCCCAACCGCAGCAGCGTCCTGGTGCTGATTCTCGAATTGCTGGCAGGCTACCTGCACCAGGGTGGCGATGCCGCGAGGTCGGTGCTGGACAGCAACGATCTCCTCCCGACTTTGCGGCAGGAGCTGGACAGTTGGGAAGAGGTTCCACCGGAGGTCGCCAGTGCCTTGTTCTTGCTCATCACGGATGTCACGAAGCAGACGCTCATTTCCAACTCGTTTGCTTTGCAAGGCGGGTTGCTGCTGCTCTTGGACCTCTTCAAGCGACCCGGAACGCCGCTCGATACGAAGGCGACCATTCTGCGCGAACTCGCTGCCCGAATGGCCGTCGCGGAGAACTCAAAGCTGCTGCTCGACCAGCTCGGGTTGAAGGCTATTCTATGGCTAAGCGAGTCCGTTGACACCGCATGCGTTAGCGACTACGTTAGTCTGTTGGAAAAATTTGTCCGTGATTCCAGCTGCGTGGAATGGATATTAAAGTTTGTCGTTTCCTTTGACGGCAGCCCTGGCAGCCGTAGCGGCGGGGGCGGCAGCGGGCAGTCCCTCAAAGACCGCCGCTCCGTCGCCATCGGTTGCGAGGTGCTGCGGATGCTCTACGACGTGTCCAAGGCGGATACCAAGGTGACGGACGCGCTCTTAACCGCCAACGCCACGCAGTATCTGATGTCGCTGATTTACAACACCGCGAACGCCGACGAGCCGCTACGAATTTATGGTATTCGTCTTCTGTCGCTCATGCTGCACATCGCCCCGCGCCTGAAGGAACAGTTCCTACGTAGTGGCGGATTCGACGCCCTCGGCGTGGCCCTGTTGCGTCACCAGAGCCGAGGGGCGGCCGCGCCACTGGGCGTCGCGACGTTTAACTGTCTCTTTAAATTTGCCCTCGACTTCTATCAGCCGAGCAACCATGACGTCGACGGCGCGGCCGTGCTGACACGGCTACGTGCGGCGACAAACCCCAGCCTTGCAATGGCGAATCCAGGGGCGTCGTCCACCCCGGTGATGCACACTAGCCTCGGCAGCGACAGCGAAGGCCACTTCACGACTCTCGTGCCATCACGGAAAATGCTTTGCCGCACGTACTCTGTGTCTAGCTTGGGCTCCGATGGCCTTGGTCCTCATTCAACCAACGACATCCACACGCGTCTATCGACGGACGAAACCTACCAGTCGGCGCAGCACTACCAAAACCGCGACTTTCTCGTCTATCCCCAGCTGATTGGGGTCATCATGTCTCTTTTCGCCACGCTGCGACCGACTCCTGCCTTGGTGCCCTCGGGAGACACACTCTCGGTCGGGCTCGCCGCCAACAATCCGAAACCGACGCACTCCGCCGCTGAATTGCGCCAACTGGTGCTTGCCTATCTAGATAGAATGGTGGAAATCCACCACAACGCCGCGGCACTTCACAGCCACCCGTGGATTGAATGGCTGTGGGAGGGATGCGGCGCCGACTTCCTCGATACAGCTGGGGCTTCCGGCGTTGACCCACGACATGTGGACCCTCAATCGAGTAGCGAGGTAACGGCGGCTGCCACCGCAACGAATGCTGCACTGCCGAACAACGGTTCGCAAATCACCGCCCAGTATGTGCGACGAATCGTCAGGAAAATTTCCGCACTCGAGCTGCTGTTGCTGCCGAAGCTGTTCTTGCTCAAGCGCGCGCGCGATTGGGCGGACGTTCCAGCGGTTTACCAGCTCGTCGTCGAAGAAGTCGTCCGGCACTGTGCCACCACACTGCGCCTCGAGACCATGGACTCGGCCGACGTCAACAATGCGTTGCGAAACCTGGAGAGTCTTTTCTTGGGCATTGACGAAGCCATGCCTTCGCTGCTCCCCTGCTCGGTAGGCTTCGAGGTCGTCGCTGCCGTGTCCCACCTGGCCGCGTCGAACCCCCCTCCCATACGCGCAAAGATTAAGGCCACGAGGCTTTTCGAAATTCGCGATAAAGTGGCATTCGCGTTGCTGACCATTATTGGTCCTGGCGCCGGCCTCGCGACCGCCACCCAGAGCACCCGGGATGCGCTGCGACAGATAAACCAGCATGACGCAAACGGTGCGGTTGTGTTTCTGCTGAAACTCGTCGTCGATGCGGCGAGGGATCGCAACGCGGAGCAGCTGGATGCGGTCCAGGGCATGCTTCGCATGATGTTCGCCGCCGACGAAGATGCCCGCCGGGTCGTTGCAAAGGTCATCGCCGACGCAGAAATCTGTGACGCCATCATCTTGGAGCGCCGAGTGGTGGACGGCCTCGAGGTGCCGGTGCCGGCGTTGGCCCCGTGGCTCCAGCAGCATGAGCCCCAGTGGGAGGCGTGCGCGCTACGAGTCCTCAAAGCATCACGCGGCATCGAAAGTGACATGGTGGCACGCGTCGAACGCCGCGAAAAGGACAGAGCGTCGCGCCTTAGACAACGCCGTGCGGATGCCGAAAAGAGGTTGACGACCACCGCCAAAGCCTCGAGTGAAACCAGCAAGGGTTGGCTGGAGGTGTTGGCCCGCAGCGACCTTGCGATAAGCGGCACGCTGAACGACATGGAGGCGAAGTACCGGCAGCGAAGCGCATCGTTCGCTGTCACGACGAGACCTACCGCGGCGGCGGCGGTGGTCGCGGCGGGCGTGGCGGCGGCTTCGGCGGCGACCGCGACGGCGGCGGCGGCGGCGGCAGCGGCGGCGGCG
>ERZ1292630.1885-Hain-H41-02um-R3-1885-length-19964-cov-8_pt1 | contig 19964 bp, 13 predicted proteins | sample MGYA00564408_ERZ1292630 | MGnify/ENA primary metagenome ERZ1292630 (study PRJEB36523, sample SAMEA6512641) | groundwater metagenome | collected 2019-01-08 | study: AquaDiva: Metagenomics assemblies of 32 groundwater samples
TAATAACAGGACCTAATTTTCAGGATGAGGAATTTACCTATCCATATTACAGACTTTTAGAAGAGGGTTATAGTGTGGATGTAGCAACACCAGATAAGGTGGTAGTATATGGTAAATATGGTGTTCCTGCAAAGCCGACCATTGATACAAAGGATTTAAAAGCATCGAATTATGATTTAGTTATCTTGCCTGGTGGATTTGAGGCCCCAGACAGACTTCGCATAAGGAAAGAAGTGCTTAGCTTTGTAAAAGAAATGTATGAAAGCAATAAAGTTGTTGCTGCTATATGCCACGGCCCGTGGATATGTATTTCTGCTGGGATCATGAAAGGGAAGAAGGCAACTGGGTACATGTCTATTGCTGATGATATCAAAAATGCTGGGGCAACTTATCTTGAGGAAGACGTAGTGATTGATGGAAATCTTATTACCTCTCCACATTATAGGAATAATGGTGATTTTATGAAAGCTGTGATTAAAGTAGTGAATAGCAAACGAACATAGAAAATGAATTAGGACACAGATTTACACAGGTTTTCACAGATAATATTGATTTCTTTTTGATCTGCATTAATTTGTAATAATCTGTGTCCAATACTGAAATTTATGTTCATTGAACTATAGTATATAAGGTAAGTAGGACACATGATTTATAGAATCAACAATAAAGTAGCCAATAAAAATTATAAAACCGATGATAATAATCAAGATGTCCCACCTTTTGATTATTCTAATGTAATAGTCAAAAAGCCGTGGGGTTACGAATATTTAGTATTTAAAAATGATTTTGTTGCTATATGGATGTTACAGATAATTAGAAAACGAAAGACATCCATGCATGCCCATCCAAATAAAAAAACAGGGTTGGTTTTATTGTCTGGCAATGCTACTTGCTCTCATTCAGAGGGTATAATAGGGTTAAATCCAATGGATGGGGTTGTCATAGAAGAGGGTGTGTTTCATTCGACAGAGGCTTGTAGTCCTCATCTAATACAGCCATTGTCAGAAAATGGAATTTGGGTAATGGAAATAGAGTCGCCACCTATAAAGACTGATTTAGTGCGCATGAAAGATGAATATGGGCGATCGGGTACGTCTTACGAAGGCGTTGACAATATGGTATTTGAGCCTAAAAAATGTCTGAGGATTCAAGCACCCCGAGCAAAGGAAATCGTTAGGGAGGGGCTCCTTGATTATGTATTTACTATTAGGCAAGGTCCTTTTAGTAAAGAGGAAAATTATCCGAATCCAGATGCGTTAGTTTCGATAATAGCAAAAAATGACATTACAAAGTCTTACAATCCATATCTTAACGTAGGTGAATTATCTACTTTTAAGGAATTTTGTGATAATACGAAACAAGAGGATTTAAGCGACTGCATGATTTTAACAATAGACAAGGCACAAACCTTAGTCAAGCTATCCGATTATATTTTTTCATTTATAGCCGAATTAGGGGTAAGAGAAGTTTTCGCTGTTTGTGGCGGTGCAGCAATGCATCTAGTAGATTCTTTAGGAATGAATAAGCATTTGAAATACATTGCAACACACCATGAACAGGCAGCAGCTATGGCAGCAGAAGCTTATGCGCGTATCTCTGGCAAGCCAGGTGTGGTGCTTGTAACTTCAGGCCCTGGTGGAACAAACACGATAACAGGAGTTTGTGGGGCATGGATAGATTCAATCCCCACGATATTTGTTTCAGGCCAGGTAACCTCAGACACACTTATCGGGGATACAGGACTTCGCCAATTCGGTATCCAGGAGGCAAATATTACTGAGCTTGTGCAGCCCATTACAAAATATGCTGTTACAGTTACAGATGCAACCCAGATAAAATATCACCTTCAAAAGGCGCTTTATCTTGCCACTACAGGCAGACCAGGTCCTGTGTGGTTAGATATCCCTCTTGATATCCAGGGCAAGCTCATAAACCCCAGCGTTCTCGATCCATTCATACCTGAAGATATTAAGCATGTTGATACAAAACATTTACTCAAGTTGCAAGTGGCGGAATGTATTGAATTGATCAAGAAGGCAAAACGCCCGGTATTGATAAGCGGCTACGGCATCAGGCTTGCTAAGGGTGAAAAGGAGTTCGTAAAATTATCTGAAAGATTAAAGATTCCTGTAGTCTCTTCATGGACAACCAGCGATTTGATCCATACTTCTCACGAACTCTATGTCGGCAGAAGCGGTATCATGGGTGACCGTGCTGGGAACTTCACTGTTCAGAATGCAGATGTGCTTCTGATTATTGGCTCAAGGATGTCTATCCCGCAGGTAGGTTACAATTACAAAACGTTTGCCAGAGAGGCAAAAAAGATAATGGTCGATATTGACGATGTTGAATTAAAAAAACCTTCTCTTAAGCCCGACCTTCCTATCAAAGCGGACGCCAAAGAATTCATCATGGAGATGTTGTCTAAACTTGAGGAAGAGAAGATAACATTTGATGTGCGCGACTGGATCAAGCGTTGTCAGCATTGGAAGGCCAGATATCCTGTGACCTTGCCGGAGTATAAGGAGATCAAGGATGGCGTCAATTCTTTTTATTTTATAGATATTCTCTCGGAAAAACTGGGCAATGATGCTGTGGTTGTTACAGACATGGGTACAAGTTTTACTTGTACTATGCAGGCTTTTAAAACGAAGGCTGGTCAACGTCTTTTTACCTCCAGCGGACATGCCTCTATGGGATTTGGTCTTCCTGGCGCTATTGGGGCTTGCTTTGCTCATGGCAGAAAAAAGACGATATGCATTAGTGGTGATGGTGGACTTCAAATGAATATCCAGGAACTTCAGACGTTAGTTCATTACAAATTGCCTATTATCCTGTTTGTTCTGAATAACGGTGGATATTTAACTATTAAGCTAATGCAACAAAACCATTTTGGCAGATATATAGGGTCTGATCCAGGTAGTGGTGTTAGTTGCCCTGATATTATTAAGGTCGCTAATGCTTACGGTATAAAGACAGAAAGGATTTCAAACCATGATGAACTCCACGAAAAGATTGACAATATTCTGGCTCAAGATGGACCTTTTGTTTGTGAAATTATTATGCCGGAAGACCAGCCATTAATTCCCAGGGTTTCTTCGCTGAAAAAGCCTGACGGGGCAATTGTTTCAAAACCACTTGAAGACTTGTACCCATTCCTGAGTCGAGAAGAATTTCTGGAAAACATGATTGTTAAGCCTATAGAGATTTTAAAAGAGTAATTGTTAAATGTGATCTGATGAAAAAGAAACTCGAAGATATTGCAATTGTGATGAATGTTGATTTAGATCAGGTAGCAGTCGCCAAAGAAGACATTCCTTTGGGTTGTGAGTTAGAGCATGAGGGGAAACTTATCAAGATAAAAAATTTGGTAAAAAGTGGACACCGTTTTGCCCTGGTTGATATAAAAGAAGGAGAGTTTGTAAGACAATATGGTTATCCTTTTGGTCAATCCAAAGGTATTGTTCAGGGAGAGTTAATTACTGTTTCAAATATTAAAAATGTGTTACCCCAAACAAACTTAAAAGATTTTAAAGAGCCTGGCGAAACTACCTTTAAAGCACAATACTTAAACAAAACGTTTCTCGGCTATATTCGCAAAAATGGATATGTGGGAACAAGAAACTATTACTTAGTTGTACCTACATCCATGTGTGCTAGTGAAACGGCGCTTCAGGTTGTACTGAATATGGAAGATAGTAGCGAGAATCTTCGAAAATATTCTAATATTGACGGAATCGTTGCAATTCCCAACACAGAAGGTTGTGGTTGTGATTCCACTTTACAAATTGACCGTTTTATGAGGGTGTTAAAAGGATACATTAGCCACCCCAACGTAGGTGGGTGTCTTGTTATGGATTTAGGGTGTGAACAGACAAATTACGAAAGAATGCATACCTGTTTAGAGGACACAATTGAAGATGATTTAAGACCAATAGATTGGATCACTATTCAAGAAAGTGGCGGTACCCGTTCCACGATAGAAAAAGCCAAGTCAGTGATTAAGTCCAGACTAAGCAATGTAAATCAGGTTAAAAGAGAACCAAGTCCACTAGGTAAACTTATTATTGGTACAGAGTGTGGAGCCTCAGACTCTTTTTCTGGTATTACAGCAAATCCAGTTATAGGAAATACTGTAGACAAGATAATATATGGTGGTGGATCTGCAATCTTGTCTGAAGTGCCAGAAATGCTAGGAACATTTAATATGTTGTTTCCTAGATTCCGAACTTTAGAAATAGCAAATAAATTCGAAGGTGTTTTGAAATGGTATATTGACATTGCCAGAAAACTCGGTTTAACTTTAGAAGCCAACCTCATACCAAAAAATATTGATGGAGGATTGATAAATAACTATATCAAAAGTTTAGGGGCAGTTATGAAGGGTGGCACGACAATGATCGAAGATATTCTTGAATATGCGGAGCCAGTGAGGAAAAGAGGATTAAGTATTATGCAAGGACCCGGTGGAGACCTTGAGTCTGTAACAGGTATTGTTGCATCTGGTGCAACAATCATTTGCTTTTCTACGGGACAGGGCACTACAACGGGCAATGCTATTTGCCCAGTTATAAAAGTGTCTTCAAATGATTCTATATTTAAAAAACTGCCAGAGGATATGGATTTCAACGCTGGCAGGCTATTAACTGAAAAGAGTTGTATTCACTCATTGGGAGAAGAACTCTTAGATAAAGTGATTGCAGTGGCATCGGGTCAAAAAACATGGTCTGAAAAATGGAAACAACGCCAATTTCAGGTTTGGACTGCAGGCAAATTGTCGCTATAATACATGAATGATAATTCAAATTATGTGATGGAGTACTCTTGATGAAACAAAAAAATGATAATAATGATATAAAATTAGTCACGAATATTCCCAAAGAATTAAGCACAAAAGAGCGGGGCGGGCATAAGGTCAGGAGCGGCAGAGAAATCGTAGATAGATCTAAACTAGAGCAAATCATAGTAAAAGAATCCGGTGAAAAACAGCCAAATACCTATACTGGTCATACCTATAAAAATATTGGTGAGAAATTTAGATTAGATGGACACAAACTCATTTATCATATTGAGAGAATATTGAAATGGCAGAAGGGTGAAAGGGTCGCACCGGTTACAATTGACATGGGACTTACCAAATTCTGCAATACTGCATGTATTTACTGTATAGGTGTTACCCAGGGTGGTTTTACAAAGGGACAGATGATAGAGCCTGACGCTCTCATGAGATTTATTGAAGACTGTGGCAGACTTGACGTTAAAGGTATTGCCTTTATCGGTGATGGGGAACCAACCCTTAATCCGGCCATGTATGATGCGGTAGTTTTAGCAAAAAAAATAGGAATTGACATAGGGATAGGTACTAATGGATTAAAGATCGATATGAATCGAGCCGAAGATATATTACGGGATGCAACGTATATCAGAATTAATTTGAGTGCTGGTTCTCGCGAAGGTTTTACAAAAATCCATCAAAGTTCACCAGATAATTTTGACATGCTTTTGGAGAAAATCAAAACAATGGTGAAAGTTAGAAAGAAGAATGACTATAAGTGTACCATTGGTATTCAGATGGTTCTCATTCCTGAAAATTTTAATGAAATTATGCAGTTAGCAAAGATTGGGGCAAATTTAGGTGTAGATTATCTACAAATTAAACAGTGCTCAGATACGGAATATCATGAGTTGGGAATTAGCCCAAAAGACTATGAACGGGTGCAGGATGTTTTGAAAGAGGCAGAAAAACAAAGTACTGAGAATTACCTGGTAAAAGTCAAATGGAATAAGATCAATATCATGGATGAAACCGAAGTATACAGGGGCGGATTCAGGAAATATGATATCTGTTATGGAACACCATTGCTGGGCCAGATTAGTGGAAATGGTAAAGTCTATCCATGTGGTCCTTTCTTTGAAAAAAAGAGGTTTCTCATGGGAGATATTAACAGGGACTCCTACTATGATATTGTGAAAAGTGATCGGTATTGGAATGTGCAGCAGGATATAGTAAACAATGTAGATGTCCATTGTGATTGTACTATAGGTTGCCGCCAGGATTATATAAACAAATTTCTCTGGGATCTAAAAAACCCACCAGAACATATCAATTTCATTTGATACCAACGAATATTTAATACTAGATACCTCTGTTTGCCAGGATTATTAGTTGCTAAATGTGCTTCAGGCGAGCAGATATTTGATTATACAGAATTCATATGCTATATGACTGGAATCAAAAACATTAAGGAGGGATAAAATGACTACAAAAACACCAGTGAGGAATGAAATAGATATTTCAATGTCAGGCATAATACCTGATAATCTTATTCAGAAATATGACAAACAAAAAAATTCCTTCTATACATTTTATCCGATGTTAGGGCTATGGGATGAAAAGGTAGGTTTTTCTGAATTTAAAAGTGCATGGAAATCAAGGATTAAAGAAAATCCAAAGGAGCCATTCCAACTGTATTTACATTTCCCTTATTGTCCAACTCAATGCGTTTACTGTCAATGTGCAATGGTTGCCTCAAAAGATATCAAGGCTTACAGCACTAGCGTTGATTTCATGATTAAAGAAATTGAGATTTTAAATGAAATTTTTAATGAATACAAATTTAAGCCAAATGTTGCAGAAATACATTTTGGCGGCGGTTCCCCTTCAGTGATACCAAAAGAGGATTTTGAGAGACTCTTTGACGCGCTAGGGAGAATTATTGATATAAGTAAAGTCTTAGAAATTGCGATAGAGATCGATCCGAGGAAAGATAGATTACAAAAAGACATATTAAGATATTATGCCTCTAAAGGTATAAATAGAATCTCTTTTGGTATACAAGATTTTGATTCTGCAGTACTAAAAGCAATTAATAGAGCTCCTTTTTGTTCTTGTGAAGATATATTGGATTTACTTAAGCCTGACATAAGAAAACTCTTTAAAAATGGCATAAATTTCGACTTAATTTATGGCATGCCTTTTCAGACACTAGATTCATGGGAAACTACCATGGATCAAGTTTTGAAAATTAAACCTGATAGGCTTGCGGTTTTAACTTATGGACACAGACCTGAAGTTTTTCCTCATCAAAAAGTAATTAAAGGAGCATTGCCTTCAGATGAATTAAAAAATGCCATGTTCAATTTGGCTACAAACAAACTAACGAGAGAAGGTTATGAACGTATTGGTATTGATTATTTTGCACTTCCACATGATGCATTAGCCATAAGCAAAAAAAATGGCACTCTTTGTAGGAATGGCTTAGGGCATACGCCTGGCAGAGCACATGAAATCATTGGCATTGGCCCTTCTTGTCAAATGATTATTAACAATAATTATTTTCAAAATTATTTTTCATTAGATTCGTACTATGCTTCACTTGAAAAAGGATTAACTCCTATTGTTAGAGGATGGATGTCAAGTAAAGATGATATAATCAGAAGAAAGATAATATTTGATTATATAAACAAGCAAAAGGTGTCTATTCCAGAAATAGAGGAAATACACAATATTAATTTTAACAGTTACTTTAAGGATGAATTATCAAAATTGGAAGAGTTTGTTGCTGATGGTATTTTAATAATAGATAAAGAATTTATCCATCCTACAACAATCGGTAGATTTTTTCTGAGACAAGTATGTGAAGTCTTTGATAAGGTCTTTCATGCCAAAGGATATAAACATTCTAGGGATTATGTTGATGGCAGAAGATCATTTACAACATACTCAAAAAAGGCACACAAAAAATATATTCAATCATAACTATCAGGTTAAAAAACCAATTCAATAACCGAATTTGATGTCTGTAAGGAGAAGATAATAACACATCCAGGACAGACTATAAAGGGGTGCGACAACAAAAAAGTGCACGTATTTCTAAGGCATGTCGCTTTATTGAAGTTAATTAATTTGATTCAAACTTGAGGCTCCAGGCTTAGAGTTTTGTGTTTTTGATTGAAATTGTTTCATATGGAATTGAAGAAACAAGTTATGTTCGCAACTACTATACCCTTTTGAATTTTATAAAAAGAGATTTTGATAGTGAGCTTTCTTCTTGCAACAAAATGTGCCCCTGACAAAAAAATCCTGAAAAATGTTAAGGATGCCGGGATTGATGCTGTTGAGCTTTATACATCAAAGGAGATATTAAAGGATCCAAAAAAAGTGATTGAAATATGCAAAGAATTTTCCCTTAAGTATGCTATTCACGCACCTAATGATGACTACTGCCCTGAAAAACTTGCAGAATTGTCAATAGGATTAAATGCCTCGGTTCTTGTGATACACAATATATACTGGGATGATGAATGGGAAAAGTTATATGAAATTTTCAAGAATATGAAAACAATAATTTGTATAGAAAATGTTATTTCGGCAATTGAACAAAACAAATTTGTAAGGCGTTTTAATTTTGGAAGGTGTTTGGATATTGAGCATTTACAGATAGAGTGCGCTGGCGTTATGGAAAAAGAATTCATACCTGTTATTCAGGAAGCTAACCATATTCATTTATCAGGATATTATTTTGGCTCGAACTTATGGCATTCGCATATTCATCATTCACCTGAGCACAGTCATTCCTTGTTAGACTTGATTAAATCGGCCAGATATTCATTTATGATTGTTTCTGAAGCATCTGTTAAACATCAAACTTTAGATGAGTTTAAAAAATTAAATGATTTTTTTAAGAATTGGGCGGATACGAAATATTAATTTGATGATTGATTAAATTGTATGTTTACAAGCAATAAGAAAGGAAAAGTTGTGGTATTAACGCATTCTCCAAGTATATCAATAGTTGTTCCAGCTCTTAATGAAGAAGACAACATTAAGGCCGCTGTCAATTCTGTGCTTTTAGCGTTGGATGATGCAAATGTCAAAGGGGAAATTATTATAATTAATGATGGAAGTACTGACAATACAGGGAGGATTGCAGAGGAAATGAAACAGTCAGATAAAAGAATTTCTGTCATTCATCATAGCACCCCTATGGGCATGGGTTATTCGTTTTGGGATGGAGTTTCAAAAGCAAATAATGAGGTGGTAACGATATTCGGCGGCGATAACGAAGGTGTTCCTTCAGAATATTTTTTATATCTTCATTTATTTAAATATGTAGATATTGTGGTACCTTTTTTTACAAATGCTCAGCGTTCAGCACTTCGAGTTGTAATTTCAAGAGTTTATTCAATTGCTGTGAAAATATTGCTTGGACTAAAAGTCCATCACTCCACGTCACCGGTTTTATATAGACGATCTATTCTAAATGATATTAATTTAAGGAGCCATGGATTTTGTTACCAACCCGAGCTTTTATGCAAAACAATTCGCAGGGGGTATCTTTATGCGGAAGTGCCATTTTTTACATTGAGTCGCGTGTCTGGTAAGTCAAGCATATTTAGATTGAAAAGCATTCTAAATATAGTATATGACTTTAGTATAATATTTCTTGATAGACTTTTTTCAAAAAAACAAGAAGAGCTTGATCCTTCTTCCGCCACAGTGTGCAGAAGAAAAAAGGTTGAAAAATTGTTGGGATAATACCGATAGCTCAAAATATTTTAGTTTAAGACAAGACTAGGATAGAGCATTTAAAAAGATCATTGTTGATCAGCTAAAAAATTTAAGAATTTTGTCTAATATGACTTCCTCCAGAAAAAAGAGAGACTTTTTCGGGGGCGACTAATTAGTTTTCAAGAAACCTTTCTGCGCGCACTCTCAGCCAGAAAGAAGTAACAATAATGCGTAAGATTAAAGTTGCATTAATAAATCCAAGAGGATTTGATATAAAACAATATTTACCTATTAGTCTTGCCTATCTGAAAGCCAATTTGGATGATGAGGGATTTGATGTCAAAATCATTGATTGTTCTTTATGGGGGATTAATCTATTATCTCAAGAATTGAAAAAGGAATTACAAAATTTCGATCCACACATTCTTGGCGTTACAGCATGGTCATGTGTGTATAAAGAGGCTTTAGCTATAATACAACTTGCGAAGTCAATTCTTCCTGAGGTAATAACCATTATAGGAGGTCCACATGCAACGAGTTATTATAATAATGTGATGGAAAACAAAGAAATAGATTTTCTTTTTAGGGGTGAAGCAGAATTGTCATTTCCATTATTTTTAAAAAGAATGAAAGAAAACAATCCTGTTTATGACATAAAAGGACTGGTTTATCGAAACAAAACAGGTAAATTGATAGCAAATGAACCAGTGATGGTTGATAACTTAGATGTTATTAAGATGCCAAATTATGATGATATTGATTTAGGCAAATATATTGAAAATGGTTACAGATATGCTCATCATTCCGGAAGAGAACGTGTTGCTCCTATTCTAACGACAAGAGGCTGCCCTTACCGCTGTCAATTTTGTTCAGCACCACAACTTACTGGCAAGCTGGTTAGGAAGCATAGTCCTGAATATGTTATCAGATGGATAAAACACTTATACAAAAAAGGAATACAACACATAAATATTATAGATGATAATTTTACATTTGATGTGGCATATGCAAAAAAAATATGCAAAGGAATAATCTCTCTTAACCTAAAAGACCTTTCTTTTGGCACACCAAATGGTATAAGAATGCAAAGGGGGGATGCTGAACTGTGGAATTTGATGAAAAACGCAGGATGGAATACTCTTGTTGTCGCTCCAGAAAGCGGTTCTCAACGCATGCTTAAAATTATGGAAAAAGACCTAGATTTAGGCATAGTTCCGGGAATTGTCAATGAGATAAAAAAAGCAAGATTGGGTGTTGTAGGTTTTTTCATAATTGGTTATCCAGGAGAAACTAAACAGGATCTTCTTTGTACTCGAAATTTTGCCGTGAAAACTAATTTTGATTTTGTAGTTCTTCATAAATTCCAACCCCTTCCAGGGACACCTGTTTTCGATGCTCTTATCAAGAAAGGAGAAATACAAAGTGATTTCCTTCCAGCTGATATGGCAACTGCAAACTTAGGCTATCTAAATCCAACATTAGAGGGATATAATTTACAACGATTTGTCTTAGTAACTTACATGTATATGTGTTTTTTCAGACCCAAGAGGATTATTTACCTATTGAAACAATTTGGAATAACCCATATTCTCAGAGGTTTAAAAAAAAAGATTTTGCACCTCAAAGCCAAGGCATTTCTTCGGGTTCAAAACACCCAGTCAGGTATTTTTTGAAGAAATAGCAATTGCTGCACTTACTACTTGAATCAGGTTTGTTTTAATAGAACAAATATTTTAAAAACAGTCAAAAGAGCTTGATCTATCTTCAGCCATAGTGCTTAGAAGGAGAAGCGTTGGAGAATAAAGGAGGATAATGATATATGAGAAAACGTGTTTTACTTGTTTCTTCGTGGACTAACTCTATAAAAGTCCTTGGATATTATCTGTCTCCCCCTATGGGACTTTATCGTATACAACACTGGCTTGAAAAGAAACATGATGTGGATATCTTGGATCCAAACGTGGAAGATCCGATAAATTTTCTAGAGAATTGCGGTTTCTATGATGTAATCGGATTTTCACCAACCAAAGATAATCTGCACAACGACATTGCCCTGATACATTATGCCAGAAAGCTTTATCCGCAAACTCAGATTGTCCTTGGAGGAACTGAGGCTTCAAATAACTACCAAATGTTTCTTAACATGGATATTGTTGACTTCGTTATCATGGGAGAGGGCGAGAAGGCATTGGAGTTTTTTCTTGAGAACAAGTTCAACATACATATTTCTCCCAGTATTATGTTCAAAAACAAATCCACTTCTACTTTTTTATCTACAGATGAACTGACATGGGTTACGAGTCTTGATTTCGGCCGTTTGCCGTTAAAAGAATATTGGAAGAGGAATGCTTCAGTTACAAATAACGATCCCTTAAGCACCAATTGCATCAATCTCTACATTACGAACAACTGCCCAATAGGATGCAAGTTTTGTTCTACAACGCGCCCGGATGTTAAGGTTATTGGTATAAACCCACACGGGCTTGTCAGGATGCTTGAAAAGATTATGATACAGGTTCCGGATACCAAAACTATTTATTTTCACGACGACAATGCTTGTGGAGACCGCAAAAACACAATCGAATGGTGCACAGAAGCGATAAGAGCGGGCATAAACGTCAGTTATGTCGCCAGTTCCCGAATTCGCCATTTTGACTCGGAAATGCTTGATATAATGATAAAGGCAGGCTTCCGGAAGCTATCTTGTGGTATAGAGGCCTATTCCGATTCATTACTGAAGAAAGTTCGTAAGGCGCAGAGAGTCAAGGACATAGACAACTTCATATCACTTATGAGAGATGCGGGTATACCGGTACATGTAAATGTAATACTTTGTCAACCTGAGGCAGAGATTGATGATGTGAAAAGAACTGCGGAATTCTGTTTAAGAATACTGGAGGATAAACGAAACACTGTGGGAGTTGAGCCGTATATTAAGGCTTATACAGGCTCATGGTATTACGATAATTGGGATCTTATTGAATACACATATAACACTGTTCCTTCAATTAATGGTACTAAGTCGGAGAAGATTCGCATTCCTGGACGTTTTTTGCCTCGTGACAAAAAAGTTCATCATCTTCTGGTGCAGATTGACGAAGCTTACAAAACTGATGGTTTCTTTATTGATAAGCGTAAGGAAAGCTATTTGACTGCACAGCTAAGTGAAAAGTTGTGCAAGTTGGCTTTAGAGTTGATCTAGGGTCTATAAGATTGACCACTTCAAAACGCGTCTTTTTCATGAATTTCATTTCCAACCGAGGGCGTTATTTTTTTAATGTCCGGAGAATAGCGGAGCACAGGGGGCACAGGACATGGAGAACTTTCTATTAATTAAAAAGGATGGATTTTTCGTTGCTACAGCATAGAAGAGTTCTCTTAAATCTCGAATGTCTGAAAGATTGTGTGTGATAGTTTTAGGTCTCGCAAAACAATTCGTGATTGCAATCAAGATGACATTAATTTCAAGTGAGACATCTTATGTTTCAAAAACCTCCGAGGCCTACAATGTGTCAACTGGAATGCAAATTGGAATAAGAACCTAATCTTTGACGGACGTAATGAATGATGAAAATACTTTTTGTAATAAATTCAAATGAAGATTTTTATGGCCCAATAGGCACAATGCTGCTTTCAGCTATGGCTAAGAAAGAAGGCCATGAAACCGATTTATTAGTTTTATCCAAGGAGAATATTTTTGATAAAATTGAAAGTTTTATGCCGAAGGTTATTGCTTGTTCAAGTCACACTGGTGAACATAGAATATATTCAAGAATTAATAAAGAAGTTAAATCAAGATATCCTGATGTATTTACTATAATAGGCGGCCCGCATGCTACCTTTTTCCCCGAGGATCTTGATGGGGCCGGGTTCGATGCAATATGTATTGGTGAGGGAGAATATGCTTTTGTTGAATTTTTATATACAGTTGAAAGGGGAGATGATTTTTCTGATATAGAGAATATTATGATTCCAGGCGCACCAAAGCCCTTGCTAAGACCGTTAGTGCAGGATTTGGACCAGTTGCCTTATCCAGATTGGGAGTTATTTTATAAACATAAAAATACGGGAGCAACACAACCACCAGTTATGAATTTTATGACTAATAGGGGATGTGCTTATAAATGTCCATATTGCTTTAACGAATATTTTTATCAAAACTACAGTGGCCAAAAATATAGTCGAAGACATTCTGTTGATTATATTATAGATGAAATAAGAACTGCGAAAGAAATGATTGATTTCAAGTTTATAAGATTTGTTGATGATATATTTACTTACAAAGCGGATGATTGGCTTAGAGAATTTTCAGGACGATATTCTAAAGAAATAGGAATACCTTTTTATGTTCACTCAAGGCTTGACTTAATGAATAATGAAGTAGCAAAATTATTAAAAGGTTGTGGTTGTTCATCTGTTCATATGTCAATAGAGTCTGCTAATCCTAGCATAAGAAATAAATTATTAAAAAGAGACATAACAGATGAGGAAATTTATAATGGAGCAAGAGCCTGCAATGACCACGGTCTTACAATGGTTGTAAACACCATGTTGGGTCTTCCCACTTCAACTTTAAAAGACGATAAATCCGCTGTTGATTTTTCTGTAAAAGCAAAAATATTTGTTGTAGAATTTCCCATATTTCAGCCGTATCCTGGTACTGCGTTGGGTGATATGTGCATAGATAAAGGTTATTTTGATTTAGATAAATCTGATTTTGAAATGTATGGATTAAGTCATAAATCTCTTTTGAACTGTTTTGATGATAAACAGAAGGAAATCCAATTCAATATTTCATTACTGGGTCCAACGGCTGTTAGACAGCCGTTACTAAGAAATTTAATAATGAATCATCTGATTTATTGGAAAACAAATTCAATTTTTCATTTAATTTATAAAATAGGAAAAATAATTACTTATCAGCGAAAGGTTTATAGAAGGAGGTATTCTCTAAAAGAGCGTTTTGAGATAGCAATGAAAACATTGCGAATAGAGAAGCTAAAGAGACCTGGGGTAAAAAGTTAGAAAGAGCTGCTTAGAAGGACACAATCAAAAATTTGCAAAGGAAATAGTTTTGCTTACCAACCATCGTGAATTTAGAACAACAATGATATCTGACATCTATATAGGGCGCTGTTGATTGACTTTTAAAACGCTGGGATAAAACTTAATAATTCTTTCCAAAAATTGGGGAAAACAAGGCTCTATAATAGGTTTAATAGGTTTTTCAAAAAATATAACGGGGAACTCATTTGCAAGGTTGCGAAACAATGAAGCCAATTATTATTCCACAAACGTATAATTATATAGGTACCTTTTTATCCCTCGCTTGTAATCTCAGGTGCAGCTATTGCATCAATTATTTTGAGGAAGGTCGGTTTAATAAAAAACATATTTCCGGGAAAGAATGGGTTAAGGGATTAAACAGGATTGTTTCCAGAGAGGATCTTCCTATTTCGCTTCAGGGAGGAGAACCTAGCCTTCAGAAAGATTTTATTTATATATTGAACAATATGAAGCCAGAGTTAAATATTGACATCCTAACTAATCTTCAGTTCGATGAAGACGAGTTTATACGTAATGTAAATCCAAACAGAATTAAAAGAAAATCTCCCTATGCCTCTACTAGGGTCAGCTACCATCCCGAAACGATGAAACTCGAACCCCTGGTTAAAAAAGTCCTGAAATTACAAAATAACGGTTTTAGTATCGGGATTTGGGGTGTGATGCATCCAACGCAGGAGGCTGAAATATTGAGGGCAAAGGAATACTGCATCTCGTTAGGAATAGACTTTCGCACCAAGGAGTTTCTTGGTGTCCATAATGGAATGATGTATGGTACGTATCGTTACGAAGGGGCATGTGATAGAAAATTTGCTAAAAAGGTGTTATGCAAAACAACTGAGCTTATTATCGGGCCTGGCGGTGATATTTACCGATGTCACAGTGATCTTTATGAAGGTAGAAGACCTGTAGGAAACATCTTGGATGAAGATTTTGAGATAGAAGATAAATTCCGCGAGTGTAACGTCTTCGGACATTGTAATCCTTGCGATGTCAAGCTAAAGACAAACAGGTTCCAACAGTTTGGGCACACGTCGGTGGAAATCAAATTTTAAGTATTAATTGGACACGGATTATCAGCATATTAAATTCAATGTATCACTTTGAGATAATTAGCCACTAAGCCCTCTGTGTCAATAATAGTTGGACACTTTCCCCCATATAGTTTAGTGTAGGGTGGGAAGGAGAAAATCTATGAACAATAGTAGTGCAATAAACCTGAAAACAGATAACATGCCAGTGGAAACGGAAGGAGCCCGTAGGGCGACTGGAGTTTCCACAGACGGCGCAACCCACAGTGGTCATTTTCCTGATCCTGAGGTACTAGAGAAAGCTATTCGTCGCAAGTTCACCGCAAACACAAGCTCCACATCCTGCAAGGGCCCTCTGTGAGAGGCTTGTGGGTGAAACTCCCCCTTGCCTACTCGGCGTCTTTGTGGCAAAGTTTTGGTTGTGGCTTTGCCACACTGTGTTATCTGTATTACTATCCATCAACTTCTCGTTTTTCAAAATGCATAACCGTAAGGCCTTTATTAGATGAGGCTTACGTAAAGTTTGGAGCATTGAGTTTTTTGTCATTTGAAATTGTTTCGTATTTCGATATTCGAATTTCGAATTTGGTTGCGGCCAGAGGCGGCGCCAGGAAAATCTGTGTCCTAAACAAGAATAGAAAAAATAGAGTTAGTGTCTTGCAATTATTTAGAAGATATGTTCCGTGATGCGACATCTTTTAGACACTGGAACCCCTTGCAATGTCAAAATTAAGACAAATAGATTCAACTCTAATATTGAGGTAAATTTAAATACTCCCTTTTTCAAAGGAATAAAAATACTATGCACGTAATTCCTATAAAACAAAAGAAAAGTATAAGCAAGGAAGCTTGTATTCTATTTGGAGCGATTTTTGTGGAAGTTGCTTTCATTATATATTTCTCTTTTACTACTAAAAATGTTCTCTCACATAGTATTTCTTTACTATTGATTGCTATTCTCACATTTCCTTTAGGGCTGCTTATCTCTCGTCTTTTGTTTCCAGAAAAAAACATATCAGAAACGATTATTTTAAGTTTCTGCATTGGACTTCCTTTTTCAGCAGGAATATGGGGAATAATGGCTTTTTCGAGAGTGCCAATGAGCTCCGCGGTTTATTTCTCGGTAACTTTTGCCATACCAATATGTCTATTATTCTATTTAAGAAGGACATTACGGTTTAAAAACAGAGAAATAAATAGTAACGAACTATGTATATCGATAATTATTTTATTGTTAGCTTTTTTGTGGCATTCTTTAATGTGGGCTAATAATAATGTTCCAACTGACGTTGATGCGCAAGGGTCGATCTATCTACAGTTTTTAATGAAGAACCAAGGCTATCCTTTCGTTTACCCGTTTTTGGATGGGACAAAAGCCTATATAAATTACCCCCCTTGCTTTAATGTAATTGTTGTATTGCTTTCAAAACTAAAAATGTCGTTAGTTTATAAAGAATGTATGTCTGTTACTGTAGTGTGTGGTTCTTATTTTGTTATTGCAGTATTTTTACTCGCATATTTTCTTTCTAAACGAAACATACTGTTGGCTTTTATTGCTGGAATTCTAACTTTAAATAGTGCTTATCTAACGCAATATAATGATGGCAATACTACAGAGATGTTGTCTTTCCTTTCTGCGGCTTGTTTTATTATTCTTTTGCTACAGGCATTTGCCAAAGTATCTAAAAAACTTTCGACAATTATTGCGGCTACAGCAGGTTTTGTTCTTTCTGTGTCGGCACTTAGCAATACAGAAATATTTTCTTGGTATGCAATATCTCTTGCGGTGTTTTTCCCTTTCTACTTATTATCTAAAACTAAAAGTTATTCGAAAGATTATCTGGTTTTAATTGTGGCTACTTTTACTTGTGTTGCTTTTGTTATGCCATGGCTGATCGTTGCTAGTGGTAATCATGAGGCAGTAGATTTTGCACATCTTAAATCCCAATTGGCAACCCATTTAATTCCGACCCTTAAATGCTGGCATAACCCAGTCTTCCTTGTTTTGTCATTTACAGGTATAGGTATCTTTTTTTTCAGCAGAGAAAAAATAATGGTTTTCCTCGGTATGCACGCTTTAAATATGGTCGCACTACTTGTACATTGGAAACTTTTACGCTTTATAGGTTTTAAGTGGTTTCAATTCTCACCTATGCAATATTGGCAATACGGTGGTAATGGATATTATACAACGCCATTCGAATATCCGAGTACTTTTGCTATTGGATGGATGTCGTTTACCATTGTCTTTCCAATAGCAACAGCATATACATTAATTACTATTTTGGGATTCATTAAGGAAATAAAGAATAGTTTTTTAGAAAAATATAAAGCATTAGTGATTTTAATGATTTTTTTGTCTGTATTTCAATATTACGCATATAAGAATTATTTACGATATCCTGAATGGTTATTGGAGACCGATTATCAAACTCTTAAGTGGTTTCAAAAAAACACGACCTTTGATGATTGCTTGATACTCAATCCTATAAATCCTATTAAATTGGCAAATGGTAATTACTGGTCGTCGGATTGGGTTCCTCTTATAGCTGAACGGAGGGCCATTAGCAGCAGATCATTGAATATAGCAGCCTTCCAAATGAAGGTTGCGGATACTTGTTCAGTAAACAAAGCTGAGTTGCTTGATGTTTATAATAACATTCTACAGCCTAGTGCTTATGACATTCTGAAAAAATCTAATATAACACATATCTTTATTTCAGCTCTTCAATCAGCTTATTTGATTAATGACTACCAAAAAGCACCTTTCTTACAACTAGTCCATTATTATAGTATCCCAAATCTAGGGACTGCAGTTATCTATAAAGTGAAATAAATTCGTAACAATCTTTTATTTATATGATCAATATTAAGCTCATTGAACTATTCAAAAGAATTCATTTTATACGCAGGATGGTTTTACAAAGGAAAATCTCTTTTGATTTTCCTATACGTTTTAATATTGAACCTACTAATTACTGTAACCTAAGTTGCTCAATGTGTCCCAGAGAACTTAATAGACCATTTGGTTATATGGATGTTAGCCTTTTTCAAAAAATCATTGATGAGAGCATACTCTATGGGAAAAGACTTATAATTACTGTCAACAAAGATGGAGAACCGTTATTACACCCAGAATTGCCAAAAATGGTCAAATATGTAAAAGATAAAAAGGCAGCGCATAAGATTAATTTTTACACAAATGGTATATTGTTATCAGAAACAAAATCGCTGGAGTTAATAAATTCGGGACTCGATACGATTCATATAAGTATTGACGCATTTTCCAAAGGAACTTACAAAAAGGTTAAAAATAGTCAAAAGTTGGAGATCGTTGAGGAAAACGTTAAAGGACTTGTCGAACTGAAAAAAAAATACCATTCAAAGATACCTCTTGTTGTTGTAAAGATTATCCATACACCTGATACACACGATGAAATCAAGCCATTTATGAATAGATGGAAAGGTATTGCCGATTTTGTGGAAATAGGTGAGTATCATACCTGGGATGGAACTTTAGATAATTCGAGCTTATTTGATCAAACAGACTCAACAATGAGAAGAAAAAGATATCCATGTACTTTTTTGTGGTATAATCCAGTGATTCTTTGGGATGGACGTGTAACGACGTGTTGTGTAGATTACCAGGGAAAAGGTGTCATTGGTGATATTAAGGAAAACACCCTTGCGGAAATATGGCAGGGTGACACATTGCAAAAAATAAGAAAGGCGCATTTAGAGGGTCAGTACAGTACAATTCCCTTGTGCAGCAAATGTCAATTTTGGAGATGTGAGGTAGATATTGAAAAGTGGCTGAGGAGTAAGGTAGAACATGATGGAGGTTAATTTATAAGAACGCTTTTTACCACTGAGACGCAGAAATAAATTTATTTATAGTGTTTAGCCACGAATTCACCTGGCGCGGCCTCTGGCCGCAACCAAATTCGAATATCGAAATACGAAACAATTTCAAATGACAAAAAACTCAATGCTCCAAACTTTACGTAAGCCTCATCTAATAAAGGCCTTACGGTTATGCATTTTGAAAAACGAGCATAAAAAACAAGAAGTTGATGGATAGTAGTACGAATGTACAGGAATGAAAAGAAATTCTGTTTGGACACAGAAGAAAGTTGGCAGGCTTGACAGGGTTATGCAGGAGCTTGCGGAGGCACAGAAGTGGACGGAAATTGAAATACAAAAACTTTCAAAAGGATTAGACGAGACCAGCGGGGAGGTTGGAGGGCTATCAAAGAGCATGAGTTACGCCTTTGAGAATGAGGCGTATAGATGTCTGCATGCCGTATTGAAGGAAAAATACGGAATAGAGGTAAAGGAGCGGATTATCAGGGCAGAGA
>ERZ1292630.1886-Hain-H41-02um-R3-1886-length-19964-cov-4_pt1 | contig 19964 bp, 17 predicted proteins | sample MGYA00564408_ERZ1292630 | MGnify/ENA primary metagenome ERZ1292630 (study PRJEB36523, sample SAMEA6512641) | groundwater metagenome | collected 2019-01-08 | study: AquaDiva: Metagenomics assemblies of 32 groundwater samples
CGGGTAGAGGGCATCCGTCCCTTCGCGCCGTAAACGCGCTTCGGATTTTCGCCGCACGCCATCTTCAGTCCATAAGGCGCACCGGGGAATTTCATTCCCTGAACGGTGCGCGCATAGACATTTTTCAGCACCACCGAACGCCCGCCCATCAGGTTCGCCGAGCCGGGCAATATTTGCAGGCTGGTAATTCCGCCATTGGCGAGCGCACGGCTGAAACCAGGGTCTTGCGGCCAAACGCTATGTTCAGCCCATACTTCGGGCCGCACAGGGCCGGTGACTTCATTTCCGTCCGAATTAGCATCGACGCCGGGCGAGGGATAATCGCCGAGATGGCTGTGGACATCGATGATGCCGGGCGTCACCCACTTTCCGGTGCCATTAATGATCGTCGCGCCAGTGGGGGCATCAACCTTGGCCCCGACCTCGACGATCTTGCCATCGCGGAACAGCACAGAGCCATTGTCGATCCGTCCCCCTTCGCCATCATAAATGGTGACGCCAGTGATGACCGTTTCAACCCCGCCGTAAGCGCGGTATGTTGAAGGATAGGGATCTTTGTTGAGCGGCGTCACAGCCTTCATCGGCGCTTCGGGCTCTTTGTCCTTTTTCGCTTCGGCCTGTGTTGCAATCAGGGCGACCGACGCAAGTAGCGCATATCCAAACGACCTAGCTAACACCGTGCATCCACTTCTTGATCAATGGGGAAATGACAAACAGCAAGATGCCGATACCGATCGAAATCTCGCCAATCGTTGTAAATACGCCGGTGTAGGTATCAAGGCTGACCTTGAGGTTGGTCACCTGACCACCGACCGTTTCAACACTGGCGACCTGCGCAACAACACCTGCGACATATTGCGCCACCGAAATTGAGAGGAACCACACGCCCATCATCATACCGACGATCCGCGCAATCGACAGCTTGGTGATCATCGAAAGCCCAACCGGCGAGATACACAATTCAGCCATTGAGTGGATGAGGTAGAGGAGCGCAAGCCACCATAGCCCGACCTTGAAATCTGGCCCGGCGAATTTGGCACCCCAAACAAGCGCAAGGAAGCCAAGCCCAACGCCGATCAGCGCGATTGCGAATTTGATCGGTATTCCCGGTTCAATCCCGCGTTTTGCCATCGCATTCCACATAATGCTGAACAGCGGCGCAAGCGCGACGATGAAGAAGGCGTTGAAAAATTGGGTTTGCCCGGCACTGATATCGAACAGGCCAAAAACGCTCAGTTCGGTATTACGGTCAGCAAATAGCGTCAGCGATGAACCCGCCTGCTCAAACAGCGTCCAAAAGACGACATTGAAGACAATCAGGATCATGGCCGCAACCATCATCTGAAATTCGACCTTCGAACCAAATTTATAAGACCAGCCGAGGATCGCGGGAACGCCAAGCAGGAAGGTGCCGAACATCAGCTTGCCCATGATTGAAAGGCTCGCAAGATAACCGAGGATGCCTGACCCCGCCGCAGGCACCTTTGATTCCATCAAATTGGTAAAAAGGAACCAAACCACCGGAATTGCGATGATTGCACCGGCGTAGATCAGCAAATCCTTGCTTGAGTCTGCGCCCTTTGGCCGATCGCCATAGCCATTAAGCTTACCCCCGTCGAATTGGATAAGCGTCCAAGAGAGTAGCATACCCAGCGCGGCCAGCAGGAAGCCCGCCCACCAGCCATAAGTCGTCGCAAGGAATGGGCACAGGATTTGCGAACCAAGCGAACCGAGGTTGATCCCCATATAAAATATTGTAAAACCCGCATCGCGGCGCTTGTCTCCATTTGCATAGAGCGAACCGACCATCGTCGAGATATTGGGTTTGAAAAAGCCGTTGCCGATGGTGACCATCGACAGGCCGATCAGCAGCAGCATCGTATAAAATGCCGAACGATCCCCGCCCGATGTGAAGCCGCCCGCCGCGACCTTGCGGACTTCGGTTCCATCTGCGCCGAGCAGCGAGACAGTTTTGTCATCATTGCCCTTGATCTGGAGCTTTTGTCCGGCATCGGTAACGAACTGCTTCTGCGCGTCGCCCTTGCCCTCAACTGTCACTTCATAGCGTTGGCCGTCGACCATTGCGAACGGCTTGGCCGCTTCACCGCCAAAACAAAGCGTGAAATAGCCAAGCGCCATCAGGATCGCGCCGAATTTGACCGAGCGTTTGGAGCCGAGATAATTGTCCGCAATCAATCCGCCGACCAGCGGCGTCAGATAAACCAGCGCTGTAAACCCGCCGTAAAGCCCCGTCGTCGTCGTATCGCTGAAGAGGAAATGCTCGGCGAGATAGAGCGTGAGTAGCGCGCGCATTCCGTAATAGCCGAAACGCTCCATCGCCTCGGTGCTAAACAACCGCGCAAGTGGTTTTGGGTGCCCGAACCATTGTTCACCGGTCGGGATTGGCGAAGGGATCGCGCCCGGTTCGAGCGAGGCATCGTCAAGTGAGTTGGCCATTGTTACAAACGCTCCCATAAACTGATAGCCGGCATTCCGGCTTGAACGAGGCGCAGATTAGCGGCGAAATCTTGAGTGTAAACGGGGGCTTGAAAGATTATTGCGCGGACTGGCTTTCATTCGTCGAAAGTTTTGCCGCCGCCTCCAGCAGAGCGACCCGTGCCTTGGTGCGCAGGTGGGTGCCGGTCGCGAAGATTCCGGCGCCAGTCTTCTTGCCAAAGCGTGCCCAGAATCGCGCGGCAACACGCGGATCATAGCCCGCGCCCGCAAGCAACCGCACACTGAATGTGTCGGCCTCAATCTCGGTTTCAAGGATGTTGGCACGGCTGCGTCCATTTGCGTCAAGCAGCACCTGATGGGCTAGAATATTATGCGCCATTTCATGTGCAACGATTGCGGCGAGTTCGCCATCATCACTTGCATATTCAGCAACGCCGCTGGTCAACTTGACATAAGTGCCGTCGGCGTAGGCGTTGAGTTTTCCGCCGGGTTCCACCACGACGCGTGAAACGCAGCCGGGCTTGGGGTTAATGCTGATCGCCTGCTCGGTGCCGCTGCGCTTTATGGTAATTTTGAACGGGCGTGTTTTGGGGCCGTTATCAAGCGCAGTTTCGGCCTCGCGAACCAAATCATAACTTTGTTTCACCGATGCCGTTGGTTTACCCAGCCTCGTTGCACCAACACCAATCAGCGCATCACCCACCGCAAAGCCTGCTACCTCGGCGGCACTACCAGGGACAATCGCGAGAATTGTCGGATCATCACCAAGCCCAAAGGTTATTTTGGCCGCTGCGCGGAATGTACCACCATATTGCGCAAGTGCGTGGAGCGAAAAACCGAGCTGCGGCGTCTGGTTCGGGCAAATTGCAATATTCGCGGTTGAAAGCCGGTGTGCGACGCTCGCTACGCGCAAATCGGTTGCTTGGAGCGCAAGGAGAGCGGCACGATCAGTTTCTGGAGTGGCCTGCGCCGCTGACGCAGCCAAAGCCACAATGGCCGTGAGCCAGCGCATTTTGCTATTCCGCAACTCTCTGTTCGATTACTCCGAATATCGGATGGTGCTTGGCATCCTCCATCCAGATCCGCACGGTATCGCCCGCCTTCATGAACGGCGTTACCGCCGCGCCGCTATTGATCGTTTCAACCGTGCGTACCTCGGCAAGGCAGCTATAGCCAAGTCCGCCTTCGCTGATTGGCTTGCCCGGCCCGCCATCAGCGCCGCGATTCGAGACGGTGCCCGAGCCAATGATGGTGCCAGCGCTCAGGCTGCGCGTTTTGGCGGCGTGTGCGATCAACTGGCCAAAATCAAAGGTCATATCAATGCCCGCATCGGCACGGCCAAGCGGAGCACCGTTGAAATCAACGCAGAGCGCGCCGTGGAGCTTTCCGTCCGCCCAGCGATCACCAAGGCTGACGGGCGTCACAAACACCGGTGAAAAAGCGCTTGCTGGCTTTGACTGGAAAAATCCGAAGCCCTTGGCCAACTCGCCGGGGATCAAATTGCGCAAGCTAACATCGTTCGTAAGACCAACCAGTCGCACACACGCCAGCGCCTCATCACGATTGATCCCCTGCGGTACATCACCAGTCACCACAACCACCTCGGCCTCCATGTCACAGCCCCAGCTTTCGTCGGCGAGCGGAATTGCATCGCGCGGCCCGAGGAAGCCGTCAGACCCGCCTTGATACATCAGCGGATCATGCCAGAAACTTTCGGGCATCTCGGCCCCGCGCGCCTGGCGGACAAGGGCGACATGGTTTACATAGGCCGACCCGTCGGCCCATTGATAAGCGCGCGGCAAAGGCGATGCAGCGTCGCGCTCATGAAAGCGCTCACGCGGGATAACACCGTGGCCCAAATCAGTTGCCAGCAACTCTAGCCGGGGTGCCAGCGCCTCCCAATTGTCGAGCACGTCCTGGAGCGTCGTTGCGATATGGCCGGCATAGGCGAAGTAGGCGAGATCGTCCGACACCACGACCAAACGGCCGTTGCGCCCCCCCTTAAGGCTGGCAAGTTTCATAGTGCGTCCCTCTCATCTGGATGTTCAATACGCTCATGCCGCGATATCACCGCTACGGCAACGTCTCTTGACGATTTGGCCAAAGCATGGTGCGATAGCGTGCAGGTTTAAGGGCTCACACGTGGGGAAAATGCTAACCAGCTTCGTCATCGCGCAGGCGTTGTTTCTGTCGGCCTCGGCGGTCGCGCAAAGTGCAGACGATAATGCAATCGCCGCGAATAATGGCTGGTCGGCCGAACAAAAGCGCGACGCCGCATGGTATCTTGATCAGCATAAAAAGCTTTCGGCAGTAATCGCTGCGCTTGCGCCGCAGCGGCCCGGTGTGATTGACGCCTATGTCGTCTCAATTGGGCTTGACAGTGACCCGGTATTCGGACGCGAAGCCAGCGAAGCGGCCAAAGTGCTCGCCCGCCGTTACGGGGCTGCCGGGCGCAGCATCACACTCGCCACGGGCGTAAAAAGCCTCGTCCCGCAAGGCTCACCCGCCAACCTTGCCACCGCGCTCGCCGCTGTTGCTGCCAAAATGGACGTGAAAGAGGATGTCCTGATCCTCTATGCCACCAGCCACGGCACCGCCGAAGTCGGGCTTGTTTACCGCGACGGGGAGGAGGGTTACGGCCTCGTCAGCCCCAAGCGATTGGCGAAGATGTTGGACGGCCTTGGCATCAACCGGCGGATGCTGCTGATCTCGGCCTGCTTTTCAGGCGTATTCGTCCCCGCACTCAAGAATGACACCAGCATCATCGTCACCGCCGCGTCGGGCGCGCGAACATCATTTGGCTGTGCTGCAACCAATGACTGGACATATTTCGGTGACGCGCTGATCAACACCGCGCTGCGCAAAAGCCAGAGTTTCGACAAGGCTGTGAGCGAAGCCCTGATCCTCATCAATGGATGGGAAAGCGAACGCGAGCTCGATTCCTCAGAACCGCAGGTGTTCGTGGGGGATAAAGCAGCCGTCTGGCTCGGCGTGATCGAAAAGCGCGTACCGACCGTAGCGACCGCGAAAGTCGGACGGCCAGCCATTGCAGGGGATGCGGTTGAGGCGGGGCGGTAGGGGGAGAGGTGCCCGCAACGGGAAAGGGTTGTCAGCAAGACTCGCCTTCCCACAAAACCAGTGCTAGCCTTCCTCGAATAAAAATAGGGAGAGGGCTAACATGCTTCAGCTTTCGGGACAGGACGCCAGTTTCGTCTATTTTGAAACGCCCGCAACGCCGATGCACATTGGCTCTGTGGCAATTTATGATCCTTCGACCGCACCGGGTGGGGCCGTCCGTTTCAAAGATATATTGCGCTTTATCGAAGGGCGCTTGAGCGGCGCGCGCAGTTTTCGGCAGAAACTGGTGCGGGTGCCATTTGACCTCGATCACCCTTACTGGATTGAGGATAGCGATTTCGATCTTGAATATCATGTTCGCCACATTGCGCTGCCCAAACCCGGCGATTGGCGGCAACTTTGCATTCAGGTTGCCCGCCTTCATGCCCGCCCGCTTGATCTGACCAAGCCGCTGTGGGAGTTTTGGATTGTTGAGGGGCTCGATAATATTCCGGGCATCCCCAAGGGTAGCTTTGCGCTCGTTTCCAAAGTGCATCACGCCGCGATTGACGGGATGTCGGGTGTTGAGATGAGTTCGGCGGTGCATGATCTTGATGCCAGCATGTCGCGCCCGGTACTGCCCGATAATTGGTCGGGGGAAAACCCTCCCGGCATCGGCGAAATGGCAGTACGCACATATATCAGCGCGATCAAGCAGCCGTTCAAATTCGGCCAGACACTCTGGAATACCATCCCCGGCGTCGCCCGGCTTGGCAAGCAGGTGAGCGCTGGAGAAATCTCACTTGCGGGCACAAAACTTGCGCCGCAAACACGGTTTAACAAGAAAGTCTCGCCACAACGGGTGTTTGACGGGGCAAGCTTCAAGCTCGCCGAAATTCGTGCCGTAAAAGAAGCAATCCCCGGCGCGACCGTCAATGATGTGATCCTTGCAATCATAGGAGGCGGCCTTCGTGGCTACCTGTCTGACAAGAAGGAACTGCCCAAGGAGAATATGACTGCCTTCGCGCCCATTTCGGTACGCGCGGAAGGCGAAAAGGAAGCGCTTGGCAATCTTGTTTCAGGGATGGTCGTTAGCCTTGGCACGAGCATAGCCGATCCGGTCAAGCGGCTTGAACATGTACACAAAGAAACGGTCAACTCAAAAGCGATGACCAATGCTGTCGGCGCGCGGACGCTGACCGATTATAGCCAGTTAATCCCATCAGGCCTCGCCGGGCTTGGCGCGCGACTTTATACGCGGCTCGGCGTGGCGAACGCACATGCCCCGGTCTATAGCTGTGTTGCAACCAATGTTCCGGGATCGCGCATCCCGCTTTATTTTGTTGGTGCGAAACTGGTGAAGATGCTTGGGCTTGGCCCGGTATTTGACGGCATGGGATTGATCAATACGATCTATAGCTATGTCGATGAAATTGTGATTTCATTTACCTGTGATCGCAAGATGATGCCCGATCCGGCACTCTATGCCGATTGCCTGCGTCAGTCGTTTGAAGCTTTGAAAGCCGGTATTGCCAAGAAGAACAAGCCCGTACCAAAAGTAGCCGAACCAAAGCCTAAAGCCGGAGCGAAACCTGCCAGTGCTGCCAAGGAGGCGAAAGCAAAACCCAAAACGGTAAAAGGAAAAGCCTGATGACCAAAAAAACCGAAGCTCCAAAAACTGCCAAAGCCACCAAGGCGGAAACAGTCACAGACAAGATTGCTGAGCCAGTCAAGAAGGCCGGGATGGCAATCCGCGAATCCGCCGAACGTGCGGTTAAACGCACCACCTCGTTGAACAGTAAAGTCATTGATCACGCCGAAGCGAACACCAAAGAGGCGTTCGCCGCAATGCGCGCCGCCGCCCAAGCCAAATCGGCAAGCGATCTTCTCAAAATCCAGACCAAATTCGTCCGCGATCAAAGCGAGCGTTCGGTCGCGCAAGTGAAGGAGATTGGCGAACTGATTGGCAAGTTCGGGCGCGATGCAATTGCGCAGGTACGCGGAAAATAAACGCCAGCCAGCCAAGCTATTCTGGTCGGCCCAACCTTGCGACCATGGTCACGAAGAATGCGGTTGACCAGCCGAGCAGGAGAAGGCCGTTGATGCCCTCAACGGCCGATACGAGGCGCCATGATGGTTCGATATAGCGGTCATCAAATCCGATGCCTGCATAGCTGATGGTGGAGAAATAAACCGCCGTTTCGAGGTCAGCGACCGCGCCGATGATTTCATAAAGAAACGCATAGCTCCAAATTTCGAGCCCATGCAGACCGACAAGCGCAATAACGAGCGCCAGCGTGAAACCAAGACCGCGAACCGACAAGGTGGGCACATGATGTTCGCGTTCCTGTTTCACTTCGCCCTGCATAACGCGGCCAAGCAAGGCCAGCCCTAGCCCGTGCATTATCACGGTGATGAGCACCATCACCGTCGCGACTGCGAATTGCACTAGCATTGATTCAAGCGGCCATCCCTTTGGCGCAATCAATGCACTCTCCCGCTTCGGGGATCGCCGCCAGCCGTTCTGGCGAGATTGCCTCCCCGCACATTATGCATATGCCGTATCGCCCTTCATCAACCCGCCGGATTGCCGCACGCACCGCCCCGATTTTCTCCATCGCGACGGTGTTTTCCCCTATAAGCGCTTCATCATCCTCGGCCTCGACAGCCTGCTCTTCAAAGTCTGCACTCATCGGTTCGGATATGTCGGCTTTGATCCGCGCGGCACGTTCTTCAAGTTGGCTTAACTTGCTGCTCAATGTGTTGCGGGTAGCTGCGTTTCCGCTCATTTCGCGCATTCCGGTTGAGCCTTGGCGATCATGCCGGAAATTTCATCCAGTAATGCCAGCCGCTTCTTTCTGAGTTCCTCGATTCGATCATCAGAGGCCGCGTCGAACCCGGATTCGATTCGGTGAATCTCTCGGTTTAGATCATGATAAACGTCGGCGCATTGGTTGAAGCGCGCATTGCCCAACTTCAGATTGTGGAGGGCAACTGTAGCGTCAGGAAATTCAGCGTGAAGGTCGTGAGGCGTGTGCGTCATCGAAAAACTATCCTCTTTATTATGATATTGGCCGGGATATCCGCGCGAATCCCAAAATGCTTTGCGATACATCAAAGACAGCCAAACGATCTGACCTAGAATCGCCAAATCGCGAGAGCTGATGAAGGTGAAACAATCATGAAATCCATTTTGTTCCACGCATCCAATGATGATGCGGTCGACACACGCCTTCAGGTTGCGCTTGACTTGTGCCGCGCCTTTGGTGCGCACCTCACCTGTCTGTATGTGACGCCGTATAATGCCTATATCGCCTTTGATCCGTTTGGCGGCATGGGGGCTCAAGGTGCCATTCTTGAAGGCTTGCATGAGATCGAAACAGAGCTTCGCAGCCGGATCGAGGCCCGGCTGGTACATGAAGATGTCAAGTGGGATTGGCTGTCTGCTGACGGCGACGTAGCTAGCGGCATCGTCGCCGCTTCGGCATTGTCTGATCTGGTGGTGGTAAGCCAGCACTGCGATGCCGACAAGGGGCTGGGCAAGCCGCTGCCTATCGTCAACGATGTTACGGTTCATTCGGCCTGCGCTGTGCTCGTTGTGCCGAAGGGGGTTGGCCAACTGCAAATGGGCGGTGACGCCGTTATTGGTTGGAATGCCTCGCCCGAAGCGGCTCATGCGATACGTGGAGCAATGCCATTTTTGAAAATGGCGTCATCGGTTCATCTCGCGTCGGTGGGTAGCGATGGTGAGGTTTTTCCGCAAACGGCGGCAAACGCCTATCTTTCGCGCCACGGAATTTCGTCTGATCTGCATGAACTTGTTGGTTCGAATAGCACTGCGGCACAAGTGCTGCATGATTTTGCGGTCAGCAAGCAGGCAAATTGCCTGATAATGGGGGCCTATGGCCATTCGCGCCTGCGCGAAACATTGCTTGGCGGCGTGACGCGTGATTTGCTCGCCACCTCAACGATTCCGCTGCTCGTGGCACATTGAACAGGTGTGACCAAGGCTTAGCAGCAGGAAAGCATCGCGCTACTGCCGCGTTTGCGCCGGTCATTGGCGGCGTGACAGGCCTTCTTGCAACAACCCCGACCCTTGTCATGGTCTGGTTCAGACGGGTCTTGGTTAAGCCTAATAGTGCGCGCCTCGCCGCTGCACATCATCATCGCAATGGTTTGCGGATAGGCCGAGGCAGCGGGTAAAACCAGCGCCAGAACGATAACAATGATAACCCAGGCGGGATAGTCCCGCTTCACGGAATTGGCCGATCATCTTCATTCAATATGCGGAGTGCCGAGCCATCGGGATCATCGAACTGCCCATGCCGGATTGACCAAAAAAAAGCCGCAAGCCCAAGCAGGCCAAGGCCAAGCGCAATCGGGATCAGGATGGCAACCCCGTTCACTTCGCAGCCCCGCGAAGCCGCAGCGCATTGGTAACAACGATCAGCGACGAACCCGACATGGCGAGCGCGGCGATTAGCGGCGTCACCATCCCCATCACCGCAAGTGGAACCGCGATTAGGTTGTAGCCGATAGCAAGGATGAAATTCTGCCGGACGATCTGTTGTGTGGCGCGAGCGGCGCGGATTGCGGTGGTGACAGGCGCAAGGCTATCGCCCAAAAACACAATGTCAGCGGCATTTTGGCCCGCATCGCTCGCCGAGGCAGGTGCGATTGACGCGTGACCGGCGGCAAGCGCAGGGCCGTCGTTGAGGCCGTCGCCGATCATCAGGACTTTATGACCTAATCTGGTTTGGCGCGCGACGGCATCAAGTTTGTCCTGCGGTAGCATCGATGTTTGGGCAGTGATGCCCAATGCGCGCGTGACGGGCGCAACGGCGGTGGCACAATCGCCCGACAGGATCGATGAGGCTATGCCAAGCTTTGCCAGCCCGTCGACTGTGTCTCTCGCCATCGGCCGAAGCGTGTCAGCAAAAAGGATTTGGAACGGGCCAGCATCAGCTACCGTCAACGTGGTCGAAAGCGCGCCTGAGGCACTTGCAAGATCGGAGCGTTCAAGCGCGACGCGCTTTCCTTCGAATATGCCGCTGACGCCTGTGCCGGGGGTTTCGGATACATCCGTAACGACTGCGGCTTTGACCGACTCCCGCTCAAGCGAGCGACGCAACGCTTCGCTCAACGGATGACGACTGGCCCGCGCGAGCGCAAGCATGACCGCTTTCTGATCGCCGGTCGCTTCCCCTAGGTTCGTGGGTTCTGGTCGCCCGAGTGTTAGCGTGCCGGTTTTATCGAACAGCGCGAAATCAACCTCGGCCAAGCGCTCAAGTGCTGAACCGTCTTTCACCAAAACGCCTGCGCGCATCAACGCACCGGCAACGACAATCTGAGCTGCGGGAACAGCAAGACCAAGCGCACAAGGGCAGGTGATGATGAGGACTGCAACCGCAATCAGCAGGCTCTGGTGCCAGCCAGCGCCGGCAACCATCCATCCGGCAAAGCTAAGCAGGGCCATCGTGTGAACCGCAGGCGCGTAATAGCGCGCCGCGCGGTCAGCAATTCGGACATAGCGTGATTTGCTTTGGCTGGCTTGCTCCATCAATCTCGCAATATCTGCGATTGCAGTCTCCGCGCCTGCCGCTGTCACCCGGACATGCACTGGCGCATCCATGTTGAGTGTTCCGGCATGAACGAGACTGTCAGCACCTACCTGTTGTGGCGCGCTTTCCCCGGTAAGCAGCGAGAGATCAAAACTGCTCTGGCCGTGGGTGATGATGCCGTCCGCTGCCAAGCGTTCGCCCGCCGCAACAATCATGATCATACCTAGTGTCAACGCCTTGGCGTCGCACCATGATGTCCGGTCATCTTCACCGATAACAAGCGCACCGGGTGCAGTGTTTCTTAGAAGTGCGGTTACCCCGTCGCGCGCGCGGTCTCGCATCACACTATCAAGCCATCGGCCCGTGAGGAGGAAAAAGAGCAGCATCACCGCACCGTCGAAATAGGCGTGCGGGCCGTGGGTGATCGTTTCAAACAGGCTGAGGGCAGACGCGAGGATCACGCCGATCGAGATTGGCACATCCATGTTGGTGCGCTTGTGGCTCAGCGCCAGCCACGCCGATTTGAAAAACGGTCGTCCGGCATAGGCGACTGTGGGCAAAGCGATCATTGCTGATAGCCAGTGGAACATATCGCGCGTAACGCCCGTAGCTCCTGACCAGACCGAGACCGAGAGCAGCATGATGTTCATCATTGCAAAGCCAGCGACCGCCATCGCCTTTACAAGAGCATGGCTATCATCCGATGTGCCCGCGCCAAGCGCGCCGTCTAGCGCTACTGCTTCAAACCCAATCGCTGCAAAGGCTGCCATGAGATCAGGCTTGGCCATTTCAGGCAGATGAGAGATCGACACGCGCTTGGCGGTAAAATTGACCCGTGCCGCAACTATACCGGGCTGAAGCGCGAGGCCGGTTTCAATCTTTGAAATGCACCCCGCGCAGCGCATCCCCGGTACTGAGAAATCGCTTCGCGGCAAGGCTTCCGGCGCGGTGAGGGCAGGTTCGACTTTCATTGCACTGGTTCGAACAATTTGAGCGTATCTGCATCACGCTTCAGAATCAGAGCCACCTTCCAGCGCCCCTTTGGCAAGGATTGTCGGGCGAGATAGTCACCATCGGCAGATGCGGCAAAACTCAGCGGAATCGACGGCGCACGACCCAGCGGATGGGTCGCCGTGCCGCTTACGGTTAGGCCGGTGACTGGCAATCCCGCCTTTGCCGCCCGAACCAGAACCCGCCTTGAGCCATCAAGGCTAAGCGTGGCCTTCCAACCCAACTGGCTTTGCTGTTCGGCAGCGGCAAGCCAGCGGTTATAATTCTGGCTGGCAACATAGCTGTTATCGACCACCGTTCCGCCAAATGTGCTGACCGCAAAGCGCGCCATTACGAGGTTCACCGCAATAACGACACCAAAGAAGGTGATGAGGATGGTCGCCATATGCCAGCCGGTAAAACACCGCATCATTTGCTTTCCTCATCTTTGGTTTCAGGGCGTTCAAACATCACGGCATCTGAATCGCCGCGCTCGTCGCCGGTGCGTGCGCGCGTGCTGATGGTAAATTCGGCATGTTCGGGGCCACCAGCCGGGGCGGCGATAAACAGGCGCACTTTTGCCACGCTATCGGCGGCAACCGGGAAGTTTATGCTCTGCCGTGCAAATTCCCGGCTTCCCTCCGAATCCCACACAACCCCGCCGGGCAAGCCTTCAATCGAAACATCGACGATGCGTGGTCGCGTTTCCATGTTGCGGATTTTAAGCGTGTAGTTGTTGCGGATGCTGCCATCGGAGAGCCGTACATAGACGGGGTTGCGATCCTGCTGGACGGAGAGATCAAGTCGCGTCCGCTGGCCAAGCGTGAACAGCATCGCGAGACCGATGGACACCCAAATACCGAAATAGATAAGTGTACGCGGGCGAAACAATGTCTTGAGAATCGGGGTGCCGACGCCACCGGCCTTTTCAACCCCAGCGTCATCAAGGGTGCAATAGTCGATCAAACCGCGCGGTCTGCCGATCTGGGCCATCACCTTGTCACACGCGTCGATACATAGCGCGCACGTAATACAGCCGATTTGCGGCCCTTCGCGAATGTCGATCCCGGTCGGGCACACCGAGACACATTGGTTGCAGTCAATACAATCGCCGGTTTTGAGACTGGTATCCAACGCTTTTTTAATGCCATGGGTTCTGGGTTCGCCGCGCCAATCCTTATAGGTCACGATCAGCGATTTTTCATCGAGCATCGCGGTTTGGATGCGCGGCCACGGGCACATATAAATGCACACTTGTTCGCGCATGAAACCGCCAAAGATGAATGTAATCGCAGTCAAAACGCCGACGGTTGCATATGCAACGGGGGCAGCGTGCCCTGTCCAGAAATCGCGCACCAATGTTGGTGCGTCGGCAAAATACATGATCCACGCGCCGCCCGTCCAAAAGGCAATGAAAAGCCATACACTCCATTTCGAAAGCCGCTTGGCCAGTTTTTTTGCGCCCCACGGTGCTGCGGCGAGTTTGATCTGCGCATTGCGGTCACCGTCGATGAAGCGCTCGACATGTTGGAACATATCCGTCCACACAGTTTGCGGGCATGCATAACCGCACCATGCCCGGCCAACGGCTGACGTTACGAGGAACAACCCGATCCCCGCCATAACAAGTAGGCCCGCCACATAGTAAAATTCATGCGGCCAGATTTCGATCTGGAACATATAAAAGCGCCGGTGCGCGAGATCGACCAACACCGCCTGATCGGGGGCATATTCGCCACGATCCCAGCGAATCCAAGGCGTGGCGTAATAAATCGCCAAAGTCACCGCCAAAATCGCCCATTTGAAACGGCGGAAAAAACCGTCCACGACTTTTGGATAAACGCCTTTTCGCTTTTCATAGAGCCCTTGTTTGGGGCCGGTCAGATCGTCAGGGCTGGACATTGGTCGCGACTTTGAGTGGTGGCGGTGGCGCTTCACCGCCGCCGAGCGAATGGACATAGGCCGCAAGCATCTTGATCGTCACCGAATCAAGCCGGTTGTTCCAGCGCGGCATTACGCCGAAGCGGCTTTTGGTAATCGTTGCCCGGATCGTATCGGCGTCGCCGCCGTATAGCCAGATTTGATCTGTGAGATTTGGTGCACCGAATTCGCGTAATCCTTTGCCGTCAGTGCTGTGGCAGGCAACGCAATTCGTCGCGAACAGTATAGCTCCTCTGGCCGATGCAGCACTCGGCTTTTGCTGGCCCGAAATCGTGCGGATATGCGCGACGACGCTGTTGATTTCGGCGGGGGTCAACACACCGCCAAAGGCTGGCATCTGCGATTGCCGGGTTTCATCATGATCGGGATTTCTGATGCCGTGGGTCAGGGTAAAGTGAATCGTGGATAAATCCCCGCCCCATAGCCAATCATCATCATTGAGGTTGGGGTAGCCCATCGACCAAGCCGCGCCTGATCCATGACACTGGACACAGTGTACTTTGAAGGCTGCACGGCCGCCTTCAATCGCGGCTTTGAGCAGTTCAGGTTTTGCCTCAAGCTGCTCAACGGGAATGGTTGCAAGTGCGCTTGTAATTGGCGCGCGGCGTTTGGCCTCGACGTTCATTTCCTGCGCCAACTGACCACGGCTGGACCAATTCCATAATCCGGTTGAAGCACTGTTGAGCAACGGAATCGCCGGATAGACGATCACATAAGCAATCGCCCAGATGATACATGCCCAATAGGATAACACCCACCAACGTGGCATCGGCGTATCAAGTTCCTCAATACCATCCCATTCATGGCCAACGGTCTGTGTGCCGGTTGGTTCGTCAATGCGCTTGTTATCAACCATGCTCGTCATCCTTGAAGATCATGTTCGCCGCCTGGTCATTGTGCTTGTTCGCCCCTTTGCGGAACGTCCAGCCGACGAGCCCAAGGTAGAGAACCGCCATCATCACCAACCCCCAACTGTCTGCAAAATGGCGTAAGCTGTCGTAATTCATCGCGGCTGCTCCTGCGGCGCTGCTTTTTCAACATCGACGAGTGTGCCGAGCATCTGAAGATAGGCAATCAACGCATCAAGTTCGGTGAGCTTGGCGGGATCACCATCAAAATCGCGTACCTGCGCTTTGGGATAGCGCGCTTTAAGCGCCGCACTATCCGAATCAGGATTGGCCTGTGCTGCCAAATCCTCGTTCGCGGCCGCAATCGTCTTTTGCGGATAGGGCACGCCCACCCGGCGAAGCGCGGTCAGATGGGCAGTCATGTCGCCTGCCTTAAGCTCGCGTTCGGCCATGAAAGCATAGGGCGGCATGATCGATTCAGGCACAACCGCGCGTGGATCGATCAGATGCTGGCGATGCCATTCATCCGAATACCGCCCGCCAACGCGCGCGAGATCGGGCCCGGTCCGTTTTGATCCCCACTGGAACGGATGATCATACATGCTTTCGGCTGCGAGGCTGTAATGGCCATAGCGTTCCACCTCATCACGGAACGGGCGGATCATCTGGCTGTGGCAGTTGTAACAGCCTTCACGCATGTAAATATTGCGCCCGGCGAGTTCGAGCGGGGTATAGGGGCGCATACCCTCCACCTTCTCCACTGTTGAATCGATCCAGAACAGCGGGGCAATCTCGACAATTCCGCCAATTGCGACGGTAACCAGTGCAAGCAGGCCAAGCAGGCTGACATTGCGTTCAATTTTCTTATGATCAAGGAGCTTGTTTGCCATGATTATATACTCCTACTCGGCTGGAACAGCGGTGAAGGGACGGTCAGCCTCGGCGTTATAGGGTGTCTCGGTCATGGGTTTTTCCTGCCGCTGGTGCCCGGCAATCGTACGCCAGACATTATAGACCATGATCAGCGCGCCGGAGAGATAGAGTGCGCCGCCCGCCGCACGGATGACATACATCGGGAACATCGCAGCGACGGCCTCAACGAACGAGTAAACCAGATAGCCGTCGGCACCATATTCACGCCACATCAACCCTTGCATGATTCCGGCCACCCACATTGCCGAGGCATAGAAAACGATGCCGATAGTCGCGAGCCAGAAGTGCCAGTTGATCATACGCAGCGAATACATCCTTGCGCGCCCCCAAAGGCGCGGCACGAGGAAATAGAGACAGGCAAAGGTAATCATCCCGTTCCAGCCAAGCGCGCCGGAATGGACATGGCCAATCGTCCAATCGGTATAATGCGAGAGCGAATTGACCGATTTGATTGACATCATCGGCCCTTCGAACGTGCTCATTCCGTAAAAGGCGAGCGCCATCACCATCATCCGGATGATGGGATCAGTGCGGATTTTGTCCCAAGCACCGTTGAGCGTCATCAGGCCGTTGATCATTCCGCCCCAGCTTGGCATCCACAGCACAATCGAAAACACCATACCGAGCGTCTGCGCCCAATCGGGCAGCGCGGTGTAATGAAGATGGTGCGGGCCCGCCCAGATATAAAGGAAGATCAATGACCAGAAATGGATGATCGACAGGCGGTAGCTATAAACAGGCCGCTCTGCCTGTTTGGGCACGAAATAATACATCATCGCGAGAAATCCTGCGGTCAGGAAAAATCCGACGGCGTTATGGCCATACCACCACTGCGTCAGCGCATCCTGCACACCGGCAAATGCGCTATAGCTTTTTGAGCCTAGCAGGCTAACCGGCATCGACAAATTGTTGACGATGTGCAGCATCGCAACCGTAATGATGAAACTCAGATAAAACCAGTTGGCCACATAAATATGGGGTTCCTTGCGCTTCACGAGCGTGCCGACAAACACGATAAGGTAAGCTACCCAGATAATGGTTAGCCAGAGATCGACATACCATTCAGGCTCGGCATATTCCTTGGCTTCGGTGATGCCCATCAGATAGCCAGTGGCTGCAAGCACGATGAAAAGCTGATAGCCCCAGAAAACGAAGCGGGCGAGGCTGGGGAAAGCAAGCCTCGCCCGGCAGGTGCGTTGCACGACATACAAACTCGTCGCAATCAGCGCGTTGCCTCCGAACGCAAAGATCACTGCCGACGTGTGCAGTGGCCTTAACCGTCCGAAAGTCGTATATTCAAGATTGAGGTTGAGCGCGGGAAATGCCAGTTGCAGCGCAATATAAAGCCCCGCCAGAAAACCGGCGATGCCCCAGAACAGGGTCGCGATGACGCCCCATCGGATCGGATCATCGTCATAATGCGATAGATCCGCGCGGCTTGCCGAAATTGCAAAGCGTTGTGTGACAAAATCAAAACCGCGCGTTGCGGCGAATGCCGCCAGCAATGCGGCGATACAAATGATCGTCAGATGGGCTGAAAAGCCAGCGTCAGCGCTGCCCAAAATTCCAAAAAATGCGAAAACCGCAACAGCATACCACGCGCCAGCGCGCGTCAACAATTGATCCATGATCTTTCCCCGTGCAACCCTTAACCACTGAAGCGGCAAAAGGGTTCGCGGCGCAGATGGATTGTTTCGGAAAGTGCATCATTGATCTGAATCAAGAAAAGCGAAAAGCCGGTTTTAAGCCGCCATCGCCAATTGGGTCAGTCGCGAACGATCATGAATAATCACATGCTTGCGGTCGGGCAGGGCGATCAAGCCTTGGCTTTTCAGCTTGGTAAGCTGGCGGCTGACGGTTTCGATGGTGAGGCCAAGCAAATCACCAATTTGTTGCCGGTCAAGCGGTAGATCAAATTGGTTAAGTGAGTTAATATCTGCGTGACACCCTTGCTCCCCAAGCCGCGTTGACATTTCTAGCAGCAGAGTCGCGATGCGTTCACCAGCCGATTTTTTCCCCAGAAGCAACATCCATTCGCGGGCGCGATCCAGTTCTTCAAGCGTCCGGCGAAGCAATTTATGTTCCAGCTCGGGATGTTCACGGGAAAAGCCGTCAAACGCCGAACGCGTGAACACGCACAGCTCCGCATCGGTAAGCGCCGTGACGCTGTAAGGGCTGTCTTTGCCAAACGGGCGTCCGATAAAATCAGACGGAAATACAACCCCGACGATTTGTTCGCGGCCGTCGGCCATGCTCATCGAAACCTTGAGAACGCCCGCAATTACGTTGGCGACAATCAGCGATTCTTCGCCTTCCCAGACGACAGTCTGCCCGCGCCCAACCATCTGCTTACGGCCCAACTGACCAAGCGCGCTGAGTTCGTCAGGCAGTAGCCCGGCACAAATGGCACGATTGCGGACGACACATTGGGAGCAGTCTTTCATAAACTTGCGCTAGGCCAAAATGTCCCCCGCGACAATGTCCACAGACAAAGTGGACACGCTAAACCGGCTCTCCCGCCGCGCGGGCGCGTTCAAGCAGGGTGGCCTCCGCCTTGGGCAGCGTCCGGTAAGCCACGATAAGCAGGCCTATCGAGATTGGCGCGACCGCAAGAACCGAAAGGATGCCAACCGACAAATCTCCTGTAATCGACGACACTTGCCCGGCCATATAGGGCCCGAGCGAAAGCCCGACGAGCGTCGTCGCCACGAAAAAGGTGGCCGTCGCGATCCCGCGCATGCGTGGCAAAACAAGGTCCTGCGATGTTGCCGCCGTCCCGCCGAGTGCTGCGCTTGTAAAGATCGCCGAGACGAAGTGGCCGATGTAAAAAATTGCCGGGGTCGATGTTGTGAAGGCTATTATGAACGGAATAACTCCGATCATAGGCGCAAGCATTACGACAAGCAGTCGACCCGCCGGGTTGGTTTTGCGCAAATGGTCTGCAAGCCTGCCGCCTGCAATCACGCCGAGGAAGCCAGCGAGCGCACCCGGCGCGCCTACCAAGAAGCCCGCCTCGCTTTTTGAGACAAGCAGTACGCGCTCGGCATAGGGGGCAGCCCAGAAGCTGACCGCATAGCTTTGGAACGCGATGAGGCCATAGCCGAGCGTTGTGCAGAGAAAGGCAGGCGTCCCCCAGATTAGGCGAAACGCAGGCAAATCGCGGTAGCGCAGGGCGCTTGCCCAGGAAAATACGGCATAAACCCCAATACCAACCGCAATCCACTGCAAGGTTGATCCCGTAACCCGAATAAGTATCGCAGCAGCCCCGATGACGGCTACGGCCGCAATGACGTTGGTTACAAAGGCCCGTCTCCCCAATCGCGCGGCACTGATCAGCGTCAGCGGCGGTAAAACCGTCATCAGCTCAGCAAAGAAATTGCGAAACGGATGATCGGCAGGGGGCGTCTTGATCCCGTCAGCCTGCCCGCGAAACGGTTCGCGCAGCGTTGACACCCACAGCGCCAAAAGCAGGCCCGGAATGCCGACCGCCATAAACGCCGCTTGCCATCCAGCCAGTCCGAACGGCCCCGAACGATCAGGAAAAGCCGCATCCCAACGCTCGACGATCTGTCCACCAACCAACAGCGAAAGCCCGCCGCCAAGATAAAGCCCCGAGGAATAGATCGCCAGCGCAGTCGCGCGTTTTTCCTTGGGAAACCAGTCTGAAATCAACGAATAAGCCGATGGGCTTGCCGTCGCCTCGCCAATGCCGACGCCAATCCGTGCGCCCGCGAGCATCGTGCCATTTTTGGCGAAGCCCGAAAGCGTCGTCATGATTGACCACAGTCCAAGTCCGGCGGTGAGCAGGCGGGTGCGGTTCCAACCGTCAGCGAGTTTGCCAAGTGGAATACCGAAGAGCGAGTAAAACACGCCAAATGCTGTGCCATAAAGAAAGCCGAGATCGGCATCGGTCAGGTCAAGGTCGCGCTTTATGTCATTCGCGAGAATCGAAATGATCTGCCGGTCAACGAAGTTGAGCACATAAACGAGTACGAGCACCGACAAAACATACCACGCGTAACGATCAGCCTGATAGGGCGCAGGCGCAGTGGCTACCGTCTCATCCGGCTGACTCATTTTTTCCGTCTCCCCAACGCGTGAATTTCTCGTCCTACCTTTCGGTAGCATAATGCCGCCGCCGCGCAACTCCTGTGCTTTTCGATAAAACGGCCCGGCA
>ERZ1292630.1257-Hain-H41-02um-R3-1257-length-25177-cov-10_pt2 | contig 19950 bp, 17 predicted proteins | sample MGYA00564408_ERZ1292630 | MGnify/ENA primary metagenome ERZ1292630 (study PRJEB36523, sample SAMEA6512641) | groundwater metagenome | collected 2019-01-08 | study: AquaDiva: Metagenomics assemblies of 32 groundwater samples
ACAATCACCCAGTGGATATCATCATATTCCTTAAGCTGTTCAGCAGCAGAGAGAATTGTTTCAAAATCCTGGGCGGCGCCGATATTCCCGGCAAACATCACGCAGAAGCCCTCAGGAATGTTTTTACGCTCGGGAGCATCCGGCTCCACAGAGACGGGACGGTACAGTTCCTCAGCGCTGTTGGGGAAATAGGCGATGCGCTTTGCATCGCCTCCCCGCTTCTCGATGACAGGAATAAAGGCGCGGGATTGTACAAGAATGCGGTCGCATCTCAAATAAAGAAAGCGAACCAGTTTCTCGACTGCTTTCAGCGCAAGAGAGGACGTAACAACACCCGTAGCGGAAAGACTCTCCGGCCACAGGTCTTGAACCCAGAACACGACAGGTATTTTCTTCATCTTCTTCATGACAAGAGCGGGAATGCCTTCAGTAAGAGGAGAGAGAGAAAAAAAGATTATATCGAATTTCGAGCGAAGCAAAAAGGGAGCCAACAGGCATGCATTCGCCGTAAAGGAGATATAATTGATTATCAGGCGCAATGCCCCCCCTCTGCCGCGCGGCACAACCGGGATTCTTACAATGCGCACCCCTCCGTATTCCTCTCGATTTCTCTTAAAGATTCCGTACCCAGGAAAGAAGCTGCCATCTGGATAGTTCGGAATCCCCGTCAGTACGGTTACTTTGTTGCCCCGCTCAACGAGCCCCCGTGCCATGTCGTTAATGCGAAAATTCTCGGGCCAGAAATACTGGCTAACGATCAGTATATTCATTTCTGTAACTCTTTTGAATTGTTTAAGCTTATGATTGCACGCCAAGTCTCATCCGCTGTATTTTTCCAATCATATTTAATAGACCTCTCTCTTGCTTTTTTCGACAAACTTTCCATAGTGAGAGGATCATCTATAATTGATATGAGTTTGTCGGCAATATCTTCTGGGGACGTAGGGTCAAAGTATATAGCAGCATCTCCACCAAATTCGGGCATGGGTTGACGGTTGGAAACAAGGAGAGGCTGGCCAGCACCTAATGCCTCCAGCAAGATATTTGGGCAATTCTCGCATTCGGACGCAAAAATATTTAATTTAGCATGATAGTATACATTAGGCAACTCAGTGTAAGGGATATTGCCAGCCAATATCACATCGTCTTGCATACCAAGCCGCTCAATCTCATTCTTGACCTTAAGCCCGTAATCAGATGAAGAGTGACCTGCCAATATCAATTTTTCCCTTGTTTCACGCATCTGTTTCAACAAATGAAACCCTTGTACAACTTCAAGTTGATTTTTGTAGACATCAAAGATTGAAACATACAGTAAGTAATCCTCAGCAGGAAGCCATTCAGGACGTCTAACGAAGTCATTGTCAGCAATCTTGAAAGAACTGCTAATGCCATGAGGAATTGTAACGGCGGATTTAAGGTGCCTACCAGCTCGTTCTTCAACGATCTGCCTTGCAAAATTGGAAATAAATATAATGAGGTCCGCATTAATCATGCTCTTCAACATAACCCGCTCAAGTAACCAGTTGCGCATCCTCATGAGCCCCAACGGATATTTAGCTCGTTGAACCGGATCAAAGGGAATCATATTTCTGAACATGGTTACTGTCTTACATCCCTTTGGAACAGTAGTATTTATTACCCCCCCTGGGCAAAAAAGGATGTCAGCGTTCAGCTTTTGTAGTAAACGTGGCAGTGACCTCCTTTCCCATAATGATCTGAGCAAAGGATTTTCTGTAGGCCAGTTAACTTGCACTCTGACTATCTTCGAATTAGACGGAACCTGCAATGAATCAGGTGCAAGCAGGAAGATTTTAATATCGTCATTTTCTTTAAGGTGTTGTAGCAGGTTGAGTAAGTAAGTCTGACCGCCGCCACGTCGAGCAGAAAATGCATTGATAACAACATTCATTTTATAAAAACCCTCTATGAGCATAGGTATGCATTGTAGCACCTATACTATTGCGCTGTTCTCTTGGCATTAAAGTCCAGAAACATCAGTATTGCCCATAACAAAGGATGTACATTGCGCGCACCAGAATTGTGGGTCTCCCACAGCCTGTGCACTGCCGACTGATCAAGAGGAATATTTTGGAATAGTGCCTTATCACTTAGGCGCTCCTCTGCCCAGGATTTAAGCTGGCCCCTTAACCAACTATCAATAGGCACTCCAAAACCCTGCTTCGGACGGTCAAGAATATTTCTCGGGACATATCGATAGGCTAATTTGCGCAAGAGATATTTGTTAACGCCGCCTTTTAACTTCCATTTAAGAGGAAGTTTCATTGCCCATTCGACAAGTTCATGATCAAGCAGCGGGTCTCTCGATTCGAGGGAAAAAGCCATACTGGCGATATCCACTTTTTGCAGATAATCGTCCGGTAGTGTATAAAAAGCATCAAGTCGCATCCCCTGTTCTGCCGGATGTAATCCATCAGGGGAAATATTTGACACAGTCGAAAAAAGCTCACGGATACTTTCCGTACGTCCCATAACAGACGGGAGAAGCACACCCCTGAAGTCTTTGGCTATACTTCTTGAAAAAGCAAATGCGGAGGCGCTATCAGGTTGCCGTAATGCTCCAGCAAGCAGCTTAAACTGATGCTTTGGAAGGACTCCCACAAGGGATGCAATAATTCGCCGTAGTCCGACTGGCAAACTAAAAAAGGGATTCAGCCTTTGAGCAATCTGGTAATAGTGGTATCCGCCAAACAGCTCATCCCCTCCATCTCCTGACAGGCTGACTGTCACATGTCGCCGCGCCAGCCGAGAAACAGCCATCACCGGAAATGCCGAACTATCAAAAAAAGGCTCATCAAACTCTTCTCTGAAGGTAGGCATCAACTGGAGAAGATCATCGACACTCAAGTACTCACAGTGATGCTCGGTGCCCAGATAATATGCAACTGCTTGGGCATGAGTGCTTTCGTCGTATTCCTTTTCGTTAAAGCCGATGGTAAATGTCTTGACAGGCTTAGCTGAATGCTTTGCCATCATCGCCACTACCAGGGAACTGTCTATTCCACCCGACAAAAATGCCCCTAAAGGCACGTCACTAATCATACGGGAACGCACAGTTCTGGAGACTATCTCATCCAGTTCGTCGAGCAAATCTTCTTCAGATCGATTTACCCAAGCATTTTCCGGACGGATATGACGAAAATCCCAATAACGTTCAAGGCGCAATCCGTTTCCGTCCATCAACAAATAGTGAGCCGGTGGCAACTTTCGAACATCGTTATAGATAGAGTACGGTGCCGAAACATACCCGCTCTCCAGGTAAAAGCGGAGTGCCTGCTCGTCTATATCTCGGGACAATGTTGGAACAAGTGGAAACAATGCCCGTGGACGGGAAGCAAAAGCGAAACAATCAGACGAATGGTGATAATAAAAGGGCTTCACCCCCATCCGGTCACGAGCAGCAAAAAGAATTTTCTCCTGCCTGTCCCATATAGCAAAGGCAAACATTCCATGGAACCGTTTTACGCACCCTGGTCCCCACTTTGCATATGCTGCAAGAATGACCTCTGTGTCGCTGTTACTCTGCCAGCTGCTATGAATCGGATCTATGATGGCGCGCAACTCACGGAAGTTATAAATTTCTCCATTATAGACGATAATATAGCGTCCATCTGCAGAAACCATAGGCTGATGTCCTGCCGGGCTCAGATCGAGAATCGAGAGTCGCCGATGCCCCAAGCCTACATTTCCCTCCACCCAAGAGCCTGAATCATCAGGACCACGATTGGCGAGCATATCAGTAGAGCGCCTCAACGCGTTAGCATCAATCAGACTATTATCTGTTTTTATAATTCCGACAATTCCGCACATGATGTTTTAAAAAAGCCTCTAATCATTGCTGAGACGACGGCCCCTGCCAACAATGCCGTTCGGTCCGTATTCTACAGTCACATCGGAGAAGTCTGCGTCTCCGAACCACTTCTCTACACTTTTAATATTCTGAGGAGTGTCGTATCTCGGTGAGTACATGTCAAAAGTATCGAGGATTGCCCACTGTTTATTCATTTCATAGGGTAACCCAAGATTGGAGTATTCGACAATAGGCAATATCCTGGACCCGATCTTGCCAAATGCCTTTCTGAAAAATACAGAGAGGGGCAACAGAATAGGAACTACACTTTCGATAATCTTATATAAAATCTCTTTTCTGATATGCTTGGTCAACGGCCTGAGAATATACTTCCAATGGAAAAGTGCTGTAAACTTTTTGGCGTAAACATCCATGACCAATTCACCGCCCGGCTTGACATATTGAGCCAAACTCCTGAACGCCCTTTCAGGGTCGGGAGTATGCTGCAAAACTCCCAAGCATAAGACCTTGTCAAAAGAATTCCTTTCAAGCGGAATATCATAAATATCGCCTCGAAAAAGGTGGAGTTTAGGGGAATATCCGTTGTTCATCCTGTTAGCATTAACTGCAGATGAATAATCAAAGGAAATAACTTCGGCGCCTGTTGAAAGCAGTACTTCAGTGAAACGTCCCGCACCCGATCCTGCTTCTAAAATGGTCAGCCCTTCCATTCTTTTCGGCCAGTTGGTCACTGCAAAAAAACGGTTCCTTGTTATCGGAAGTCCTGTAAAGCTGTCGAGTTGTGTCTTCCTATGGGTATTCCATTGATAGCTAAAAGACTCAACATAGCTATTTCCAGATACAAACCTCGGCACGCCATTTTCAATCGGATATCTCGAATTACACTTTGGGCATTGCAAGAATGCTTCAACAGCAGTATCCTCGAACAAAGAGACATTACACTTTGTGCATATGTAATATTTATGCTCAATCATAACAATATCATCTGTTAATCCTCTCCCGCTGCCGATAAAACTTTGCCGCTCCCAAGTTTAATCCTATGATAAACCACAAAAAAGGAATAACAATGAGACTTTGGGTCAGCCTATAAATTAACATTGATATTAAGGTAAGAAACAGCAGAACATTTATAATATCGCCCTCTCTATAGCGCATTACTACTTTAAACTGTTCGACAATAACGAAAACAACAATGCCAACCAATGAAATCAATCCGAATATGCCCACATTAAAAAATTCTGTAAGAAAAAAAACGTGCGAATCAATGAGGCTTTTGTTCGCCTCCTCCCCATATGTCCTATCACGATGCATAACGTGATATTCGTGACTCCCCGGATCAATGTTCCTGTCATGCTCATTTGCAATTTTCGGCAGAATTCTCTGTGACGTTCATGCTCCCCACCGTACCGGAGGCTCCCGTCACACAAGCGATCCGCTTTTCCCCTTTTTCCACTATCATGCAGGATTAGATACTTTCAATTTTTTCAATGAGTTTAAAAATCTTTCTATGCGGACACAAAGTTAAATTAGACTGGCCAGTCAAAACTATTATCTGAAAGCGCCATTAGCCCAGATTGGTCTCAATAAAAACCAAAGACGAGTGGGGATATACGAACTTATATAGAAAATAAAAAATTTGAAATTAACTATTTTATAAGGCGCAAAATGTTTGCGCGCCTCTCTTAATTCACCGTTTGCCATACGAGCTTTCCCTCGCAAGTATTCCACCTGGATTTCACAATATCTAAATGCCTTAGAATATCTTTCTGCGATATTTTCATCCAAATTTTTTAACTTATTAATAATATAAGTGTTTTCGTCTGCAAAGTATTTTATATTTTTAATGCTATTCATATCACTATGAATACGATAGATTGCAGTAGGCTCATATATATATGCAGCCTTAGATTTATAAAGTATTCTCATAAAGAGATCGTAGTCTGCTGAAAATTTTAGATTTGCATCAAATAATCCATCTATTGACTTAAACGCTTCTTTTCTAATCATAGCTGTGAGCAATCCAACAGGATAATGATATAAAAAGTGCTCAAAAACATATCCCTCAGGCTGCTTTCCCTTCAATGCTACTGTTCTTTTGTTATATTCCATATCAAAAATAATAAAATTACTATAAACAAAATCAATTTCTAAATTGTTTTCAATTAAATGAACTTGCTTTTTTAACTTATCGGGCAACCACATGTCATCACAATCCAGAAATGCAATATATTCCCCCCTCGCTTTTGCAATTGCCCAATTCCTTGCTTCGCCAAGACGAACGGTTTCTTCACCGCTGAAATATCTCAATCTCTCATCATATCCTTTAGCAATTTCAGCGCTGTTATCTGTTGAGGCATTATCCCAAAAAATTATCTCCCAGTCTTTATATGTCTGGGCATAAACGCTGTCTATCGCCTCTTTGAGGTATCTGGAGCAATTAAGGCAGTTCATAATTACGCTTACTTTTGGAATGCCTTGTATTCTTTCCATACTACTCATGCCTAAGACTCCAGTCATATGGTATTCTCTTGTCAAAAGGACTCAGGCGTTCAATCTCTTGAGGGTCATGTGGGAGTGTCGCGCAATTGGCAATAATTGAAGTTATGTCTCCTACTCCTTTTGTCCCGTTCCAGACAAACGGAGGAATTGTTATCAACTGATAATTTTCTTGACCGGTAAAAATTTCCATTACTTCACCATAAGTCGATGAGTTTTTCCTCTCGTCATAAAGCACTAATTTAATTTTGCCGATAGGCACAGCATAGTTAAGAGTCATTTTCTTATGTATATGCCATCCTTTAATTACTCCCGGATGAACAAAAGAAAAATAAATCTCTCCAAATTGCTGAAAATGAGGTGCATCGCATCTCAGCATATGCATAATTTTGCCGCGCTCATCAAGGATTTGCCGCAACGGTGTGATCTTAACTCCTTCTATCATTTATGCCTCCGTCCCATTCAGGAGCAAATTTTTGCCCTATCTGCAAAAACGATGATTTTTTATTCCAGTTTGCATGAGAAGATTGATAGCATCTCTTGCACTCATCCCACATTTTATCCCCATCATTCACAATAGAGCGGAATCCTATCATTTCGGACGAATTCCATGCCTGTTTAAAATCGTTATACTTAGAAATATGAAACATCTTGCGCGGAGTAGACTGACAAGGCCTGACATGGCCGTCCGAACCTATAAAGAAATCCCGCCACCCGACAAAGCAATCTTTGTGGAACTTCTCTCCCGCAATGTCTTCTCCCTGAATATACGGCAGTTTTATCTTAATCCCGGATGATTCCCCCCTTTTTATTGTTTCGGCAAACACCTTTCTGGCATCATCCGTATTGTTCCATAGCACTTCATCGGCAAGTTCCCTGTTAAAAGCGGTAAGATAAACAGCCTTTACCTCTTCAAGCCCTATAGCGGCTGCAAGGTCAACCATTTCAGGCAGTTCGCAAAGATTTGATTGCATAAGAGTCATCACAAAGTTAATATACGGATAATCAAGTCTGTGTTCCCTTTTCCTTGCCGTTATCTTTTTTAGAGAAGACACTATTTTATTAAAACTCGCTCCCCGTCGTATCTTATCATTGGTCGCCTCACATGCTCCGTCAAGGCTAACTGCCATAATATCAACCTTGCAATCAAATAAAAGGTCTTCAATTTTATGCAGGGTAGTGCCGTTGGTAACAAAATACTTTTTCACGGGATACTTATTGAGCAGTTCAATAATATCCTTAAACTTAGGATGTATCGTAGGCTCCCCCCAACCAAATAGAGTAACCTCTTCCACGTATGACAGCACCGGCTCAAGCCTGTAGAGATAATTAATATCAAAAAAATTACTGGAAAAACCGCTCTCATCCCTCCCGCACATAATACAGTTAAGATTGCAGGTATTTGTAAGTTCTAAAACCAGCCTGCGCGGATATGAGTCCAATTCTATACGCCCATCTTCTATCTCTCTCAGATTTAGTGCACTGTTCTTTCTTTGTTTTTCGGTATAATCACTATAATGAAATAAATCTATAGTCTTTGCTCTTAAAATATCCATCCGGAAGCCTCCATATTCTTTAACTCTCTCCACACCTTCCACGGTGCATGGCCATTCTCCCATAACTCTTCAAGTAATGTGTTTATCCCTCAATATATCCATGCATTGCCAGAAACTCAGGTGCGTTCGGTCAGGGTAAACTTTGTGTAGCATTCATGCCTATTTTATACTTTATGTATTCAGGACGATTTACTGTAAGCCAGGCATTCCTGCGGATCTCGGTTAACTCGTCATTATTTATAACAGTATTTTGCATGGCAGACTTAGTCCATTTCATATCATCTGGATTGAAATCTGGAGAAAGATATCCCTCTCTTATTGCAATATCATATAAAGTCGAACCAGGATAAGGAATAGGACAGAAAAAATTGGCATAAGTTAATCCCGCCTCTATATGACTACGCGCAAAAGAAATGGTGTTAGAAATTTCGTCAAAAGTCTCATCAGGAAATCCTATCATGTAATTTCCGCTAACCTTCAGCCCAACATCAGTACATGCCTTGATAAGGGCGATTGTATCCACCTTATTGACCTTCCACTTTCTTGAAGCGTACTTATCAAGGATTCTCTGGTTTGCCGTTTCAAACGGTAGTATCATGGTCTCAAATCCAACTTCTACCAATGATTCCAACAACTCTTTATCTATAACAAGTCTGCCATTAACATTTTTGAAAAAATGTATGATATTTACACCGTTTACATCAGCCAAGTTAAGTTTTTTGTCCCTGAGTGATCTGAATATTTTGATGGTCCTCTGCTTCTTTGCCAGTAAACTGTCATCTTCAATGAAGATATATTCAACCCCCAATGATTTCAGCATATTAATCTCAAGTAATACCCTCTCAATGGATTTAGTTCTTAGTTTTCCAATTCCGCCGTCAGGCGAAGACTGCTCTTTTTCCTTTGAGATATGGCAGTATGCACAGGAGAAAACGCAGCCACGCGATGTCATTATTGAAGCATATTTTATACTTTTATCTATAGGAAATTCACCGCCGTGGGGTCTTGATATCTGCCAGTATTTGTCATTAGGAAGGAGATCCCATGCGGGTAGCGGCAAAAAGTCCAGGTTTGCGATTATACGCTGCTGCGGGTTATAAATCACCTTATTACCAACGCGGTAGGCGATCCCGGGCAGGGTTCTAAAGTCCCGTGTATTCTGACGCAATAAATTACCAATATTAACGATTGTCTCCTCTGCCTCAGAAAGGCAGATAATATCAACCCCTGCATTGAAAAATTTTTCACAGGAATGCCGAGCATTAACACCCCCCGAAATCACCAGCTTATTCGGGTATTCCTGTTTGATTAGCTTAATAGTTTCTATTACCATTGAAGTTTGAGGCGTGAATATGGACGATATGCCTATGACATCGTAATCCCTTACCTCTTCAAGAACCCTTTTATGCGACATGCCCACTCTCAGCAAACCACTCTTTAAAGGTTTGGGATTAAAAAAGGTGTCTTTCAGGTCATCCTTTTCATTTCCGACACTGATATCTAAAATTTTCACTTCAAACCCTGCTTGCCTCAATGCACCGGCAAGATAGAGCAAACCTAACGACCCGTCTGGTTTTGCCATTTCATTCGGCGCAAACTGAAGAGGAGAATAGACCAGGAGGAAACGAGGATTACTTGTATAACGATTTATGAACATAGTATCTCTTTTTCTTTCCTTGTCTCCCACCATGTATTGTTTTCTTTGTCCTTGTCATTTGCCATCATTTCTTGCACCTTTCTTGTAGTTTACCATGGCTATAAATCCTTTTAGAAATATCCCTCCATTTTTCTTACATTTTCCAAGGCGCCTCTCCAGTCTGCCACAACCTCTCAAGCAAATCTCTGTCCCTTACTGTATCCATGCACTGCCAAAAGCCGTCATGCTTGAATGCTATCAATTGGCCATCCTTAGACAGATTTTCTAATGGATCTCTTTCTAAGATTGTTTCGTCTCCATGTAAATAGTTAAAAATCTCAGATTCAAACACAAAAAACCCTCCATTAATCCATCCCTCACCTGTTTGTGGTTTTTCTGTGAATTCAATAACTCTATCTCCATTAAACTTCATTCCCCCAAAGCGGGCAGACGGTTTTACTGCTGTAATTGTAGCAATTTTTCCATGGGATTTATGGAATTTCAGCAATTTATCAATATCTATGTTGCTCACTCCGTCGCCATAAGTCAGCATGAATGTCTCTCCCTTTAATCTGTCTCTCAGCCTGTACAACCTTCCGCCAGTCATACTGTTAAGTCCTGTATCAACGAGATGAACAGTCCAATCCCTGTAACAATTTTTTGAAGCCGTAATCTCTCCAGTCTTAAGCGAAATCGTCAGATCGCTCTGAAAATTATAGTAGTTAAGAAAATATTTTTTTACTGCTTCACCTTTATATCCAAGGGCAAGAATAAACTCATTAAACCCATGCGCCGAATATATGTTCATTATATGCCAGAGTATCGGCTTTTCGCCTATCTCTACCATCGGTTTTGGTTTAAGGTGAGTTTCCTCGCTCAGGCGCGTGCCCAATCCTCCGCACAATATGACTGTTTTCATAATTTACTCCTGTAATAATCTATAGTCTTTTTTAAACCATCCTCAAGTCTGGTTTGAGGTTTCCATCCCAATAATTTTTTAGCGAGACTAATGTCGGCATATAACTCCATATTTTCGCCTTCCCGATAGGGATGGGAACCCCAAAGCGGTCTGCCCCCACCTGTCAGCATCACAACTTTTTCCACTGCCTCTCTTATTGACACAGGTGCACCTGATGCTATATTAATAATGTGTCCTCTTGCATCTGGAGATAATACAGCCTTTACCATTGCATCAACCACATCTTCCACATAACAAAAATCTCTTAACTGGCGTCCCTCTGATGTCTTGAATTCACTATCTTGAAGACAGGCTTTTATTATTTGTGGAACAAATCTCTTGTCGTCCTGGCCCGGCCCATAAACTAAAAAAAACCTTAAAACTACGCCAGGGAACCCTTCAGTATGAGAAAGCATCTGTATAAATTGCGACGCCGCTGCTTTAGACAGGGAATACGGGGAGATCGGCATTTCTCGCATGGTTTCTTTCTGTGGAGCAGGTGCATTACCATATTCATCGCTACTGCCAATCTGGACAAAACCCTTAAGCCTTTCCTTATCAAGACAATCAACCAAATTCATAAGCCCAATAAAATGAGATTCTATTAATCTCCTGCCGCCCTTAAGATAGGGGGTGTGGTCAATATAACCTCCGAGATTAAAGACATAATCAAATAGTCTTTCCTGCAGGACATGCATGAGTTGTTCTTTGTTACTGATATCGGCTTGAAGAATCTCCAGATTTTGAAGATGCTGTTTTCTGCTATCACTGCTACTTAACCTAAGACATGTGACATGTAGAGTATCCTTTAAGCACCTCTCTGTGAGGCGTCTGCCAATAAACCCCGCACCACCGATAATTAATACCCTGTCTTCAGGCTGAAAAGTATTCATACATTTCAGTTCAGGAAGACGCTTAACGTCTCCTCGGTAACTGGAGAAAAATTTTTTCTAATGAATTTTCGCCCATAGTTGATAAGCCACTCCTTCTCCTGTTCGCTGAGGTTGAGAGACCTTCTTACTTCTCTTCTTACATCATCTACTGTATATGCTATGAAATCCCTTTTAGGATCGAAGTCAAGCCAATCCAATGGGTCTAAGTCTAAATCTAACTCTCTTTTGATACGCAATGTAGGAATCCCGGAAGCTATGCCATCAAAAACTGCACCTGAGGCAATTGTTACCATAACATTTGACTGTCTTATCAATTCTGATAATGAACCGGACACCAATTTTATTTTTACTGGACTGATACCCGTTAATTTAATAATTTCATCAATAATATCCGTCATTGGAGCGTCAGGCTTAGGTTTTACCAAGAACGAAACATCTTCATCCTTTAAGGCAGTCAAAACTTTAAAAAGCAACTCAATAAGTTCGTTTTTGTACCCAGGACAGGCTATTAAAACACACTTTCCTTGCGATTTTTTATCCCATTCTTTTTTTTCAAATATATGGGCAAATCTTAATGCAGGTCCTACTTCTAGTTTTGAGGCTGGATAACATTCTTTTGACATAATATTTCTAAAGAATTCTCCACTACAAATAATCTTATCTGGCAGTGGCGAATTAGCTGTCTCTTTTTCAGATATATACGTGTCAAGTTTTAAAGGGAACAAGACACTATGCTGAAACCCTATAGTCTTGGTAGTAGGATAAAAAGTTTTTGCTCCTATAAGGAAAAGTTTTTCGGTAAGCATATTTTCAAATGTATAAATAACTTGGTTTATCCTTATGTCTCTTTCAGCAAGCCTTTTAAACAATAAATAGTGTAATGCGCATTCAAGTCCTCTTGAGTTAAGTGCAAATTTTCTCCGATCTTCTTTTAGCAAGACACATAGGTCCCAGCAAAGAAAATTTTGCGTGTTAAATTTTAGCCATAATTGACCGAGGCACATCTTGAAGGCATTGAAAACATCACATAATTTCAAATAATCCCATGGCACTAAGAATTTGTCCTCACTCTTCCTCATGGATAACATAATATTCTTGTATGATTTCAGTAGCGACTTAATATTAAGTTTTGGAATTAATATCAAAGGCATTATTGCAACGTTATACCCCTTTGTCTTTATCCAACTATCTAATACAGGCAAATAGGCATTATTAAAAACCCCTTCCTTATCAAAAAAGTTGTTGAGGACCCATGTCCTTAAAACGATTAATTTGTTTTTTTCATTCTCAGGGTTGTTTTTATTTGTGCCGGTAGAACTATTTTTCCCATAGATTCTTGCAGTTGCGTATCCCAATAAACTCATGGCTGTAAAAAGCGCAGAGTGCATAATAATCTTGGAATAGTCTTTTAATATGTTGATAAGTTTACTTATATTGTTCTGCAGATAAACAACTTCAAGCGAGGGCGATGAAAAATTGTTTTTTATTGTCTCCAAAAGAGACCAATTCTCGGATATAACAATTACCGTCCTGGGCTCAGGGTTACGATTCATATAGTCTTTTAGCACCTCTAAATAACAACAGTACAAGAACACCGGACTTACCACGGTGTTTCTTTCAAAAACAATTGAAGACCAGCGCACAAACTCATTATTTGAAGAACCAGCCATAGTTACAAAATCAATAAATGGCCTTCTAAGTTCCTTTGCCCTACGCTGAAGTTCTTTCCCTATTTCCACATGCGTGACATTATGGGGCATACGGGTTTTCCATTGCATTGCGTGACTATAATCCCGCCCCATGTAAATCCATGAAGCACTATCTTCCCTCTTAAGATAATGTAACAACCTTCCGGGATTTTCATCCTTATGTGCAAGTATTAATTTGGTTTTCATGATGCCAGTAAAAGACTCAATATCTACCTCACTTTACACCTTCTATGACAACCCTCTTATAGTATTTTTTCCACCTCTGGAAGTGGTCTGCACCAATAAGTGTGCCCTTAACATCGCAAGCATTACACGGACAAAAATTTCTGTCAGCATTACCAAGCCTGTATCTAATATGCTGCATAGGCTTCCCAGTCCAGATCTCAAGTATTGAATCTTTGTTTAAATTTCCTGCAATAAACCTCTTGCCCCAGTCATGTGAACATATAATCACTTCCCCAGTATAATCAACAAACATCATATAAAAAGGATAATAACATTTACTTTTTAATGGCCTGCTTAATCGTTTCATGCCAAGTTTCTGAAAATTAACCATCCCAGCCCTGTTTGAAATTGTTAAACCGTATCCTTTCTCCTTAGGCAAAAACCTTTCTCTGAGAATAAATTGTTCAACCTTTATTCCCGCTTTATTTCTCATAATTAAAAATCTCTCTATCTGCTCGGGGTCGTCATACAGACTGATATGTATAGATGTGAGCCCCGCATCAAACAATTTAACCAGCTTATCAACATTCAATAAATCTCCATTAGTATATAACTCTATTCTTGATTTCGTACACGATTTGTGAGCAAGGGATATAAGCTCATAGATATCTTTATGAAAAAGTGGCTCGGAAAAACCTGAAAATGCAATTATCCCATCATACGCCAACTCTTCTAATTCTTTCATTATCTTTTTATACAACCCTATTGATATATATTCATTCTTGCTGGGGAAAACACTTCTGTCAGAACGTGGGCAGAATTCACAGAATCTGTTGCACATGCCAGTAATATTTACCTCAAAAAGCGAAAACAGATGGAAAACATCATTCTTATGATGTTCTGCCAATGCGTTATCCTTTACAATAGAACCTTTTCGCTTGATATTTGGATCAACCCACATAGATTAGATATCCTTAAGTAGAGATTTCACCCTTTATCTGCTCACAGAGTTCCGTTACTTTTAATGCATCGTTCAGGGTGCATCCAATCTCATTCGTCTGATTGTGTTCTACACATGTCGCTATAAAGTTTTTCATCTGCCGGTAAAATCCTGGCTTATAATCAGCGCTTATCTCATAGGTTTCAATCACCCTCGGTATATAACGCCTGAATTTGACTTTGTCATCAGGCTCAAGGCGTTCCATACCCCCATAAACTGTCATCATTTCAATTGGGCATAGTTTATAGATGGTATCCTTAAAATTAAATGCCATTGCTATCTGGCTTGGAGCATTAAAGTTAGCCTGAAAATGTACAGGAATGTTATATCTTATAGAATAAAGAATACCATTATATGAATTCGGATTACCTTCGCCTCCGCTGCGACGCATGTAATCAATTCTGACGTCACCTATAAGATACATGAGCAAATCAAGCCAGTGTGATGACATATAAAACAGTATATGGTCAATAATGTTTGATGAGTACGTCTTAGCTATAAAATCTACTGCTTCCGGCATATTCAGTTCTATAGATATTAACTCTTCAGATTCAATTACTCTTTTCAGTTGTGGAACAAAATCATAGAAACGCCTGTTATAGCCGACCAGTACATTTTGATTGAACTTCTCTGTAGCAGATATTATCTCAATGAGCTTTTTAGAACTAAGAGCAATCGGTTTTTCTATCAAACACGGGATTCCGGATTTAATGACATCCTCAATTATCTTTTCTGTCTGATCCCAGCTTACAGCAACAATAAGTGCATCCGGTTTCTCCTGTGCAAGTATTTTCTGCCAGTTATCATAAATATAAGGAACCTGATACTCCTTTGCAAAAGCAACTATATGCGGAGATTGCTTCCTTGCAGAAACGGCGATTATCCGGTGATTCAGTCCAGAAAGAACGTCTGCATGAAACCGTGCTGCATTACCGCATCCAATAAAAGCAAAACTTAACATCAACCGGTGATCAGCTTATTGTAAATGGTTGATACCATATTCACTCTCTCATTGATATCAAATTTTGAATTATAAACCATCACATCAGACTTATCCTCATTGCGCTGGTCGCACACTTCACAAATCAGATCACTTCCCTCAAAGTTTCCAGAAAGATGGCATCCCTTTATCTTCTTATACGCAACAGAATTAAATATCTCTGCAAGGGATTGCGCATTCAAATCCCCTAGTAAAAGTTTTCCGTTATAATCAAAACAACACATGTTTACAGTCCCATCCACCTGCACCTGCAATGGACCATTAAATGGTCTCCCACAAGTTTTCAACTGTTCTTTTTTAATTGTACGATAGTCGCGTCCGTCCACCCAGTTATGAGGTTTCCATACCTCAAGAAGATCTGCGATAGGTTCCCAGTATTTGATCCATTCATGAACATCCTTTTCGTTTGCACCATCAACAATATTATATGTAAATATGATCTTAGTTCTCCTTTTCATTTTACATATTTGGGTAAGTGAATCTTTGACCTTCTCAAACAATACTTTCCCATTAACATTGTGCACCCTTTTGTAACTATCCGCTTTAATTCCGTAAAAACTAATCCTTATTGATTCAAGACCCAAATCATTGAGCTGTTCAAAAAGGTTAACTGTAAGGAAAGAAGCATTTGTCAGCAGTAGCACATTCAATCTTGAACTTTTGGCTATCTCTACCTTTTTCAAGAAATCTCTATCAAGCAACGGTTCCCCAAATCCTGAAAATGTAAGTGTGTCATATTGACTGGTTTCATGCAGTATTTTTTTAACATAATACTCAAATCTCTCAGTCGACATTATCTCTTTTGTTCTTACAAGACTATCTCTCGCGCAGATTATGCAATTATAATTACACTTGGTAGAAATCTCTACTCTTACCTCATTACTGCTTGGAATCATCTTGCCTCCAATAATCTCATTTTAAAATCCATTAATCGACCTCTAAAAGCATTCTCATTTTCGTCCTGAAATAGCTTTTTTAAGATTGCCAAATCGTGACTTTATCTTAAGTTTACAGCGAATGTCATAAGGAATAGCAGCATGGTATACAATTTTGGCATATTTTTCGGCTATAAGGGTAAAAATTCTTCTATATTGCTTCCTTTTTTTGTAATAAGCCATGTCAACTTTACAGGCTACATCAATAACTTTATTCAAAAATTTCTGTCTCGGCATCTCAGTTAAATTATATTTGTAATCACCATATCCACCGAGATTAAAGAGATACTCCCTTACATCTTTTATAATGCCTTTTTCTGCCACATGATTGAACAAGGGCGATCCCGGATACGGAGTTGCAAGAGCCGCATAATAATTCTTGCTTGTCAAATCAAGACTTATGAGGAAATCTCTTGTCTCGTTCATTGTCTTTTCTGTCTCTCCTGGCATTCCGAATACTATATTAACATTACAGGGAATCCCAACTTCCTCCATCAATGTAACTGCCTTATAATTGTCTTCAACCGTAGTCTGCTTTCTCATTATATCAAGGATCGTCTGGCTTCCTGATTCTATTCCGTAGCTTATCCTTTTGAAGCCTGCATCGTTCATCTTCATAAGTATTTCTCTGTCAACCACACTCGGCTTCCCTCCACTGGAGAAAAAACTCGTCTTTATACCCCTCTTTATTATCTCATCACAAACTTCATGTAGCCAATTTTTATTTATCAGTATCAAATCATCAATTATCTGAAATGCTGTTGCATTATACCTGTCCATCATAAATTCAATATAATCTGCAATATATTTGGGAGAATGCTTCCTGTGCAGGTTATTAAAATGAAAACAAAAAGTACATTTATATACACATCCCCTGCTCAGTATAAGTGGCAGGAATCTTTCTTTATCGCTGAAGTAATAGTTACCGCTGCTACACAAGACATTTTTTATCCATTTCCTCTGGTTCTCAATATAATATTCCAAATCAACTTCATCGTATGTAAGAAAGGGAATGTAATCAAGATTCATGGGAAGTTCAGGTTTGTTGCCAGCATATTTCCCTTCCCCATCAAGGTAATATAACCCAGGTATCTTCTTAACTTCCTCCATATCATGCGGATATGCCTTCATAAATCTTTCTATTACAAGTTCTCCGTCAGACTCGCATATGAAATCAACAGGTGCATGTTTTTCCCATAACTCTTTAATAGGAAGACCTACTGAGCCGCCTACTATTATCGGAACATATCTTTTTTTTTCACGGACTTTCTTAACAAGGCGTTCACAATAGGAGTATGAAGAAACGACGCTTCCTATACCTATGATATCAAAGTCCTTGGACAATACATAATCAATCCCTGAGTCATCCTGAATATTGAACTTTCCATGATTTGTATTTATCAGATATGGTATGTCAACTACTTCAGCCTCATGTCCTGTTCTTCGGATTGCCTGTGCAATATACAACAGATGTATAGGAGGGAAAATATATGAATCCTTCATATAACGGGCCGGATTAACAAGCAACACTTTCATCGTAAAACCTTCATTAGTTAATTTTTACAAATTTACTATCTTCTACCATGCGCTCCAGCCGCCGTCAACATTTAAAACCTCTCCGGTGATATATTTTGCTGCATCAGAAGCAAGAAACAGGCAGGCATTAGCAACATCAATAGAAGCGCCCCAGTTTTTCTGTGGAATTCTCTCAATGGTAAATTGATATAAGTCGGTTTTCTTTTTAAAATTCTCAGCATACGATGTTTCACAAAAACCAGGCGCAATAGCATTAACATTAATGTTATATTCTGCCCATTCAAGAGCCAGACATTTCGTAAGAGTAATTGTCCCTCCTTTAGAGGCTCCGTATGCAGCAAGCTCGGGCAAGCCAAGAGTTCCAACGATAGAAGCGATATTGATAATTTTTCCACTCTTCTGCCTGACCATATGGAGTCCGGCTTCTCTGCAAAAGAAGTATACACTATTGAGATTTGTATTTATGACCTTATCCCATTCTTCAGTCGTTGTATCAAGGAATCGTTTTCTGAACCTCATCCCGGCATTGTTTATGAGGACGTCAATTCTTTGAAATTTATTGATGGATTCTTTCACAAACCTCTTAACTGTTTCTTCATCTGAAACATCCCCATCGTAAAGTAACACCCTGTTATCATCAAACCCGGTTTCTTCCTTCAAAGAATTAAGGTCTGATTCATCTCTTGTGATAAGTGCAAGTTTTGCACCTTCATCATAAAAGAGTCGCGCAGTTTCTCTTCCGATTCCTTTGCCGGCGCCTGTTATAATGCAGACCTTGTCTTTTATTGAGAATTTGTTGTTCATCAGTCCCTTATCAGGTAATCGAATGCTCTTTGAATAAATTCATCAGAAATATCGGTATATATCTCGCATTTTCCTATAGCCTGAGGCAGAATAAATCGAAGTTTATTCCCTTTTCTTTTTTTATCCTTCAAGATATTCCTCAGACATTCTTCCCTGAGTTTTGCACCTTCAAAGCCAATACTGCCTGATTCTACCCTTATAGGAAGCCCGTATCTCTGAAGGATTTCTTCATGCTTATTTATGATTTCATCTCCATGATTAAAATAGTCACGGGCAATATGTGCCGCCCCAACCATGCCAAGGGAAACTCCTTCTCCATGCCTGTATACTTCTTCAAAAATCCCTGTAGATATTTCTATTGCGTGTCCAAGTGTATGCCCATAATTAAGCTTAAGTCGGGTATTTTGCTCTTTGACGTCATCTTTCACATGATCAAGTTTTATCTCAATTGCACGATAGATTATCTTAAGCAAGATATTATCCTGAATATCCATTATCTCAATATGATTATTATTTAGATAATCAAATAATTCCTTATCGCACATAACTGCGCATTTTATGATTTCGGCTAACCCGGCCTTTAAGTCTCTTTCCAGTAGGGTATCAGTAAACTGAAGATCAATAATATTCATCATCGGATGGTAATAATTCCCTATGGCATTAACAGTCTTTCTGAAGTTTATTGCCACTTTTCCACCGATACTGCTGTCAATCATCGCCGTTAATGTAGTAGGCACATGAATAAGATTCATCCCCCGAAGATAAGTACTTGCTACAAAACCAGCAAGGTCGCCTATAACACCTCCACCTATTGCAATCATTGTAGAATCACGAGCAAAATCATTTGACTCAAGTATCTCATAAATCTTCATTGCCTCACTTATAGTCTTATTCTGCTTCCCTGCCTCAAAATTATGAACATATACTGAAAATCCGAAATCTGACAGCGACTGTACCAGCGGGTCTAATATTTTTGCCCTGAAAAACTCATCAATAACGATCAAAATCCTCTTATCTTTTGTTTTTTCAACCAGAAACTGACTCATAGTGGTAATAATATCTCTGCCAATCAATATTTCATAATTTGACTTGTCAAGAGATACGCTATATTTCTTGAAAATTATGCTATTTGGTCTGTTGTCAATCAAGTTCAAATAGCCCCGTGTTAACAATCAATTCAGCAATTCTGAAGTCCTCTGGAGTATCAATATCATGCCCCTCAAAATGGTCTATATATTTGATGAATGGATTAGAAGAGATTCTCTGCCCTGTAGTTTCGAATACTTCTCTTCTAAATACATAAAGGCTATGTTCTACTATAACGGGTACAATGTATTGGTCCGGCTTATCACTTATAGAAAAATTTAAGGGTATCCCCTTGAACCAGCATCTTCTATCTACCCTGAAAGCTGTAAATGCGGAATTGTAGC
>ERZ1292630.1889-Hain-H41-02um-R3-1889-length-19934-cov-52_pt1 | contig 19934 bp, 20 predicted proteins | sample MGYA00564408_ERZ1292630 | MGnify/ENA primary metagenome ERZ1292630 (study PRJEB36523, sample SAMEA6512641) | groundwater metagenome | collected 2019-01-08 | study: AquaDiva: Metagenomics assemblies of 32 groundwater samples
CGGTGATTCTCTTTATGCTCATTTATTACCATCTGTCCGGGCTTATTGCGATTATCGCTATGGCCATGAACTTCACACTCCTGGTCGGGATACTCTCGGTCTTCAGCGCCACCCTAACCCTGCCGGGCATTGCGGCCCTGGTCCTGACTTTGGGCATGGCGGTTGATTCCAATATCATCTTCTATGAACGTATCCGGGAGGAGGTTAAGAAAGGCAAGGACACCAATGCCGCCTTTGAATCCGGGTTTAGCCGGGCCCTGGTCACGGTTTTTGACGCCAACCTGACCACGCTCCTGGCCGGCATTATACTTTTTTACTTCGGTAGCGGACCGCTTAAGGGTTTTGCCACCGTCTTGTGCATCGGCATCATCACCACGTTATTCACCGGCTATTTTGCTTCTAAAGTGATGCTCAAGGCGGCTATTGAAAGCGGGTTACTCAAGAATTTTTCTATGTTGCAAATATTCTCCAAGGCCAATATCCCTTTTATGCGGAATGCCGGGATATTTAAAATCGTCTCCCTGCTCCTAGTTATATTTGCGGTGGTAATCTTCTTTGCCAAAGGCGAGGATAATTACGGGATTGACTTTACCGGCGGAACAGTGGTAAATATTAATTTTACCAAGCCGGCTGATATCGCAGATGTCCGGGAGACCATCAGGGGTATTACCACGATTGACGCCGCGACTAACGTTCGGGTATCCAAATACTCCGATGCCGAGGTCCAGAGCGTCCTGACCCATCTTAAGGGCGACGTTGAGTCATCGGTCAAGGGCGTCTTTGACCGGGCTCAGTACTCATCCCAGGAATTCCAGATTAGGACCAAGTTCGTAAAAACGACTGATAAGGTTGATGAATTAAAGGGCGACCTGCAGAAAGTATTCGCAGATAAGATTGAACCTGACCGCATCATCTCATCCACATCGTATGCCAAATTGGAGTATCGTTATCGTATAACTGTCGAACTGCCCGGTAATAGCGATATTAAAGCCATCCAGGATAAACTCAAGACCCGCTGTCTTAAGGACGCATTTTCAGAGCCGCGTATGGTGGCTGCCGAAGAGGATAGTGCGGGTGAAAATATTACCGCAACAGGCGCGGCGGGAATGAAGAAATATTATATCCTTTTTAAGGAAAATAACAATAGTGCGCTGGAAAAGATTGTCCGCGAGGAATTGGGCTTTTCGGACAGTCCATTTTCCAAGGTGGAGAGTATCGGCGGTCTGGTGGCCCGTGAGATAAAGCGTAATGCGGTCATTGCCATCATCCTTTCCTGGCTGGGGATGATACTTTACCTGGCCATACGATTTGAGTTCAAGTTCGGGCTGGCCGCGGTTATTGCCCTGGTGCACGATGTCCTGATTTGCCTGGCCAGCGTCATTGTCTTTAATCTCCTGGTGCCCAAATCAGCCGGAATGGCGCTGGAAATAAATCTTTCTTCGGTGGCCGCTTTCTTGACAATCATCGGTTATTCTGTTAATGATACCATTGTGGTTTTTGACCGAATCCGGGAGAATATCAAATTATTGAAAGGGGAATCGCTCTTTAATATAGTTAACCGGAGTATTAACGAGACGTTGGGCCGGACCATCTGGACCTCGCTGACCGTGTTCCTGACGGTGACGATACTGTTCGGCATCACGGCGCGCAGCGGCGGAGGCATTGCCTCATTCGCCTTCCCGATGATGGTCGGCGCAGTGGTCGGAACCTATTCCAGTATCTTTATTGCGTCCGCTTTGTTACTCAACAAGCGGGAAAGTAGCAACGAATCCCGCGAGGGACAGGGATAAAGTAGAAACAAAACAGGCATAGAGCCCAATATTGCTATGCGCTCTACGCTAAAAGGAGATTTATTATGAAACCAGTAACCGCTTTAGCCGTCATCGTTGTTGTCTTTTTGGTAATTCTGGGCATTGTCTTCTGGCAACTGGGATTATTCAACGGTAGTTCGTCCGAGACCTCCGTGCTTATTGAACCGATTACTTCGACCGACCTGGCCGGCATTACGTTTACCGGACTGACTGGAATTACGACCTATTACGAGCCGATTTCTTTGACCGGCGGATTGGACCAGTTTTATAACCCGATGACACCGGTTCAGCCCACATCAACTTCTTATACCGTAAAACCGGGCGATACCCTCTGGTTAATTTCCCAGCATTTCTATAACGACGGCACTAAATGGAAGATGATTCAGGATGCCAATAAAATCAAGGACCCCAGCAAACTCAAAGCCGGGATGGTATTGACTATTCCAGATGTTTCCGATACATCATTCAGGCGAACCGTGTCGGTTGAAACGGAACCGACCGTAAGCACGCCGTCAACCACAGGCGGGAAATACCACAAGGTTGTCAAGGGCGATACGCTCTGGAAACTGGCCCGCAAGTATTACAACGACTCCACCAAGATTGATGTGATATTTGAGGCCAACCGCGACAAGATGGCCACCCGGGAAACCACATTACAGCCGGGCTGGAAACTTCTTATACCTGATTCGGCTAAGAAGGAATCCAAGCCCAAGACCAGCAGTAAAAAGACAACGACCAAGACAAGCACTACAACACCTGGTAGCACGACTACTCCGGTGCCATCTGTTCCATCAACCCCTCCGCCATCCAGTCCCACGGGCGGGGATAATACACCGACCGGTGTGGGGGAATAGGTTATTTGGTGATTGATGGTAATGTGGTTTTCCGCTTAATCCGTTAAATCTCGTAGAGTCGCCTCTGGAGGCCCGTTGTTTAAATTATCTTCTTCAGGTATTTCCTCATCTTCTTCAACCTGGCCAGGCCGATGCCTTTTATCTCGGATAATTCATCTATGCTCTTAAAACAGCCCTTTTCCGTGCGGTATCTGATAATCTCTTGGGCCATATCAGCCGAGACATAAGGAAGCAGGCGCAATTCCTCTGCGTTGGCCCGGTTGATGTCTATCAGGAAGAAAGCAGTGTTTTGGGAGAAAATCTGAGGAGCAGGAGCTCTTTTTATAGTTGATAATAATCCGATAATGAATGAAGCGATTATCAATAATCCTAAAATTATTTTCTGCGATATATAATAATGCATAAAAGATATATTTCTATTGATGTAATCTCTATCCGGCTTGTCATTCCCGCGAAAGCGGGAATCCAGTAGAGTTCGGGTCTGGATTCCGTGTCACCCACTGGGTGACCCTGTGGGTCAAGCACGGAATGACACTAATGAGCAGTATAGATTTAATTAACTCTAAACTGTGGTTGTTTCCCTTTTAATACCGCCACGATATTCTCGGCCGCAATCTCGGCCATCCTGGTTCTTGATTCCACGGTGGCGCTGCCTAAATGGGGCAGGAGCGTTACGTTATCCATCTTGAGCAGGCCCGGATGGACTTTGGGTTCGTTTTCATAGACATCTAGTCCGGCGCCGGCAATGAGGTTATGTTTTAGGGCATAGGCCAAATCCGCCTCCCTGACAATCGGCCCGCGGGCTACATTAACAAAGAAGGCGGTTGGCTTCATCATCCGCAATTCTTTCAGCCCGATAAAATGCCTGGTATCTTTGGTCAACGGCAGGTGCAGGGTGATAAAATCTGACTCCTTGAGCAATTGCTTTAGTGACGCCCTTCGGGCAGAGGCCTCTTTCTCAAAGGATGGTTGCCTGGAGCGGTTAAAATATAGGACCTTCATCCCGAAGGCGCGGGCTTTTTGCCCGACCGATTGTCCGATTCTGCCGGCTCCGATGATGCCCAATGTCTTTCCGCCCATTAATCGTCCCAGAAGTAGGGTCGGGCCCCAGACCTTAAATCTGCCGGCCCGGACATAGCGGTCTGCCTCGGTCACCCGCCTGGCGCAGGCAAAGAGCAGAGCCCAGGTCACTTCAGCCGTTGCCTCGGTCAGCACGCCCGGAGTATTGGTGACGATGATGCCTTTCTTGCTGGCATAGGTAACATCAATATTATCAATCCCGACCGCGTAGGCGGAAATAACCTTGAGATTCCGGCCCGCATCCATCAACCCACGGTCAATCCGGTCTGAGAGCATGCACAGGAGCGCATCCGCATGCGCTACCTGACGCAGCAGGGTTTGGTAAGGCACTGGTTTATCAAGGGTATTGATTGCTAATTTGTATCTTTGTTTACGCAGGATGTTTATTCCCTGCTCCGGTATCCGGCGGGTGAGATATACTCGATGTTTCATATTACATCTTCTTGCTGCTCAGCTTCTAATAATTATGAATATACATTTTCTACTAAATACATAAATTTTTATTGACAATATATTATCAGATTGGTAGTCTGATTCTATGAATATTAATAGCAGTCGGTTTAATGGATTTACCCGTCTTCACCGTTGGTGGCGCTGGTGTCATTGCCTCAATGGTCGCGGAGGGTGATAGATTCTGCCGACTGCTATAAAGATGATAAACCCATCCCGACCTGAAATCGGGGTGGGTTTTTTTATTTAGTGAGAATTTGAGCGTAAGCGAATTAGTCGCACTTATCCCGTAGCGAAGCGAAGGGGTTAGTACTAAAATCAGAAATGAGTTAATATATGTCCAAGATATTTTCTATTGAGATACCGGCTGACCTGGAAACGCCGGTTTCGGCTTACCTGAAACTGAAACGGCTGGGCGCCTGCTTCCTGCTGGAAAGCGCTGAGAATAACGAACGATTAGGCCGGCATTCATTCATCGGGCTTAACCCGGTTCTGACTGTAAGATCAGATGATAAGCCGGATTGCCTGGCCCGCTTACGGAATGCGGTTAAGCCGCAGCCCAAGAATATCCACGCCCTGCTGGGCGGTTTGGTGGGCTATATCAGTTATGAGGTGGCGAATTCGTTTGAAGGGCTAAAACCTCCGAAACGTAATGATATGAACCTGCCTGATGTCTATATGATCCGGCCTGAAACCCTGATAGATTTTGACCATTACCAGCGTAAAATCAGGGTGTCCAGCGTTTCCGCTGGCCGGCTTGATGAAATAAATCATGCCCTCAGGGCTGCCTTACCATCTGAAAATGATAAGAAAAACAGGTTGTCGGCCAAGCCGGTTGTAAACGTATCAGCGTCAAAATATCATCAGATGGTCAAGCAGGCAAAGGAATACATAAAGGCCGGCGATATATTTCAAGTCGTCCTGGCTCATTGCTTAAGCGGCGCGACCTCAGCCCGGCCGTTTAATGTCTACCGGGCTATGCGGATACTTAATCCGTCGCCCTACATGTTCTTCTTTGAGGCGGATGATTTCTGCCTGGCCGGCTCATCGCCGGAGATGCTGGTTAAACTTGAAGACGGCGATGTTACCCTCTGTCCGATTGCCGGCACCAGGCCGCGCGGTAAAACAGAACCGGAAGACGCCAGGTTTGAGAAGGATTTATTAGCCAGCCCGAAAGAGAATGCTGAGCATTCTATGCTGGTGGATTTGGGTCGCAACGACCTCGGCCGGGTCTGTGATTTTGGCAGTATCGCCGTGAAGGAGCACAAAAAGATTGAGCGCTATTCGCACGTGATGCATCTGGTCTCCACCCTCAGCGGCCGGCTGGGGCCAGGTCGGAATATGTTTGACTTATTCAAGGCGGCCTTTCCGGCCGGGACGGTCACCGGCGCGCCCAAGATACGGGCCATGGAAATCATCAGCGAGCTGGAAGGCGTCCGTCGCGGCCCTTATGCCGGGGCCATGGGCTATTTCGGCAGTAACGGCAATATGGATATGTGCCTGACTATTCGCACTATTATATTTAAGAAGAACAGGTGTTTCATCCAAGCCGGCGCGGGCATTGTCTATGACTCTGACCCGGCACAGGAGTATCAGGAAACCCTAAACAAGATGGCCGCTCTTAAAAGCGCTATCACTATGGCTGAGAAAATCTTATAATAAATAGAGGTACATCCCGACATTCGTCGGGATAAGAGCCAGTAACGCTCCTTCGTCGCTAACTGGCTCTAAAAGGAGTTTTAATATGTTATTGCTTATAGATAATTACGATTCGTTCACCTATAACTTGGTCCAGGCATTCGGCGAGATACTGGAAGAGATGAAAGATAACAGGAGAAAGATGAAAGGCGGGGGAATAAAGGTCTTTCGTAATGACAAGATAACATTAGCCAAGGCCAGGGCGCTGAAACCTACGCATTTGGTTATCTCGCCCGGACCAAAGCGTCCTGAGGATGCCGGGATTTCCAACCATCTGATAAAGTATTTTGCCGGACGCATTCCGGTGCTTGGGGTCTGCCTGGGGCATCAGTGTATGTCCCATATCTTCGGCGGCCAGGTCATCCGGGCCAAGGCGCCGGTCCACGGCAAGACCTCAAAGGTCTATCACGACAGCAAGACCATCTACCAGGGATTAAGCAATCCCTTTGTGGCCATGCGCTATCATTCATTGATTGTGGATGAAAAGACGCTTCCTAAATGCTTCGAGGTCAGCGCCTATACCTCGGACGGCGAGATAATGGGTATCCGGATGAAGGACGCTCTGGTGGAGGGGGTCCAGTTCCATCCGGAATCATACCTGACTGCCGAGGGAAAGCAATTGCTGAAGAATTTCCTGGAGACAGGGAAATAATCAGATGATTAAAGAATATATTTCTGCCATTGTAAACGGCCGGGATTTATCCAGGGACCAGGCGCATCAGGCGATGTTGCTGGTTATTTCCGGCCGGGTTGACCCGGTCCAGATAGCCGGATTCCTGACGGCCCTGAAGACCAAGGGCGAGACTGCGGATGAAATGGCTGGTTTTGTCCGGGCTATGCGCGACAAAATGGTGGTTATCAACCCAGCCGGAATCAGCGTTGACTTATGCGGGACCGGCAGCGACCGCAAGAACACCTTCAATATCTCCACCACGGCATCTTTTGTGGCCTCGGCCGCGGGCTTGGCTGTGGCTAAGCACGGCAATCGCAGCGTTTCCAGTTCCTGCGGCAGCGCTGATATTCTGGAGAAACTCGGCGTTAAGATTAATCTCACGCCTGAAGCGGCTGAAAAATGCCTGAATGAAATCGGCTACACCTTCCTGTTTGCGCCCAACTTCCATCCGGCAATGAAGAACGTGGCGCTGGTCAGAAAGGCGCTCGGTATCCCGACGGTCTTTAATATATTAGGGCCGCTCTGCAACCCGGCTAAGGTGCGCCGGCAGTTAATCGGCGTATATGATTCAGCCAGGTGCCAATTGGTGGCATCAACCCTGAAGGAGCTGGGGCATGAAACCGCGCTGGTTGTCCATAGCGAGGACGGGCTGGATGAAATCTCACCGACCAGTCCGACTAACGGAATTCTCTTGTTAAACGGTTCCGTCAGCCGGATGGCGATAAATCCTCAGGCGCTGGGTATTAAAGCCGGTGCCATAACCGGCCTTTCTGTCAAGGATGCGGGTGAGAGCGTCCGGATGGTGCATTCTGTGCTGAATGGCGAGAAATCAGTGGCCCGGGACGCGGTGCTGCTTAATGCCGGAGCCACGCTGTATATCGGCGGGAAATCCAAATCTATCGCTGAGGGAGTGACCCTGGCCGCAGAGACAATTGATTCAGGTTTGGCCCGCAAGAAACTGGAAGAGTTTATTAATTTGTCAAATAAGTTATGAGTAAGAATTTTCTGAAAGATGTTATTAAATACAAGAGGGCTGTTATCAGGCGCGACAAGCGGATTGAGCCGTTGGCGGTTCTTAAGAAGAAGATAAAAAAACTGCCGGCTCCGAGGGGATTAGACAATGCCCTGATAAAAGGCAGCGGCATCATCGCTGAGATAAAACGGCGTTCGCCCAGTGTCAGGGGTTTTCCTAATGCGGCTGATAGCATAAAACTGGCCCGGGACTATGAAAAGAACGGCGCCTCAGCCATCTCGGTCCTGACCGACGAGAAATACTTCGGCGGCTCAGTGGATGATATGCAACAGGTTAAGAGGAGCGTCAAACTGCCAATCCTGCGCAAGGATTTTATTATTGACGAATACCAGATTTACCAGTCTCGCGCCTATGGGGCGGATGCGGTATTGCTAATTGTTTCTATCCTGAATGATGAACAATTGGTGAGGTTTCATAAGATAATTACGGCGCTGGGAATGGAGGCGCTGATTGAAGTGCGCGATGAGATGGAAATGATGACCGCAACCGGCCGGTTTATGATTAGGGACGGAGTAATTATCGGCATAAATAACCGCGACCTCAGGACGCTCAAGGTGGATTTGGACACGGCCCGGCGGCTTTTATGGATGGTGCCAATGCCGATGACCAGGATAGTGGAAAGCGGCATACAGACGCGGCGCCAGTTAAAACAGTTATTCCGCCTGGGAGCGGATGGATTCCTCATCGGCGGAGCGTTGCTCAAGGCGTCATCGCCCGGGAAGCGGTTGAGGCAATTAATTTATGGTAAAAGTTAAGATATGCGGTATCACTAATTACCGCGATGCGGCTGATGCCATTGATTACGGGGCTGATGCCCTGGGATTTATCCTGGCCAGGAGCCCGAGACAGGTAACGCCGGATACAGCCCAACGGATTATCCGGAAACTGCCGGCGTTTGTGATAAAGGTTGGCGTATTTGTCGATGCGCCGATAGAAAAGGTCCGTTCTACAATGGGACGCTGCGGTTTTAACCTGGTCCAGTTGCATGGCGATGAAGACCGGGAATATTGCCGGCGTCTTTATCCGCATACACTAAAGGTGTTCAGGGACAAAACCCCGGGGGTCATCAGGTCAATCAAGAGTTATGGCGCCGGAATATTTATGCTTGATTCAGGCCAGGGCGGCACCGGCAGGTTAGTGGACCTGAAGATTGCCCGAGATGCTGTAAAACTGGGTAATATGATTCTGGCCGGAGGGCTGACCCCGGAAAATGTGGCCGGCGTAATCAGGAATGTCAGACCATATGGGGTTGATGTTTCTTCTGGTGTTGAGAAGAAGCCGGGTCGAAAAGATAAGAATAAGATAAAAGCGTTCATCAAGGCGGTCAGGAGTTAAGATTATGAAACATACGTATAGTAAATTCGGCCCTTACGGAGGCAGGTTTGTGCCCGAGACCATTATCCCGGCCCTGGACGAATTAACCGTGGCCTACGAGAAGGCAAAGAAGGATAAGAAATTCCGGTTATTGCTTAATCGTTACCTCAAGACCTATGCCGGCCGGCCCACGCCGCTTTATTATGCGGCCAATCTGAGCCGGATTTACGGCGCGCGGATATATCTTAAGCGCGAAGATTTGGCGCATACCGGTGCCCATAAGATAAATAACTGTCTGGGCCAGGCGTTGCTGGCCCAGCGGATGGGCAAGGGCCGGATTATTGCCGAGACCGGAGCCGGACAGCACGGCGTGGCTACGGCCACGGTAGCCGCATTACTCGGGCTCAAATGCGCGGTTTATATGGGCGCGACAGATATTAAACGCCAGGCGCCTAATGTGGCTCGGATGAAACTGCTCGGCGCTGAGGTTAAAGCGGTTGACAGCGGCACCAGGACGCTCAAGGATGCGATTAACGAGGCGCTCCGCGACTGGATAACCAATATCAAGAATACCCATTATTTGATTGGTTCGGTGGTCGGCCCGCATCCTTATCCCACAATGGTGCGCGACTTCCAGACCGTTATCGGCACTGAAGCCAAGGTCCAGATACGTCAGGCAATTAATAAGATGCCAGATTACCTGGTGGCCTGCGTGGGCGGCGGGTCAAATGCCATCGGATTATTTCACCCGTTCCTGAAAAATAAGAATGTCCGGATGATTGGCGTGGAAGCGGCCGGCAGAGGACTGAATACCGATAAACATTCGGCCACGCTGTCAAAGGGCTCGCCCGGCGTCCTGCACGGTTCATACAGTTACCTGTTGCAGGATAAGGACGGCCAGGTCCGACCCACCCATTCGGTCTCGGCCGGACTGGATTATCCGGGCGTGGGTCCGGAACACAGTTATCTCAAGGATACCAGGCGGGTAAAATATGTGGCCGTGACCGATGATGAAGCCGTAAAGGCATTTAAGGAACTGAGCCGATGCGAAGGGATTATCCCGGCATTGGAATCGTCCCATGCCATTGCTTATACTAAAAAGCTGGCTCGAACGGTTTCACCGCACACGACAATCGTGGTCTGCCTCTCAGGCCGGGGCGATAAAGACCTGGGGATAATCACAAATTATGAATTATAAATTATGAGTTATGAATTAATAACAACCTTTGATAGATTGCAAAAGCAGGGGCGAAAAGCGCTGATACCTTATTTCACCGCGCTTTATCCGTCAGCCCGGGTATTTGAGCAGTCGGTTATTGCGGCATCGGATGTTGGTGCGGATATCATTGAAATCGGGCTGCCGTTCTCAGACCCGCTGGCCGATGGGCCGGTCATCCAGCATTCGTCCCACTACGCCCTGACGCACGGATTCACCATAGAACGGATGTTTAAGTCGCTCAGGCGCCTGAGGGATAAGGCCAAAACGCCGTTTGTAATTATGACCTATATCAATCCGGTGTTAAGATACGGGGTTGGCAGATTCATGCGCGAATGCCGGAATAACTGGGTAAGCGGCCTGATAATTCCTGATTTAATACCCGAAGAGGGCGGGTTGGTAGAGGAAACAGCGGCGCTGAACAAGATAGCGATTAATTATCTGATAGCCCCGACCACGCCGATTGGACGAATCAGGTTGATTTCAGCGCGCACCACCGGATTTATTTATCTGGTGTCTGTTGTGGGCGTTACCGGCGCGCGTAAGGGAGTGCCGGCCTACCTGCCGTCTGTGGTAAAGCGGATTAGGCAGGTTACGGATAAACCGCTGTGCATCGGGTTCGGGATTTCCACGCCGGCCCAGGCCAGGGCCATGGCCCGCCTGTGCGACGGCGTGATTATCGGCAGCGCCCTAGTAAAGAAGGTTAAATTAGGTGCTAATGAAGTCAGGAAATTCTTGAAGCAGATAAAACAAAATATATTATAGCCAGAATATGAAAAACATTAAATTGGCTAAGTTGGAAGGGCAGGCACGCACCGTTATCACGGTCGGCAATGTCCGGGTCGGCAGCGGTTTCGTGGTGATTGCCGGTCCCTGCAGTATTGAGAGCGAAACGCAGATGATTCAAACCGCGCAGGCGGTAAAAGAGGCCGGAGCGAATATGCTCCGGGGCGGCGCATTCAAACCTCGCACTTCGCCTTACGCTTTTCAGGGGCTGGGGCTTAAAGGGCTTAAGATACTTAAGAAGGCCGGCCAGGAGACCGGACTGCCTGTTGTTACCGAGGTGCTTGATACCCGTGATGTTTCCTGGGTGTCGGAATATACCGATGTTCTGCAGATAGGGGCACGCAATATCCAGAACTTCTCACTACTTAAGGAAGTCGGCAAGATAAATAAACCGGTGATTATCAAAAGAGGAATGGATTCAACTATTGAGGAATTATTGAACTGCGCCGAATATATTCTTAGCGCCGGCAATCCGGCTGTAATACTTTGCGAACGTGGTATCAGAACATTTGAGACCTATACGCGCAATACGCTTGACTTGAGTGCGGTTCCGGCCCTCAAGGAATTGACACATCTGCCGGTAATCGTTGACCCGTCGCATGCGACCGGCCGGATTAGTTTGATAACGCCGATGAGTTTGGCTGCGGTGGCTTGCGGTGCGGACGGTATTATGGTTGAAGTTCATATAAACCCGGCTGAAGCATTGAGCGATAAGGAACAATCTTTGACGCCGGCGCAGTTTACGGAGATGATGAAAAAGATTGACGCACTCAGTAAATTTATGGGCGGATTAAACATATAATAGAGGAGAAAAATATGACAGATATGAAAATTGATTTGAATAAGGTTCGCAAACAGGTGGATTTGATTGATTTTAGGATACTGAAACTTCTTAACGAGCGAATGGAATTTGTCCTTAGGATAAAGCGGCTGAAAGAGGAGATTGCCGACCCGTCCAGGGAGCAGGTAGTTTTGGGTAACATTCAACGTCATTCGCAGGGGCTTATCAGTCAGAGGTTCGCAGAGAAATTATTCAACGAGGTAATTTCCGAAAGCAAGCGGATTCAGGGGCAGAATCTTAAATCCATCGGATTCCAGGGTGAGCACGGCGCCTATGGCGAGGTTGCCGCTCTCACCTTTGATAATTCTATGGTACCGCTTCCCTGCCGTGAATTTACAGATGTATTTGAAGCAGTTAAATCAGGCCAGATTGATTTTGGCATTGTGCCGGTGGAGAATTCTCTTGAGGGGGCGGTCACAGAGGTGAGCGACCTGCTGGTTGAGACCGGTCTCAAGGTAATTGGCGAGATAAAACTTCCGATACATCACGCGCTTCTGGCGTTGTCTGAGACCGACTACCGCGAAATAAAGGCGGTCTATTCGCATCCTCAGGCACTGGCTCAGTGCCGCGGATTTCTTTCCCGGAATAATCTGGAGCCGATACCATTTTATGACACGGCTGGCGCGGCGAAGATGATTTCTGAGGCGAGTCCTAAATCCGCCGCCGCAATTGCCTCAAAGTCCTGCGCGGAACTGTATAACCTGGAAATAATTAAGGATGAAATAGAGGATGACAAATCCAATTTCACACGATTCCTTATTCTGGCAAGAGAATCATCCGTTGAGGCAGGCAATAAGTGTTCCATTATTTTCTCCACCAGGCACGAAGCCGGCACGCTCTTTGCCGTATTGAAGATATTTTCCGATGCCGGTATCAACCTGACCCGGATAGAATCAAGACCAATACGCACCGACCCGGGCAAATATACGTTCTTCCTGGATTTTCAGGGCTCTGACCGGGACAATAAGATAATCAACGTGTTGGAGCAGGTTAAACAGAAGGCAGTAATATTTAAGTTTCTCGGTTGTTACAGAGAGGCGAAGTTGTGAAAATAGCAGTAATCGGTTTTGGCAAGATGGGTTCCTGGCTGGCAAAATCTCTTGCGGTTGAAAACGAGGTAGCGGTTTATGATATTGATTCAACTAAAACGAGTAATGCCGGTAATCTGAATGTCCTTTCCGAACCGGCAGAGATTGAGGCCTTCGGGCCGGAGATGCTTATTAATGCCGTCAATCTCCAGAATGTCATCAGTGTCTTTGAATCGGCGGCCAAATACCTGGCATCAGGGTGTATTATTTCAGATGTGGCATCCATCAAGGGTAACCTGCCGCAATATTATAAAAAGAGCGGGTTCAGATTCGCCTCGGTGCATCCGATGTTCGGGCCGACCTTTGCGAAGATGGATTCGCTCAAAGACGAAAATGCGATTATTATAAGCGAGTCAGATAAAACCGCCGTTGCATTCTTCAGGGCATTCTTCGGGCAATACGGGTTGAATATTTCCGAATGCTCGTTTGATGAGCACGATAAACTGATGGCATATTCACTGACGCTTCCGTTTACTTCATCCATTGTTTTTGCGGCTTGCCTGAACCGGAAAACAGTGCCGGGGACAACCTTTGCTCGCCATTACGGGATTGCCCGGGGGCTTCTATCCGAGGACGATTTCCTGCTGGCCGAGGTGTTATTTAATCAATATTCGTTAGCGCAAATAGAAAAGATAAATTCCCGACTGGAATTACTCAAACATATTATCAAGGCCAGGGATTATGAAGAGGCGCAGAAATTCTTTGCTAAGTTGAGAGAGAATTTAGTATAATAGAAATATGATAGTCATAAAACTCAAGCCCCAGATAAACGTCAAGCAGATATCCACTCTGATTAACCGGATAGAAAAGGCCGGCTATATGCCGCACCTGTCCAAATCAGATGGCACGACCCAGATAGGTATTATCGGCGATGAGCAGTCAATCCTGAATCTGCGCCTGAACCGGATAAAAGGGGTGGCCGAAATAATCCAGACCGACAAGCCGTTCAATCTGGCCAGCCGTGAATATAAGACGTCTGATACCCACATTAAGGTGGGCGAGATAACAGTCGGCGCTAAGAAGATAGTCATGATGGCCGGTCCCTGCGCGGTGGAGAGCTATGAACAGATGCTCCTGATTGCCCGGGCCGTTAAGAAGGCCGGCGCTGATATCCTTCGGGGCGGCGCCTTCAAGCCCCGCACCTCGCCTTATAGTTTCCAGGGCTTGAAGCAGGAAGGCCTGAAGATTCTGGCTGAGGTCAGCCGGAAAACCGGACTGCCGGTGGTGACCGAGGTGGTTACTTCGGCCAATGTCGGGCTGGTCAGCCGTTACGCCGATATCCTCCAGATCGGCGCGCGGAATATGCAGAATTACGCCCTGCTGGAGGAAGTCGGCCGGACCAGGAAACCGGTGCTCCTGAAACGGGGGATGATGTCCACGCTTGAGGAACTGGTCATGGCCGCTGAATACATCCTGTCCCAGGGCAACTCCAATGTCATGCTCTGCGAGCGGGGTATCAGGACCTTTGAGAAATATACCCGCAATACCCTAGACATCTCGGCCGTGCCGTTATTGAAACATCTGTCGCACCTGCCGGTGATAGTTGACCCCAGCCACGGTACCGGCGTGCGCAGTTTAGTTCCGGCAACAGCCATGGCGTCTGTAGCCGCCGGGGCAGATGGGTTAATTATAGAAGTGCATAACAATCCGGAGCAGGCATTGAGCGACGGATTCCAGAACATCAACATACCTGAATTCAATTCATTAATGAAAGACCTCGGCCCGCTGGCTAAGGCCATCAAGCGGGAGATGTAGGAACTACATTGCGCGATGCGGGATGCAGGATACATGATAAGGAGTTTTAAATGCCGAAGGAAAGAGTTGCGAGCGCAGTGAGTCCCGTTAGGGAAACCCTCATTTCCCGGTTCTAGTTAATTCTTCCTTCCTCTGCCGCGACATACTCTTTATTTCTATTTCCCTTTTATTAGCAGTTAATTTATCAGGGTAACTCCCTCTGTAAATTAACTTAACCGGTCTTCTATGACGGGTGTATTTTGCTCCCTTACCATTATTATGATCACTAAGACGCTGTTCAAGATTGTTGGTTATGCCAGTATAGTATGAACCATCCTTACACTTCAGGATATAAACATACCACATTAATGACTAATCCCTCCGTTTCACTGCGGGATAAAATACTCTAATTCGCTGCGCTCATAAGAGTATCTAATGCCGAAGGAGGGAGTTGAACCCTCACGACCTTGCGGTCAGGGGATTTTAAGTCCCCAGCGTCTGCCATTCCGCCACTCCGGCTAAATCCGCTTACCTTATACAACATTACTTTTATCCTATCAAGAAAATACCATCGGATTTGCTTGCCTTACAGTTATTAGGAAGTTAAATTAATTATATTAATATGTCCATTAGTAGTCGTTTCCGGTTATTGTTACTCATAGTTCTCATTTGTCTGCCCATTCTTACCGCCTGTAACTGCCATGAAACAGTTCAGGGCACACTGCCGGCTTCGGCGGTCCAACCTAGGGATGACATCAAAGGCCTGTCTAACTTTGCTAAGGTATCCGATGTCCTATATCGGGGCGCCCAGCCGGATAAAGAGGGTTTTGCCGAATTAAAGAAGCTGGGCATCAAGACCATCATCAACCTGCGGGCCAATCATTCTGATGTTGAAGATATGAAAGGCCTGGGCCTGCAATATTGTTTCATTCCTTCTGATGCCGGAGATATTAAGGAGGAAAATGTGGTGGCATTCCTGAAGGTTGCGCTCAACCCGGCCAATCAGCCGGTCTTTGTCCATTGCGCGCACGGCGCGGACCGGACCGGAACCATGGTCGCGGTCTACCGGATTTGCTTCCAGAACTGGAGCCGGTCAGACGCCCTGAACGAGACCGCTGTCTTCGGCCGGCATACGATTTATCCTGATATCCCGAGATATATCAATACGTTTGATATAGAGGCGATAAAAAAGAAGACAGCCACGGCATCGGAACCTAAAATAGAAGTAATAGAGTAAGCGGATTCAGCGGATTTAACTGATCCGAAGTGTCATTCTGAGCGTAAGCGAAGAATCTCTCACTATTAGTAGTAGACCCTTCGCTTTGCTCAGGGTGACTATATACTGCAGTCAGTTTACTAAAGAAAGCGAGGGAATTATGGCTACCATCATATCCGGCACCGAGACATCCAAGAAAATCCAGGCCGAACTAAAGGAAGAGGTCACCCAATTGCTGGCCAAGGGCGTAAAACCCTGCCTGGCTACTATTTTGGTAGGCGAGGACGAGGCATCCAAGGTCTATGTCGGGCAAAAGGTTAAGACCTGCGAGAGATTGGGCATCATTTCCATGCATAACAAACTGCCGGTAAATGTCCAGGAACCGGAATTACTCAACCTGATTGACCGGCTTAATAAGGACAAGAACGTGCACGGCATCCTCTGCCAGCTGCCCCTGCCCAAGCACATCAATGCGGATAAGGTTCTGCTGGCCATCTCTCCGGATAAGGACGTGGACGGATTCCATCTGCTCAATATGGGCAAACTCCTGTCCAAGAAGAATATGAAGGAGATTGAGCAAGAGGGGATGTATCTGCCCTGCACCCCGCACGGCATTATCCAGTTGCTCAAGCGGAGTAATATCAATATCAACGGCGCCGAGGCGGTCATCGTCGGCCGGAGTAATATTGTCGGCAAGCCGGCCGCGCTGCTCCTGATGGCCGAAAATGCTACGGTTACTATTTGTCATTCCAATACCAAGGACATCGGAGAGGTCTGCCGCCGGGCGGACATACTGGTCGCGGCTATTGGCAAGCCCAAGTTCGTTACGGCTGATATGGTCAAGGACGGCGTGGTGGTCATAGATGTCGGGGTTAATCGCCTGCCTGAGGGCCTGTGCGGCGATGTGGACTTTGAGGCCATCAAGGAAAAAGCCAAGGCCATTACCCCGGTCCCGGGCGGCGTCGGCCCGATGACCATTGCCATGCTGATGGTTAATACGGTCAAGGCGGCCCGGAAACTCAGCGGGGTAAAGTAGCAACCGCAGACGTAGCGACAGCGGAGTCCCGCCCCAGCGGGATTGCGCAGATGACACGGATTAATTAGTCCCCCTTATTAAAGGGGGTTAGGGGGTTGTCCCGTATGGAAAATCTGTGTAATCGGTGAACTCCGCAGAGACCGCGTTAGCGAAATCTGTGGTTAGTATTATGAGCAAAGAAGGCGAAGATAAGGTCATTACTATTCTGGCCAAGCGGTTTATCCTATCTTTTGAGAAGGCCAAGGACCTCTATATCGCTTATCGCCTGGCCGGCTCCGGCGACGAGGGTGTGGAGTGCGTGGCAAAGATGTACGAACTAAGTCCTGAGGTGGTGCGGCAGGTATTTTATTCGCTGGACGATTTACGGGATATAATTAAGGAAGAGGAGGACATGAAGAAGTGGTGGAAGACCGGGGAGATGTAAACCACAGATGACACAGATTTCGCAGATGCATTAATCCCCTCTATCAAGAGGGGGAGGGGTGTGTCGTCGGAATTCGGAGGGTATCCCGAATGGCACATAGTTAAGCCACAATGTGTCACCCTGAACCGATTCGCTCTTCGCCGAATCGCCCTGAGCAGAGCGAAGGGGCTCACGGTAAACTCCGTGAAGGGTCTCAATTTATGCTTGGAACGAGATTCTTCGCTACGCTCAGAATGACAATATGAGAAGTATTTTATCCTTAACTATGTGCCATTCAATGGTGTCCATGGAATTCTCGGAATTCCGCAGATTAAAAAGGAAATTATAATGTATTGTCTTTCTTGCGGTATTCAGATTCCGCCATATTTACTGAAATGTGATATTTGTGGAGCGTTTGTGCAGTCCGATACCGAGGCCTTCCAGAAGAAACAGGACTGGGAAAGACTTCCCGAACATGCCCGGCAGGAGTTTATCAATAATATCAAGGAATCGCGGGCCAAATCAACACGCCTGCGAGAAGTAAAAACACGCCATCTTCATGAATACATGTTCATCTACGGCATATTTGTTTTTGTACTGACTTTCTTAGGGGACTTTATTGTCCGAGGTGGTATCTGGAAGGGATTTCTGTGCGCTTTGGTTGGTGGGCTATGCGGCATGGCCGGTTGCTCGGCCCTTTATCGTTTAGGGGGGCGTCTGGTAATCGGGATTTTGGTTATACCGGCTGCTTATGTGTTGTCTGACTTCCTGAAGCCTGGCAACAGTTACGCCATACAAATTATTACATTACTTTATATGCCGGCGGTTGCCCCGAGTGGACTTTCTGCGGCTGAACCATATGGCACTGCATATACCGCCGGCGGATACGCCATAACATTTTTGTTTAGTATCGCGGTTTTTACTACTATTGGCGGTATAATGGGCGATGATATAAAAAGGAAAATAATAGAGGAGGAAATGTAAGGGTAAGAGGGGGGGGGTCCTGGAATAGCCTGCCAGAGGCGGGTCTAACTAGCTGTTTACTAAGATAAGCCCCGCCATTCGGCGGGGTCTAACTGCCTGTCCTCCAGAGGCGGATCCCGCCCCAAGCGGGATAATTCGTTACACTCAAAGGGACAGTAAGAAAGGAATTATATGGCATATAAATCATTCAGGGCAAGTGGCAGGCGCCCACTGGGTGCCTGGTGGGCATTCGGGGGTAAACCCCATTATCAGCATACTTTCCACCGGACGAGAGTTATCTTGTAAAGGGAATCTGTGTTTCAGATTGATGGATTAAGTATCGAGTAGGGCATCCATTTGGCCTGCTCCTCGTCCGGCATCTTGTAGAATGCTTTCGGCTCTACCATAACGGCGAAATCACCGTTCCTGAGTTTCACCTTCCAGAAGTTAATCTCCGGGAATTTGTCCGGAGGTAACGGTTCCTTACCCATATACGATATTTTGACCTGCTTTTCATAGCGGTCCTTCTTCTTGCCAAGCCGGCCGTGCGTCCCGGACATCTGAATATAATATATGTCTAACTTATCGTAATAAATTCCCAGAACCGCTTCTTTGAAATAGAGTTGATGAATGGCAACATCGCCGACAAAGGATGCCTTTTTCTTGAGATACAATTCAAGGGTATCTTTGTCTATGCGCCACTGTCCGCCCACCTTTGAGGCCGGCAGTTGTCCTTTGTGAATCAGGCGTCTGACCGTATCAATAGACACGGCCAGATACTCAGCGACTTCCTTGATAGTCAGCAATTTAGGCATACAAAAAGTATACAAAATAGGCAAAACTATGCAAGATTATGCAAAACTATGCATACCCCCCTACCCTACCCCCTCCCCCCTCTGCCGTATTTATCCGTCAGGGGGTGGTGGGTGCCTTCCCCCGGTGGCCATCAGAGATAGCCCCGGTGTAGCCCTGAGACGGTCCCGGTGTATCCCTGGGACGGTCTCGGTGTATCCCTGGAACGGTCTTGGTGTATCACTGGGACGGTCTCGGTGTATCCCAGAGATAGGCTCGGTGTGTCCCTGAGACGGTCCCGGTGTGTCCCAGGAATAGGCTCGGTGTGTCCCTATGACGGTCCCGGTGTGTCCCAGGAATAGGCTCGGTGTGTCCCTATGACGGTCCCGGTGTATCCCAGGGATAGGCCCGGTGTATCCCAGAGAGCCCCCAGGGTGAGGTCATTTGCTAAAATATCTCCTTAAAATATTACCAAAAACCTCGTTTTGGGCAATCTTTTATCCGTTTCAAGTCAAATTTCATGCCCTGTATGGTGAAAAAACCGGATAAATGGCTGATTTAGGACGGCGGCACAGGTTTGGTGACATTCTCCAGAGGTGGGCAGGGGTCCGCCTTCGGCGGACAATAGTTATCAAGGTTGTATGGATTAAAATTCCTCTTTGCTTCTAATCCCCCTGCCTCCCCCTTTGCAAAAGGAGGATAAGAGGGAGATTTACTTTGTGTTTCTTTGTGTCTTTGTGGTGAAGGACTATCTTTTTTCCAGCGCTTCAGTTATGACTTGTCTTAGCGGCACATTGTATTTCTGGGCGGCTTGGCGGCAATCCTCGTATTCGGGCGAGAGGTGCTTTGCCTCGTCCCCGAAATAACTTACCTTGACCCTGATAACACCATACTTGGTTTTGACGGAGCGCATCTCTCTTCTGAGTTTGGACCGATGGCATAGATA
>ERZ1292630.1890-Hain-H41-02um-R3-1890-length-19909-cov-6_pt1 | contig 19909 bp, 9 predicted proteins | sample MGYA00564408_ERZ1292630 | MGnify/ENA primary metagenome ERZ1292630 (study PRJEB36523, sample SAMEA6512641) | groundwater metagenome | collected 2019-01-08 | study: AquaDiva: Metagenomics assemblies of 32 groundwater samples
AAGACATCCTCGTCGGCCGCGTCGGCATCGGGCCAAGGAGACGGGGCGCCGAAATCGCCGCAACCGTACCAGAGCCCATTTATTGTGGGCAGTCTTTCCGATGCGGATGTCATGCCGATCGAGTTCCTCCAGCTCGTGGAACAATTGTTCCTGTCGCCGCTCTCCCTTTGCCCACTTCCCGCGGACGCGGCGTTGACCAACGCACTTCCAGATGCCTACATGCAGTTAGCGAGCGTGATGCACAACCCGGCAGCAACTGCCAACTCGCTCGTGACCAAAATCGCGGAGCTCAAAGGGAGTGTGCTTATGTCCAAGTGCGCGACGCTCGCCGTTGCTTGGCTATGCCAGCGCAAACACTTTGACGCCGCCCAAGCCCTAATCAACGACACAGTTGCAGAGATTAAATCTCGGAAGCAGCAGCTGACTGCTATCGAAACAGACTACCTCGCTGCGCTCAACGCGGCGATGCCGGCAACGACAGCCCACAGCGACGCGGGGAGCGGTGCCCATGGGCAAACGTCGCCAACCGAGCGCGCCCGCGTGGTGTTAACTCGCCGCATCGCGCTGCTGCGGCGCCGTGTGGCGCTCCGGAAAGTACGGACGTTGCGCGTTCAGCACGATGAGCCATTTCACGCGTTGATGCACCTCACCCAGTCGTGCATCTCCTTCCGCGAACTCGTAAAAAGCCAGCAACGCCACCTTTTGCGGCCGTCGACCGCATCAAAGCCGTCGGCAGCGTCGGATCAAGGGAGGAAGGGTGGTCCCCCCGCTGCCACGGCTGGCAAGGGGCTCACGCCAGTTCCCCCCGCGGCAAAGAAGGCGGGCGTCGAGAACGCGGCGGGACTTGGGGACAAGCCGCTGGCGGGAGACTGCGGACAGGTGCAGCCCGAATCGCCAGAAACGATCAAACAGCGAGCCACGGCCATTGACGCGGCCGTACGATCCTTCGTCATCTTCTCACGGCAGCACTGCTGGCAGCACGCGGCCGCTGCGATGCTTCAGTGCATCAGCGTGGTGCGCACATCATTTGGCGAGTGCCTGCCGGTGCTCGTTGATATTTCGGCGTCGTCGTCGGCCGTGGGCGCCGGCACGGGTAAATCAGAGTCGGGAATGTCTTCGATTCGCCCCAGCAGCACTGCCAGCTCCACGACGCCGACGGGCCGGACCACGTCCATCCAGCCGGCAACGGATGGCTCAGCGACCCGCAGCGCCATCGAAAATTTCTCAAAGGTAGAACAGTACATGAAGGTGACGGCGACCGAGATCGTGCGTATGATCTCGATGTTTACACATGGCCGTTGGGCGAGCCCCATCGACGAGTTTGACGCGATGCAGCCTCCAGGCGTCAAGGTGGGCCGCGACTTTGACGTCGAGGGCGGCATCTTCGGCCGAACGACCAGCCTCTCACTGCTGCTGTCGCGTACTGGGTTGGCCGTTTCTAGGAATCAACGCGCGCGAATGGCGGCGTTTGGCCGGCGAATCCAGAAAGTGTTCGAGCGGGAGCGCAGCCAGTTTGCGATGCAGGAAGCAGAGGCACGGCTCTCGCTGGAGGCGTCGTTGCTCCAGGAACTGCGCACCATGGCGTGCAACGAACTGGGCCTCGATCCTGCCGGCGAACCGTCCGATGGCGACCATACCGAGGGCGGTTCGATCACGCAGCGATCGAGCCGTGCGGTGACTCGCCAGCAAAAACGCAAAACCGCCAATCTGGCGTCGCCTGAAAAGGATGCCGCTTCGCCACTGAATCGCCGGCCACCCTCGTGCGACTTGTCGCCCCAATGCCTTGGTCCCTTCACGAATGTGGACGAAATGTTCCGCTGCTTCCACTACGCGACGCAAGCCATGCAGTACGGCCGGCTCAAGCAGTCCTGCGTGCAAATTTGCCTCGACATGAACGCCGTGACGGACAACCGTTTTGCGACGCGTCTGCTGCCGTACGTCGCGAACCTGCAATACGCGACCAATCAACCCTTCCAGCGGACCTTGGAACAACTGGCGACCGTATCACGCGACGAGCCGCGAGCGCAACGGCTCGTCGCCGTGGCCCAACGCAGCTGGGCCGTGTACCGCGGCAGCGAACAGTTCGTGACTAAGGTACTTCCCCGACTGGGAAACTCGATCATGCCGAACCAGCCGAGGTTGATTCTGCCCGGCAAAGCGCAGCAGATGCTCGCCACTAGCATCAACACGGACGACGCCACCAGTGTGGCCACAGGCGCAGGCGGCGGTGTCGCCGCGTCCGGGTACCGAGACGTTGTCGGCCTCTACAACGCCGCGGTCGACTATTTGCGACAGAAACGCAGCCGCCAGCGGCTGATGGCGCTGCTCGTCGAGCTAGGCCACATTCACCTGCTACACCGAAACAAGGTGGAGGCCCAAGTGGCGTGGGAAAGTGCGGTCGATGCGGCATTCGGACGTCCGAAAACATTGCGCGACTGGCGCACCATGCTACCCGAATTCATAGCGGACCCGAGCAAACTCGGCACGTGGAAGGCGCTGTGGGCAGTCGTGGCTCTTTCCAAACTCGCCATGTTCACGTTTGTCAACGACCAGACAAAAGCGCACGAGTCTTGCGTGCTGGCCGCCGAACTGTTGCGGTGCACTCTCAGTGGCTCGTCGCTGACATTCCCACAGCGGCCCTTCGATGCGCTCGAATGCGAGCTCACGGAACTGCCCGGTGGTCTGCGTTTCGACAACATGGATAGTGACCTACCCTCGCAGCTCATTCAAGGCTTAGGTTTCGTCGGCCAGTCGCTGCTTGTCGCCGGCCTTCCGGTGCAGACTGCGGTCGTTGCCACCTTCCTGGAGTTTGCCGCCCGCACGGCAGCGCGCAGCAATGACTGGCTGGCGTTTTCACGCTCGTTGAAAGCCACGGCGGCGGGCCAGCTTGGCAACTTCCGCGTCGCCATCCGAGTCTTGAACGACCTCGTCAAAGGAGCGAAGCTCATCGACAAAAGCTTCGCCCACTTGGGCGTGGCATTGGACGCGGACGCCGGTCAGAACAAGGGTGCGAATTTGACGGGTGCCAGCAACACCGGTAAATCCGCTGCGGCTGCCGCGGGAGGGGCCGCGGCCGCCGGAAAGCCGGACAACAAAAAACTTGACAAGCGTCCGGACGACAATTCGGGAGGAGCCACACAATCGGAGGGAGGCGCGTCGTCGCTCGACGGGTTCGTCAACGCGAAGCCCCTCACCGATGAAGCCAACTGCTCGGCAATCGACGCCCTCATTGCGCATTGCGCCGCCGCGTCGACGTCGTCGTTCTCACTGCCCGACGCGATCGTGGCGGAGTACGGCGAGGTGGTCGCCGCCCACGCAGCCCTCGCGCTTGCCTCCACCTTCCTCTCCCTGCTTGAAAGTGATCCCGCGTTGGTCTGGCAGAGCAGCGCGTCGCTCACTCCGCCTGAGGAGGCCCCGGGCGCCAAGAAAGGGGCCTCCAAAGCCCAGGGCGACGCGAGTGGCGCGCCGTCGGTCCCCGGCGGTGCCACCATCTCGGCCATGATACAGCTCGTGGAGCGCATCACGTCGCTGACCCTCGGTAGCGCCGTAGGTCGTCAGCCATCTCTCCTCGCGGCCGCCATTCGAGGTCGGCTCGCGATCCTTCGAGGCCAAAGCGCGGCGGCAAGTGCGGAACTACAGGTTCATTGGTCCGCATTAGGGCAATCCGAACCGGCACCAACCACGTCGACCGCATCAATGTTCACCACACCGTCGTTTTTGCGGTGCGCAAGCGCACGAGATTGTTTCCGTTTTGGCTGTACGCTCGCGCAGTCGTTGACGCAGGAACGACGGTTCGAGTCGGCCCTGGCGGTCGTGGAGGAGTTAGCGCAGTTGGCACTGAGCACAAACGACCGGCCGTGCGAACGGGACGCCCATTTGCTGGCCGCGACGATTCAATTTCAACTGGGAGAGACGGACGAGGCGGCGAAGCGCCTGGCCGCCGCGGTTCGGCTGTCCACTGAACTGGATTGGAAGTCCTTCGACGAGCGCGGCGTATTGGCACAGGTCCAAAGCGCTGCGGTGGATGCCTGGAGCTGGCGATCACGCACGTGCCGCACGGCAACCCTGCGCTTGGACAGCGTCGGTACCGACGGCCACGCGTCATCGCACGACGCCATCGCGCACGACGCCATTCCTGCTCCCACGACGCTCGGTTGCACCCCGGAGGACCACGCCGCGTCGATCGCTATCATTGCGCGTTGGCGATCCGCAGTGGACGCTTCGGTGCAGTTGTCGCGATACGCGGGTGCCAATTTCGAAGTTCTGGACACCAAGGCGTCGCACCAGGCGGCAGGGGAACGATTCAACCCTTACTTGCCTCTGCTGGCCGCCGCGAGCGCGTCGCTCTCCGAATTTGCGCTGGAACGCGGCGATCGGCAGACGGCGTCGCAGGCGGCTAAAATATGCCTTGCCGCGGCGACACAAAGTCACGTCCTCAGCGACAAGACCGTCCAGTTCACGTGCACCGCCAGAGTCGTGTTGGCTCGTGCCATGCGGCCTGCGGCGTCCCTTCCTTTGCCCGGGACCACCGTCGATGACATCGCCGAACTATGCCGGAGCGCCCTGTCGGACACGGTTTTGCGAGGCATCCACGACGTCCAGGTGCTGAGAGCCGCGGGCCTGGAGCTATGCCTCGCCGTTCTGTTCCGCAGTCCGCAGCAGGAATCCGCGCCGGCGAATTCTCCCAGCCATCGCCCCACCCACGGCGGCGCGACGGATGCCGTCGCCGCAAAGCCGCCGCCAGCGGTGCCGAGCGATGGCGGCGTCCCAGCCGCCCTGTTTTACCTTCGGCTCGCGGCGAGGGCGACGGTGCTCAAGGGCCGCGCCGTCAACAACTTCTGTCCGCAGGGCGAACTCACGCCCGCTCCTGCGTTTCCTGCGGACATCGGTGACGTTGCCAGCCATCTTGCCGGGCGTCCTTGGGAGGTGTTAGACGAAGAGGCCCGTCGCGGATCGCTGTGCCAGTGGATCTTGGCCGCCGAGGCGGCACAGGCCAGCATGATGGCTGGGCCCGCCGATGGCAAGCAAGCGGCCGCTAAGGCGACGACCGACAAGTCACCCTCATCGCCGTCCGCCCGACCTTCTGTCACCTTGCCGCTGACGGTGGCCGTCTTTTCCCAGCTGCAGTCCGAGCACCGGTCCTCGGCGCTGCTGTCGGGACAGGTGGCGCCGTGTAACGTGCACGAAGCGGCGTTGGCGAAGTTGCGCCACTTTCTGCAACTCAAGGGTGGCCCGTGCGTCAGTGGCGACTTACACAAAGTGCTTGGCGTGGCCGCAGCCGGAGGAACCTCAACGGATTCGCCGTTTCTTCTCGACCGCGCACCGATTTGGAGCGCGACGGACCACCAAGGTCTGCCGCCGCTGCGACCGTGGACCGTCTTTGTTGCCCATTACCGAAACCTTCCGGCCTTGCCGACCGCCAGCGGTGCTGGAGGGGATGCACCCGAGGTCGCATCCGAGGCCGCGCCGACTTCTCTGTTGGTATTCGGCTGGTGCGCGAGTGGCGGGGGTATCGCAGAGGACACCGTGGCGGCCGCCGTGGGCAAAAGTGCCAAGTCGGGAAAGGCAGCCGCACAGGCTTCCGAAGCAGCATCAGAACTCACTAGCATTCCACCTGTGGCCGCCGTGTTATCGGTGCCAAGCGCGAAAGTGTCCATCGTTCACCACTTCGCTCGGCGAGCGCTCCTGCTGCTCGCACAGTCCGCGGCGAGTGTGGACCCTATATTCGAGGACGGTGCGGATCCATCCGGCGGCGCCAAGGGCGGCAAGACCGCTGGAAAGCAGCAAGCGACCGCTCCCGCGGCGCCTGGCGCGAAGGCCGGGGGGGCTGGTCGCGGTGGGGCGCCCGCCAGCGCAGAAGGGGTGCGCCCCAATTCGTTGCCCACCAGCCCAACGCCGTCCGGTCCGACGTCGGAAGACCTCTTCCAAGAGGCGAAATCACAGCTGCTGGTGGAGTTCGTCGAACTGATCAGTCTCGCTACCCGGGCAACGACTCGAGACACGTCGCTGCCGGCTCACACATCGCGCCGTGCCGCCTCGCCCGGGCAGCCAGACCTTTCTCGCTTCTATCCCCCCTTCCCACTGGGCCCCCACCATGTGCAATTCCTGGCGGACTTGTCGGGTCCCGATGGAGGAGCCACCGCCGCCGCGGACAAGGATCTTGTCGAATGGATCGCAGGCATGGCCGAAATCGTGCCCACAGCCCCTCCACCCGCGCCGCGGTGAGGTCAGAAAATGGAGGTTCGTCGGTTTTTTTTTCTCCCCGAGCGCAAGCTGGGTACCGTCTTTTTCATCCTCGTCCCGTTTTCCTAAAACCACACCCTGCTTTCTCTTACCCCCGTCGCCGTCGTAGAACCTGCCACATGTTTGTGTACCTGAAGAAAGCTTTGAAGTGAGAAATACACTTATGGATGATCTGGCGATGGCGCCATGGACGCACACCTTGTTTTTTTGTGTTCCTACCCGTCAGTGCTGACCCAAATTTCTCTTGGCATGCCACCTCGCACAACCGCCGGCGCCAAGTCGCGGCGACGGGAACCGGTCATGAGCGTCCAACACGACTTGCGGCGCACTGTGACCGCCGCGGCAACGGTCATCTCCCAACGGTTGCAACTGCTGCTCGCCGCGTTGAGAAAAGGTGTCGTTGGTTCCGTGGGCCCGGAACGAGGAGCCCTCCCTTCGAGCGCCCCCCCGGTTTGGGGAGACGGACTCGTTTTGGAACAAGTCGCGGAGTGCTCGACCGACGTAGAATTGACCCTCACCGAGCTGCTCGAGGCGTTTCCGAGTGGAAGCGAGACCAAGGACGCAGCCTTCGCGGCCATGGCGTCGCCGGAACACAGCGTCGACGATGGCCACGTGCCGCCGGCTGACGCAGCGGCTGTCGTCACGGGCGACTGGCGCCTCACCGTTGCGGGCCTCCAACGCCGCGTCATCGAACTGACGAACGAACTGGTGTCGAAGGATGAAACGATCGCGGTCGAGCGCGCTAAACATCTCCGGCGGGAGCGCGGCTTTGACGTCGCCAAGACGGCTCTACTTGGCGAAATCGCGCATTTACGTGCATCTCAGGAGCTGGGCGCGGCACCGGGCCAGGAAGCGGCGCTGCTCGACATGTACATGATGCTTGCGGACACATCGACGGACGCGGAGCTGCTCGAAAAGGTCTGCCAGCTCGTCGAGTTGCTAACTGACGAACGCACAGCCTATCAGGCGACGCAGGAAGCCTTCAAAGTGACCGCATCCCAACTTGAAGTACGGTCGCAAGAACTCGAGAAATCACAACGGAGTCTAGCGCACTTGACGGAGTCCTACACGAATGAACGGAACAAGTTGCGGCTCGCGGTGCTCGCTGCTGAGAGGCAAGTTGACATGCATGTCACCGAAGTGCAAGCTCTGCAAGGCACTGTCGTGTCGCTCCAGCGTCAGCTCGCGCAGCAAGGCGAGACCCTCACCGTGGCCGAGGCAGAGCGAGACGAACTGCGCCTGGTGCGCATCAGCCTTGACAGCTTGCAGGCGCAGGAACGAGAGAAACATGCCGTGACAATCGCAGGCCTCGTGACGGACCTCGAGGCTGAGCGTGCACGCCAGCAGCAGTTTCAAAAGTGGTACTCTCCTCCCGATGCCGACGCGCTAAAAATCGCGCGCGACATCGTCGCCAAGCGCAGTGCGCTGCATCTTGATAAGGTGACCCTGGAGAGGATCGTGGCCGCCGCGACGCCGGTTGACGATCCGCGGGTCGTCGCTGGCATCGCGGCGCATCGTGAAAAGCTGGCGTTCGTCGCAGCGGAGTCGTCGCGCTGGCGGTCGCACGCGATCACAATCGCGCGACGCGAACAAAAAGCCAAGGAGCAGGTGGACATCTTTAAAACTGACCTCGCGACGTGCAAGCAGCTTCTTACTGACAAAGGTGTCACGCTCCCAGGACTAGGTTCCGACCAGTTCGACACGCAGCAAGAACAACCCTCGACGTCGGCTATCGATGCGCTGGCGAGTGGCCACGGAGCAGCGGCCAAGGATCTGAGCTGCATTGGAGAACACGAACTTAGGCACATCGTCCAAGTGCAAGCCTCATCGGCGCAGAACGTCATGAGGAAAATGGACAACCTTCGGAGCCGCTTGCGTGTCATTCTTCGCCAGCTGCAGCGCGATGTGCCCATGTTGGACGCAGCGGAAGGAGAGGCCGCCTCGGCGGCCACCGCGGTGCGCTACCCAACGGCAGGACCCGACGTTCTCGACGACGCGAGCGCAAGGGTCATCGCGTTCTTAGAGGCCGAGGAAGACAGCAGCGACGACGACGAAGGCGCCGATGACAAGGGCAAGCACATCACCACCCTCGCAAGATTTGGGCTTCTCGAGGGAGTCACGACCGACTTGTTACGTGCCGTTCTTCTTCTCGGCGGAGAACTCGGACATCAGCGATCAGAATTGCACGCGCAACGCACCGCAATGGAGCTCGAGCGCGACACCTGGGTGTCTGCCTGGGGAGAGTTGCTTTCCCAGTTGCCCGCCAACGCGGCAAGCAAACTGCTGCAGCTGGGGCCGCAAGCCGCCCTTAAATTGAAGCCCGTCTCCGATCTGCTGCAACGGGCGACCAAAGCGGCCGAGGAGGTCGCAGCACGGGAGCTGGAAACACAAGTGTCCACGGTTGAAAGGACCCTGCGCGCGCAATCGAACGAACAAGCGAGCGTCGCCCAGGCGTCGATCAAGCGCCTCGAAGAGGAGCTCAAGGAGTCGAAGAACGCCGCCGAGCAGCTGGAGCTGCAATGGAAAGCCGCCATGAAGAAGCAAGCCGTCGGCCCAACGACGACGGGAAAAGGGGCCGTAACTGGGGGGAAAGGACTAAACCCTTCAACGGGACTTTCGTCCGATGGCGATGTCGTGATTCCCGTAGACGCATACAGTGGGCGGCCATATGCTGGTGTTCATCGCCAGGTGCGGCTAGTGGACCAATTTGTGGACGCCATGCCGAAGCCGGTGACGACAGAGGTCGGCTCCATGACCGACGGCGCACCGAACGACACCCCGCCAGATGGGGCGGCACCCAAGTCTCGCGCGGCGGCTGCGTGCCAAGCGTCACTCCCGTGCGAAGACTGCCGGTCGCTGCGGGTCCAGTGCAACGAGGCGCAAGTGTCGTGCGAGGCGTTGGAAAAGGAGCTCGAGCGGCTGCTGAAAGACGCCGCCTCTCAAGGTGCGTGCAAAAATCGCACAGTCGATGCCGACAGCCAAACGGCCGCATGGCCCATGTGCAGCCGCGGGTCATCCCCAATACGCCTCATTGCCGCGGGTGAGACCGCCGCGCCTCTCGCCGATTTCCCCTCGAACCGAATTTCACCGTCCGCTGCTAGGACCCACGGCACCCACGGCACGCGTGACTCCTTCTTCCAACCCGCCAGCTCCACTCGGTCCTCGACACCGTTACCTACCCTTGGCAGCCGCGATGACGCGGTGGCCACGTCGCTGCAGTTGGCCAACAGCGTCAACCGAACGCCGTTGCTGACTTCCCACGCCATTGCGGCGCTTCCACTTGGCGGCCACCATGCCGGGGGGGAAGTGGCCGACGTGCCAAACCACGGAGGCGGCGCGGGAGTCAAGGAGCTCTTCGACCAGCTGGAACGAACCATCATGAGCGACCTCATGACTCCGTGGTCACGGCGGCCATTCGCTCAGCGATTCTCAGCGGCCATTGAGAGGACGATCGTGATGGTGGCGCCGGTCGCGCCGCCGCCGCTGCCCATCGATGCCGAGATGGTGAAAGAGGCGGTGCTGCGGTCATGGCCGACGACCACCGCGGCCGGAGTCGACGTCGAAGTGCAATGCGACCTCGGGGAGTCGAACATGTGGACGACGGCGATGTTGGAACAGTCGACTTCCTCGGCATCGCGCCGCGGAATTGCCCCGACTGGCATGGTCAGCGAGGCGGAGGTCGCTGCTGCCCGACGTTTCATGGCGACCCACCCCTTGCCATCCGCTAACACGGCGGCAACGGCTTTCCCAGCAGCCCCTGCCCACAGAGGCAGCGACCAGGATGCGGTGAAAGCGCAAGCGCCGGATGGTCCCAACCGGCTGTCTTCCGACACGGAGTGCGCCACAATACCACGGGGAAGTTCGCCGCCGGCGAAAAGTGCGGCGCCTTCCGCGGCGGCCAGCGTTGAGGAGCTGGCTGAGCGGCTCCGGGGTTTCCTTGAAATTGCAGTCCCCATCGTACAGCGCCTAACCGATGAGTCGATGCTGAATACGCTCCAGGAACGGTTATCCTCCGTCCTTGAGAGCCTCGACGGCTTCTTGGCCGCTTCGCACAACGCCGCCATCCCCACGGGGCGTCAAGCCAAAGCGCCCAGTGTCGCGAACACCAGTGACGCGTCTACTCTACGTTGGGAAACCAACGCCAGGTGTTCGACGGCCGCTACCGAGGGTGACGCGTCGTCGGCGTCGTGCGGGCGCACAGCTGGTGGTTTGCCGCTGGGTGACCTTATTCGCGGCGTTGCTCTGTTGCAGCCGCTGACGGGGGCGGCCACCCCACCGGCGCCGATGGGCACCGATAAGCCGACAGCGGCCGTGGTCGTGTCGCACAAGGACGAGCTACTGCGCCGAACCCAAAGCCCGCCACACCCCACCTTTCATCGGTCACTTGCCCGAGACCTTGCCGCCGTGCAAAAGGCACGCACGGCCTCAGGGGGAGGAGGCGGGGTCTCGGCGGCCACAGCACCACCACCACCGCCGACGCCGCCGCAGCGCAAAACAGCTCGGCTGCCTGAGTTGCCAGCACGAGCGCCGCGGACATTGGGTACGGCCCCACCAACGAAGGCCGAAAGGGAGTTGCCCACTCCTAGCTAGTGAGCGACGGTGTGTATGAGTCTGTTACAGTGACCACTCATTCGCGTGGAGTGCCGGGCATTGAAAAAGCCTACGGTTTTGACCCACGAATGCACACCCTCCCTTTGTTGCGGCGGCCCCCCCTCCCCTCTCGCAATAGTCACCCCCCATTTCGACCTCTCGTCGCAAGAAAGGAGACGATGAGCGGCGTGCCGTCGTCGTATGAGGCCTCTCCGGTGTCAGTGCAGCACGCGTTGGCGGAGCTGCAATTAAAAACCCGGCTGCTGGAGGAGGAGCGGGACTACTACCTGTCACTTGCGCACAACTCCAAGCGCAGTTTCGAGGAGCACCGAGCGGAGTTGAACTCCTTGCTCGCTAAAGAAAGGGACCATTTTCGGAGGCGGGAGGATTCAATGCAAGCCGAGCTTCAACTGCTTCTCAGTGACAACGCCGCGATGCAAAGTCGGGTGCTCGACTACCGCTCACAGATGACCGTACGCCTCAACGAAGAGCTGCGCGCGTTTCAGCAAGAGACGTTGCGGAAGGAGTCAGAATACCGTCGAGAAATGAAAGAGCTGCACGACGAGCTGATGGGCCTCAGACGAGAGCACAGCGCCGCCGCCGCGCAAAAGGACGCGGCGGATCGTGGCTTGTCCGCCACGCGCGCAGCGCAGGATGCGATGCAACGCCACGTTCGTGAGTTGACTAGCGAGAACCAAGAGCTGATGGTGGTCGCGGCGGCGGCCAGCCTTGGCAACCGTCTCGTGCGAAACCCTTCCGCGCGAGATGCTTCGCCTCGCGGCAGACCGGTTTCGAAGCGTGTCTGCCTTCCGTTTGTTCCCAGCAGCTGCGGCAAGGCAGCATCCCTTAGCGGCTCGCGCACCGTGCTTCAGAGCACGCACAACAGCCACGCGCTCGTTCAGGCCGCACGACGAACATGCCTCCAGGAGGCTCCACTCAGCGAAGGAGGCCACGTGCCGTTCTCCAAGTTGCCTCAGGGCAAACAGCTCGACGCCATATGCCGATCCATCGTGGCGGAAATTTTAGAGCTCCGGTCGCAGTACGATGCCATCTGCCGCACCCTGACAGAGCACGACGACGGGGCCAGCGGCGACGGAGGCGCGTCGATCATTACCGATCGGCTGCGGATGCTGTTCGGAAAAATAGACACAAAGACCGAGCAGCTGCGAGCACTCAAGCGCTCTCAACGAGAGCTTGACTCCACGCGCCGGCTCGACTCGATGCTAGTGGCGGTGCAGCACGAGAACGACGGCTGGCTTGCCAAGCACGCGGCGCTGATGCGTGTGATTAGGACGTCGTCGTTTGCCAAGGATGGGGCCGATGTTGACGTGGCGGCGACCGACACGGCGGTCCCGTTGTCGATCCATTACGTCGACTCATATGGTTCCCCCAGGCCGGCCCACGACGTCTCGCCATCGAGGTGGCCGGCGACGCTTCGTCAGTAGTGGTTCGCGACGCTTCGTCAGTAGTGGTTCGCGACGCTTCGTCAGTAGCAGTTCGCGACGCTTCCTCAGTAGTAGTTCACGTCGCGCTGTTTGTCATTTGTACAATCGTGTGCGGAGCGCCACGGTGAGTGGTGTCCCATTAGAGACCCGTTCATTTCGGGCCACCTGGGAGGTCAAGTTGTACCTCTCTTTCCCCTTCCGATGACAAACCAGGTGGATGTGGGTGGGCGATTGCGCCGCCGGGGGGTGATCGCATGATCGGCACATTGTTTGAGTGGTCTCATTGAAAATGAGCGCAGCCGTCATTCCCCACCCGGCACGCAAATCGAACCCCCCCTTTTAACACCATCCTAAACATGACGGACAGGACCTTGTCGTTCGTCGCTGACCAATCTAGCAAGCTCGCGGCGAACCTGGACCGTCACCTTGCGTTGCCCATTCTTGAGCACGCCGTGCGCAGCACGGAGGCGATCAAAGATTCGAACCCCGCTGCGTTCAAGTCGCTGGTGGAGGGACTGGAAAGGACAGCCCAGAGCACACGAATTTTTGCGTTGCACAAACGCTTTGCGGCGACCGAAAAGGCGGCGGCCGCGGTGGATACCAGACACCACGCCTTCGACCAGGACGCTGAACGGCTCCGAGGCGTCGCTCAGCCGGTGCTGACGCATTTCTTCAACTTTGATGACGAAAGCAAAACCCTGTCGCTGAAGATTTTTCACCGCCAAATCGACGAAATGCGTAAAACGCAACGCATTGGCGCATTGAACCTTCCGCGCAAAGCCATCGACGCCGTGTATGACCTAGGCTTTTTGCTGTGCGACGCCGGCGCTTACGACCAGGCTGCTCAGCTGCTGTACGTCTATCAAAGCGTGACGTCCGAACTGGCGGATTTGAAGGAGTCGCCGAAGCGGCGTAGTCTCTACTGGGGACGACTGCTGTGCGACTGCCTTAGCGGTGATTGGCGTAATGCCGTAGGCGACATCCACGCCCTCCGAGAGTATCTGGACCCGACCTCTCCCGAGAACACCCAAAACCCGACGCCGCTGATTTGGTTGCTTCACTGGAGCTTGTTCTACTACTTCAAACGCACCCCCGCGCTGGACACGATGGCGTTCCTGGACCACATTACCAACCTCGACGTCAAAGCCGGCGAGCGCTACCGCTTCGTCTACGGCAACGCGCTGCAGTCCCTGTGTCCCCACTTGCTCCGCTACGCCGCCGTAGCCGCCATCCTCAACAAGAAGAAGCGTGCGGCGCTGCGTCGTGTCCAGCGGATGTGCGAGTCGGAAATGCTCGCAGGTACCACCGATCCGTTTATTCGTTTCTTGGACGCCTTGTCCGGCAGTAGCGACTTCAAAACCGCCTCGGCGATTCTCTCCGAGTTCGATGCGGCGATTCCGGTCGACTTCTTCCTCGCCGACCACAAGGACGAGATCATCAACGCCGCGCGCATGATGATCTTCGAGGAGTCCCTCCGCATCCACAAATCCGTGTCGATTCCAGCGGCCGCGAAGCGACTCGGCATGCCCGAGGACCGCACGGAGGCTTGGCTAGTGGACGTGATTCAGGATGCCAAGTTCGATGCTACCATCGATTCCGTCCACCGGGTCGTGAACGTCAACATTTCGGCCCACCGGAAGAGCATCCACCAGCAAGTGCAGGACATCCTGGAGTCCGCCTCCAAGTCCCACGCTTAATCCTCCCACATTCTCTCTTGCCCTCGTCCGCTCTGTTCTCCCGCGCCACTCTGTCGATAACGACCTTTTCTGCCCCATCGCGCCGGCGGTGCCCCCGTCGATGAACCCACTTCCCCACTCCTCCTTTGTGGGTTTGGGCTCCAATGGAGAGAGCGCGAGACACACTCACCAGCCGATCAAACGATTATGGATGCGGGAGGGGGACCCTCGCGGCGACGATGACATGGCCGCGCGCGTGGTCAGCAGGAATGTGCAAAGAGGTGGTGTAATAGTTGAAGGGAGACGTCATCTTCCCATCCTTCCCTAGGTAGGGATTTGGTGGCCCATGGAAGCTCCGTCTGCTTGTAACCACGGATTCAGTGCCCACACGGACTTCCTTTCTTCCTTCCTGCCGTCGTTCACGACGACGAATGTTCCAGCCCGTGAGCAAAGGGGGCGGCCTCTTCGGCAACCCCACCGAACACACGCTCACGACCGCGCAGTCCCAACAGCGCAAGCGCGGCTTCATGCTGAACCAACGTGCCTGGGAGCAGTTGCTGAAGGACCACAAGAACCGCTTGCACAAGGCGAAGCCGGCGGTGGTGATTGAGCCGCCGTGGGGATGCCAGGGCGGTGCGGCCCCCTCCACAGAGGACGGAGAATCGTCGCGTCGACGGCAGCGATCACCGCGACGAACCGCGGCCGATCAACCCAAAACGCCGCGTCCCCCTAGCGCCGGCACTCAGGGTAGGCCGCCGCCAAAGTCGGGCCGCCCTAGTAGCGCGAAGCAATGTCTGCCAAACGGCGCGTTGACCGCCGCGCCGTCTGTTCGACTTCCCGCCGCCAACCCGCTGCACGGACTAAGTCGCGAGCAGCGACGCGTCTGCGCGGACATCATCGACCTCCTCACGACCGTGGACACGAAGCAGTGCAAGTTAATCGTGGAGCACCTCTTTCTGGCCGCCGAGGAACGCAAACTCTTAGACGGCTACAACGGCGCGTTCCCTTCCATGACGTACGAAGGCGATCGGTTCAACGATGAGGAAGGCGACGTCGCCGAGGGGGGCGCAGGCACCGCGGAGGAGGTGGGGGACACAGCGGTTGTTCGGGCCGCGCCCGTTGTTCCCAGGATCCAACAACCGCCACAAGGGCCCTCCGACGCGCAGCCCGGTGATGTGGTGGCGACGCTGAGGGGCGGTTCCGCCACGAAAAAACAGTCCGACGATGTCGTCCGGCCCACGCAGCAAGACCAAGGTGGGGATTCACGCGACATTCAATCTGTACCCGGTCCCGCGGTGGACGCGCCTCGCGTTGAGGCGACCGGCGATTGGCCTACATCTTCGCCAAAACGTCGCAGTTCGACGCCACCGTCTTCCCGGACGTCTACTCGCAGCGCGTCGCGCTCGTCGCGTTCGTCCAACTAGCTCGAGCCCGCATTGTACACGCTGCCAATAGTAGAACAATCTCCCGGGAAAATCTGGATCCGTTCCCCAGTGCATCCATCCGAGTCCCGCCAAAACGTCACATGGAATCCACAGCATTTTCGTGACAGTAGCACATTGTAAAAAAATACCGGAAGCCCGTCAACACCACGACAACATTTCTTTATCTCCCCGTTTCATACATAGATGAGTCACACGAAGCGACCTCGGCCGTTTCGTCAAGGTGGGGGGGATGGAGGGGAGGGCGGCGATGACGCTCCTCAAGAGGAGGTCGAAATGGTCGTCTCCTACGAACTGCCCACCGATGCGACAGCTAGCGGCGGCGGGGGCTCCGCGGCGGCCGAGGCTGCGGCGTTGTCGGCACGCAATGACGATCCTCTGACTTACTTGCTGCGGCAAGCCGCCGTGCGGTGCCTGGAGCGATTTAAGCTCGGCCACGCGCTGCGCCCATTCGACACGCTCTTTGCCGTGTTCGATCTGTACTACGAGCTGCCCACGGCCCCGGCAGCGAGGCTACTGTTGAACAGTCATCTCCGCCTACCGTTTCGTTCGCCCGTCGATATCGTTCAAGCGCTTGACGAACGCAGCCTCGCTGACGTCATTTCAGAGGTAAACGACGTCAAGGACGCGGCACTGGCCGCTGGGGCAACCGCGCTGGCGGCGGTTGAGGCCACGGAGGTCGGCCTTGTCTTTTGGTGCCGTCTGTTTGACTATACCGAGGCACTGTATGCCGCGCGGCAGGAAGAGTCGCATGTGGTGCAGAGTCGGCAGCGACCACCCATTTCCTCCCGTGCAGGCGCGCGATTGGAGGAGATGCTGAGGCGATGCAGCGCGCAGCTGCCCACCGTCATCGACGAACTCGCCGCGTTGGCACGCTGTCCAATGCCTGGCATCGACCGCGAGTTCTACGCTGCTGCCGTGGTCGTGGCGAGACTGGTTCATGCCGAGAACCGTCTCTCGGAGGTAGATGAATTGCACTGCCACCTCGACGAGCCTCCCCCGCCACCGGAGGCATTGATGAAGGCGCAGGATCCCCGCCACGTGATGTCGGAGGGCGACTACTTTGAGATCATGCGCTTGCAGGGCGAAGACTTAAAACCCGACGAGGAGCTACTCACGGCGGAAGTCAACATCGACGCCGCCACGGGGCAACTTGTCTCCCTCCAGCCAGCCGCAGGCGCCGGGGACCCGTCCATTCCGATAGCGCCGACGGCGACGGTGTCGGTGCCGAGCGTCAGCTCACCAGCCCCGACTGTGATGCCGCCACCGCCGCGAGTCCAACCCCAATTCCAAGTCAACCCAAACAGTGTCTACGCGTCGCTCACAGCATCGATCCTGTCAAAGGGTGCACCTTCCAACCTCCAGCCACCCGGCCACGCGTTTCATCACCACCACCTCGCCGCCGCGCGTGCAGGATCCGGCACGCCGATGCTGCCCCCCCAGGTGGGACGCAAACCAGAGCGCTTCGCCAAAGTGATCACTGGCTATGCGTGGCACAAGTACAACCGAACGCACTACGCTTTCGGGTCCGGAAGTGGCCCACCGCCGAAGACCGTCATGGCCTACGAGTTCACGCTCCTCTATCCCGATCTGCCAGCTGGCCTGCTCCCGCGCTTCCGCGTGGAGCCCGGTGAAAAGGGCTGGGAGGATGAATTCTGCTACATCATCTTCACGGCGCCGTGGATGCCGTCGATGAACTTTTACTACGTCGACGTCGCCTACCGCATCCAGAACAAGCAGTGGGACAAGCGGCGGGGCGGGATGCGAAGCACTTTCGACATCACGGGTAAGTTCGTGCTGTACTTCCGCTTCGTCAATGCGTCGTACAGGCGATGAGACACCGTCCGAGACCGACGATCGATGCCAGCAACGTGGTAGCATCCTCCTCTTTTCATCTACCCATCTTCCGCGGCCGCAGTTCGGTGCCAAAATATGCTGCTGCGTTGTTTTGTTTAGCACGTCGACACCCCTCAATTCCAATAGATCACAAATTTTTGGTGAAACCTTTCCGACATTGTGCCGTCGTGAAAATCCGACGAGAGGCCCTTCTTATTATTTAGCATTCCAATGCTCCGTACCACCGGAAAAGCCGACATCTACTTCACCATCGGATGTAGCCGACTCGGGGGAGGCGTCGTCCCCAACAACAGCGCGATCCTCGAGAAGATCATTGTCAACGTCAAGGAGCGCACGAAGCGCACCTCGTACTATGCCGGCTTCTTGATGCGCAATCCGGATCGCGAGCTGATGTACGCCCATAGCGGAGGGCCCAAGCAAGGTCGATTCTGGATCAAACGTCGATCGGCGAAGAACCAACATTTCCACTGGCACACGACTTGGGAGAAGTACACAGTGACCCCGGTGAACACCCACCCGTGGCAGCTGCTCGGTGGGATCCACCGGTGCATCTGGGATCACACCTCGTCGTCGTCGAACGTGCTCAACGATACCGGCTTCAAGGTCACCATGCGGAACTGCGACAAAACGTCTGCGGTTCGGCACATGGATATGTGGGGTTTGAAATACACGATTCTCGACGAGCGATCGTCGCCCAAGATGATCGACTTTAGCTATGTGAGGCACCGCCTCTATTCCCAGAATTTCCCCTGGAAGAAAGATCCCGTGCTCGGCCCGTCGGTTGGCGACGCGGACTACGATTGGAAGGGCGTCGAAAAGCTCGACTACTCCAAGTACGGTGCAACCATCAAGTCCGAGCGCAATTCGTTCCAGTCCTTGTGGGACCAGGTCAAGCAGGAGGCGAAGGATGCCGCCGCGAAGCGGAAGCAGTTGGTATGACACTCGCCTTGGCTGAGAGAAGTGTGGATTGATTTTCAGCGAGCCAAGCAGTGTTGTGTATTGTGTGTGTTAAGTGTGTTCCCTTCGTTCCGCTCACAGGTCCTTCAACCATTCGGGTTCGAATACGCCGCCCTGTCCGCCTCACGCATATTGGATGTGCCCTGCCTTTGCCGAAGAAGGGGGGATCCATAGAGCTCCTCCCCTCTCATCGTTGGCATGTTGCACCGGACCGTCAGGCGCGCGGCCTCCTCACCGGGGCGGCAAGTCACGGAGGAGACCAAGCCGATCAAGTTCACCAACCACATGCTGCCGCTGCGCCATGCGAAGTGGTTCGACAACCAACGCGGAGAGTACACCGCCGTGTACCGAGAAAAACGGTTCGATGAGATGTGGCCGATCGACCGACTTAGCCACGAGAAGCCGTGGCGTGAGGTGCTCAAGCGGAAGTACTCCCGTGCCGCGCTCGAGCACGTCGTCGATACCATCCCGCCGTACTTCCAAGTGCGAGATGTTCCCCGGCCGCCGCAGCGCATCAGGGCCTACTCGGATGGAATCGTCGGACGGTGGTTCACCAACTACTGGACGCTCCACGCCGTGAAGTATCAGTGCCTGCTTGCTGGCCTCCCATGGCGCCACGGTGAGCGGCATCGTCCCGTTTCGAACTTTGAGGAACCGTTCTACTACGTCGACTTTGACGAATCCCGCGCGATTCGGGAATGGCGGTCGCGGTGGATTAACGTCAATCGGTCGCTCGTTGGAATGTCCAAGCGGATCAGGGAGCTGGACGAGGACTCTCGCTTCATTTCACACAAGCGGCTGCAGGACAAATACTGGTCCGAGCGGAGAACGCTGATTAGTCGTGTCAAAGCCATGCATCAATCTGGCGCGCTGACGTCCTCCGACCCACTGCCGTTGAAAACGATGAACATTCGAGCATTCGATGCGGAGAAATAGTCGTCGTCGCAGGTATCCCACCCCAACCACAGTGTTTGCGTCAGTGAAGGCAGCGGGAAGAAATTGGTGATGTCTTTGCCAGCTCGTCACAGTCCATTGATTTTTGAGAGGGAGTGCCAAAGTTAACATCCACATACAATTTGGTCCAACGCCAGGCAGCGCCAGCGCAGCTCCGACATCACCGCGGCTGACCCACTGCAGGGTTGGTTAGGCTGAAGAGAGAACCGGACAGAGATCTCCGTCGCTTCTACTGTAATGGTCCGCCTCCTTCTGCGCGTCGCCCTCCTTCTCGTCGGTTCGCTGTTTCATCAGTGCAACTCTTCGATCCCTCTCGCCGAGGAACACCGCGCGGCTTTTCGTCGTGTGCCTCGCAGCGGTGTGCTCTTCGCGGACGCCGCGGGGTTCGCGTCCGCAGTGCTTCCCGGCGCCGCGTCGACTGCCACTCTGTCTGTTCCCGGGGCGTTGCTGGCGTTCCCCAACCCCAACCCGGGGTCGGCCAACAACTCTGACCGCCGTGCCTTCCTCGTGGGCAACGGCACCTCCGCTGTGCTCCTCGCCGACCTGACGTCGTCGGAGGTCACGGTTGTTGCGGGGGACTCGAACCAACCCGGGGCGCGGGACGGCACAAGACTCAATGCTCGCTTCTCCAACGGCCTCCGCGGATTTTGCATTGACCGGGGTGGCAACATCATTGCGCCCGATGTAAAAAACTTCGCTGTCCGCCGAGTGTCGGTTGCGTCGTACGAGGTGACGACTATTGCGG
>ERZ1292630.1893-Hain-H41-02um-R3-1893-length-19890-cov-11_pt1 | contig 19890 bp, 20 predicted proteins | sample MGYA00564408_ERZ1292630 | MGnify/ENA primary metagenome ERZ1292630 (study PRJEB36523, sample SAMEA6512641) | groundwater metagenome | collected 2019-01-08 | study: AquaDiva: Metagenomics assemblies of 32 groundwater samples
GGCTTTTGCGCCGTTTTTGTTCATAAATCTTCCACACTAATTATCGTAGAACCACGACTCTTCTTCGCTTGAAACGATCTCAATACCGCTTTGTTCCAAAAGTTCGCGTGAAAATTCATCGCGTGGTTTGGAGTGAACAGCGATATCGTCGTCCCCTTCAAGAAAAACTCCCTGTTCTTCGAGTGTGCGGAGAGCCGCGTCGGGATCCTCTTCTTTTATTTTTGTACCAGAATCACCGGCATCTTCGCCAGAGCTTTGAGACGAGGTGATAAGGATGTATTCATCTGAGGAACTCATGTGTTAAGTCTAGCGCAGTTGGAAATAATTAACAATACAATAACAGAGATCCATGTGGCTGATGTTGAAAACCGAACGCCTGTGTTATACTTTGAGAGTATGCGTACGGATAAAGAACAGGCAATAAAGCTTCGCAAGCTTGGTAAAAGCTACGAAGCAATCGAGAGAGAGTTACGAATACCCAAAAGCACCCTATCCGGGTGGCTTAGTGGCTCTGTGTGGTCGCAAAAGATCAAAAAAGAACTTGACGCTATTGCGCGCAAGAACCACGCTATCCGGTTGGAGGAGCTCAATAAAATCCGCGGGGCGCATCTCAAAAAGCTTTATTTGCAGGCACGAAAAGAGGCACAGGAAGATTTTGAGGCGCTAAAATACCACCCGGCATTTATTTCGGGGGTGATGCTGTATTGGGGAGAGGGGGACAAGGCCTCTTTGCATCGAGTATCGCTGACCAATACGGACCCCGCAATGATCAAAATATTCGTGGCTTTCCTCAAAGATGTCTGCGGGATTGATGGAAGAAAGATCAAAGCATGGCTCCTTTTGTATCCGGATATTCAGGAACCAGAGTGTAAGGGATACTGGGCAAAAGAGGCAGGTTTGCAAAATATCACCTTTAACAAAAGTATTGTTATAAAAGGGAAACACAAAACTAAGCGACTCGGGCATGGTGTTTGCACGGTTGTCGTGCCGAGTAGATATTTTAAAGAAAAAATGTTATTGTGGATTTCGTTATTCCCTGATATGCTTGCCGAGAGGGAATTATATGGTAGAAATGCGGATATAATTTAGTGGTAGAATTCCTCGTTGCCAACGAGAGAGTGGGAGTTCGATTCTCCCTATCCGCACAATAACAAAAAGCACCGAGGATGAATCTCGGTGCTTTTTGTGCCTTTGTGCGCCCGGAGGATCGGTCACAGATATTTTGCTCGCCGTCGCTCGCAAAATTCCGCGACCCCGGCTCGCTGTTTTGTCTTGCTAGACAAAAACATGCTCCGCCTTTCGATTCCCTCACGCAAGGCAAGCAGTTGCCTTGCTCGGGTGCACCATAAAAAACCCGCTAGGATTTTTCTGGTGCGCCCGGAGGGAATCGAACCCCCAACCCCTTGGTTCGAAGCCAAGTACTCTATCCATTGAGCTACGGGCGCAAATGTTTCTCGTGAAACGGGTAACTTGCTTAGAGCCAGCATACCGCGAATTGGTAAAAAAGCCAAAAATACACTAAACTATGCTGTATATGACAAGAGGCGCGACAAAAGCAGACATCTCCTATCCAATCCCAAAAGAGGTTTCACATGTAACAGAAACCTTGAGAAACGCCGGTTTTGAGGCGTATTTGGTGGGTGGCTGTGTGCGAGACATTTTGAGAGGTTTTAAGCCGAAGGACTGGGACGCCACGACTGATGCGAAGCCCGAGCAGATCCAAGCACTTTTTGAGGAAACCTTTTATGAGAACGACTATGGCACGGTGGGCGTGGTCAACGAAACGGATGATGAAACACTGAAAGTGGTGGAGGTGACGCCGTATCGTACCGAAGGAGCATATTCCGACAAACGCCGACCGGACTCCGTATCGTTTCACGGGAAACTCGAAGATGATTTGAAGCGCCGCGACTTCACGATCAACGCCATTGCGTATGATGAATCTAAAGGACATCTATCGGACATGTTCGAAGGTCTAAAGGACATAAAGGACAAAATCATCAGAACCGTGGGTGAACCGCGCGAACGATTCAACGAAGATGCCCTCCGTATCCTCCGCGCGGTGCGCCTTTCCACCGACCTTGGTTTCACTATCGAAATGGATACCCAAAATGCGATCATCGAAAAAGCTTCGGACTTGAAGCATGTTTCGATGGAGCGCATCCGCGATGAGTTCTCCAAGATTATAATGACTAAAAACCCGATGATTGGCATCGTGATGTGCCAAAAACTCGGAATTCTCAAGTATATTGTGCCTGAAATAGAGAGCGGTATCGGTGTCGAGCAAAATGGCGACCATATTTACACGGTTTGGGAGCACAATTTGCGCGCGCTTCAGCATTCGGCAGATCGCGAGTGGCCACTCCCTGTGCGCCTCGCATCCTTGTTTCATGATGTTTCAAAGCCGGAAACGCGTCGTTGGTCCGACGAAAAGAAGGATTGGACCTTTTATGGTCACGATGTGGTCGGCGGACGGGTTTCGCGAAAAGCACTCGAGCGTCTCAAATACCCAAAAAAGATTGTCGAAGTGGCTTCGGCTCTCGTCCGCTATCACCTCTTTTTCTCCGATATTGAGAAAATCACCCTTTCCGCCGTGCGCCGTATCGTGAAAAATGTGGGTCCTGACAATGTCTGGGACCTGATGAAAGTCCGCGCCTGCGACCGTATCGGTATGGGGCGTCCAAAGGAAACGCCGTATCGCCTGCGCAAGTATGAGTCAATGATCGAAGAAGCGATGCGCGCGCCAGTATCGGTGGGAATGCTCAAAATCGACGGTTTGAAGATTATGGATGTTACCCGTGAAACACCCGGACCAAAGCTTGGTTTCATACTACACGCCCTTCTCGAAGAGGTTTTAGACGACCCGGAGCGCAATACCGAGGCGTTTCTCGTGAAACGCACCCTCGAGCTCACAAAACTCCCCATCGAAGAGCTAAAAAAGCTCGGTGAAGAGGGCAGGGAGAAGAAAGAGGAAACCGAAGAAGCCGAACTCGCCGAAATCAGAAAAAAGCACGGGGTGAAGTAGTCTTACGAAGGCAAGGCCTTCGTAAAAACAAAGGCTTTTTTCGGAGTAGGTTTATGTTGAGGTTGCGTGCGTGTTGTTAATTATTTTTGAGTAGGGTACAATTAAACGAGTAAATGAATTTTGATATAAAAGAAATAAAAAATATGTCCAATCAAGAAAATGACGAAGAGTTGGCGGCAAATTTAGAATTCGCTGCCAGAAAATTGGCGACTCTTATTCATCACTCGACCATGCCAGAGGATGTCAAGGACGCATGGATTTCGGTGTTGCCTGAAATGTCGTTTGAGCAGATAGAAAAATTGTTGAGTATTTTAGAGGCAAAGTACTTGGATGAAAAAACCAAGCATATTGACGCGGAATATAAAGAAAAAATTGAAAAATTGGTCAGCGAGTTTGACCAGAAAAAACTTCAAGAGGATGAAGAATTCATTGAGGTCTTGAAAAGACTGGGTGAATAGCAATATTGTACGCTCGCGGTACCGCGGAAATTTTATATAAATATATGGATGACGAACAAAAAATACAGGAATCATTAGAAAAATTGAGGTCCGCTTACGAGCAATTTGTCTTTGAAGTTGAAGTCGCACAAAGAGAGCATGGAGAAAAGATCAATGAAATAATCAGACGCATCGAGGCGCGAAAGATAGAGAAGTTGAGAGAGGAGTTTAAAACTTTGTAAAAATATGGAAAAATCACAAAATCCACAACCAACACAATCAGCTACGACTATCGAAAAACTCGAAAAGGAGTTGGTGATTCTTGAGCAAGAACAAAAAGAAGAGAGGGGGTCTAATCCTGAACTGGTTAAAAAACAGATCCAACGGGAAATTGAAGGTGTTAAAGCAGAAATCGAACAAAAAAAGGAATCTTCGAAAGAGCATGGAGAAAAAGGCGTAGAGAGGGTGGAAAAATCCGGTGGTGAGCCGGAGGAGGTTGCGGATGCTAAAAAAGCAGGGGAGGTTTTAAAGACAAAGACAGAGGCGGCGGCTGAGCCGGCAGAAATGTCAGCGACTGACCTTTCTGAGCAGGCGCAAGCGATGGAGGCGGAGCAGAAGGCGGAGACAGAGAAAGTAGTACTTAATTTTGGTGCTTTTGGTCCAAATGGGCCTGTACTAGATGAACCAACGACAACCGAACAAGTAGCAGGAACAGCAACATCAAAAAAGCAGGAAAAAACACAGAGCGGGTGGGAAAAAACGAAAGGAATTCTCGCTGATGAACAGATACAGAATCAGGTAGCCAAAACAACGGCAGGGACACTCGCTTCCATCGTCGGCGTAAAAAGCTTATACGATGTACCCGCTTACCTTTATCAAAGATTCAAGGTTGGCGGTATTTTTGGGCATGGCAAAGGTTTGACCGGATCTGTCGAAGAATTGGTCACAAAAGCAGAAGATAGAACCAGTTTCGGAGAAAGATACGCTCTATGGGGAGAAGCGGCAAAATTGGAAAAGGATTGGATTTTATCTGCTGACAAAGAAGAGAAGCTGGCAGAATTGAAGAGAAAATTGACAGAAACAGAACCTAGAAAAGTCCGAGATGCCATCGAGGAATTAAATACGAGATTGGCGTTGACAAAAGAGGGAGAACAAAAGCACTCTGACCAGAGAAAATTGATTGCGAAAGTGTTGTGGGAGCGACGAACGAACGAAAAAATGTCTATGGACGAAGTCCGTGCAAAAATGGACGGTATTTTGGATGATTATACGACAACCAAGGTTTCCGGCATGCAAGCCGTGCGCGAGTCGTTGAATACCGCCTTGGTAGCTTCCGGAGCGCTGACCTTGCGAGGAGTTTCCTATGCCGCTCTCGATGCGGTGGAAAGAAAGCAACGATTGGACAAAGAGGCAAAAAATCAAGGGTTAAGTTTGGAAGAACGGTACCAGCGATTGGGCGACAAAGATGCGAAAAGCGTCGGCAAGAAAGCGACATGGGGGAAAGATGTGTTTGTGGGAAGCATCAAAGAGACCTATCAAGAAGCGTTCGCGCAAGGGCAGGAAGGGAAAACAACTGTTCAAAAAAGTCTTAACTTTATAAAAGCTTGGGGGAAAATAGCCAGATATGCGGGTATGGGCGCAACGGTGTCATTCCGCCCGGAAGCGTTTGTCGGTGATATGGACAAAGTTTTGGATACCCTTTCCGGCAAGACATCCTTCGGCGATGGTGTGGAGAATTTCCAAGGGAACATCGAAAGAACCATCGATGGATACAAGAATATAGCGAATAGAATAAATCCATTTTCTTCCGAAGGTTCCAGTGTTGAAGACAAGTCGGCAGGCGGAAAGGGGACAGAGGTAGAATCCCAAGAAGGCAAGCGGCTCCCCATGGGAGAACGGCCGGTGGAAATCCCTGTTCCTGCGCCAGATAAAGTAGATGGGCTATCAGGGTTAGCTACCGTACAAAAAGGCAAGGGGATTTCCCATGCTGTGCTCGCCCAACTTTCAGATACACCGGAGAAATTTGGGTTTACCGGTGATGTTGACGACAAGATTGCGGTAACTACATGGGCAGAAAAAGAGATGATGGAGATTATCACTGATGGTAAATATTGGGATCCGAAAACAGGGGGTGGAATTGGTGTGGCGGGACAAGGTGGCAATGTTTCTTATGAATTGGAAAGGGATTCAAGTGGCAATTTCAAAATCAACGAACGCCTAAAAGATGCCGAAGGGAACTTTGTAGGAAAAGAAATAAATGAGATAACAAAGAATCGCGGAGGCGCTCGACTTGAAACAGACAGAGAGTCTTATGAATTCGAAATGAAGCCGAAGGAGCAGGCGACCATTCCTGTAGCAGAAGCACCAGTAAAAGAAGCGCTGACCGTTCCTGAACCATTGGGTGAGGCGACAAAAGAACCAACTGTTTCGGAACAACTGGACACTTACAAAGAAAGAAAACTAGAAATGTACAAAGAAAGAATAGATCTGAATGCAGAACCTGTTCTCAATATGCCGAAGACTCTCGACTACGACCAAGCGCTTTCTGTTGCAGAAAAACAAACTCACAATGAAATTAGCGCCATACTTGGGTCAAAAGGATTTCTCGGCTTTGGGGTGAAAGACGGAATGACCTCCCCCGACTGGACAGATCGGCAAGTTGGCTTTGCAAATGCGACAGTAGAAAATGTTATGTTCCCCACGACTCATACTTATGGTGGAGACAAGGATTTCGGCATTAAGGATTCTAATCCTAAGGTACTCAAAGAATTGCAAAAACTCCTCACCGAGAGATTTAAAGAAACCGGTATTAGGGAAAAACATGGAGAAAAAATGGGGGATTATCTCACACGCACTTTGATGGAGAAAATGGGTAAAGGAAATGCACTATTGACAGAAGTGCCGATCGAGCCAGCGAATATACAGGAACCAGAGAAAGGATTACCCGAGGAACGACAGAAAACAGACGCGGAAATAAAAAGAGACCTAAAGACATGGGCTAGGGAGTTTGACAAAGACAAAGATAGATTCAGTCGCACAGAAACACCTACAGAAGTTTTGCCACCAGCTAAAGATTCTGTCCAAGAACCTTTGTCTACAAGTGGTGAATACATAAAAGAAGAACCTAAGGTTACCATCAAAGAAATTGAGATAAAAGAAGGAATGGTTAGCGTAGAAGGAACAGTAGAAGGATCTACAGGACAGGAGTTTTTGAGCAAAGATTATGTACCAAAATTAAGGAGAGAGCTGACTAGAGAAAACTTTGATTTTAATAGAGCCCTCGAGCAGAAAGCAAATAATGCAAGCAGAAATATATCTCTTCATTTAGCTGCTTATCAAAAATTACAACGCGAAGGTAAAACTGATGATGCAAAGAAAATCCTAGAAGCTATCCATAGAGCAGTAAACAGAGCTGATGAAACCCTTGGGAAAGGCGCCATTGACCGTTCTAAAATTCCCGCAATTGAAACAGTAGAAATACCGGAGAAAACTATTGAGAAACTTGAAGCGATGCCGGAGGTAAAGGCAGGAGCCGGTGAATTGCCAAAAAGTGAGCTTGATAAAGATTTAGAACTTATAGAAAAAGGTTTGCCTAAAGAACAGCCAGAAATAAACAAAGAATGGGCAAATGGATTGAAAGAGAATTCCGGTACGGAAGCAAGGATTGCCCCTGTTGAGCGTATACCAGAGGTCACAGTCGAGAACATCACGACAAAAACAGAGGTAGGAAATGGAAATATAACAGAAACAACCGGTGTCACGGCAGAAGTCCGGGGGTCCACAGGGCAAGAGTTTTTGAGCAAGGATTATATGTTGAAATTAAAGCCAAGCGTTGCTGGTGCGGATTTTGCGAGAACTGAGGCAATGATGACAAGTAGGAGCATCTCTGCTCGGCTCGCCGCATACAATGAGTTGTTGAGTGCCGGTAAAACAGAGGAAGCGACAAAACACCTAGAGTCACTTCATAAATCAGTGGATATGGCCGAGAAGTCATTGGGAGCTGGCGTCATCGATCGATCCAAAATTCCTGAGCTGAAGTAATAGAATTTCTTATTCCTCTTAATTTATTTCAACTCCAGCACAATAGGGCAGTGGTCGGAGCCGGGGAAGGCTGACATTAGCGAGGTACTTTTGACACGGGGGAGGAGGTCGGGGGAGATGAAGAAATAGTCGAGGCGCCAGCCGACATTGCGGTCTCTCGCGCGGGACTTGCTGTCCCAAAAGGTGTAGGCGTCGCGTGTGTGCGGGTGCAGGTGGCGGAAAATGTCGATGTATCCGTGGTTGACGAGCTCGTCGATCCATGCGCGCTCCTCGGGGAGGAAGCCCGTATTCTTTTCGTTTTCTTTCGGGCGGGCGAGGTCGACGGCTTCGTGCGCGGTGTTGATGTCACCGCAGATAATAATCTTTTTGCCACTCGTGCGTAATTTCTCGATGAGGTTGAGGAAAGCGTCGTAAAAATCGAGTTTGTATTTCAATCGTTCTGGTCCACCACCGCCATTGGGGAAGTAGCCGTTCAAAAGGACAAAGTCGGGATAGTAAAGGACAAGCAGGCGACCCTCTTGGTCCATTTTTTCTATACCCATACCCTCCTCGACTTTGTCGGGTTTAATTTTTGTATACACGGCGACCCCGCTATACCCTTTGCGCATTTTTGAATGAGTAAAGTATGAAAAGTAGCCGTCAGGGTTGCGCAACTCGGGGTCAAGCTGTTTCGCCTCCACTTTTGTCTCCTGCAAGCACAAAATATCCGGACCTGTTTTGAGTATTTCCCCAAAGTTTCCTTTTTTATATATCGCGCGCAAACCGTTTACATTCCATGAGATGAGTTTCATGTGGATATTATAACGAATATTGCAAAAATAAAGAATGTAGGGTAGATTACAAGTAGTATTATTGTTCAAAATTTGTTTAATTATAGGAGGCAATTATGGTTAGAGAAACTGGGTGGTATTTGGTGTACCAGGATTGTAGCGACCCGCTAAACGCAGAAACACACGAAGAGCTCTCCTCATCGAATGAGCAGGATTCTCTCGAGGAAGCCAAGAAACGATGGGGACAAAAAGAGAAAAGGATTGAGGAAGGTTCTAATCTTTATTCTAAAACTATCGCGGTTGAGTTTCCTCATTCTCCGCAACTTGTTCATTTTTCCGATCTCGTCATCGACAAAGATGATAAAAGAGGAGAAGCGACCGCCGTTGAGTTCAGAGGAGAACCATTTTTTGAAGAAGACGAAGAATAAATGACAGTAGGCTTTCCTGCGTCTTTAAGCACCCTCACTCATGGGTGCTTTTTTCTTGTCGTGGAATTTTTTATGGACATTCCTGAGCTCGCTGTCGGTCACATGAGTGTAGATTTGCGTGGTGGAAATGTTGGCGTGACCGAGCATTATTTGTACCGAGCGGATGTCGGCGCCGTTGTAGAGGAGGTCGGTGGCGAAGCTGTGGCGGAGGATGTGGGGAGTGACTTTGTCCATAATGCCCGCTTTGGTGGCATAGTGCTTCACCATTCTTTCGATGGAGCGTGGAGTGAGGCGGATGGATCCGTCTTTGCTTGTGTTCCTGCTCTCTTGCACGAAAAGCGCATCGTCCATATCCGTTCTCTTTTTTAAATATGCGGTAATCGCAGTTTTGGCATCGTCGGAAATAAAGACCACGCGCACCTTTTCGCCTTTGCCTCGGACGGATATTTCATCGCGAGAAAGGTCGATGTCGCGAGAGAGCGAGCACAGTTCCGAGAGACGAAGTCCGGTGGAAAAGAAAAGTTCGAGAATCGCTTTGTCGCGGAGGGCTTTCACGGTGTCGCCATCGGGGGCGGAAAGGAGGCGACGCAGATCGTGCGGACTGAGGAGGTCTATTGTGCGCTCGGCGACTTTCGCAAGCTCGATGCGCTCGGGGGCGTAGGATTCAATACCGCGCTTGCGCAAGTATTTGAGAAAACTGCGGATGGCAATGAGATAATAGTTTTGCGTTTTTTTCTTGAGCGTTGTATTTCGTCCCTCATGCACACCTGCTTCCTGCCTGTTGAGCCACAGGCGGAAAGAGCGCATCATCTCGTCGGTAATATCATTTGGCTCTTTCGCCCCGCTCGCAGACAAAAAGCGCGTGAGGTAGTGCTCGTAGTTTTGAATAGTTTTCAAACTTCGCCCGCGCTCAATCTCCAAATACTCCAAAAATTGCCGTGCAAACGAGCCGAGGGTGGTGGCGGGAATATTTTGCGACATACGAAGAGTATACAACTAACAACTAACAACTAACAACAGGGGGACGGAGGCTGAATATTGAATATCGAATGTTGAATATTGAATGGATGCGGGTGCCGGGGAAATTGGGGGGAACAACTGACAGGGAACAACCGAACGGAGTCTCGCGATTGCGAAAGTCGTGTTCAACTGCTATGATAGCGCAAGATTAAGCGGGATTAGTTAAATGGTATAACTCCAGTTTTCCAAACTGGTGTCGGGAGTTCGATTCTCCCATCCCGCACAATATAAAAATCCCCAACTTTTGGTCTGGGGATTTTTATTATATTCCTATATCAGCCATGGCGTATATTGTGCGGGCAGAATAAGGCGCCTGCGCGCCTTATGTGGAGAATCGAAAGCCGGAACATGTTTTTGTACTCAAAAATAGTGAGGCGGGGTCAAGAGTACTTAGTGCACGAAAGGTGTACCCACCTGAGTATATTTAGTAACTCTGATTGAGCCCAATCACCACTGGGTTGACCGAGAGCTCTGCCCGCATAATGTATTGTCGTGGTGTATAATGTTTGTACTCATGGCACAATCACTCGTTTACAATCAAAAGCGTAGCGAGGAGTTTTTTGAGGAGGTTCTTCGTCCGTATGCGAAAGATTTTATTGTTTCGGCGTGTGTTATTGATCTTTCAAAAAAAGAGCCGGTGGTTTTTGGTCATCGCATGGATGAATTTGTGTATCCGGCGAGCTGTTACAAGGTTTTCATCGGCGCTGAGGTTCTTCGCCGTATTGAGAAAGGAGGTTTTTCTCTGCAGACTCTTGTCGAGGTTAATTCGCCGAACGATGTCGACAATGACGCACGAATTTTCCCCGAGGACCGTCGCCCTCTTTTGAAAGTGGGGGACAAGGAGAGTGTGGACCACTTGCTCGACCTGATGCTTACGCGCTCGGACAATACGGCGGCGAACTGCCTCATTGATCTTGTTTCGCGCGAGAGTGTCACACAAAATATCGTTCAACGATATGGATGGGCGGGGAGTGAGGTGACGCGAAAGTTCCTCGACCGTGCAAAAGAGGGAGAGCCGTATCGGTTTTCAGAAACAACGATGTCGTGCCCGCGGCATCTGGCGGAATTCTTTTCTCTCGTTGAAAAAAATGAAATGGTCTCGCCGTTCGTTTCTGAAAAATTGAAAGCGTATATGATGGGGCGAAAAAGCACACGAGGGTTTATTATGACAAGCGAGGATCGTGTGGATGAGTACTCTCACACACAACATCCGAGTCGCCGTCATAATACGAGGGCTATTGCCGCTCGTATTTTTCAACCGCCCGTCTCTTTTTATGGCAAAGGTGGATGGCTCGAGACAAACTTGTGGGAACATTCACCGCTTTCAGCATTAAAAAATATTTTTCTCGGCAAATGGGCGGTCATTCGCTGGAGTCACGATGTAGGTGTTGTACGGAACGAGGATACTCATTTCGTTGTCTGCGTGATGTCCATTTCAAAATCATGGCACCCATGGCATCGGTTCCCAATCAAAAAGATCGGTGATGCAGTTTTTGATTTTATTTCGGCTAGCGACCCAGTAGGTCAATGTGCTCAAGTCTATGGCAAAGCCACGAATCAGCTGATTCGGGAACGCGTGGACGAGTAATCTCGTACACAGCGTCCGACCTGCCCGCCACTGCCTATCGCTCAACAAAGAGCAGTCAGGCGATGGCAGGCGGGACGAAGACGAAATATTGTACCCAGTTATATGGGTGAGTGAAATTCCCCAACTCAGACCTATGGGTCTGAGTTGGGGAATTTGTTTGCAACAAACAAAAAAGACCACTCTATGGCGAGTGGTCTTTTTTGTTTAAGAAACAAGAATACTTACTTTACTGCATCCTTGAGTGCCTTTGCGGCGCGGAACTTTGGAACTGTTGTTGCGGGAACTTGGATTGCCTCGCCAGTCTTTGGGTTGCGTGCTGTGCGAGCGGCGCGTGCCTTTGTTGAAAAGATACCGAGCCCTGCGATTGAAACTTCACCACCGCCCTTGAGAGTCTTTACGATACTCTCGAGAATCGAATCAAGTGTCTGCTCTGCTGATACTTTTGTGCCACCCATTTTCTCGTGGATGATCTCTGCGATTGCTGCTTTGTTCATAATGATATATTTGATTAACTTTTAATACTAAAACTTATGGACCCGCTTATACCCTTCCCTCCGTTTTTTGCGGAAGGGGAGTTGTCGAACCCTCTCGACGCGGGTCAGACCTCCTTGCCGAATAGTATACCCCCCTATGTTTTTTTGTGCAATAGCCACAAGGATTTTTCTGGGAGATTGACAAATGCTTGTAAAAGTGCTTTACTTCTCACCAGATGTTCTCTTAAATTCGGCTGGCGAGCTAAAAGTACGCGCAAGAAATAAGGGAGGATGATATGTTGCGGAAGATGTTGCAGAATGCCTTTTTGTGTATTTTGGGAATTATGGTTGGCTGCTTGGCGTTACTATGGGTTGTCTCAGTATTACTGAAAGGCGCAACCCAAAAATTCCTCGTGAAATTCGGCCCCAAAAAGACCGTGGCTGTGGCGATAATGGCGCTGATTTTTTTGCCCATTGCCACCGCCCATGCAGGGGATACAATCGCGAGGATCGAGGATGGAAACCTCGTGAAATACCAGCGGGTCGGCATCGTAGCGAGAAATGTCCCGAAAGAACTGACCGACGAGCAGGCACAGCAACTGGTGGATGGAGTTGGCTCCCCAGTGGAAGTTTCTTCCACAGAATACAAAAATATTCTCGGAGTTCCTCTTGTCGCGAAGGTGACGCATTTTACCGTCTCACTTGGCAAAGAAGGCTTGGGGGTAGAGAGGGAGACTAACGAGTTTCTTGATCCACGGAATGTAGTATCCCTCGTCTTTCTTGCTGTCGCAGTATTTCTACTCGGAGTGATTTGGATCTTTGAGCGGAGCAAGGGCACACTCTTTTCCGTCCTCTTCGTATTATCAATGGTCTGTTCCTTTAACCTCCTTGTAGGAAGGTTCATGGAGGCGACTGCCTTTGCCGTGTTCACAATAGTCGCTATGTCAACCGGCGGTCTTCTCGGGCTGTTCCTGCGCAGAAAGGAAGAAAAAAGGGAAAGAGAAAAGGCGAGCTCAGACCATGTTTCTGAGACGGGACATTACCACCATGCGTAAAGCACATAGGACAAAGGCGGGGGAGCAATCCCCCGTCTTTTTTATTACCGTGCGTACTCTATCGCGCGCGATTCGCGGATGACGGCTACTTTTATTTCACCCGGATACTTGAGCTCTTTTTCTATGCGGAGCGCAATCTCGCGGGCGAGGTTTTTCGCTTCAAGGTCGGTGATCTCTTCCGGCTTCACAAAGACCCGAAGCTCCCTTCCGGCTTGTATTGCATAGGTTTTTTCGACGGTGGGGAAGGATTTCGCTATTCCCTCGAGGTCTTCGAGGCGCTTGATGTAGTTTTCCGCCGAGTCTCGGCGCGCACCCGGACGACTGCCGGAAATGGCATCCGCGGTCTGTACGATGATGGACTCCAGCGTTTCATACGGGTATTCCTCATGGTGCGACTGCATTGCCTGAATGATGCGCGTGTCTGCGCCGAATTTTTGAAGGATTCTCTTGCCTATTTCCACATGGGTGCCCGCCACTTCGTGGTCGACGGCTTTGCCGAGGTCGTGAAGGAGCGCTCCCGCTTTTGCCACCGCTACATTTGCCCCGACTTCCTCGGCTATCATCCCTGCGATGTGTGCCATTTCCACCGAGTGCTGAAGGACATTTTGCCCATAGCTCGTGCGGAAATGAAGACGGCCCAAAATGGCGATGATGCGCGGGTCCAAGTTGAATACTCCGCATTCGTACGCCGCTCGCTCGCCTTCTTCCTTTATAATCTTGTTCACATCCTCGCGCGCTTTTTCCACCATCTCCTCGATCTTTGCGGGCTGAATACGCCCATCGGCGATGAGGGCTTCGAGCGCCACGCGCGCTATCTGTCGGCGAATCGGGTCGAACGATGAAATGAGAATAGAGCCCGGCGTATCATCCACGATGACTTCCACCCCCGCCGTGCGCTCAAACGCGCGGATGTTGCGGCCTTCTTTGCCGATGATCTTTCCTTTGATCTCGTCGGACGGCAAGGGGACGGTCGTCGCCATCATTTCCGCCGCGGTCGAAGTCGCGAGGCGCTGGATTGATGAAGCGAGGATGTCCCGCGCCTTTTGGGAGAGTCGTTCTTCGCCCTCGCCTTCGAGTTTTTTCATCCGCGCCAAAATATCTTCTTCATAGCGCTTTTCCGTGCGCTTCAAAAGCTCTTCTTTCGCGTCGGAGGCCTCGAGGCGCGCGATGCGCTCGAGCTCGCGGACGGCGAGTTCTTTTTCCTTATTTGCTTTTTCGCGAATCTCTTTGATCTCCTCAACCTTTTCTTTTATATGCGCAACCTCGCTGTCGATGTCGGTCTGGTGCTTGTCGAGGAATTCTTCTTTTTTGATGAGGCGATCCTCGGTTTTCTTGAAACGATCATCGCTCTCTTTTTCTTTTTTGTGGAGTTCTCTTTCGTATACTTCGGCTTTCTGATCGGCTTCCTCGATGATCTTCTGCGCTTCTTCCTTTGCGGAGAGGAGCACTTGCTTGACCTCGAGCTCGATCGATCCGCGCTTGCTTATCGAAATAAACCAGCGCAAAAGGTAGCCGAGTGCCACACCGACCGATATAGCCATCACCCCGCCGAGGGTGAGTGCAATGTTAATGTCCATATTCTAAACCCGCCAAGCCTTGAAACCCTTGAAAACAAGGGATTTTCTCCAGATCTGCGAGCGGTTACTGTTGTTAAAAGGTGTCAATTTAAATTTTTAAGAGGAACTCGTTCATATTACCCTGATTTTAACAAACCGTCGAGGGCTTGACAAAAAGAAGCAAAGGTGCTATCATGTAAAAATATAAACAACTCCGAGAAGAGAGTTTATGGGGGAAAAAAAGAGGGTGTTCATTGACAATAGAATGAAAAGGCCCCGAGTAGCTATGCACCACAGAGATGCTATGCGAAACGGGTATAAAAGTAAGTGATGATGAGTAGGAAGCAAAATTCCAAATCTCGTCACTACTTGTCGCGAGAGGATATTAAGGTGAATTAATTAAAATGTAGCCATCATCTTGCGACAAGTGGCTGAGTAAAATCGGTCACAAAAAATCCCGCGGACGGCATGTGAACGCGTCGGGGGAGGAGGGGGAAGATGAAGTACCTGAAAGAAATGTGGAAGACCTGCAAGGGCGAGATTGTTGCAATGGCAATTTTCAGCGTCGTGATGTGCGGTCTCTTACTGTCGGGTGTGGCCGAGATTTCCGGGATTGTTTTCGGGGTGATGATTGTCGTCGTCCTAGTGTGGGTATTCGTCTCGAACATATTGATTTGAGACCAACGCCGTCTGGTAGCCGATTGGTTTTCGGCACACCAGGGAGAATACGCAAATTCTCCGCTGTTTCGGGATGTGTATCCCGACTGATGATTCCGAAAGGATGAAACAGATTGTTCTTTGATTTGACTGCCTATTGAGTTTCTAATTTTTGGAGATTCAGTTGGCAGTCAAATTACCCCAATTAAGGCCCGGTTCGCCAAAGACGAATGGTCGGGAGCTACACTGGTCGGGGGAAAATAAGGGTGGCGACCTGCGCTAGACGGCTCTTACGCCGCAAGGAGGTTTTATGTTTTTATCGCTTGAAAGAAGCAAAAGAGGATTACCCGTCATGTGGGAGACGGGTGGCGGGGCGACCAATACCGGCAACAGCATGGTGATAGCTGGGCCTCATGGCGAAGTCCTCCGCCCGCTTTACATCAAAACGGGCGGGCACCTTGCCTGCGGTGAACATTCCCTTTTTGTTGTGGGGGCGGGTACAGTTGTTGTCTCCGCATCTCATCACAGGGGAGACTTTGAAATTAAAGTCTACCGATTGACCGGGAAATTCTCGGGCAAGGAGGCTGAGGCAGAGATTGTGGCGTGCTACAGCCGTGGCGAGTGGGAAGGCCCACTCTGGGATGAGGCTGATAGCGGGTTTCTCCGTAAAGCCGTAGATGCGGCCGCCGATAAGGCTCGCTGTTACCACTGCAGGGAACCCCACTTCATGATGGGGTAGAGTTCTATTTTGTATTCGGGAGGAAAGCACTTGGTCGTGCGTTCCTCTCTATTTTTGAGAGCTTGTTTCTGAAACGAGTTCTCAAAGATGGAAAGATGGAAACGATATCGCCTTTATGGCACGGCGCGCATTCGTATACAAACAAAACTCTCTTCTCAAGATTTTTGTGCGCCGTGCTGTGGAGGGGAATTGGGGTAAAAATTGAGTAGTGGCGATATTTGCTTTAATATTGTAACTATGATGGCAGTATTTGCTTTAATATTGCTACTAAACTTTGAATTACGAAACTGTACTTTTCCACGTCTTTGCGAGTACTCGAAGCAATCCAGAACTTATAGATTGCCACATCGGAGTACCGACTCGCAAAGACAAACATAGAGTTTTGTAATTCAAAGTATTAAAGATTTTACCCCCGCGGATTCTTCGGTTTGAAGATTTCGTCTACGATGCCGTATTTTTTTGCTTCGTCGGCGGACATAAAGAAGTCGCGGTCGGTGTCTTTTTCTATTTGTGCGAGAGGTTTACCGGTATTTTTCGAAAGTATCTTGTTCAGGTTCTCCTTTGTTTTCAAAATATGTTTTGCAGTGATGGCGATGTCTGATGCCTGCCCCTCGGTCCCCCCAAGCGGCTGGTGAATCATTACTTCTGCGTTCGGAAGAATGAATCGTTTGCCTTTTGCTCCGGCAGAAAGAATCACTGCGCCCATTGATGCCGCCATCCCGACACAAATTGTTGAAATATCTGGCTTCACATGTTGCATTGTGTCGTAGAGAGCAAGGCCTGCGGTTACTGAGCCGCCGTGCGAGTTGATATACAGGCAAATGTCTTTTTTGGGATCCTCAGACTCAAGAAAAAGAAGTTGGGCGATGGCAATATTTGCCGAATCGTCGTCGATCGTTCCCGTAAGGAAAACGATGCGCTCCTTGAGCAATCGCGAATAAATATCGTACGCGCGCTCGCCCTGCGTCGTTTTCTCTATGACTGTTGGTATTAAGTATGACATACAAGGATAGTACCATACCTTTGTCGAGATGCAAGCGCGTGATACAATACTCTTATGCTTGAAAAATATCTTCAGGAGATCGGGTTGAATGAAAAGGAGGCGGGGGTGTATCTCGCGCTTTTGCAGGTGGACTCTGCTTCTGTCGTGGATATTGCAGAGAAGACAAAGATCAAACGCCCAACCGTGTACATCGTCCTCGAAACGCTTGCGAAAAAAGGATTGGTTTCAGAGGTTGAAATCGGGAAGAAGACGCACTATGCGGCGGAGTCGCCCGAGCGCCTCGAGTCCTTCGTTGAGAGACAAAAAGTTATTCTTGACGAGCATGCACGGCGATTAAAAGATGTCATGCCACAACTCAAAAGTGTTCAACGAGAAGGTGGCGAACGCCCAGTTATTAAATTCTTTGACGGGAAAGAGGCCGCCTACCAAGACACGAGCGTCTTTTTTGCCGAGGGGATGAAAAACGAAGACACTGGGTATTTTGTGTATAATCGTGATCTTATTGAGGAAGTTTTTACACAGAGAGAAATAGATGATGTTGCAAGAAAACGACCAAAGCTTAAAATCAAGGCAGTTTCTATATACAATTATTCAAAAAAAGAGCTATCAAGCGATAACTTAAGTGACCGCACGCGTGTTGATTTCAGGGAATTTCCTATAAAGTGCGATATGTCGGTTTACGAGGATCGAATTGAATTTGTTACTTTGGGCAAGCGAATATCAAGTATCTTCATCCAAAGTCGAGATGTCGCGGATACCCTCAAGACTTTGATAAAACTCGCAAAAATAGGGGCTCAAGCACAAATAAAAAGAGCCGGGGAATAAAATATCCCCGACTCTGTGCTACTTTGGCGCTTTGCATTAAAATTTAACTTATTGTTAAAATTAACTCATAAAGCGCCCATTTCTAATCAATCCGCAAAAAAATTTTTTGCATTTTCGTACAACTACTTCTTTGAATTTCTAATCTCGCATTCATCCCACCTCCTTTCTTTTTTGGTATTCTATCCATTCGGATTGCCACTTGCAGAGAACTCTCCATCAAAAGAATCTCTTGTCGAGAGCCTTTTGGTGGAGAGTTATCCGTGCATGGGTCACCTCCTTTTTAGAGTACCTAGATTTGGACAATCCAAACCTTTCTAACACAAGTGTAGCAAATTGCTTTCCTTTTGTCAAGCACCATTAACAAGAATGTTTTGACACTATTGTTTTTTGTGTTCGCATAGTGCCATTTTGTACAAACTAAATAACAATATAAAACAGCAAAAGCCCTTATTTTACAACATATTTGAGTATGACAGGGTGATGAAATGTCAGAAGTTCTTGACAAATCCTGCAGGTCTGCTATACTACCCTCAGAAAGTTAAGTTGAAAGCGAGTGACACATTCTATAGCCGGCATTTAATTATTTACATTGGCCGCGACTCGAATGAATACTTGAAAGAGACTTAACGATCTCACGCAATACGGGGGAGTTTCAGGCGAAACTCTCGCCCCAAAATCCCTCGCGTTTGCGTGAGATCGGGATTTGTACATTTAAAATGATAGAGAACAGGGGCTCACTGAAGCCCACCAGCCTGTATCGAGGTTATTGTGATACAGGAGACCATTCTTGCAAAATGGCGTAAATGGAAATCATTTTGGGGCATGTCCTAAAATGAATAGTGTAGATGCTTTGCATTGCATTCTACTTACCTACTATTCGGACAAACTCGGATAGGTTCCTGCCTAGATGAATTAGGTAGTAAAAAAGGTAAAAAAGGCATGGTGAACAGAAACACTGATGGTTGGAACAATGCGGCGACTGTGGGGCGGATAGATTCCCCACAGCACGATTGTTTTGATTGTTAGTGCCCATGCCAAATGTACGCGAAAATTCTCAGCCGAAACGGCTGTTGCAATTATATGAGGAGCAAAATCCGCTCCTCATCTTTATCAAGATTTTAAGTTATAAATAATTTGAAATCTTGTAGAGATTTAGTTCTTTCAAAAAATATGACCCGTAAATCCTGAACCGAGTAATCGGCAGGTGGGTTCTGAAATTTTAGGAGGTGTATATGGCATCATGGGTACCAGTTACGCGTGGAGAGGGGTCCGTAAAATCCCTCCAGCCGTTTGATGGCTGTGGCAAGGCTGAGCTTTTCAAGCGCGATGCGCGCAAGAAATGCACGCGTTGGATACGCGCAGCCCAGAAGCCACACCTCTGGACAGCTGAGAGGATAGCTGCTGCCTGCGCCCATTGCTCCTTTTGGGTCATCCGACAAGAGCAACCGCTGGCAGTAGCTATCCTAGCGACATAGGGATAACCCCAAACGGTGAATGACCGTGTTCATTCAGATTCAAACACGAAGGAGGTGATTGGATGAGCGCGAGCGCAGAAGTTCGTAACAAGAGACACTATGTTCGGGTAGATGGCTGGTCAAATAGCCGCACGATCATAGAGTCTGGGGACAAGATCCAGATGGAAATTGCTCTGGAGCACAACCATTGTTCAACTTGTTCCGACAGGGTCCGTCATGTGACCAGGAAACTGGCTGAGCGGAATGTCCAGTACTCATGGGCATACCCTGAAGGTTCCAAGTCGTTCATAGCGGTTGATCATCCCGGCGATGGTGTTTGCGTCAAGAAGCATCTTTCAGATCTTCTTGGCCTGAGCATCAGCTAGGACAAAAACCCTGACTAATCGGACCCCCGCCAGACCGATGAAAAACAAACGGGGAATTCCTTTCAAGGGCAATAGAGGATAAAACTTGAAAGTTGCGGAAAACTGCATTCGCGTAAAAGCGTGGCACTTTTGTCCCCGTTTTAAAAAATGGAGAGCCTAAAGGGAGCAGAACCTTTCGGTTGATGAACCGAGACAAAATCATCTGACATCGGACGCGCTCACCGATATAAAATAAAAGCGCTAGCTTATCGAGAAAGTGAAGGTGGGGCGGTCGTTGATCTCTCGAGGAAAACAACGCCCATTCAAAAATTCTCAGCCCGAAACGGCTGTTGCAATTATATTGAGGAGCAAAACCTGCTCCTCATTTCTATCAAGATTTTGAAGAGTTAATACAGATTTAGTGTTGGTCCTCTTTTCCCAAACCCCTTGCGCT
>ERZ1292630.1894-Hain-H41-02um-R3-1894-length-19882-cov-5_pt1 | contig 19882 bp, 16 predicted proteins | sample MGYA00564408_ERZ1292630 | MGnify/ENA primary metagenome ERZ1292630 (study PRJEB36523, sample SAMEA6512641) | groundwater metagenome | collected 2019-01-08 | study: AquaDiva: Metagenomics assemblies of 32 groundwater samples
GAAAAAATTATCTTTTTTCTTTTTTTTATTATTAGCTATTGACATAGTAGAATCGGATTAACTACATATTTTATTTTTAGTAGGGTGAAGCTTTTTTGGTATTAATAAAAACAGAAATTTATTTTTAGTAGGGTGAATATTTTTTAATGGACGATAATTCTCAATCTTTTGTTTGTATTTTAGAAGACGAGTTTGAAAGATTAAAAAATTCTCAAGATTTTTTATTTGAAATTCAGAATGCTTCTAAAGAAAGATTGAATTTAATCCGTTTACAAGTAGAAAAAGAATTAAAATATAAAATAGATAAAATAGAAATAAAATATATAGAGTATCAAAATTTTATAAACGAGTTAAATGGTGAAGTTCGTTTACTAGAAATAGAAAATCAAAGAAGATTAACTAATCAAGATAAAAAATTAGATTTAGTAAAAAATGAATATATAGATGTTATAAAAAAATCTGTTGAACATTATTCTTTTTTACTAGAAAAGCAAAATGATAAACTTACCTCACTTATTAAACAAGAAAAAGATAATTTAAATTTTTCTATCAATAATATAAAGGAAAATTTAGAGTATTTAATAGATAACGAAAAAAATAAAAAAGAAAAAGTTAATATATTTTTAGCTGATGTCTCTAAAATATTTGAAGATACTATAAAAGTTAGTAATTCAAGATATTATAATGATAAAAAAGAAGAAGAGTTAAAAAGAAAGCTTTTAGATTCTTTTAGTGATTTTAAAACTGGATTTTATGAATCTTCTTGGAAAACAGCTAAAGAACTTTATTGGGAATTAACAGATATTAGAAATAATATTAAAGAAATAGAAAAAAAATATTTTGTTTTAGAATCTTCTATTTATGAATTAGTATCTGAACTTTTAGATCAAACTGATTTGAGTAAAAATTTAAAAATAACTATTAATAAATCAATGATTGATATTAATTATTGGTCAGATGGAAAATTAAATATAATAAGAAAAGATTTGATTGATATTATAAAAAATGTTAAAGAAAACAAATATAATATTTCAGAATTAACTGATATTTTAAGAAGAATAAATTATTATAAAAATAACTTTAATAAATTAATTCAAAATGCAAAAGATAAAGTTATTTTATCTCAATTAAAATATAATTATGCAAAAAAAATTACTGATATTATGGAAAATTTACTTTTTTATCCAAAAGAATCTTTTTATCAAAATGATGATTATAGAAAAGATTACATTCTAAAATTTGAAAATGTAAATAAAAATACAGTAGAAATTACAATATCAGAAAAAAATAACTCAATTTTTTTAACTACAATATTTAATACAACAAAAGAGCAAAATAAGAATATAGAAGATTTATTTTTTAAAAATAATATAAAAAGATAGTCTTGAACTAATCCATTTTAAGAATATCATTTCTATTATAAATTTTCTTAGATGATTTCTTTTCTATTACCATTCCAAAATTGTATAATTTTTCATTAGTATCTGTATCATGCCATCTATCCAAAAATTGTTGAGTTGGAATAAAAGTATAATTTCCTAATGTTGATGGATCCATAAAATATATTCTTTTTTGATCATATCCAATTGCTATTGAGTAATGACCATCTTCCCAATCTTTTGAATAATCGGTAGGTTTTTCAGACCAAGCTTGAAGAAGTACAATTACAGGTTTTTTATTATCTATACTCTTTTTTAATTCATCTAAGGTCATATTTTTGGTAATATTAACAGAATATCCATTTTCTTTAACAAATTTAGATATATTAGAATAAGCTGTACCTTCGTTTGGATCGGCTTTTAATTCTTTTGCTAATTCACCTTCCATATACTCATCTCCATAATACATCATCATAGATTGTGTAACACCTACACCACAAGTATAATCACTAGCTTGTCTTGATAAGGGAACAAAAATAAAATTTGGTGGTAAATCTTTAACAGCTAATTTCTCATTATTATTGGTTTTAGCTAAAATAGCTTTTTTTCTTTGAGTAAGATTAAATTTTTTACCTGAAGAATTACTCAAAATTTTAGCTTCATTGTTAGATTGTAAAGTTGTTTCAGGTAAGTCTTTACTACAAGAAAAAACAATATTAGAAGAAAATACTAACAAAAAAGATAGGGCAAGTCTTTTCATTTTTTATACCAAATTATATTTAATTATTATATTTTATCATAAATTGCAAAAAACTTGCTAAATTAATTCTATATGAGATTTATGAGATTTTATTCTTTCAATCCAAGACAAAATATTTTTATATTTACTCAAATCAAATTCACCTTCTGATGAAACATGAGTATAAGCAAAAAGAGCTATATCTGCTATAGAATAAGAATCATCTACAAAATATTTTTTTTTTGCTAAATGATTTTCCATTACATCAAAAGCTTTATAACCATTAACTAAATTTTCTTGAAACTTGGCTAAAAACTGCTCTTTATTTTTCCTAAATTTTATCATAGCCCTATTAACTGCAATATAGGGCTGATGACTATATTGCTCAAAAAACATCCATTGAAGTACTTGAGCTTGTTTAAAATTATCTTCTGGCAAAAAACTAGTGTTTTTTGCTAAATAAAATAAAATAGCATCAGATTCTGCTAAAATATCTCCATTTTCTAATTCTAATAAAGGTATTTTACCATTTAAATTTTTTGATAAAAATTTCTGAGTTCTTGTTTCTCCTTGCAACGAATTTGTTTCTATCCACTCAAATTCTCTATTTAAAAGAGTTAATAGTAATTTTACTTTATAACAATTCCCTGAAAGGTTAAAACCATATACTTTTATCATAAAAACCTCTATTTTAGTTTAGAAAAAAATTAAGCTAATTATTCAGAATCAGTTAAATAATAACTTTTTATAGGTTTCAAATTTTCATCAAGTTCATAGACAAAAGGAGTTCCAGTAGGTATATTTAGTTGAGTTATATCATTTTCAGAAACATTATCAAGATATTTAATTAATGCTCTAATAGTGTTTCCATGTGCTGTAATTACTACTTTTTTACCATATTTTATTTCAGGTACAATTTCATTTAACCAATAAGGTAAAAATCTATCAACTGTTGTTTTTAAACTCTCTGTTAAAGGGATTTCAGATTCATCTAAGGTTTTATATTTTTCTTCATTACCAGCATATCTAGTGTCTGTTTTTTCAAGTGATGGAGGAGTAATATCATAACTTCTTCTCCAAATATGAACTTGTTCTTCACCATATTCTTTTATAGTTTCAGCTTTATTTAAACCTTGCAAAGCACCATAATGTCTTTCATTTAATCTCCAAGATTTTTTTACAGGAATCCATAAAAGATCCATTTCTTCTTGAATTATATTTAATGTTTTTATAGCTCTTTTTAAAAAAGAAGTAAATGAAATATCAAAAGTTATACCATTTTGTTTTAAAACCTTAGCTGCTTTTTTTGCTTCCTGAATACCTTTTTCAGATAGATCTACATCTGTCCAACCAGTAAACCTATTTTCTTGATTCCAAACACTTTCACCATGTCTTATTAAAACAACTTTATATGTCATATTTTTACACTCCTTAAAAATTACATTGTATTATAATATATTTTAGTTAATGATCAAAAATTAAATAACATGCTGAACTAAAAAAACATTTCCTAATATTTAACAGAAATTATTTAATTCTAAATCATAAAATTAAAAAGTAAACTTTGATTCATTTATTTTCTTTATAAAAAGTACTAACTTCTCCATCTGGTGTTATTTTTCTTATTGCATTGTTATTATAATCAGCTATATACAAATTATCTAAATCATCTATATCTAGCTCTACTAAACCATTAAATTCTGCTAATTCACCTTTGCCATCTTTATATCCAGTTTTTCCACTACCTGCAAAAAGAGTTATTTTTTGTTCTTTTGGTAAAATTTTCCAAACAATATTTTTTATTGCATCTAATCCAAAAACTTCGCCTTTTGAATTTTTTCTTATAATCATTACTTTACCAACTTTTTTTATTTCTTCTTTGTCTTTTATCAAATCTGTTATATCAAAAATAGGTTTCCCTTCATAAATGCTGTATAACCTTGTGTAATCAGGTATATTTTTTGCTTTATTATTATCATATAATTGATAGTTATTTTTATACATAGAAAAATGGCTATATGAATTAGGATCAGAACTATAATAATCTTCATAAATTGAGTATTGAGTATATTGATTATTTAAAGAATTATAATAATTTTTAAATTTTGAATTTATTTTTAAATTTTGAATTTCTTCATTTGAATATGTATAATTAAATTCTTTGTTATAAAAATTAAATTCCTCTATAAATTCAATTTTTATAGAAGAATCCTGAAGATTATTAAAATAATCATAATATATTTTAGAATCTTCAAAAAAGAAAGATTTAGGATTTTCTATAAATGGACCAACTTTTGAAAAATCAATTTTAAAAATATCTAGTTTTTTATTTATATTTGCTAATTCAATATTGTATGATTTATTATTAAAAGAATATATTTTATCTTTTAGTAAAATAAGTAATTCAGAATTTTTTTTCTTTTCTATTTGATTTAAATCACAACCTAAATAATCAAAATTTTTAATTATAGATATTTTTTTATCTTTTGTTATTTTATATAATATTTTTATAGGTTTATTTATATTGGTATGACTATATTCTGCATTAATTGAATTATCTGAATTATACATTTCTACTAAAGGTATCGGTATTTTTTCATAATTTGAAATAACATAAATATAACTACCATCTTTTGCAGAAACAATATCAGAAGGGTTATACATTCTTAATTCAGAATCTTTTAAATCTATATCTTTGCAAAAGTTTTCAATAGCTACATCTCTTTTATCTATTTCTATATCTTTTTTGCTTGAAATAGATGAAGAAACTGTTGGAGTTGAAACTGGTGTTATTATATTAGAAATTTCTTTTTTTATTTCATTATTACAACTAAAAAAAGATAAAAAAGTAAGTAATAATATATGTCTTTCTAAACGAAAGTCTGTCATTTTCATTTATTTACCCTATTTTAACTAAATAACAATAATTATAAGTTTTCATAATCAAAAACTTTCTTTATAAAAGGTACTAACTTCAGCATCTGGTGTTATTTTTCGTATTGCATTATTGTTATAATCAGCTATATATAAGTTGTCTAAATCATCTATATCTAGTTCTACTAAACCATTAAATTCTGATAATTCACCTTTCCCATCTTTATAACCAGTTTTTCCACTACCAGCAAAAAGAGTTACTTTTTGTTCTTTTGGTAAAATTTTCCAAACTATATTTTTTATTACATCTAATCCAAAAACGTCACCTTTTGAATTTTTTCTTATACACATGACTTTACCTACTTTTTTTGTTTCTTCTTTATCTTTTATCAAATCTGTTATATCAAAAATTGGTTTTCCTTCATAAATACTGTATAGCCTTGTTTCTAAAAATTTATTTGTTTCTAGAAAAAAATTATTGATCATAGAAAATTTACTATAAGGTTGAATATAAGTATTTAAAAAATTATTTTTAAATTTTGATTTTTAAAAAAAACCAGAAATATATTTTTCAGTTGATTCATTTGAATATGTATAATCATAAAACTCAGTATCAAAATTATATTCTTCAATAAATTCATAATCAAAATTTTGATAATTTTCTCTAAATAAAGCAAAAGAATAATAAATTTTAAAATCTTCATAAAAAAAACTTATTGGATTTCTTAAAGATGAGTTAGGATCTAAGTAATCAGATATTTTTTTATTTATATTATCTAATTCAATTTGATATATATTGTTATCAAAAGAATATGTTTTACCTTTTAATAAAATAAGTAATTCTTTGTCTTTTTTTCTTTCAATTTCATTTAAATCACAGCCTAAATAATTAAAATCTTTAATTAAAGATATTTTTTTATCTTTGGTTATTTTATATAATACTAATTCAGGCTTATTAATTGAAACATCTACTTTACTTTTTTTAGATCTATTACTATTATCTTGAAAAGTAAACTCACTAGGATATCTAAAAGTAGAATCTTTTTCATAATTTGCAATAACATAAATATAACTACCATCTTTTGCTGGTACAACATCATAAGGCTTATACATTTTTAATTCTGATTCTTTAAGCTCTAAGTTTAGGCAAATTCTCTGTAAAGATACATTAGTTTCATCTATTATAGTTTCAGTTTGTTTTTTTGTAATAGCAGAAGGAGAAACTGTTGGAGTTTGAATTATAATATTAGGTATTTCTTTTTTTATTTCATTATTACAACTAAAAAAAGCTAAAAAAGTAACTAAGAATAAATATCTTTTAATTTTCATTTATTTAAATCCTATATCTCTATTAAAATATACAATAATATAATTTTTCATAAAAAACTCAAAAAATCAAAAGTGAGAAGAAAAATCAACTCACTTTAAATAATTAAAAACTCAATGATTTTATAACTGAATCCATATTACTCTCAACCGATTTTATACCCCATTGTGGAGTTCCATAACCAATTTCTGTTTTTAAAAGCTTATTATCTGTTCCATCTGCATTTATTGTATAAATATAAGAATGATCACTATAAAGTCTTGGTCCATCCATTGATGTTCCATAAGCTAATTTATTTTCTAATGTAGCCCATGTAAAAGATATTGGATGAGGTCCAGATAAATTTGTTATTTGTCTAAAATCAGTTCCATCAACATTCATTGTAGCTAAGTTTTGACCAGTACTTCCAGCTACCAAAAAAGCTATTTTTGTTCCATCACTTGATAGTTTTATATCATTAACAGAAAATATATAATCAGTACCTTGAGCTAAAACAGGTGTTGTTGAAGATATATTTGTTAGTTTTTTACTATCTGTTCCATCTGTTTTTATACTACAAATTTCTTGATTATTCCTAGAAATACCTGCTGTATCACAAGCATATAAAATACGACTTCCATCTTTTGTAAATACTGGGTGTAAATTGCTATTATAACTAAAAGGGCTGTTAGTTACTTTAAAAACATTACTTCCATCTGAGTTCATTGTGTATATTTCATAAGTCCCAGTTTCTCCAGATGTAAAAGCTATTTTATTTCCATCATTTGACCAATTAAAAAGGGTATTATTATAAATATTTGTAGTTAATTTTGTTTTTATTTTGGTATTTAAATCAACAACCCAAATACCTTGCTGTATATACCCTATTTTATCTCCTTTTGGTGACCATTTAAAAATATTACCAACTACACTATTAACATCAAGGAAAGTTGTATTTGTTACTAAAGGAATACCGCCTATAGGATCTAATGAATATATGTATAATCCAGCAGAACCGTTGTAAGGTATTATGTATGAAGCTATGTTTGTTTTTGTTTTATTCCAGATTCCATTATAAATATTACCATAGTAAATATTTTCTACAACACCGCTTGTATCTATTAAATTTAAATAACCTGTATTAGTATAATATAGCAACTTATTAAAATTGACATTTATTTCACTTTCTTCTATTAATATTATAATTGCTTGTTCTAATGTTAATTCTACTCCACCTGTACTTTTATTTCTTATTAAAATACTACTTGCTTGATTTTTTAATTCTCTTATCACATCTGGGTCTAAAAAATTACTTTTATCTAGTTTAAAAATAGCATAATCTTGAACTACTTCTAATAAATTAAATTTTTGACTTCCTATTTGTGCTTGATAGTTTGATAAATTATTTTTTATTTGTTGGCTTAATGAAGGTGGAAGAGGTACTGCGGCTTTTGTACCTGCTTTTATTGCTACTTTTCCATTAGAATCTGTTGTTTGAGCTGTGTCTCCAGCTGATGTTGGTATTGCTTGTGTTTGAAAAGTGCCATTATCAATATTTTTACAAGCAACTGGATCTTTTTGACATAAAGCTCTATATACTGCTTGATATGAATCTAATGAACCTGCTATCGGCATTCTTCCATATATTTTATTTTCAATATTTGTAATTAGTTCATCATGACGAGTATCTTTTATAATTTGTCTTATTTCAAGAGGATCAAGCTCTGGGTTAACGCTTTTCATTAAAGCAATAGTAGCTGAAACCATTGGAGCAACTGCCGATGTAGCACCAAATTCATCATATAATCTAGAATTTTGGTCATCAGGTTTATGAGCAGTCCAAATATGAAATGCTGGTCCTGAAACATCAGTGCCATGTCCATGTTCACCATAAGCATCTGTATATGTATATCCGACTAAACCTGAAAGATTATTATTTGGAGAAATACCATAATTATAATAATAAGGTCTCAAATCACCTTTAACTTTTATTGAAGCTAATTCATCTAATTCCCAACTTAAGCCACCTGCATATATTATTCCTGTATCTGGGTTTGGTATTGTAATTGTTTTATCTCCATCATCTATTTCCATAAAAGAAATATCAGATTCAGGATATTTTTGATATGAATCAGGATTCCAATTATTTCCTGCTGATGCTACAATAGATACTCCAGCAGTTACAGATGCTATTACTTCTGCTCTTACATCAGGATCTGATTTGTCTATTGTAATTCCACCACCTGTACCACCAAACGACATATTTATTATACTTGCTTGATTATATCTTGCTAAAATCATAGAATCAGCCGTTTCACTACAACCAATGTTACCTGTACCTTTGCATAGTGAAGTACCTGTACCTTTTTTATCAAAATCTATGGGTATAATAGTAGATTCATAAGCTATCCCTGAAACACCTTTATTATTGAAGGGAACAGATCCTATAATTGATGATGTTTGTGTTCCGTGTGAATCTTTGTCATCATAAGTTGTATTTAAATAAGGTTCAAAATTTATTCTAATTCCATTGATATTTTTAAAATCTTCATGATCTCCTAATTCAGGATAGTGTTCTTTTACCATTGTTCTAGTATCTATTACTGCTACTCTTATTTCTTTTTTACCTCTTGTTATAGACCAAGCACCATTATCAACTTCATTTTTAGCTACATGAATCTTTTTTAACCATTCTGATTTTTTTATTCTATTTCCATTTTTATCTTTTACTTCAACTACAGGAGATAAATAATCTATATTTGGAATATCTCCTAAAAGTTCAGGTTCTGTTTGTAGTGGATCTAAATTAGCATTACTAGAATTTAATTCTTGTTCAAAAACAGGGTAAACTTCCTCTAAAAAAGGTATTTTTCTAAGTTCTTTGACTGTACTCCAAATATCTATGTTTTTATCAAAAGTTAATCTATAAAATAAATTTCTATTTGGAACATCTACTTTAAATTTTATTTCTGCATCTATTTCATCTTGATCCATTTTATCTGGATCTAATCCAATTGATCTGTATATTGATGTAATTCCTAAATTATTAAGTTCTCTTTCTAACATAGTTAAATTTGTTCCATTTAAATCAATTAGTTTTTTATCACCTGTATTTGTTGTATTAAGACGAACTTTCATTCCTTCTAAAAACTTGATACCAATAATACCCTTCCTATAGGGTATATTTTTCATAGTATTAAAAGATGGTATTTTGCTATGAACACTACCTTTAATTTTAAAAGAAGGTAAAAAACCATCAATACTAATATCTAAAGCAAAATTATTTCTTTCATCTTTTATTTTTACTTCAATTGTATTTAAACCTTCTTTTATATTTAGTAATCCTACACTTAAAGCATCTGTTTTTTTATTAAAAAAATTGTTAACCAAAATACTACAATCTGGTGTTATTTTAGAATTTTTTGTACTAAACTTTTTATCTTTTCCATCATTTTTAGCTGAACTTTTTGAATTCTCATCATGATCATCATCTTTACAGAGTTTCTTCTTTATTTTTACTATATCATACAAATCATTTAAATCTTCATCATGGTTAAATATTATTGTCGTTCCATTTACTTTTACTTCCAAGTTTCCAACTCTAGCTAGTCCACCTGCACCATTTGTTATATTTAAAATAAAATTTCTTTTCAAATCATTTAAATTAGCAGTAAAATTAAACTTAAATTCTTTTTTATCATCATCTTTTTCTTTCCCTTTTTGTTTAGTTAATCGTGTAATAGGTAAAAAGTTCTTTTTAACCTCATTTTGATCTGTCGTACTTTTTATAGAAAAAATCTTATCAGTGCTTTTAATACCATTTAAATTATTTACACCATTAACAAATGGAATACATGAAGTAGATAATGAAACTACTAAAAATGAAATAACAATTTTCTTTAACATAAAACAAATTTCCTTTATTTTTTATAATAATTTTAATTTTTTTCTTTATAGAAAGTACTAACTTCACCATCTGGTGTTATTTTTCTTATTGCATTATTGCCTGTATCTGTTACATATAAATTATCTTTAGCATCAAAGCTAATTCCTGAAATATAGCTAAATCTTGCTTTTTCTCCATTCCCATCTTGAAAACCAAGTTCTTTACTTCCTATTATGCTTTTTATTTCTTTTTTTTCTTGATCTATTTTTAATAATTGTCTATTTAGATAATTTATATATAATTGTCCCTTAGAATCTATTACTACTTTTGTTAAATCTAAATAATATTGCCCATCTTTAGCTAATACATCTAAAGCATCTTTTTCTAATTCTTTTATTAGTTTTTCATCGATTATAGTAATATCATTAGACTCTTTTTTTGAAATATCTTTTTTGCTAAGATAATTATTATAAAAAATATCTCCAAACAGATCAAAATAAATATTATCTTTAGAGAAACTTTTTGGATAGTTGTAAAAAGGGGTAAATCCCCCACGATAAATTTTTAATATTTCTTCTAAAGAGTTATTTTCTTTGTTTAAAACGAAAACTAAATTAATTAATCTTGTAAGATCACTATAACCTTCTCCATTAGAAAAAGTCTCAAAATATATCTTATTATTTTTTAAAACTAAGTTTATTGGACCTTCAAACAAATACGATTTATAACCAGTGTAATTTTTATAAACATCTTTTGGTAATTCAATTTTACTCATCTTTTTTTCATCAGAAATTTTATAAATTATATGATCGTAAAAATCTACAATATATAAGTTATTTTGGTCATCAATATTAATTTCTTCTCCCAAATGACAACTTATCGGAGGCACACCATCTATTTTTAAAATCTCAGGCTTTTTATTTTTACTTATTTTGTATATAAAATTCCTTTGAATACTTTCTTTAATACATCTTGTAAAAAAACTATTTGAAAAAGTGTGTCTATTACAAACAGAATTTATTACATAAACAGTTTCACCATCTTTAGATACAGCTAAGTTAATAGGATTATTTAATTTAGGAGATAAATTAGAATCCTTTAAATTTTCACAGTATTTTTTAGTTCCATTTCTCTCAAGAGGATTTGAATATCTTTCTAATTCAACTTGTTCAACCTTTTTTTGTTCACAACTAAAAAAAATGCTTGATAAATAAAGTATTAAAATTATTTTTTTCATAAAACCTCACTAATATCTAATCCAAAATTATTTCTTTCATCTTTGATTTTTACTTCAACTGTATTTATACCTTCTTTTATTCCCCACATTGAAGCACTTAAAGCATCTGTTTTTTTATTAAAAAAATTGTTAACCAAAATACTACAATCTATTTGTGTTTTAGAACTTTTAGTATTAAATTTCTTATCTTTCCCATCATTCTTTCCAGAACTCTTTGAATCATCATCATGATCATCATCTTTACAGATTTTCTTTTTTATTTTTACAATGTCTTCCAAGTCATTCAAATCTTCATCATGATTAAATATTATTTGTGTTCCATTTACTTTTACTTCCAAGTTTCCAACTCTAGCTAATCCACCTGCACCATTTGTTATATTTAAAATAAAACTTCTTTTTAAATCTTGAGCATTAGCTGTAAAACTAAATTTAAATTCTTTTTTATCATCATCTTTCTCTTTTCCCTTTTGTTTACTTAATCGTGTAATTGGCAAAAAGTTCTTTTTAACCTCATTTAGGTTTGTGGTGCTTTTTATAGAAAAAGCGTTACCTACCCCGAAATTTTGCCTATATCAGTTATATTTATGGTATTTAAGCGTATATTACAAGCCATTACAAGGCTTAATGTTGTAACACCAACTACAGTTTTTTTTTAACATAATTCAAACCTTAAAAATTAGAATCAAAACAAAAACAAAAATCAAAGTTAAGTTTTTTGTGATTAATATTACTTAATCTTAACATATATTTGTTTTTATTTCAAATAAGAGCTAACTCAAAAAAAACTTTTAGGTATAGCTAAGAATAATAAATTTTTTCTTTTCTAAAGATTTTAACGCTGGTCTTAACATCATACTTTTATACCATTTGTTGAAGTTAGTATATAGGCTTAGATCTGCATGAAAAATAGAATGAATTTGCATAAAGGATGCTATATGAATATCGGCTAAAGTTAATTTATTATTTACAAAAAATTTTTTATCTTTTAAATATTTATCTATCATAATAGTATTTTGCATTATTTTTAATTTACATTGTTGCATATAATTATTATCTCTTTGCTCAGCAGATTTCATTGCATTAGTAAAAATAGCAGAAACAGGAGGGTTTAACTCACTAGAACACCATAAAACCCATTGATCAATTAAAGCTCTCTCTTGAAGATTACTTCCTAACAATTCTGGTTTATTTTTTGCAGCTACATAATAATTTATTGCGACAGATTCCCATAAAATAAAGTTATCGTCTTGAAGACAAGGTATTTTACCATTAGGATTTAACTTTAAAAAACTTTCAGATTTATGTTCTCCTTTAAAAATATCAATATCAACAACTTGATAAGGTTTACCTGTTTCTTCCAATAACCAAAGGCTCGGCCCAACACAAGATGTTAAGCGTCCACCGTTTTTTACTGTATAAAATTTGAGCATTTAACAATTGCCTTGTATAATTATAATTACAGTTATTATTATAATTTGTTTTTTGATGGATACCAAAAATTTTAAAGTAAATAATCAGAATTTGAAAAATAAATCTGTTTTAAGCAACATAAAAAAAACTGTTACTGAAAAAGTAAAATTAGAAACAATTCCTGAAATAAAGAAACCAGAAATTAAAGAAATTTCAATTGAAGATAAAAGAAAATCTGATTTTACCTTAAAATATGCGATGGAAATTTATCTCAATAAAAAAGATATTGAACTTGCAATAATAATTATTCAAAAATCATTAGAAATAAATCCTAATAATGAACATTCTTTTTATAATTTAGGTTTATTATATTCTGAAAAAAATGAACAAAATAAAGCAATAGAAAATTTTAAAAAATGTTTGAATATAAATCCTAATAATGAAAGTGCCAGATTTAATTTAGCAAATGAATTTACAAAATCTAATAATATAGATTCTGCTATTTCAGAATATGAAATTATTTTAGAAAATCAACCAAATTCTGAAGATACACTTTATAACTTAGCTTTTTGTTATATGAATTTTAAAAAAGATTATGAAAAAGCCATAGAGATTTTAAAAAAATTACTTAGCTTTAATCCTATACATACAAATGGTTATTTTAATTTAGCTATTTGTTATTATTCAATTGGAGAAAAAGAAAAATCGGCAGAAACATACAATAATTTACTTTTATTTTTTCCTGATTATTCAACGGCTTATTACAATTTAGCTACCATATATCATGAATTAGGAAGAAAAGATAAAGCGGTTCTTTTTATAAAAAAATATTTAGAAATTCCAAAAGAGGTTTCAGAATATTTATTAATAAAAAATGCTAGAAGAAGATTAAAAGAATGGAAAGAAGATGGAGAATTTCATTAAAGTTTTTGTAGAAGTGATGAATTAGAAGTAAAAAGTAATGAGTAAGAAGTGATCGGCAAGAATTTTATTAATCGAACCGCTTCTTATCTAAAGGAAGGTTGTATTGCAACTTCTCATCACTCATCACTCATCACTTTTCACCCTTCACCCTTCATTTAAAGATTCAAGAGCTATATCTAAAGCAGTTTGAGATATTTTTACTTTTGAATTACTTTTATTATAAATTTTTTCTAAGGTAATTTTTATAGTATCAGAAATATCTTTAAAAATAGCGTCTAATTCCATATTTGCATTTTCTTTCATAAGATAAGCAAAAACTCTTGCCATTCCGCAATTAGCGATAAAATCAGGAATAACTGATATAGAATTATCTGCAAAAAGCCCTGTTTTACCCAAAAATATTTCTTCATCATCAAAAGGAACGTTTGCTCCACATGATATTAACGATAATCCATTATTTATCATACTTTCCAAAATACTTTTATTAACAAAACGAGAACCAGCCGCAGGAACAAAAACATCAACAGGTATTTTCCATATTTTTTCATTTAGTTCGGGATAAAATATCTTTTCTTCAGAATTAATTATATTATTTTTTCTTTTTTTCAATAAATCTTTTATTTCATCAAAACTAAAACCATTTTCAGAAATTATTCCACCATCTTTATCAGTTATACCAACAATTTTCATTCCTGCTTGAGCTAAATAAAAACAAGTAGGGCCTCCAACATTACCAAAACCTTGAATAATTACTTTTTTATCTTTTATTTTTTCCTTCCAAATAGAATAATAATTAATTATTGACATTGCAATACCATAACCTGTTATTAAATCAGACACAGTATATTTATGCTCAAAATCTGGCGTTAATGTTCTACTATTAACTAATTTTGTAGCACCTTCAATTAATTGATCTATTATTTTTCTTTTATCTTCACCAAAAAACTTTAGATGTCCAGAAACTATTCCTTCTTGAGGGTGTAATAATCTTAAATCTGAAGTTATTGGAATAACTTCTTTTATTTCATCTATATTAAGATCTCCACCTGTTCCATAGTAATATTTCAGCATTGGAATAACAGCAGTAAACCATCTTTTTAAAACCTCTTCTTTTCTTGGATCAGTTGGATCAAAATTTATACCCGATTTTGCACCACCAATATTTGGGCCAGATACTTGAAATTTTATTTCCATTGTTTTTGCCAAAGAAATTACTTCATTTAGATCCAAACCTTTTCTCATTCTTGTACCGCCACCAGCTGCACCACCTCTAAGTGAATTTATTACTATCCAACCTTCGGCTTCTGTGTATTGATCTTTCCAAGAAAAAATAATTTCGGGTTTTTTATTTTCAAATTCTCTTAATTTTTCAATCATTAAATTATCCTCATTGATAACTTCAAAATATCTTTTATTTGTTTTTAATTTAACTAAAATAATTACTATCTACCAGTTCTAGATTTGTAATCTCTTAAAATTAATTGTGCTGCAATTCTATCTACTAATTCTTTATTTTTACTTGGTTTTTTTCCCATTTGTCTCATTATCTCATGGGTTTCAGTTGTAGTTAATGCTTCATCTTGAAAATCTATTTCAATATCTTGAATTAAAATAGGTCTAAGTTTTTCAATAAGTTCTCTTGTTTCAGTAGTTTTTTGTGAATCTTTGTCAGATAAAGTTTTTGGAATGCCAAAAATAATAGTTCCAACATTTTTATCTTTTATAATTACATTTATTTCATTTGCTAATTGTTCTTTATTAACAAAATTAATTGTAGTATAAGGCTGAGTTATTATATTTAAAGGATCTGTTAGTGCAACACCAACTCTTTTTGTACCTAAATCTATACCCATTAATCTTTTTTGCATAAAATTCTAATTAGTTATTTCTTTTTTATCGTGGCTTCCTTGAATCAAAGCATCATAAACATTTAATTTACCATATCCAACATCAGAATTAAAACCTTTTTGCCCAATTATTTCTTTAGCTGTCGATAAAATTCTAATTCTTGCTTGTTGACCAGTCATAGAAGGATATCTTGAAAAAAGTAATGCTGCTGCCGCTGATATATGAGGGCAAGACATTGAAGTTCCTGATAAATAAGCATAAGGACCTATTATTCCAGCTCTATAACCTTCAAATGTTTTATAAGTTGGCCAAGTAGAATATATTTTTGAGCCTTCGGATTGTAACCCTGCACCACCAGGTGCTGCTATCTCAACTTCAGGACCACCATTAGAATAATTTGCAACTCTATCTTTTTCTGTAACTGCTGCAACAGAAATAACACCTTCATATCCAGCAGGAACAGTAACATCGGTTATAATTCCTTTTGATCTACTACTTTCATTACCAGTAGCAGAAACAAAAACTATTCCTTTTTCTAAGGCAAGATCAACAGCTTCTTTTAAAGCTTTAGTTCCTTCAGATCTTTCACCACCAATACTAATATTTATTACTCTAACTTTATTTTCTATTGCTTTTATAATAGATTTTGTAATTATAGAAGCAGATGTTCCACCACTAAAATTAGCGGCTTTAATTGGTAAAATTTTAACGTTTCCTGCCAAACCAGAAACACCTTTTTGATTATTTATTAAAGCACCAATAACGCCTGTTACATGAGTACCATGACCATTTCCATCTTTTCCAGAATAATCAACATCTATATTTCCAAAAAAATAATTATCAACTTCACCTGTATCAGCTAACATATCTATTAAAGGTAAAAGATTCTCTTGTAAATCAGGATGGTCTGGATCAACACCAGAATCTATAACAGCAACAGTTACACTACTATTTCCTGTAGTTAATGTCCATGCTTTATCAGCGTCTATTGATTGCATATTCCATTGTAATGGAAAAAAAGTATCATTTGGTCTTGCTCCAGTAGTTGTAGCTTTTATACTAAGATTTTTTCTTTCAGTATCAGAAATATTTTCTGCCTGATAATCTAAAACACTCATTTTAGAATCTTTTTCTATATATTCTACAATATTACGATCTAAATATTCTTTTTTTAAACTTTCAACATTTTTAGAATCTGTTTTTATTTCTGCAATTTTTAAATCTTTTGAAATATAATTGAAATTTGTTACTCCAAATTGTTTATTAAAAATATTTATTCTTTCTTGGTTAACATTTGGTTTAATTTTTAACAATAAAGTTTGATTATTATTTGAATTAATTACTTTTTTATTTAAATTTGTGTTTGTATTTATATTATTACAAGAAAACAATGTAACAGATGGAATCACTAATGCTAATAAAAATTTGTTCATTATTTACCTCTTATTTTCATCGGTTTATCATCTTCCGCATACTCAATATACTCATCTTTTGATAGTATATCTAATAAAACCTTTTTATCTAATGATTTTGGAAAATTAACTTTATATAATCTTAATTCTTTACTTATTAAAAAAACTTTTGAATTATATTTTTTTTCAATAGAATCTAAATATTCATCAATGTTAGCTTTAGAAGTTAATTTTATTATAATAGAGCATTTAGAAATTTTATTTTGAATATCTTCTTCTTTTATTTTGCTACCTGAAATAGCAAAATTGTTGACTGTTAACAAAAACAGGAACAAAGTAAGTAAAAAAAATTTATACATCATAAAAATTATTCTAGCATATTTTATTTTTATTATAGTTATATTTTACATAAGTTGAAAAAAACTATTAAACAAGTTAAAATTAAGCGTGTACTTGATAAGCGTTAGAATTTTTTGTTAAAAAAAGAGTTAAAATATATTACATTATGAAAGAAAAAAATTTGGATTTTGATAAAAATATTCTTCCTATTGAAAAAGATACAAAAAATAAATCCATAAAAGATATTAAATCTATTCCTAAAACTAATAAGCAATCTAAATATTTTGTTGAATTAGGATATGAAGAAGGGTATAAAGTAATTCTAAATTTCAAAAAAACAGAAGAAATAGATCTTTCAAATTTATTTGATCCTGAAATTATTGACCTATCAAATTCAGCCTTTTTAAATATTTTAGAACCAAAAGAAATAGAACGAAAAAATTATATTTTTTCAGCTTTTGAAAATATTGATTTTGATGAAGTTAAGACAGATTTTGATGAAGTAAATAATTTTATGTTAAAGCAATGTTATAAAGCTGGTTTTATAAAAGGTTTTGCTTATGCAATGAAAAATGAGCTGGAATATGAAATTTCATTAGAAACTAAAATTGAAAAAAATCCTCTTATATCTGTAATTATTCCTGCATATAACGATGAAGATACAATAGAATATGCTATAGATAGTGTTTTAAAGCAAACCTATAAAAATATAGAAATTCTTGTAATTGATGATGGCTCTTCAGATAAAACAAGTGAATTAGTAAAAAAAATTCAACAAAATGATAGTAGAATTATATATATAAGACAATCAAATACAGGTGTAGCAGGAGCTAGGAATAGAGGAGTAAAAGAGTCTAAGGGAGAATATATAAAACTTTGTGATTCTGATGATGTTTTATTTCCTTATGCTTTAGAAATGATGGTAAGAGCATTAAAATTTACAAATGAAACACAAAAGTTTATTTTTGATGATTATTGTTTATATTTTCCTGAAGATGAAAAATTACTTCCCAAAAGTATGACAAAACCAAAAACAAAAAATGAGGCATTTAAAATACAATTAATAGGAAATGTTTATCCTGTAGGTTCTGTTTTAATAGAAAAAGAAACTTTAATAAAAGAAGGAATGTTTGATCCTACATTAAATGGAACAGATGATTATGATTTATGGAATAGATTATTAGTAAAACATGATTTTTATAAAATAGAGTTAACTCCAATGTACCTTCAGTTTTGTTATAAAGCACAATTATCTGCTGATTTAGAAACATTAAGATGCTATACAGATATTTCTGGATTAAAATTTACAAATAGTATTGATTTTACTAATGTTATTGAAAACAAAAATACTTATGATTATATGATTGATCAAATGATTAATAGAGATGATATGTGTCCTAGTACTATAACAAATTTGAATAAATCTTTTTATGCAAAAAATATTATAACTAAAAAAGAACATAATAATATAATCTTAAGAACTCTCGAAAAAAGTAATCAAGTGTTTTTGGAATACCATAAAAACTATATTACATATCCACCAGATTATAAAATAAATGAAAAAGAAACTATTGCAAAAGCTTTTATACAATCTGGTTTTTTGAGAAATAAAATAAATAAATTAAGCTTTTTTAATGATGAAAACGAAAAATTCTTTTTTGATTTTTATGAATATGAAAAATTTTATGGTCATTTACAATTAAAAAAAGAAGATAAATATTCTCATATAATTCTTTCTAATAGTTGGGTTTACTCTGTTATTCCAGATGATTGGATAACTTTATTTAATACAATTATTGATAGAATTATTGTACCTTCTACATTTATAAAAAATAATTATAATAATTTAGGAATTGTAGATTATAAGATAGATGTGGTTGGTCTTCCTGTTAATTCTTCGATGTATCATAAAAAAGAAACTAATTATGATTTGGAAACAAATAAAAACTTTAATTTCTTTTGTATTAGTAAATTTACTAAATCTTCTGGAATTGATAATTTAATAAAAGCTTATACTTCTGAATTTACTAAAAATGATGATGTTTGCCTTATTATAATGAATGATTTTATTTATGATTATGAGAAAAAAATAGAAATTGAAGCTTTTATAGAAAATAACAAAGAATTACCTAAAATAATAATTAAACAAAATAATTTTATAAAAGAAGAGCTTTGTGATATTTATAATACTGTAGATTGTTATGTTTACCCTTATTCATTAGAAAAATTTGGAATCCATGTAGCAGAAGCCATGTTATGTGAATTACCTGTAATTGTTACTAAATATGGAGCAACTGATGATTATTGTAATTCAGATAATTCATATCAAATAGAAGCCGAATTAATTCAAGAAAATTATACTCTATCTGGGATTAATACATCTGGAGATTCATTTAATTTTTTACAACCAGATTTAGATAATTTAAAAGAAATTATGATAAATATATTTAATAGTCCTAAAAATACTGAATTAGGTAAAAAAGCTAGAAAAATAATAGTTGAAAAATATAATGAAAAAACGATTTCAG
>ERZ1292630.1895-Hain-H41-02um-R3-1895-length-19874-cov-7_pt1 | contig 19874 bp, 9 predicted proteins | sample MGYA00564408_ERZ1292630 | MGnify/ENA primary metagenome ERZ1292630 (study PRJEB36523, sample SAMEA6512641) | groundwater metagenome | collected 2019-01-08 | study: AquaDiva: Metagenomics assemblies of 32 groundwater samples
CCCGCCTCCCGCAAGATGCCGCTGCCTTTCCCGGAACCTACGACGGCTCATGCGCTCGTGGCCATCCAGTTGGGACGCGTACAACCGGTCCACCTTCTCCCCCGAGGAGGTCCCTCCTCTTCCTTCGCCATTGTTCCCGCCGTCGTCGTCATCGTCGTCGTCGTCGGTGCCACTTTGATACTCCGGTGGGTCCGTAAAGATCGCGTTGTAGACTTCGGTCCGAATGTAGCGGATCGCGCGCTGGGACGTAGGATATTGTAAGGTGAAGCTGTGGAAGAATTTTTCCAAGAGATGGAGGGCGGAGGCGAGCATCCAACGCTGGGCCCACGCGGGAACGTTTTGTCGAGGATCCGGCGCGGCGAAGGGGGTGCCCGCGATAAGGGGTTCCCCTCCACGAGATTGAAAAATACCGTCGTCGTCGTCGTCTTTTGCCTCTCCGGCAGCCGCAGAATCATCTGGATTGCTGGAGTTCGCAGTGGACGTTTTTGCCGCGGCACGGGCAACGGTCTTGCGCCGCTCTTCCCGAGCCGACATGGCCCGACGGACGAGTTCGTCGATCCAGGCGGCTTCGTTGACGACCTCGTCTAGCTGCGATTGAGCCAAGTAGCGGTCGTTCCAGGACGCCAGGTCGGTCCAGATGTCGTCCATCGTCGATGACTCCGCTGCTGGTGGCTCCCCGCCTGCCCCCAACCGTTGCGTGCAAACGTCGCCATCGGTCCCGCCACCGGCTACAGCAGGTGGGGAAGCACCGTCGTGACCGACAAGACGAGCGGCGGCGGCGGCGTTGGGATGCCGTCCGAGGTCGGCGGCGATGGCAGCGGGCGACCGCAAGGCGAACGACGTGCCGTCCGCACGCACGATGCCCATTTGGGCCAGTGACGCCCCGCTCAGAGAAGTGAAGCCGCCCACCCGTGATACGGCTGATGGCGATGCCGTCATCGTGGTCGATGATGAAGAATGTTTGAGCCGCGCCGCCATGATGCGGTCAATGCTGCGGCGGTATCGAGCATAGCCGTTGACGAGATGTTGATGATGCTGCTCGCGACTTGCGCCGAGGAGTCCGTCAGGCGTCCCTTCATCTAAGGCGGACCGACGGCTGCCGCCCGCCATCGGGGTGAGAAGAAGGAGGCCGGTGCGGTTGTTTGCGGTGAGCAAGCGGGATTGCGTCATCGTCGTCATGCTGTCTGATGCGCGCAGGGGCTGGCCTTCCTGGCTGGCGAGGAGGTCTTGCGCGCGCATCGTTCCCCAATCAACCTCTTGCGTGCGACTGAGGCAGTGGTCCGACCCCGCCAGCAGCTGAGGCGTTTTTGTGCGTTGCACGGCGTGTTGCCGGATGGCGAGCATGGCCGCAGCGGGGTTGCGAGCCTGCGGGTGGCGTCGGATCGATTCCTTGCAGCCCAGATCGCTGAACGAAGGCTTTGCGGCCATCCCGAAAGCCTCTGTGACTAACCCCAGGGTCGCCAATTACTTACCAATCTGTGTGAATGGTGGGAGGAGATCGCACATCGAACGTCCCAATAGCGTGACTCGACCAGCACCCCCATTTTCCGTTTTTGTAGCTTAGACCTGACCTTGTCGCCTCCCAATAATGATGCAAGCAAGTGGCTGCCAGAGCTGAGAAGGGGAAGGGCAGGGAGGAGTCCTCAGGTCCTCCGAAGGGACGGGAGAGAGGAAGAAACACACACACACCAAATTCATAAGTGAATAAGAGGAAAAAAATCCGCGGCCCAATATATCGCCGAAGCTGGGTGGTAGCCAAAGAGTAACGCGGCAGAATGAAAGAGGGGTGTGACCTCTCACTCACTTCCGGATAGCAGCCAATGTACCGCATCCTTCGCCGTTGGAAAGCAGTTGACGCCTTTCGCAGCGGACGCGGCGGCCGCCGTCACGGGGTAACTCGAAGACGATGACGAGGAAGATAGCATCGCGGCAGCGGACTGCTTGATGACGACTACCGGCACGAACTTGCTCAAGAAGAGGGCGAGGCCCTCCTGCGACAGCAGGAGCACTTTCGGAGCAATCTGCCGCACCATCGCTTCTAATCCTTTGTCCGTTGAAAAACTCAGTAGTTGATGCCGCGGAAACCGGCACCGATGCGCCACGCGGAGAAGTCGCTGGAAACTGGGATCCTGCTCTTTTTCAGCCGCTGTGCAACGACACGCAACGAAGGCTGTTTTGCTTGCCGTGAGCAGCTGCGACAGACGTGCTTGAATGGCGTCGTCGTCGTCAGCAGCATCCACGAAGGCGTCGGCCACGACGAACACTTTCGCGCCCCTTAGGATGGATGAGGCAAGCCCACCCACGGCGGATGCCGAAGCCGCGGAGTGGCAGCTTCCACCCGGGGCCACAACGCGCCGTGTGTCGTCCCCTCCGCTGCCGCTTTCGCCGCCTCCGCGGCGCTGCTGCCGTTGCTGATTGACGTACTTCAGGGTGAGGTAGACTAGGCAGCCGCCAAACACTAACGCGACGGCGGGCCACGACATTTCAAGCCCCATGAACCGAATGCCACTCGACGACACCAGCGACGAGGTCGACGACGGCCTCGACACGCGACTCGACCCGAACGACATGTTTGATACTTTCTCTCACTCTCGCTATTTCTCTTTTCCTTCCTCCGAAAGAAGAAGAAGAAGAAGTTCTTTTGTGTTGATTGATGACCCGAAAATGGATGGCATGATTGCCATCCCCCCTCCCCCTAACCCACAGAACGACGAGAAGCGCAGTACAGGTGGCGTGGAAAGCGAGAGAGAGTGTGTGTTGAGGAGAGGTCGTGGGGGAGGGATCAGGGATGGGGAGGGGGCTCTCCTCACACATATCCCCCCTTTCCACAGGGCCGCTCGTCAACTCACTCCGTTTTGTTTCCTATCACCTATGCCAAGTAGTTGTATGTGCCGGGCATTTCCTCACTCCGCTGGAGAAACTCACGATCGATTAAGTGCTCGATACGCTTTTTCACGTCCTCCGGTGACGGTTGGAAGAGGGCGCTCAGCACCTGCAGCACCGTAGCGACGAGCGTGCGGTGATCCAGCGTGCGGCGGCTCTTCATGATGCGGACAATCGCCGCGTCAATCTTGTATTTGCGGTCCTCATCCAGGCGCTCTTTGCCCGCCGCATCGGCCGCGCCGGCTGAGCCTCTTCCGCCGCCGCCCTCTTTGACCACGACCGGCACGATGCGAACTTTGATTGTTTTTGAGCGAAAATCGCCGTTGAAAGCCAGCAGTGTGCTCGGGGTCAGCGGTGTGGGGGTCGCCGAGGTGGCCGCCGTCGGCTGTCCGTCGCTCCCAACCCCTTTGATCATCAGGAGATTGGAGTAGTTGGGCGTCACGCGCAGCAACGACATGGCCGCACGCGCCGCTTCGGGCGCGACGAGCGCGCACGCCGTCGCCACTTCGGCGACCGTTTTCGCTTCGTCGCCGTGAAACAAGTTGAGCACGGCCATGCACACCGTCGGCACGTTGACATCATACTTCCGCGCACCCCCCGCGACGTGTACCTTGACGTCGACGGAGCTCTGCGATAATGCGTAGTCGAGTCGGCGTCCGCGGAACTTTGCTTTGTAGAACGCCGCGAAATGGTCCGCGGCGCGGCGAATATCCATCGGGAGGCAAAATGACACCGTGACCCAGGTTGGCCAAAAGCCCGCGGTGAGCACCATCAGGTGCAAATCGAGCGGCAGTTTCTCTCCTCGCTGAGTGCTCTTCTCGCGATATTGATCGAGGAGCTCCTCGCTCTGCCGCCGGTCCGCGAACATGCCCTCCATTTTGCTCGTCATCGAGTGCCCATATTGCCGCTTGAGACGCGCGATGAGCAGCCTTTCGTGCTCCTCGTTGATCTTACCGCCAATGATGCGCTTCGCGAGATAGTTTTTGTGCGCGCTTTCGAACATGTCGCGGTCGCGCAGTCGGGAAATGAGATCCACGCAGTGCTCCGCCGCCGCGTCGATGTCAGTCTCCTCGCCCCCGGGCCCTTTCAGCTTGGCGTCAAAGTAGGCAGCGATCGTCTCTGCCATGAAACTCGGATTTTTATTCACAAAATTGTCGAAGGTTGCGTTGATGCGGGACAGCGCCGCGGCGTCGGCGTTTGCGGAGGCCGACGTGAAGCCGCTGCACTGCGACGAGGAACCCGCCGCCGCACCACCACCGCCCGCCGTGCCACCACCAGCACTACTAGCCGCACTACTCGTCATCCGCGCGGCAGCCGCCGTGGAAGTGGGCCGCTTGCCCTGCGCGATGAGCTCCGTCCACTTGCCTGTGGTGCGGCATTCGTGCACCCACCGATGAATGTCTTCGCAAAACGATTCCTGGAGCAGCTCGCGGCACCGGTCCTTGATCGCGACCAGTCGTTCCGTAAACGGCACGGGCGTGGCGAGAAGCGCGGCGTGGTCAAAGATGCTTTGCAGCTCGGATCGGACGTAGTCACACGCTGCCTCCACGACCACTTGGGCGTCGCCCGCTAAGCACCAGCAAAAGTGAGCGGCGAATATGTCGGCCATGCACCAGTGTTTGAGACTGTCGGCGAGATACCCAGCGGCGGCGCCGGCGTTCGTGGGGACTGCTGAGAGAGTCGGAGACGGAGCGGTCACCGAGGAGGCGGGCATCCCGGCGGTTGAGGTGTCCGTTGATGTGGTGGTGGCTGCGGTGAGCACGGCCTCCCTTCTCGACGTTAGAAAGACTTCGCACAGCATATCCGTCACACGCGAAACCAACGCCGGCTGCACGTAGGACGTAATGCGCCGCTGTTCCGCACTCAATTCCACCAAAAACCGACCGATGTAGGCCGGGCCGGATTTCGAGGAGGCGATCGTCTCGTCCGCTAAGGTGCTGAAATACCGCTGGGCATCGGTGAAGACGGGCTGCACGATGACCGTGCTCATCAGTTGCGGCAGACGCGCCATGGAGGAGAACGTGGCGTACAGCCGAGGGTCGCCGGCCGCGAGAACGAACACGTTCGATGAGGCCGTCGAGCTGTGATGGGCGCCGGCGGCTACCGTCGCGGGAACGCATTTGGCGACGGCGGCCGTCCGGGCACTGTCGAGAGCGGTCAATGCCGCGCACAGCGTCGCCAGTGTGGAGCCCGACACGCGCACGCCCTGACTGCGCTCCGCATCGAGCATCGCGACAAATGCCCGCTTGAGCGTCTCGCTGAGCGGCTGAACGACGGCGCCGGAAAAAATGGCCAGAGACGTCATGAGCATCGTCGGCCGCGAGGCAAGACTGGTCGAATCCAGCGAGAGACAGAACGAGACGACGGCCGTTTTCGTGATATCGTAGAATTGCTTCCAAATAGCGGCAAATGTTTCCAGCACATACACCGGCTGCGCGTCCACGAGTGCGAGTGCGGCCGAGCCGATGATTGGGTTTGATAGAGACGAGGAGGATTGAGACGAAACAGGAGGTGACGCCGCCGCGGAGCCGCCTCTGCCGGGCTCGGCACCCGTTCCGAAGCCGCCGCCTTCAGTTTGATGGGTGCAAGCGCGGACGAAGTCGGCGAGATACTTTTGGCACACCGCGTGGGTTGCCAGGAGCAGTTTATGGTGAACGACGTCGCCGTGCCCCCGCATCACGCAGTTGTGTATTCTCCCGTGCTCGATCTGGAACGACGTCTCCTTGAGGGGCACGAGGTTGTGCACGTTGACAATGGTGTCCGCGACGACCGCCGCCTGCTTCTCGCTCTCGTCGCGATTCTGCCCCTTTTGCATCGTCTTGGAGCTCGGAATGACAAGCGACATGAGCGGCGGTACACGCGAGAGAGAGAGAGAGAGAGAGAGAGAGAGAGAGAGAGAGACACGACGACGGCAAATGGTGGGGGGATGTGTGCTTTGCCCCCTTCTGGCTAGATGAGTGAAATGAAGTGAGTGCTTTTTCTTTTTTGGCTGACTTCTGGGTTCATACAATCACACACGACCCGCAGCATGGTTCTTAGGCATGACGACGAAAAAAACGGTGAATGTCGGTAACACATTGGCGAGGAATCGCAGCAGGTGGGACGTACCAACAATACACACACAACCTGCCTGGAGGCTGAGAGAGAGAGAGATTGCGTACAGTGGCGCTTTTTTTTTGACACTTCCGATACGAGAGCTACGCGCGTCTTGAAAGAGACAGCGACCATAGCACCCGTGAAATATGCACATCGGCGATGCAGGTGTGGGCCTCTACTTCTTCTTCCCAGCTGCCGCCGGTGCCGTCGCCGCGGGCTTCGGCTTTCGGTCGTCGTCTGGGGGTTGCGTCGCTCCCAGCGGCGCTCCGGCGCTTGCATCACCGCCGGCCGATCCTGGAGCGGAGCCTCCCGCCGCGGCACTCCCTGCGCTTCCCGGGCTGACGGCGATGGACGCGGCCGCCTCTCGCATGTTGTTCAGCACCGCACGGCGCAGCTCCTTCAACGTTGCGACCGTGCCGTGCGTGTGCTCGTGCAGCTTCGCCATGACCGGCCGCGGGGGGGGGGATGCCGCCGTGGCCGCGTCACGCTCTTGGGGATCCGCGGCAGGCGCGCTCCGCGGGACGCCACGGAGATCTGCGGATGGCGGCGGCTTGGGTGAATACCCGCCGTGCAGCGGCACGCCGGACGCGGACAAGCCCATGTGCAGCCTCGTGCTCGCATCGCGAACCTGCGGTGACGCGGGCGCCACGAGGCGTCCGGTCGGGTCGTCCAGCGGCGTGAGGAGCGGGACCGTTCTTCCATTGACGCCGGCAGGGATAGGTAGGAACACGCCTGCCCGGTTTGCCAGGAACCGCTCGCGTGCCTCCCTCGCCTTATTGAAATGGGCCTGAAAATCGTCTATCACGGCCGCTTGGGCGGCAGCAGCGCCTCCCTTGCCACCCGCCGCCGCGGGCTTGCCTCCCGCCGCTCCTGCAGCGCCTCCGCTTTTGCCAGCCGCCGCAGGAACGGCGGGACCGTCCTTTTTGTCGAGCGCGACCCACGACTGCTTCACCACATTCACGCTCTCCGAGATCGAGTGGTCCTCTTTGAGCTCTAACTTGGCGGTCGATGCGGAGAAAATCTGCAGGCTGAACGTTATGGCAGAGGAAGGCGGGCTGGAGGAAGAGGAGGTCGCGCCGCCTTGCTGCTGATCCGCGGACGGAGCGGACGGCGGCGGCAACGTGTTGGTGGCGGTGGGGTTATCTTGAAGGAGCTGCATCGCTGCCTTCTGTCGCTCCAGCATGCGGTGCTTCTGGGCATCGAACTCTTCGCGGCAGCGGACGACGACGTGTTCCCGTCTTGTCAACTCCCAGCGTTTCGTGAAGCCGCTGTCCAGCGTGCACTGCAGGGAGTACACCGACGGCGTGACCTTGTCCGGGGGCGGCAGGAACGCGATGTGTTCAAAAAGGACCCACCCAACGCCGCTCCGGGATTCGATTTCCTTGTCGTTGTGGAGCAGTGTGGCCTTAAACGGCGGCGGTGCGGCGATGACTCGGCCAGCAGTGCCGGCCGAAAGGTCTTCCGCGGAGGCGGGTTGTCCGCCGCTAGGGCTCGCCGCGGCGACCCGGATGATGATGCTCGTCGTGCTCGCCTCAGCCGTCGTTAAGTGGTACCGGAACAACGAACTCGCATCATTGTGAAGATAGTCGCCCGTGCGTGCAAGACAGTCGTCAAACGAACGAGCCTCAAACGTCTCCAAGGCCCGATCGGTCGTGAAACTGAGCTTCCAGTAGCCCTTCCCGTACGGCGTCTCCCCTTCCGGCACGTTCCGGGGCGGGCACGCATACGCCACGAGCGCGTAGCCATTTTTGTTCGGTTGCAAGTGCGCGCCGAGAATCTTCCCGATCGTATCCTTAATGACGCTCGTTCCGCCGTGGTCTAGGTCGACGAGTGAGAGCGACGCGTACTCCACCAGGGAGGTTGCGTGATGTGATTCGTCGTATTGTTCCGGGGGGAAGTCCACCGGGACGTGCAAGCCCGCGCCGGCGGTGTCCTTCTTCTTGGCTCCGCCGCCGCCGGCGGCACCTTTTGCCCCGGCCGCGGCGGCGGCGCCACCCTTGCCGGCGCCGCCCGCGGCGGTCGAACCTGCCAGGTCGTTCGCCATGGTTCGATGCGCCGCTAGGTCCGTTCCTTTCGTCAGGCACGATAAGGCCAAACAGAGCACCGTGGGAACCTTCACACTGATCAAGCGTTTCAGCCAGAGGGTCGGTTGCCCCGGAACGTGATCCCCAAAACATCCGGCGTCGCTGGCGACGAATACCCCTAGCGCGTCTCGTACGATGTCGCGCTCTTCACCCATGACGATGTCCACAGGAGTTAAGAGCGACACGGCGCACCCGGGCAGCATCCGGTCCACGGTGAGCCGGAAGGCTCGCGGTCCAGATCCCGAGAGGGGAAGGATGCGTGAGTTTTGCTGCGCGGCCGGGGTCGTCATGGCGCCAAGGCAACGGAAAGGCACGGACTTGTTCCACAGAAACGTTTCAAGCGTGATTCGCGTGTCGATTCCCTCGCCACGGTCGAGGCCCGCAGGCGTCGCTGGTCGGTGACTCGTCGGAGTCGCTTGCACGCCGCCGCTGCTTCCTGCTGATGATGTGGCCGTCGTCGTTTTGTAAGCCTGATGCAGCACCACGAGAGCCGGGACCGTTGTTTCCTGATCGGTGAAGAACCACTTGACGATCGTTTTCGGAGCGGCGATTGGATTCACGGACGCCGCAAGCAGCATCGACGCACCGGCGGAAGGAGAAGTCACGTCGTGTTGGGTTGCCACGGGGAGGGGCACGGCCGATGCGGCGGCCCCAATTTTGGCAGCCGGAGCCGCCCCGGCCTTCGCGGCACCGCCCTTCGGAGCCCCATCCGCAGCAGCGGCGGCACCAGCTGCCGCGAGGTCTGCTGGACTAGGACACGTGATCGTCTTAAAGCTTCCCCAACGCTTGTCAAACACGTTTCGGAAGCACACGAAGGTTTTGAAAAACCGCACAAACGATTCCCACGGCAGCCAAAAGTCGTTCCACCGACGTTGCAAATCAGTGCGGTTCCGATCAGTGGCGACGGTGAAACCAATCGTCGACTCGAATTCCCCTGTCCAAGCGTTGGACTCGTAGGCGTAGAGCCCGCGCCAAGCCGCATTCGGACTGCAGAGGCGTACAAGAGCGGTGTTGTTGTGCGGGCGCACATCTAAAATACTGTAGGCTTGATTGACTGGCAGACCTGCCGCGAGCCACTGAACGTCCGAATTGACCGCCGCGTGCACAGGAAGACCGGGCGATCCTGGGGTCGCCTCACCTCCCCCCCCAGGGGCTGCGCCGTTGGCTCCGCCGGTCGCCGCGGTCGTTCCGGATGCGGGAGCGTTGCTCGATGAGGCAAAGAGTCGTTGCATCCGGGTGGTGTCATGCAGCACGTCATTGCACATGGCCACTAGGATCAAGGGCTCCTTTCCACTCGGGTCGGTCTTTTGGCTCCACGCCTGCCGGAGTGAACTATAGACGAGGATTTCATCGCTCGAGGGGTGTAGCATTTCGGGCACCCAGCCAGATAAGAGCGTGCCCAAGACGAAGATCGGATGGCTAAACAACAGGCCCTCATTCTGAGGACCCAGTACTTTCAAAATGGCCTTCGCGAGCAGCGCGGGCCAAATTTCTTTGTGTTCCGTCACCGTGAACATGCACTGCCCGAACACGTCGCTCGGCAGGCGGTCGTCGATGATCACCTTCCGGAAGGCGCCATTGACGAACAGCTTCACGAGGTACTTCCCCGATGCGTTGTAAATGGGGTAATGCGTTCCAGGGACTTGCGGGTAAATCAACTCCCACGCGTACTGACCGGGCGGCACGGACGTCTGATGGTGGTTCAGTGCCATCAGCGCGCTGTTGAACGCGCGCATGAAGAAGGGCGTCGCCGTCGATTGGCGCTCCCGGCGGCGAGAGGCGCCGTGGCCCGCGCCGCCCCGTCGAGGTGCCGCTCCCGTCGCGGTGGCGGTCGCGGCGTTGGCGCCACTTCCCACGATGGCTGCTGAGGCACCGGCTCCGGCCACGACTGCGGCCCCAGTGCGGCCATCGTCGTCTTCGCTGGAGTGGGCTCGAAATGCCCGCATGCTGCGGTACTGCTCGATAGCCTCTAGTCGTGACGCGGGTCGGGTGCTGCTGGACATGTCATCGTCCTCCGCGTCTCCTCCTCCACGTCCGCTCCCTCCTCCGGCGACAATGTTCGAGGCCACGACGGTCAGTTGAGCAGCCATATCATACGGATTGCCTGGAAACAGCGGTCGGTACACCACTGGTTTGAAGGGCGAAAAGATCACCGCCGGCCTCCGCCATTCGACTCCGGGCAGGCTGTGGAACGCGTCGACGACGGGGGGCTGCCCCATCTCGGGATCCGTGAACAAGGAGGATGCGTCGGCGACGGTCGACATGGCGGCACCACCGACATCTCCAAAGCTCTCCCGTTCGACGTCGGCGTCGTCCCAAAATGGAAGAGCGCAGCCGTCCAGCAGTAGCCCGTTTTGGGGAATGTCGGCTTTCGTCTTCGCCGCGGCGGCCACCGGCGCCTTTTTGGGAGGCATGATGATCGGAGGTTGGAGAGATAATGATGTGTGTTTTTCTGCTGCCTGAATTTTCCGACTTTCGAGGAAGCCCGCCTTCGCAAACGGAGAACAGTTAAGAAAAACAACACCAAACAAAAGCGGTTGTACCAGCCATCCTTGTCGAACCCGTCAACACGTTTTAGCTTCAGAGGGTGTTGAGTTGGGAATTGTGTCCCGGCGCAAGTGGTGGGTCTCCGCCGCTCTTCCCCGTGGTTGAAGAGGTTTCGCCGACGCGCGGAGAGGGGAAGGGGTATGCCGACGTGAGTGCAATGAAAAAAAAAGAGGAATGAAGTGTGAGAGCGACGGATAGAAGGAACGAAATGACCGTCGAAGGATTTGCGGTACGATTCGCCGCGTAACCGGTCATCTCTCTCCAGAGCGACCCGCCTTCGTGGGGGGAGGACAGACGCGGGAAGGGGTGGGAGGGGAGGGGGGGACTGTGGTGGCTGCCCCGCGCCCCGTTGGCGGCCCACTCCACTGAGAAGAACAAGACACTGTCCGAGAAAACACACACACGAAACTCACCGCCGCGCGGAGACTGGAGGGTCAGGAGGCGTTTTTCTGGCCCTCCAAAGCAAAAGTGCCGAAAACCTGTTCCCCCCCTTCCGTCCTTCCCGCTGCCGTTGCGACGACGGAGCCATTGCACACGCACAAATTCCGGTTGTTTTTTTAAAATAATATTGTCGCTTCTTGAGGATGCGAAATTCGCTGAGATGACCCGTGGGCTTTCACATGAGGGACTCCGAGACTAGACTGACGTCGCCCTTGCGCGCTTTGAGCATCTCGAGCAGCTGCGCATCCGATTTATCCGCGCCGAGTCCCATGGACCTCAGTTGGCGGAGTTCAGCGGAATATTGGCTACCTCCTCCTGCTGCGCCGCCCGTGGGGGCCGTGGCACTGCTCCCATAGTCATCGTCATCGCCGCCGTCATCGCCGCCGTCGTCGAAATCGTCAAAGGTGAGGGACACCGGACGCTCAGCCGGCGCTTGAACCGGGGCCGCGTCGTTTTCCTGTGGTTTGACGAAGCCTGCAGGTAGCTCACGGAGACTTTTCGCTGCATTGTCGACACACTTTTTCGTGAAGACGCTTCTGTTCTTGCGGTACTCTACTAACGCATCTACATTCGCTGGGGCGCCAGCGTCCGACGGGTCGGGGTCGCTGAGCACCGACACGATCGAGACCAGCACCTTCTCAATCGACTGCACCGGTGTCCAGCGCATCGACGCGGTCTCGATGGTGTTCATTTCGTCGGTGCCGGGCGCGTGCAAGATGGAGATGCAAATTTTGCCATCGGTGTAGACGTTCGGGTGCCAAAACGTGGACAAGATTTTAAACTCCGGAGGCTTGAAAGGATACTCGTTGGGGAAGCTGAGTTGCGCCTTGTAGCAACCGGGGTGATACGGTGTGCCGGTGGGACCAAGAAAGTACACCGTCCACTTGAAGATATCTTCATCGACTTCGATTTTGAAGCCGCCCGGGGGGTTGTTGCGCAGCTCTCGGAGCGACTTTTGAAGGTGTGGAACCGCCGACATGGATGAGGGTATTGCGCTGCTGGAGGACGACGACGACGACGAAGTGGTGTGTTTTGCTGGCAGGATGGGTCGCGATGGGATCGTCGCGGTTGTGACAGGTAGGTCCGCCGGTACGCTGGTGGCTTGTGTCGTCCGTTCACGCTTTCGAGAATTCAGTTCGGAAGACGACGTTGCGGAGAGGAACGTACGAGACGTTCCCTTTGCCCGTGAAAAAAAGTGTCACTCAAGCAGTAGAGGAAGCCGAGACGAAATAAATATGAGAGAAGCGCAGGGGGGGGGAAAAAAATCCCTTCGTGCCTTTCCCTTCCTTGTTCCTCTGATGGATGCCTCTGTTTCAACATACCAAACGGACCCGCTTCATCGTTGGCGCATCCCAAGAGGTGTCTCCCCGCGACGCGTGCCCCTTTCTGCTCCCTAACATGTGCCATAAAACTTTCGCGCGCAAAAAGAAATAAATCAATTCTCTATTTTTCTTTAATCAATGGAAATCTCTCCCTCGCGAACTCCTCTCACTTGCGGCAAGACCCTCCAATCCAAGCGACGAGTGAAAATCCGAAAAACCTCGTTGTGTTGTTGTCCCCCTGTACGCACAAAGGGGGTGGTCGAAGGTCTCTCTCTCTCTTTCCCGGGACACGGTGCAAACCGCAGGAGCTCCATCAGTCGTCGCGTTCCCCTCCTCGCTGGGGGGATCGAACGCGACAGGCGGCCATTTTTCTCTTTCACCGACCTAAACGCCACTTCATCCACCTCGGTTCTAGCCAAGTTCCGACCGTGTCCTATTCATCCTCCGCGTCCTCATCGACGTCTCCGTACCTCCACAGGCCGACGTGCGATTGCCGGGCTCGCTCCTGCGCCGCCATGAGCACCGGACCGAGAGCCACAGACTGCCCGATGGCGGTCCGGTCCAGAAGCACACGGCCGGTCTTCAGCAATTGCAATTGCAAGCACGCCGCCTCGTCGGTGGGATTCGACAACGCCGGGAGCTCTTTTCCATCGCGATCGACCCCCTCGCCGTCATTCGTCGTCAGCAAGACGTAGGGCTTGCGACCGTCGTCGCTGGTGTACTCCGTGCGAATCATGCAGCAGCCTTCCGTGGCCTCGAGCCCCGACCAAATGCTCTCCACTGCCGCATCGTTGCTGTCCGTTTCCGTGGCGTGCGGCTTCAAGTAGGCGAGTTGCACCGTCTCGGCCAGCGGCTTCTGCGTCCGGAGAATGGCGGCCTCCGGGACGCCGTTGGGAATGATCCGAATGTCCCTCCACCGAACGACCGCTTGATTTCCAAAGTCCAGGAAGGTGAGATCGGCACGATGGTCGGCGACGTTCACGTTGGTGACTTTGGCGCGGTACCACGATGCGTCGTCCTTGGACGCGGCGAGGACGACTTCGCCCTTCGTGGGCTGGTGGGGACGCGGATCGTTCTGGACGACATGTCGCGCCGCCTCCGCGAGCTCCGCCGTCAAGGCCTCGCTGGCCTCGGTGGCCGCGGCCACGCTGATGGTGGTGGCACTCGCAACATCGGTGACGGTCACGACTCGCCAGCCCGCTTGCGCGGCGGTCGCACGGGCAAAGGTACTGGGTGCGCCTTGCCGCTGTCGCTCTTCTCGCTTTTGCTGCCTCGCGGGAACCGCACCAGACTCAGACCAGATGCACTTCTTGGCCTCTTGCGCTGCTTTTTGCGCGGCGAGAAGACTTGCGCCCTCCGTGACGCGGTCCGCGCCAGACGCGGTGGCCAATCCAGCGGCCACGATTGCCTGGGCGACATTCTTGCCGTTGATTTTCATATAGCCGATGAAGTTGCCGCCGCGATCGACGGTCTCAACTTGCACGTCGACTTCGCGTTGCTGCACGAGCAACGTGGTAAAATCCTTGGACTCGGTCGCAAAGGGGTCGTTCGCCTGCCCGGGCATCCCGGTGGAGGGCGAGACGACGCCGGCTAGCCGCAGCGTGAAGGTGAAGTGCTCACGTGGAATATACACGCGGAACGAGGAACCCGACAGCACCAAGTCGACGACGGCCTTCCACGTCGGAGGCCGATTGCCAACCATGCCGCGCTGCAGGAACGAGAGGTAGTGCTTCGCCTTCTTCTCTCCCACGCGATTGATTTCGGTGATCTTCGTGGAAGGCGAGGTCGTTCCGCTGTGGATGCCTAACTTGCGTTCCTTGGCGACCAGCTCGGCCCCCGCAAGGAGGGTTGCGTTGGCACACGCATCCGTTTTTCCGACAAAAAACCTGGCCAATCCCTGCGAGAGGATGGCCTGGCTGAGGTTTTCTCCTGTTGCCTTGTCGACGACGTTCGCCACCGCGCGGACTTCCTTCGTCTCTTCGACCACGCGAACGTACTCGACGTGCACCGACACGGTGTGCCCGATGAACTTGGTGCGGAGAAACTCGCGGCTCTCCCAAGTGTACTCCTCGTAGCTGACGCGCGTTTCGGGTGCCCGTTGCCCTGACGCCTTGTCGATCTCTTGATCCCGATTGATCGTCTTCGGTGCGCGAACGCCCACGAGGGACACCTTCACCGTCTGGCTATTGTCCCCGTTACGCACGGCGATCAAATCACCCGACACAATGTTGATGACGATGCCCTCAAAGTCGGTCGGGCACGGTGCCTTCAGACCGGCCACGCTACCAGCAGGTCCCGCGCTTGCGGCACCACCTGCGGCGGCAACCACCGTCCGCTCGCTGAAATCGTGCCAGCAGCCAACCTTGCGGCTCTGAGCGTCCTTCTCCGCGGCAATGAGCGCATCCTTCGCTGCGGCGTGGACGATGGTCGTGGTGAGCGTCTTGGCGAGACCTCGCCCGAGCAGTTCAGCTTGAAACGTGCCCTTGGCCGAGACGATGGAACCCAGGAAGTTGCCAAAGTTGTCGATGCCCTCGAAGAGCACGGACACGTGCCGCTGGTTGAGAAACTTTTCTGTGTGGAACTTCGCCTCCGTCCCCACGATGTCGGGCGCCCCGGACCCATCGCGCTTCGTGGCCGATGGGCACTGAATGCCCGTGAGATTCAACTGCAGCGACTGATGGTTCAGCGGATCGTCGGCGGTAGGCATGGCCACCGGCGTCACGAGTAGCGAGGAGCCGGACATCACGCGATCGATTCGCACCTTAACCGTTTGACCCTTGAGCTGCGCCGCGAGGTCGTTGGCATTTAGCGGGGGAAACGGCTTCATCAGACGGACGTGCTTGTGGCTATCGGGAGCCCAGAGTCCCACCTTAGCCGCCTTGGCCGCGGCCTGTGACGCGACGAAGGCCTCATGCAGTTCTCGTGGCATCTTGGGAGGCGGGCGCTCGGGAGTCGTGGCCAAGCCCTTCTGCAGCAACAGCTCCGCGGCATTCGTGCCTCCCGCTTCGGGCAACAGCGACACACGGCCGGCGACGCGCGACAAGGCTTCGATGGTGTAGTCCTCCGTGAATCGGACGGTCTTACCGATGAAGGCGGCGCGGATCGTTTCGAAGGCCTCGAAGCCGCATGCTTCGTCCGGGATGAGCTCTCCGGCGGGCGTGCGACGACCGATCTTCGGCGCGTTGACGAAGCTCAGAATCACGGGCAGCAGCTTCGGTGCGGCGCCAGTGGGGCTCGCGGAAGGGAGGAGCTGAAGCCGGTCAGCGCCATCGACAGAGAAGACGACGTAGACGCCGCTCGTCGAAGGGGCAGAGGCGGGGGCGGCGGCCATTTGCAGGGGCGAAAACAAGTTGAAGGGGGAAAGGGGATGCGCGTCAATAGTTAGAAACACGGAAAAGGGGCGGTGCCTTCGTTGGATAGGGGGAAAATGGCCGCCGCAAGCAACGACACATTGGAGATACCAAACCGCGCATCCTTCGGGAAAACAACGCCGTTCTTCTCACTGCGTATCCCTTTGGTAGACCTGACTGGGTGATGTCCATATGACACTTGCCGGACGGGGAGGAATCTATCGAAATGGTAAAACGAAATCGCTGGGAGGGGGAGGGGTGAGAGACTTCTAGGTCGCGAGAGAGGGGGCCGGGCGTGGGGGGGGTTTATTTCCGCACGTACCCCCCTATTCCCGTGGTGCCGCCACGATACGAATTGGACGGCGATGCACTGGTCGCGGTGCCGATCCCAGAAAGGGACGACGATGGTCTCGGGATGACGACCGTTCCGTTGAGCGTCATCGACAGTCGCGACAAGGGGCTGGCCACGGCGAACGCGTCCGGGGGGGACGCGACGGACAGTCCTCCCGTAGCGGGACGCGCCATGGTTTGCCCCGCGAGGACGACGCCAGGTGGGGGCAACAAGCCGCGATTGAGCATCTCTCGGTGGAGGTCGAACGCGACGCCGCCGCCGGAACCATCGGCCGAGTTCCCTCCCGAAACGCGCCCGATGTAAATCGAAATCAACTTCAGCTGGCTCACGGCCAAGTGGGTGACATGAGGGAGCAATGCGTCCCCGAGGGCGACGTACAAGTCGACGAAGCAAAGAACCACCGTTTTCCTTATCTCAGCGTTCTCGTGGGTGAAGCAAGCGGTGAGCAACTGCACGACTTCCGGAACCATCGACGTGTCCTCCGGCGCGATGACGCTCGCCAAGCGGCCCACCTCGCGCAACACGTAGCTCAACGTTTTCGCGCTCACGCGGCGGAGTGCCTCGGCGATGGCGATCATCAGCGGCAGCGTCGCGCGCGCACCAAAGCGTTCGACGATGGCCGACACGGACGAAAGCGCCTCACGCTGCACCTCGGGGAAGCTGTCGTCGAGGCACGCCACGCTGGCGCGGAGGGCGTGGTCATGGAGGGTCGCCGCCTGATCGAGGATGACCTCCGGCCCCCGGCGGCAGGCGACGAGCCTCAGCGCCGCGAGGGCCTTCCAGCGGACGGCATGGTCGGCGTCCGCAGTGAGAGCGACGAGCTGCGTCGCGATGGTGTTAAAATGGTCGATCCAAACCGCTTCCTCCTTCGAGATCACGGCGAGTGGTGCCTTGTGGTTACGGCCCCCGTCGGTGCTATCGTTCTCAGGAGGGAGCGCAGTGAGCAAGGCGGCAAGCGCTGCCAGTTTTTCTGACGACGTGACGGCCGTTTGCATTGCCGAAAGCTGCGGTGGGACCGCTCGATCCCGGCGCCACTCCGACACCAAGGCGGAGGCGGATTTACCGCTCGGGCCGACGATGGGCCGTCCTGTTGTCGCGAACGATGCTGCGCCAGCGCCGTAGGACGATCGGCTGCCCTGCGGCGGAGAGCTCGTGGAGGTCGGAGACACAGGAGAGTTCCCGCCGCCTTTTGGTCCGGGGCCCCACCGCGTCGGCGATGGTGAGGACGCCATCACGACGTGCCCGCCGCCCCCCGCGTGGCCAAGTGGATCCGCGTGAATGGTCCGTTGCGAGATCGGCGGAGGGCGAAGCGACGCCGCGGTGGCCATCGGGGAACCGCCCGATGCGTTCACCATCCCGGCAAACCTCCCTTTGTCCTGCTGAAGCGTCGGGGGCGCGTGGTCCACGAGCGCCTCACCCGCGAGCATCCTTCGGCAGTCCTGGTGAAGGTGGGGAATGGGCTTCTGTAGCAGCGTGATGGCCTGCAGCTGCTCGTTGGGCTGCAAGGAGATCACGTAGCTCACAAAGGCCTCGCGATTGGCCTCATAGATGCGAACGAGGCACGGCACCGTCGCCTTTTGCACGTCGTTGCCCATGTTGTGATTGGCAAGGTTGACCAAACGCGTCACGGTTTGCCGCAGCACGGGCGCCGAATGAAATGCTGCCGGCGCGGCGATGATTAGCTGTGCTAGCACGTCCAAGGCCGCGATTCGGGTGCGACCGGTGAGCTGATCGCACTGGCGCACGAGCGATTGCATGATCACCTCCGGGGACAGCTCGCGGACGGCGGTGTCCAGTGCGATGTTACTCAGGTCGCGCAGTTGCTCCTTCGAGTCGGAGAGACGCGACACGACTGCCATGATGATCTTGTCGATCATGGGCGCGGTCATCAGCCCCGCCCCATAGGCCATTTGCCCTCCCTCGAGCAACGGCAGAAGCGCCGTCACTGCGGCACAAGCGACACGATGATGCGTGTCATTCACGTGCTTCACGATGAGATTCACCGCGTCGGTGCCTTTGGCGCTCTTCAGCAATGACTGCGACGCGAGCTGTCCGATGGCGCTGAAGCCGGCGAGCCGAGCCATCCAATCCGCCGAGGCGCAGTTGACGATGATGGAGCTCCACGCCTCCTCCGTGATCAGCGCCGCCTCGTCATCTTCCGGACCTCCGTAGCGGCCGCGAGCCGCATTCGTCGACATGCGAAACATGACCGGCCTCGGCAGGGTCAGCCCGGAGCGAGGCACCTGCGACTTTTGATACTGTCGATGCCCAGGCGGGAGAAGCGGGCCGCTCGGAGGCTCAGCACTCGGCGTTCGCCGACCAGTGGGCGTCGCACGGTGGGCCGAGGACGCTGCGGCGGCGTAACCTGCTGCTGCCGGCAGGGGAGTCGGCGCATGCGGCGGCCGCCGAACCGCCGACGCCGACGCGTCGGGCCGCGCAGGCCATGATGACGCCGATGCGGCTGGCGACGGTGCGGGCCCGTGCGCCGCTCCACCGCCGGCCAGCGTGGGGTCTCCGCCGCCCTTGCCGGCACCGTCTGAAAGCGCGGCGGTGTCGGCTGGGATGGGCGGCACTTGCGAACCAGAGGCACTTTTCTCGGCCATGACGCTGGCTTGCAAGGTGGCGTCCAGGCCTCGAAAGAGCAAGGCCGCTTCTTTCTCGCAAGTCGCCTCGTAGGCCCAGAAGGCCCGTCGACTCGCGCGCCGGATTTCAGGAAGCGCGTCTTGCAAGCCTGTGCGGATCACGCCCTCAACTTGCGACCCACACCTCGCGACGACCTGGGCATCGACCGCCTGGAGCATGAGCCAGACACACTCAAATGACACGCGCCTCACAGTGCCATGCTTCGATGAGCACCCGAGAAAATACGCCAAAATCGCATGGCGGTTCAGCCTTCCCAAACCCGCGAGTAGTTTGAGCGTGTCCTCGGCCACCACGGAGATGGCGGAGACGGTCGCGCAGGCGTTTTGTAGCAACAGGGCGACGTACCAGTCACTTGACGATTCAACCAACTGCCCGTTGGCGCGCGAGTGGTTTGCCAGGCTCTGCACGCAGGCACACGCTTCGCGGCAAATGGCAGATCGCAGGTCCTGCAATTGACCTCGGAGGGCCATTTTGAGCGTGTTTCCGAGCACCGCGATGCAGTCCTCGTGCTTGGACACGTCGGCATCCAAGATCGCCCGGATGTGGCGGAGCGCCTCGTAGCGACGCTCCCAGTTCTGCTTGTCGTCGAGAATCGCACACAATCGGCCGAGTTCGGTGGCAAATTCTTTGCTGCTGAGCGGTCGCGGTGGCAAAGGCGCCAGGAATGCGGCCGTGGCGGCGTCCGTCCCTCCAGACGGGGTTTTGGCACGCGCGACCGGCGTTGCGGCACCGCGGCGCACCGGCGTCTTCGCGGCCGACATATCTATCTGCTCTCGTCGTCTTCTCACCCCCACGCCCGTTTAGGTCTTTGTTCCCTCTGCTCTTCCTGAATGCCAATTCTACCAAAATCAAAGCGGTTAGTGTGCGGCCCCTTTCACTCTACGGGGTCCTTGAACGTGAGGTGCCGCGCAACCGTGGACGAGGGGAAGGGTGAACTGGGCTTCCGTGATGAACGAGGCGGGAAATAATTGCGACTGAAAAAAAATCAAAAGAAACGGAAGGGCTCTCTGGTCGTCGCTTTGCGCAAGAGTAGAGAACCGCGAGAGTGGCAGGAAGGGAGGACGAAAGAGAGAGAGAGAGAGAGAGAGAGAGAGAGAGAGAGAGAGAGAGAGAAAATGAGTCGGAGCGTCGATAATTTTTGTTTGAAAGTGTCTCT
>ERZ1292630.1896-Hain-H41-02um-R3-1896-length-19873-cov-7_pt1 | contig 19873 bp, 14 predicted proteins | sample MGYA00564408_ERZ1292630 | MGnify/ENA primary metagenome ERZ1292630 (study PRJEB36523, sample SAMEA6512641) | groundwater metagenome | collected 2019-01-08 | study: AquaDiva: Metagenomics assemblies of 32 groundwater samples
CGCACCTCCTTCCTTCCCTCTCCTTCCTGCGGATGGGGGGAAAACAAAACCGACACACACAGCAACAACAACAACACGCATCCACCTCACTCCGACTTGCCACATAGTCGATCAAAACGAAGGGCGCGGCCTGATCGGCGCGCTGCTTCGCGAGACAGTGAGTGAGTGGTCTCCAGTGCCCGCTAGGTTGAAGAAACCAAACAACAGTCAAAGAGAAAGAGAGAGAGAAAGAGTGTGAGAGAGGCAATTGTGCTTGTCCGTCTGTTCCCCATCTTGGAGTAGTAGTGCGTCGAGGCTTCGAAATAGAACTGAGAAGGAAAGAGAGATGATCCCTCCCAGCCACTGCCCTTTTTCCCGTGAGGTCGGAAGCGGCGGAGGATGACTCAATTTCACGAAGCATTGCTTTGAAGAAAGCAAACGGGAGGGCGCCAGAGAAATCGGTGCACCGCCGTTGGTCGCGATGCCAAGCCCCATTTTTCTTTCCGTCCCAACGAGACGGGGTGCCGTTTCCGTCAATCTCCGCATGTGTGGGTGTACAGCGCCCCCATCTTGAACGCACCTCGTCCGCCCATGAATAACTCTTGTATCCATGCACCCCCTCCCTTCCCCTCCTTCGGTTTACTCCCCTTCCGTTTGGCCAAGGGGCGGGCTGCCACCGTTGAAATCGAGGGTGGGCCTGTCTCATCTTGGACACCGATCACAACAACAAAAATCGTTTGTAATATTTCTTTTTATTTATTTCCTCCTTCCCCTGCCTGCTGAGCACCTTTCTCTCCCTCGATTTCACTTTTTTTTTCACACCATCCCATGTTCCACCTTTCCTTTTCTTGAAAGCTTGCACTCGTTCTCCCCCTCGCATCCCCCTCTTGCATTCCCTTCTCTTTCAATACAAACATCATCAATCACGTTGTCGTTGCTTCGCCGAGCAGTTACTTCCCCGGTCCGTTTTTCTCGATTGTCCATGATTGAGAGTCCATCCATGCTCTCTCCTCACCCTTCCGCTCCCCTCCCACTCAAACAGTTCCTCCCCCGATGTTACCTCTCCTCTCACGCACACGGGCACTCTGATTTTGACACTAGCAGCGCACATGACACTTGCCACGAGGGTGGTGGCAGTGGCATCGGCTCACACATCGTATCTACACTGGTCGTGCCACATCCCCACGACGTCGCGTCGTTTTGTTATCGACCTGACCATGCACGCATCGCCTCTTCCGACCGGTGGCGATCCCCCTCTGCCACCACCAACCACGGCCGATACGTTCGCGGCGTTGCCAGCGGGCTTGATGTCGGTTGACGACAAGGAGGGGCTGACGTTGAGAGATCCAAGTCATCTCTCTCCCACCCATCATCGCTTCCTGAGAAAGTCGCTGCTGTCGCTGACGGCGACGCCTTCGAAAACGCCGAAAGCACACAGCGATGCCGTCGCCATGTCTCCTTCGGCGCGTCACAAACGACTCCGCATTGCGGCTAGGCAGCTCGCATCCCAGTACCGCACGCCCCACCCCCTCTGCGATGCGACCGACCTGGAAATGTCCCACTTCATGAAGGCATGCGTCACGGATTTGACCAACGGACTAACCGCCAACACATTCGTGTCCACCGATGGCGGCGACAAGAAGGACGCTGACAACAGTGACTCTGCTGTGCGGCGGCGGCGTGGCCCAACAGCTGGCGACCTTGATGACGGTGTGCGCATCATGATCGAGGGTTTCTTACTGGGGCCGCATCGGCGGCTCATGCAGCATGCTGACCGGCTTGCGCTGCTCATCTACTATGGCGACACCGTCCAGGAATCGCGGGGGGGCACGAGCCACGACTGTGTGTCGGTCACGATGCCCCCTCTTCATCGACCTGGAGTGTCACTGATGACGCAGCCTCTTAGTGAGGTCATCGCGTCGCCGTCTCCGCCGTTGCAACTGCTTTCGCAAGAATGCATCAGCGCACTCATCACAGATGCCACGTCGACGGTTAAAGGTCGCTTCGCAGCGCAATCGTCGCCGGCGCCGTCTCTGGCGTTGCGGGAGTTGGAACAGCTCACCGTTGCCTTTCACGTAATCGCCACGACGTCTTCGTGGAACCTTGACCGCGTTGCCGCCATGTGGCTGCCAGCGATGACCATGGCGCTACTACAACACCGGCGACGTGCTGAAGGGCAGCAGGAGCCACACGCGTCCGTCCTCGAACAGTGCATGTCGCGGTTACTTGACAGCGGCTTGCATTGCTCGCGACTGATCCGCCCTTCCATGAATGCGCTGAGTTCTCTTATTTTGCTCCTGCCAGATTGGCTTTCGTCTCCAGCCTCGTTTGCAAATCAAGCGACACCGAGCGTCACTGGGATGACCGCTTGCATCGTCGACGACGCCGCGCCGCTTGCACGTGCACCCAACTCGCTGCTGACGTGGACAGACGAAGACCGAGACAACCTCACCACGCCAATGAATGCGAATCCGGGATTACCACAAGCACGACCCCATTTCCGCTCGCCGGCCGACGCCGACCTGATGCTCCGCGTGATCCATCATTGCCGGGCCACGCTGGCCCGCAGCTATAAAGCCCCCGTCAACGCGATTGCGGCAGCACTGTTGCGACAACCTCCTTGGGGAGTGCGGCATCCCCCGGAATTTGACGTCATCGCATTCGTCTCACTTGTCAGATCTTTCCGAAAGCTGCAAGAGGGCGCCACAGTTGCGACGTTGACGCTGCGGCACTTGAGCACCCTCACGGAGATCTTACGACGCGCCGTGCCCATGACCAGCACGGATCGCACTCGAGGCGTGGCGACGACGCTGTGGGTGGAGCTGGTCGCTGTGGTCTCGTCGTCGTGCGACGACGAGCCCGTTCTCGGCACGCAGCTTGTGACAGGTCCCTTGACAGACTACGCCGTTGCGGTGAAACAATCGTATCTGCAGGATTTTGATCTATGGCTGTCCGTCGACAGGCCGGACGACAGTAAGGTGGCGGCAACGTATCGCGGTGGCGACTTCGCCCCTTCAAAACGAGGTTCAGCCAGAGATCGTTACTCGAAGGCCGCGTGGCACGCCGATGCCGGGATCAGTGCCCATCGCGCGTCCCAACGAGAGCCATATCGACTCACTCGGGTGAGCGACGTGGTCACCGCGTTGCGACTCGCGTTCCTAACGGGTGCAACGTGGGACCGAATGGGATTCTGGGAACAGGCCGCCGCGTATTGGTTGAGCAAGCCGCATCGAGGCGTGACCATGACGGTCGACAGTGCCGCGTTGTGGCCGCTCCTCCAGGCGGTTAGCTTGTTCGTCATGACCACCAAGAGGCGGCGCGATCGTTCGTCGTTGTCGCGCCACCTTATCGTCGACCACGTCGCGGGCATCGAAGACCATCGCCAAGGGACGCTAAATCGGTCTCGTTGCCTAGCTGGGGACAACCGGGTGCAGCAGCAGCCGATGGATCGGCCGGCTCCTGAGAATGACAAGGAGTGCCCGAGACCGGCTGATGAACACGCGTTGGCACCGTTGGGCCTTCCCGAGCCCGTTCCCTTCGACCATCCCGTTTCACCCGACGCGGAAAAGGTGCTTCACCTCGGCATCACCTCGTTCCTGTCCCTATTTGACGCCGAGGCCAACATGGACCACCTTGAACGCAGTGAGGTACAAGCAAGGCACGGCGGCGCCAAGTATATCTATAGTCAGCTAATCAAGCTGCTGGCGATGACGGGTCTCGAACACGCCAGTGCTGAGCAACGGCTGCTTGCCTACCTGCGGGACAACAAGCGCGCGGAAAAAAACTATCGTCGCTCCATGAAGGAGGACGTGCTTGCCATGCATTTCGTACGGGAACACGGCGCGCCGGACTATGCCGCGTTGAGCACCGCCTGTGATCGTCTGCGCCGGTCGTTGCTTCCATTCTTGCCGACGAAGCAAACGTTGAACGTTCCGTACTGCAGTGACGACGCCTCCGCGGGCGTGCCGCCCGGTGCGGTGGACGATGGGGACGATGTGGACGACGAGGGTAGCGCCGATGAGAGAATCGCCGCCGCGGCGGTTGCAATCACCGCGAAAGTCAACAAGGATGAACGTCGGCGCTCGGCCGTCGCACCCTTGTTGACCGCCTTTGCGGTGCTGCTCCTTTGTACGTCCAACGACGGGAGCGACATTGTGATGGGCCGCGAACTGTTCGTCGACTGCGCGAGCGCGGTGCTGGCGGCGGGCCCGATGAGAGTCGCATCGCCCACGTTGCTCCGTGTGTTGAGCGACGCTCACAGGTTAGCGGGATTCACCACTTTAGATTCTCGGGATGTGGGAGTAAGAGCTCAATCAATGTTAGATAGTTTGTAACGAAAACGAAAATTTTGGATCGCGCCCGCGACAAGGAGGTACGTCAAATCGTTGGGCTGCAGAACGTACCCTCACCTCACGTGAGGGCAAGTGAGGAGTGGCACGCAAGGGCAGGAGAGTGTGACCGATTCGGTTTCGACATCTCAACAAATCATTTTTGTTGAATTGCACCCCCCGATATCGCATCATCTGACCACCTCCCAGCCGACACGATGATGCAGCACACGCGAAGGCTATCACATCTGGCCATCCGGAGAACGCCGTTGCGTCGCACCCGATTAGGTGGGCCGTTGATGCCTTCAGCGCCATCCTTTCAGGCGGTGCCGGGAACCAAGGCAGGCTTCGCTGGAACGGTGCCTGGCGCGGGCCCCGGAAGCGGCGCGACGTCGACGGTGGAGACCGCCTCGGGTCAACAGGTGCGGCTCGTTCAATACCCCCACATGGCGCTCACGCAGCCCTCGTATGAGGTGGCCGAGTCCGAATGGCGAAGTCCCACCTTTGCCTCGAAGATTTCCAAACTGGTCCAATCTCTCACCGCCTTGCGTTGCTTTTCAATCTGCGCGCCGAAGACGAAGTGGCCAGTGCAGATCATTGTGGTGAAGATCGATTCCGTATCGGGGGAATACGACTGCTTTGTCAATCCGACGGCGCCTGGCTACGACGACCAAAACCGTGTCGCTCCCATGTACGGGATGTGGGAAAACGATGGGAGCATGGGCAACGTCACCGCGTGGGTGATACGGCCGCAGCAGGTGGTCGTGACCGCGCGGGATGAGTACGGCGTGGAGAAAACCCAGGTCCTTCGCGGGCTGAAGGCCCGACTATTCATGCACGAGTTCGACTTCCTTCGCGGGACGACGTTTGTGGAGCATGCCTTGTCCAGTGACTTCGTCATGTCGAGCACGGCGTTGTACCAAAAATCGGTTTGGCCAATTGGATTTCCGAGTATGGAAGCGCACATGACCGATCAGCAAATGTTCTTTGATTACACGACCAACCAAGTCGTGTTGCCGGAAGGGCTCGAGTGGCTGCACGGGATGAACGCGGCCGCGGCGCAGTTTCACTTCGACGGACGACTCGGCGCTTAAAACGGCACCGTCAACAGTTTCCAAATGCGCCTTGGGGTGCATTTTCGTGACAAAGTACAAGTCGGTCAGGTGCCACTTGTACATCTTTGGCTTGATCTGGGGTTAAAAACGAAGTCAGTTTATCGTGTGGTTACAGATGTCGACCGAGTTGAAGCCTACGAGGGGCGGCTCGATAGAATCAGTCGCGGAAGTGCTACCCGACGCGGCGGCGGCGACGTCGTCTTCTCCCGCCTTGCCGGCCGTGACCGAGGCGCACTTAAAGCAAGAGCGCACCTACGTTGACGTTTCGGCTGAAATGTCTGCGCTCGATGCGACCGCGGCGTGGCCACCTGAACGTCGCGCGCTGTTATTCATGTCGCTCAAGACGTTCCGGTGGCACGAAACGCGACATCAGTTGAAGTTCATCTCTCATGTCATGAGCGGCCGCGAGATCGTCGAGGCCATGAGCCAATACAACTTCGCCGCGACACAGGCGGAGGCGGTGGCGCTAGGCCAAACGCTGATCAATCAACGGCACCTGTTCCCGATGCTCCGCCGTCTCGCCTTGAAGGGATTCCGCGCCTCTGATGAGCTATTTTACAGCTTACAGGAAACACGAACCGAACGAAACATCTTGGAGCGAAAAGTCGCCAACTGTTTCGAGGGGTACACCGCGGTCAACTGTCCGCACGACGCCACCACGGCGGAAGTGCTCGTGCTGGAATGCGAGCGAAGGGTCGCCGCAGGACCTCCCGATCAGCAGGTCTTCTCCAGCTCGGCGTTGCTGCGCACAGACCCGCCCCACTTTTCCATGAGCCTCGAGGACGTTCCCGTGCCACCCATCGGCAGCCTACCGCCGGACAAGTGCGCGTGGGTCAACGACTGGAGCGTGATTGCCTACGCCCACGAAGGCCAAACGGACGCACATGGCTGGAAGTACGGAATCGACTTTGAAAAAGAGCCTCAATCCGAACAACCGGCCGCCAATCACAGCGTGCGCTACCGGCGGTGGCGGCGCTTGGCCGAAATCGCGCCGGAGAGCAGTGCAACCGGTGAAGGAAACAGCCTTGCACCCGGCACGAAGGTCGGTCCAAGAGGTTTGATTTTACAGTCCGCTGATGATGCGGCTCCAGGAGGCGGTGTCTCTTCCGAGACTCGCTGGCATCACGCGCTGCTGCGAGACTCGACGGCGTCCACCAATCGACCGCGACGCATGGGCCTTCTCGATCTCCACATCATGCGCGGCATCGACGTGCTCAGACCCTGTGATAGCTACGTGGTCGTCGAATGTGGCGGACAGCGATTCAAGTCCCAGCTGGTGCCAAAGAGCGCGAATCACGAGTGGAATTGCCACGCCCAGTTTGATAAGTTGACCGACTCGAGTGTCGTCCAAATTAGCGTGTATCAGTCGCAGCAGCTTCAACGGAGAGGCATTTTTCTCGGCCGCACGGAGCTGTTTTTGCCAGAGCGTGCGACCGAGGGCGAGCGGACGCTCATACTATACCCATCGGTTAACGCCGCTGACAATGAAGCGGCCGTGAAGAGTCGCACGGAACTCGGCTCCGTCAGTGTCGCCTGGTCGTTCACGGTCCTCGGGGTGGAGCAGTCGGCGCGCGCCTCGTCGGTATCGGTGTCCAGTGACATCCCCCCTCGGCCATGCCTGCTGAAGTTGACTATCGATAAAGCCACCGATTTAGCGGTGCGTCCCACCAAGCAGCTCTGTTGTTGGCGCGTGATGTCGCTCGACCGAAAGCTGTTTGTCAAGGTCAAGTGCCGAGGCGAAGTGAGTGACATAACTGTCTGCAGCGGCGAAGTCGTGCAGTCGCGCAACCCGTATTGGAACTGGCAGGCCATCTTGCCTGTGAACTACACAGTTCCAGTGACGATCGAAGTTTACTGCCGCAAACGGAAGTCGAACAGCAACGAGGACAAGATCACCACCCGCCTGCTGGAAGGCGCCGACGGGGACGAGGCGTCCGCCGATGGAGAGTGCATCGGCCGCACGTACATCGCGTACGAAGGGGATTACGGCGAAACGACCGAGGACCTCCGGTTGCTCAATCCAGTGGACGAAGGAGATGCTGTGGGTGCCGCTCCGACGGGCAGCAATAATAACGGCGGGGTGCAAACCGCTGGAGACTTGATGTCCAGGCTGTCGAACACGAGAGCCGAGGCCGCGCGGTTGCCGGATATTCAAGAATTGCCTCCGGTTCAGTCGTTGGACGCGGGCTTACCGCCGGTGACGAGACTTGAAGGTGGCCGCGCCATCGCCACAGTCATGGCGGACGCAATGGGCGCCCCGATCGAAGAGGCAGCCGCAGCGGCACCGGGCGTCGACGCGGCAGCGAGTGAATTGAACTTTGGCACGCTGACGGTGACGTGGGCCTACGAAATGCAGGCCGTGAAACCCTCCGTCAATCTGCTGGACAAGTGGTGATCATTTGGTGGTTTCTGTCGGAGAGAGGGAAAAAAAGACTTCGTCAGCCGAAAAAAAATCGGCGCTCGGCGTTGCCGGAAGAATCAGTTCTCTTTTACTCCTTCGTGGCGATCATAAACCCGCGACTGACTTTCACACGTTTCTCAGGGGAAATCAATGATTCGCGAGTTCCAGACGGATTCGGCGAACACCGTGAGGAAAATAAATAGCAACATCAATTTCATTTTTACATTTGACTTTCAGATCTCTCCCTCGCTTTGATTTCGGGGCCTTTTTAATAAGTCCTCCGATGTCTCAATCGTTCAAGTTCGGCGAGCCGCTGCTGTACGCGGAGCCAAACTGGTATCAAGGTTGGGTGTCTCCCTACTACAAGCCGAAGCACGAAGCGTGGCGGGCCAAGGTCCGTACTTTTGTGGAGAAGGAGCTGCGACCCCACGTCGACAAGTGGGAAGAGGATGCGGTCATGGGTAACGAAATGCCGTGGCGGGAATTCTTGCCCAAGGCGTACGCCGAAGGCATCTTCGCACCCTTATACCCCACGGAGTTTGGCGGCACGCCGCCGGAAGGCGGATGGGACGCATTCATGGACTTGATTTGGAACGACGAAATCGCGCGAGCTGGTTGCGCGGGTGTCAACAGCTGCTTTGCGATCATCACGATGGCCCTTCCGCCCATCCTCAAGCACGGCAGCAAAGCCTTGCAGGCTAAATACGTCCCTCAATTGGTGCGAGCGGAGAGTCAAATCGCCTTGTGCATTTCGGAACCCTATGCTGGGTCGGATGTCGCCGGCCTACGGGCAACGGCCCGCCTGGAAGGGGATCACTACGTCTTAAACGGTGAGAAGAAGTGGATCACGTGCGGCGTGTTCGCGGACTATTACACGGTGGCGGCCCGCACAGGGCCAGCGGGCCACAAGGGTCTGTCGCTGTTTCTCGTCGAACGAGCTTGGCCCGGCATTGAAGTGAAACGGTTGAAGCTGCAGGGACACTGGACCAGCGGCACGGCGCTGGTGCTGTTCCGTGACGTAAAAGTGCCCAAGGAAAATCTCATTGGACAAGAAAATCAAGGCTTCAAATACATCATGCACAACTTCAACCACGAACGCCTGCTGATCGCCATTCAGGCCAACCGCTGCTCCCGCGGCCTACTGCAACAGTCGATGGACTATGGGTTCAAGCGCAAGACGTTTGGCAAAACGCTTCTTGAGCATCAAGTCATCCGACAGAAGCTGGCGGATATGGCGATGCGCGTGGAGTCGGTGCACGCACTGCTCGAGCAGACGTGCTATCAGATTGATCAGGGCATTGGTGAAGAAAAGCTCGGGGGACCGTGCGCACTGGCGAAGGTGCTTGCCACCCGGTCGCTGGAAGTCTGCGTTCGTGAGGCGTCGCAAATCTTCGGTGGAGCAAGTTTTGTGCGGGGAGGCGTCGGCAACTTTGTCGAGCGCATTGGTCGCGACCTCCGAGGGATGGTCATTCCAGGTGGATCGGACGAAATTTTGGCCGACTTGGCCGTCCGCCAGGCGCTCGTGTACACGCAGCGAGCCCGAATGGAAGCGGAGCTTGCTAGTGGGCCCTCGAAGCTCTGAGGTGTGTCGCTTCTCCCTTCAGAATGACGACGCGATGCGCCCATCGGCTGGCATAGAGATTTCATCTTTTTTTTCTTCAAATTATCTTCCTCCGCTTCGGTTTGTTTCAAATACGCCTGCGCGTGACCGCAGCTATTGGCCCAGGGTCACCGTTACTAGTTTTAACTTCCGTGGGATCAACCTTGTGGGTTTTTCCACTTTCGCCTCTGCCCGAAACTACGTGGAAAGAAGTGAATCGCAGAAAGAGTTCTCTCCCTCGAAAGCGATGGCCCGCATCGCAGCGGCACCCCGTGCGGAGTTGGTCCCGCTCCGGGACGTGCCCGGCATTCCGGATGATCTGTTTCGCACGTACTTTGGCCACAACCAGCAAGCAGGCCTCCTGGCGTGCGACCAACTGGGCATCGCCCCATTTTCGATGCTGTATCGCACCCCAGCGGCGTTCGCGTTGGCGACTCACGGCGGCGGGGATGTGATCCCGGATGATGAGGACGATGGAGAAGCGCAGCGCCGGGGCGCCGCCATTCTCGAGTCGCTGCCCGCGACGGCACGCGCCGCACTCATGATTCGATACAACGCGGTAGAGCGACATCGACAGCAGCAATTCGACGAATTGTTCGCCCAACGCGCCAAACTCTGTCGGGAAGGGGGTATTGCGATCCTGTGGGCTAAGCGGGAAGAGCTGGCCAACGCGGAGGCGGCCGACGCAGCGTACCTCCTCTCACAGCAGTTCGACTGTGTCTCGCCAGCGATTCTCCCTGACTCACGTCGGCCGTCGGCGCACGTTCCCGACCATACACAAAGCTCGTCGTCGCAACGAGCATCATCCGCGCGCGCGTCAACCTTTCTGCATGATCCATCCGCTCCCCCCCCGTCACAGCCGCCGCCTTTGCCAACGGTACGATACCGGAGGCCGCCGCATGCCCCGCACCTCCGCGCGAAGGATCTTGTTGCGCTAGAGAAGGAGCAGGAGATGCTGCAGGAGCGAACGCGGCGGCAGTGTGAGGAAGGACGGCGAGAGTGCGTACAAGAAGAAAAGAAAATGGCCTCCGATGCTAAGCAGCAATCTGCACCTCCTGCCGCATTGTCTGCGGCTCTCGCGTTGGTTCCTGGGTCCGACTCGACGGAAGAGCCGCTCGCTGCCTCCTCCTCGCCCACGCGGCGACCGCGACCAAAACCGCCCTCTGCCAGACCGGCGCGAGTTCCCGGTCCTTCCGTGTCACAGCGACAAATCCAAAGCTTGGTCCTCAACAGTGTCGCCTCCATGAAGAAGGCCGCCTTCGACTATCAGCAAGAGCGGCACATTCTGCAGGAAGGCGATGATCTCGCCGCGATGAAACTGACGAGGGCGACGAGTAACGCGATCGCCTTCGGGCCCCACCCCACGGGCATCTTGCCGTCCACAGGGTATCTTTCGACCACGCGGCCATCTTCATCGATAAGCGCGGCTGCGGCCTTCGCCAGGCCCCGTTCCACGTCGCCGCAGTCCACCTCGCCGTCGTCGACGGGCAGCGCCCCATGGTATGGCGGCTGCCTTACCCATCGCGATACCGGAGGCGCTGCGGGGACGTCCCTCATTCGACGAAGTCGCCCAGAAAGTCGGAAAAGCACAGGAGACCGCGCGAGCTTGAGCGGCATCACGACCGTATCCAGGCCAGTCACGCACGCGATGACGTCCACGGAGGTGAGTGAGTATCGTCAGCAAGTATCGGCGTCCGAAGAGCACGACCGCGCCAACCGTTACGAGCTCGTGGAGCAAGACAAGTTGCGCCGCGCGAAAGAGGCGCTGCAGGTGCAGCAGCAACGATTTACGCTGCCGTCTGAGTACAAGCGAGCGCTCATTGACATGGCCAAGGACAACCGAGAGAGGGTGGAAAGGGCCCGTGAGCTCAAGCTCCTAGTCGATGTGCAACGGAGTCAGGCGAAGCACCAGCGTGCGTCGCTGACTCACGATCGCAGGAAAGAGTTTGCCGTGCAGCACCGGCAGGAGCACGAGCGACTTCGGGATATGCGACGAAGCGTCAAAGAAGAGATCGTCAGGCTGCAAGCAACCTGCCGCTTCGTCGTGCCGAGCGACGTCCTACCGCTGCTGCAGCTACCGGATATTTCGCCACAAGCTCACCAAGCTGCGGCGCAGCTTTCTGGAGAGCACGACCGATATGCGTGATGAGTCGTGCTGCGGAAACAGGCGGGGCTTCTCGCTTGCGCGCAGGTTGTAAACACGCAGCCCCTCCCCCAACGTTTGAGTATTCAACACGGTGTAGCAAATATTGCGTCCGACGTTCAACAGCCGGAGGCAAAGCCAGTACCGGCCAGTATTTTCCCAGGCACGGCTTCTTCGCCTTCGCGATGCGTTCCGGGCGAGAAAAATGAACGGCACGATGCGTTGCCTTCGTTGCATGAATGCTTAAGTCGTGCCTGCCTTCGATGCCGTACCCTCCTGCGACCACGCGCAGACCATCATACGCACCCCCGTGCCTCCCTCCCTCGATCCCATGACTGATCCTCGAAGTCGCGACGACATGAACGCGCCGAGCCCCGATGGTGGTGACGACACCGAAATAGCCCAACGATCACAGCAATCCATCTACTTTCATCTGTATGACCTCTCAAAAGGATTAGCAGCGAGGTATGCTTCGGTGCTGCAACCAAAACCGGTGAACGACTCCCACGAACCCGCGTCGATCGAGGTTCCCTCTGCGTCGCCGCCCTTGCCGAATGCCGTATACCACACCAGCATCGTCGTGTGGGGCTTCGAGTTCTTTTTCGAGGGTGGCATTACCAAGGTGCCCGCGGGCCAAAGCCGCTTCGGTCACGCGTTTCGCGTTGCAAAGCACCGACGGCCCATCCGACCAGAGATTTCACTCACCGATTTCGAAGACTGGTGCCGAACACACGAGTACACCACCAGGGATGCGGGTGAAGAATCACCGACTCACGCGCCTGATGTTCTCTCGTCGTCGCCGACCAACTCGGGCACGATGGGGGGCCGTGATGCGGCCACACCTCGATCGTTTGGACTATGCGACTACCGCTTGATCAGCAACAACTGCCACCATTTCGTGCTCGATGCGGTGGCCTTTCTCACCGACCAGGCGCCGCTGACGGGGGCCCTTAAGACGTCCTGTGAAGCAACGAAGGTGCCAAGTACTGCAGCCACCCACAGTGCACGAACGCTGCGTGAGCCTGACGTGACCTGTCCGGCACTCGCCGCCATTCGCTGCAATGTCACGGCTTTCCTTGCTCATGCCGACCTCGCGCGGGCGACGGTCGATGTCATGCAGGGGTCAACCACAGCCTACACACTGCACAACGTGTCGGTGGTGATGCGACACCAACGACAACGCCAGTCCGAGTCGGAGGCTGCCGTCGCCTGGCTGACGCATGCCACCGTGCCGGATGCAGCGACCGAGGACGTCGCGCCGCCACCATCGGCTCCCCCGGCGTGTGCTGCCTCCTCGGAGACAACGCGCATGGGGTCACAGCGCGCCGACGTCGCGGCTTGGGCGCTTCTCGCTCGCTGCCACAAGCGATACCGCAGTTTCAGAGTTGACCTGGACATATTGCCAACACAGCCAGAAGGTGAAGTCGATGGCCAGGGTGCCGGGGTGTTCATCAGGATGGTGGCGACTCTGCTGGGAACAGGCTGGGGGGATGGAGAACCGGTGGAGGCTCCCCCGCCGAACAATCATGACGCGTCTTGGATTGAACGCGTGGCCAAACGAGTGACCATTTTTTGGATGCGCGGGAAAGGGTCGCCATCATCATCCTCATCAACCGTCCCAACTGAGAAGGACCGAATTGACGGTCACGATAGCTCTCTCGCTTGCCACAGCCTTGCCGTCGCTCTGGCGTTGCCCCTCGATCGCGCCGCGGCCTCGCCACGGCTCGGCGGCGCCTCCAATATGTTGGCGTCCGGGGAGTTGCGACGTCGACTCACGGTCTGGCAGCTTCTCGTCCTCCATCCCGACGTGGCCCTGTGCATGACCGGACACGCTTCCCTCTTCCGATTGCTGATTCATTTTTTGCACCCAACGGCCTTCTCGCTTGCCTTGCCGTCCTCCGTCCTCGTCTGCGTCGCTCGTGTGCTCCTGGCGCACTTGTGCCATGCTCAGCTGGCGTATCGCATGACGGCGAATGAAACGTGCCTATCGGCTACCGTCGCCTTCATTCTGCGGCTGCTACTATCACACCGAGTCGACGTGTTGCGGTTGGGTTCTCAGTGCGCAGTGACGCTGACAACCGTCCTTGCGGTGCTTCGACGGCATGAAAAGATTACAGGCGCGGTGGTGCCGCTCAACGCTCGCTACTCGGTCGCTCAACTGAGAGCCACCGCGCGGCGGCAGTTCGCCGACGACGGCGATTTCGATGACGACAACGGTGCGTCCGCTCACACTGCTTTTTTTTGTCACCCTTCCGACGCCTTCGCCGGCTTGCATGGCGACAACCTAGCTTGGGCCGCACGGGCGGGCGCGGACGCGGCAGACCCGAAGCGCGCGTGGACGCCTTTGGCCATCGACTGCGTTGACCATGAACGCCTCGTCGGCAACTTTGCGGAATGCCTGTTGGACGTCGCCGTGGGGTTGACCACCGTCAACGTGTGCTCTACCGGCGGCGCGGTTGGAACGGCCCGCTGGCAGGCGGCGCCAAGTGGTATGGAAAGTGACGTCTCGGAGGATGACGTATCGCCAACTTGGCGCCTTTTGGTTCTGCACGATGTGCTCTCGGCGCTGATGTCACTGGTGACACGATACTCGATGGGTGTCGTGTTCGCGCGACACGTGCCAGGCGTGCCATGCAGGTCGGCGTCGATCGTACCCACGTCAGGGTTCGCCTTAGCCGAAGGGTTCGCGGCTCAAATCGAGCAATTTTCATCGCTGATGAAGAAAGCCGCGTCATGGCAGCACGCCTCGGGCAACACCGTGCCGCCGCCGATGCCAACGACGGCATCGCGACAAGCCCAGCTGGTGATACTGCTTCTTGACGATGTCACCCACGTGGCCTCGGCGTTGCAGCACGCATGGGAATCAGCTTCCAGTGCGTGAGGGTTAGTCGGCTGACTTGTCGATTGAATAGCGAATCAATTGGTTTCGTGAGAGTTGATTGGAGTGCATTGCGATTACTTCGGTACCTTGTGCTTTTTTGAACCCTTAGCCTCTTGCTTGTGTTAGCGCGACACCCACGCTGTTTGTTGTTTGTCACCAATTCAATCTCACCCATCCATCAGTCGCAGTTGAGCAGCGATGATCTTTTCATTGTCGATCGACGTCGGTCGCGTGGCGAAGATCGGCGCGGCCATCGTGATCGGGGCCGTCGTTCTCAAACAAGCTGCACACATGGTGGCCGATTGGCGACGTTCAGCCATCAGCCGCGCTCGCCGCGCCGCTCAGCAACGCGATGTGGTCTACTTGCACGTTTTCCCCCGCCTGGTGAGTGATAACCTGCACAACTCGGCGCCGTGCCTAAAGGTGGAATCGTTCCTTCGCATGTACAAGGTGCCTTACGAAGTCCTATACGGCATGAACAACGCCGACTCGCCCACCGAACGCCTTCCATTCATCGAACTGAATGGCGTCGCCGTCGCCGAGTCGGCCTTCATCATCGAGCATGTCGCCGCGCACTTCAAGCTTGATATCAAGCCCGCGTCCAGCGAGGCCGCTGGCAAGACCACGATGCTACGGCGCCTGACGGAGGACTCCTTGCGGCTTCACTACTACCGGCATCTCATGGTGGACAACTGGCGGAAGCTCGTCCCCACATACGCGAAGCTGACGGGGCTGCCCGTATGCGTCATGTCACTCATCTATACAAAAACGATGCGGCCTCGGTTGATCGCGACGCTCAATCTGCACGGTCAAGGTGACCTGACGGATGCGCAGTATCATGCTGAGTTTCTTGCCGACGTCAAGGCGATTGAAAGCCAATTAACAACGCAGAAGTTTGCGGTCAGCGACGAGAAGCCCACGGTGGCCGACTGCTCGGTGTTCGCCTGGCTGCAAAATGTGGTTTGGTGCGCGCGGCAAGGGATTGCCTGTCCCGCGGTGGATTATGCGGCTCACAGCTCGGTGATTAATGCCTACCTCGGTCGCATGGAAGGCCTCTTGTATCCGGACAAGTCGGAGCTGTTGTCGGAAGCGAGTCGAAAGCTCAAGTCGCAACGGTTCAACTGAGGCCCCTACCCACTCGGCAGTGCACGCGGTATGACCACCACCCTCCGTGTGAACTGGTGTCCAGAGAGCAATGGTTTGGGGAGGGCTCTCGGTCTCGCTTTATATTTGCCAACACAATTCGACTTCGTCTTCCCTCACGACGCGAACGCCAAATGATAACCCACCCCAGTGGCAGGCACCGAAGAAGAACCACCCCACGCACGCCCCAACAAACCCACCAGGGTCCGTTGTGTCTAAAACAGAAAATGATCAGATGTACCCGTCCCTTTGAATCATCTCCGCGAACGAAAGGATGAGTATGCCATGGTGTCGATCGACACATGCATGATGATATCGTCTCGTCGGTTACATTCGCAACCGGGATGCGCCGGCCATCGATGCTGGTTCGACGATGCTGATTGGTCGACCGCCGCGACGCCGAGTCAATCGGTCTTGTGCGAACGGCCTCTGACAAGAGGGACGTCCGATGACGACCCGGGTCTTCACCTGTGACGTGTGCGATCCGGCGTGTGTGGTAGAGAGTGGTGTCGCCGCGTGCCTTCATGATGCACCCTGCCTCGGCTGCCACCCACCTATTCAGACCCCCCCTCCCCTCCCTACTATCCTACTAACCCACTGCCCCCCCCATCGAGGGCCCTCTAAACCCAGTCCCATGCACTCCTGTTTGGTGCCGTGGTTGCCGCCGACGGCCGTCTCCCATTGCACGTCCGGGCACTTCACCGCTCCAACGGCGAAGAACCTTGTCACAGCCGCGGGCAATCTGATCACCCTGTTCGACGTGACGGATCGGGGTTCAAACCTAATCCGCCGCCACGAGATGACACTCACCGCCCGCGTAATGGGGCTGCAGAGCATGCGCGTACCAGGGCGAGTCGTGGATAGCCTCGTGCTGCTGCTCGGCGAGGACCACGTCAGTATATTGGAGTGGTTTGCCCCTCCGCCAGCGTCCGCGGGCGTACCCCCGACTTTTGGGGGCGTGTTTCAATGCGAGACCGCGGCGTCATGGCACACCGTCGCGCTGGTGCAACTCGGCCAAGTGGGGCGGTCCTCTCGAACAGCGGCCTCGCCGCTCGTAGCCCACCGGGTGGCGTCCGGCGCAGGCCTGCCACCCATTCTTCGCGTGGATGGCACCAAGGCGCGCGTCGCGGTGCTCAGCGAGCGCAGTCGACTCACCCTGATCACCTTTGGCGGCAAAGGAGGAGGTGGACATGCGGCGGCGGCGAGCACGACGACGGCAACTGCCGCGGCCAACGCCGGTCCGACAATAGCAAAGGCGGCTGACGCCGCGGATGAGGAGGAGGCGTGGGCCGACGACGAAGACGACCATCGTCAAGGCGACAAGATATCGTCGTCCACTGCGGCACCCGCGACTGCCTCACGTCTTAACAACAACGGCGCCAACGACGCCGCGACGATTCCGACAATTCCGACAAGGCCGCCCGCTGCTATCGAACGCATCACCGTCGCGGCTGCGGAGCTAACCCTTCCCCAGTCCTTCCAGTCTTCCAACGTTGCGGCCGTCCGCGGCGTCCGTGACTTCGTCTTCGTAGAAAGCCAACAAGGCGTGACAGTCGCCATTCTCCGTGAGACGGAGGCGACGTGGTCCGGTCGTATTCGCCTTCACGTCCTGGGTTCAGGATCCCGCACCCGTGCGCTAACATGCGCCGTGACGTTCTTCAGCTTGGAGCAGCTCGAGACCGATTCCAACCTTCATGGTGCGGTACATCCGGTTCCGGGCTCATATCCCACGGGGCTGTTGCGCGGCCTACCGATCGCAGATATTCCGGGCGTGCCTTTCAATGCCCTCAGCTTGGTCGCGGTGCCGCCGCCTCCCGTCGACGTGGCGACCGCTGCGGCACCTCGCCAGGGAGCGAGCGGGAGCAGCACTCTTACCGGCAACAAATCGTTTAACTTAGGCCTCGGCGGGGCTGTAGTCGTGTGCGCCAATAGCCTCTTGCATGTCACCCCCCGCGGAGAGCCGTTCGGTGCGTGTCTGAATGCCCACGGGCTCGAAGAGTCGACGAGCGAGCGGACGCGTTTCACGTGGCGAACCGCCTCCTGGCCGCTGGCGCTCCGGGACGGTGAGGCGTTGCCCATCGTGTCGGCTAACGATGCCGTCTTAGTGGCCCTATCGATGGGGGCTCCCACGACGGGTGAGGATTCCGACGACGCGAAGGGAGGTGATGGTACCGAGACACCGACCGCCGGTTCGAGCGATGCGCCGGCGGACTTTCTCTTGTGCCTGCGACACCCTCGAAATGAAGTGGTGCACGTGCGGCTGCACCACGATGGCCGCACCGTACGCGAGGTGACGCTTTCGTTGTTGGGCGCTCTGGATACCATTGCATCCTGCGTCGTGGCCATTCCGCGTGTGAACAGCGTTTTCGTAGGATCGGCCGTCGGCCAACATGTTCTGCTGCGCCTGGAGCAGCGCCGGCGGCGACGGGACGAAGTGTCCACCATCAAGTGCCGCGTGGCCCTGCGGCTCAAGCAAAACGGTCCGATCGTCTCGATCGACGTCGCACGTGTGCCAGACGGTAGCAATGGCCCTTCCGTGGAGCACGCTGGCGCCCCTCCGCGCCTCCTTGCGTGCGCGGGAGAAGGTTCAGTCGGCGGATCGTTGCTTTCATTCACTCGTCATGCGCTGTTGGATCCTCTGCTTGAACGGCCAGTTGCGGCAACGGCGATATTTTCGCTGACCGCTCCGTCGGCGGACGACGCTGAAGTTGCGACCCGCAAGCGTCCACGACGAGAGCGTAGCTCGGCAGCCGACGGCCGCGTCGCTCTCGAGGCGGACGACGGGCATCAGTCTCCTTCTTCATCGGAGGAGAGTAGCGACTCGGATGATGATGACGACGAGGATGGAATCGACGCGCGTGAAGAGCGGGCTGCGAGGCGATTAAGGGGCGGGCCTACGCGATTGCTGTTACTCTCGACGGGCACCGCGACTCTTGTCATTGCGTCCGGCCGTCAACTTAGCCAGGTTCCGAGCAGCGACGCGGGATTTATCACGAATGAGCCGACCTTGCTCGCTGCGAGCCTCGCCATGCCGCAGGGCAGTGCCGCGGAGGCCAGGGGAGGCCGACGCAAATCGTCACTCGCTGGCGCCGCTTGCTATGTGCAAGTGACCACGGACGCCGTTTACGTCTTGACGGCGTCCGCCGCGCATTTTGTGCACTCTGTTGTGGTGCCTGAACGCGTCGCTAAGCTGGAGTTGCCAGGACCGTGTGTCGCCGCGGCCACAGCCTCGCAAGGCTGCGATCACGGACTCGCCGGCGACACCACGCACGCGTCCGGCGTGCTGATTGTCTGCGCTGGTGGGCGAGTGATATTTGTAAGTCGATCCAGCCGCGACGATGAATCGCCTGTCTCGATGGACGATCTCGCGGTGCCCTCTTGGGCCTCCCAGAGCGGATCCATCACCGCGGTCACCGCCGACGACCGCAGAGCGCTGATATTTTTCAGCAACGGTCATGCACTCGTCTACTCCACGCGTTCATTGACGCTGCTCGGCCTTTTAGCAAGCGTGGGGCAAACACCGGGCTATACTCGAAGTGTCTTCGTGCAGGACCACGATAGCATCACGAACGACGTGCGGCGTCTGTGGTCTGAAGGCGGCAGGAAGAAGAAGACGGCAGCCACGGGAACGGAGCTTGGAGTGCCCCACGTGGTCGCCGCAAGTCTCGCGTGGCTCGTGCATCGCGGACGAGGGGCGGATGACCTGGCCACCTTAGCGCTCGTCACGAGCGTGGGAGACACTGTCGTCTACACGGTGGACTACTTGACGGACGCGACCACCATGGGCCTTACCAAGAAGCAGCACCTGCCGGGAGTGGCCGCCAGCACCGTATCCGTACCGCCCTCGGTGACCAATGGCCCGCCGCCCACGGATGACCGCTCAGGCACGGCCTCCTCCGTCGCCGTCTCCGTCGTCCCGAAAGTGTCCCACGTAACCGTTGACCGGTCCGGCCTCACGGGGTTCATCGTCCTGCGGCAGGTGAAAAGCGGCTGCTCGTCCCCGCAAGGCGTGCTCGTGGTATCGGACCGCGGACTGCCACGATGTCACCCGTTGCGATGGTCAAGGCCGCTGACGACCCCCGGGGCCGCAGTGGCGATTAACGGCGTCTCGCAAGGCTTCGGCGGGGTCGCGTTGGCGCCGTTGGACTCTCCTGAAGCGGGCCTGACCCTGGGATTGGTGTTTTGTACGCCTACTTGCCTCGCGATTTGCTCGTTACAAGGAAGCAACCGCGGCGTCGACCTGACGCATGTCAGCCCTGTCAGCCGCATGCAACTGGGCGCGA
>ERZ1292630.1638-Hain-H41-02um-R3-1638-length-21711-cov-15_pt2 | contig 19868 bp, 20 predicted proteins | sample MGYA00564408_ERZ1292630 | MGnify/ENA primary metagenome ERZ1292630 (study PRJEB36523, sample SAMEA6512641) | groundwater metagenome | collected 2019-01-08 | study: AquaDiva: Metagenomics assemblies of 32 groundwater samples
AATCCAAAAATTTTGTCAAAAGGGGAGTGCGAAAAAATGTAAATCAAACAGTGCAATTGTATTTGTGCAAAAACGGCGAATGCCTAAAAACTTTCACCGCCAGCGATGTCAAAGGCAAACATTTTCCTTTGCACATTATTATTGAATCAATGAGCTATTACAATTTGGGGTTAACACTTGAAGACACATGCAAAGTTATAAAAAGTAAATTCGGGGTAGCGCCGGAGTCGGCCACACTCTCCGATTGGATAAACGAATATAAATCGCTTTGCCGATATGAAAGATTGCGGCCTTACGCCATTAAAATGTTTGGCCCAAAAGAAGTGATAGAAGTGACCACTATGGCTCACAGGCAACTTTATCGTTTCCGATATCACAGAGCCAAAACTATTTTGATGCTTGAAGAATTCAAAAATCGGGTACTCTCTCCGCTTAAAAGTTATTTGGACAATGTGTCGTCTGAAACGCCCCACCAGTATTTTTCCGAAGGCGAGAGAATGTCTGAAATACGAAGCAAGTTTGACAAGGCCGATATGATTGTCAAAGGTAAATTTAATTATGCAAATAAATTGGCGGCCTTTGTTTTACAGGCGGTCAAAGATAACAAGCAGAGACACGAAGAATTGCAAAGATTTATGATTGCCAATGATTCTTGTACTGTGGCGACGGAAGTGCCGGTTTATATTCGTCGCGAAGATGTGGCTCATATGGAAAATGTTTTGAAATTCAAAATTGCCGGAGAAGATGGAAAAATAGAAATAAAAGGGGGTAAAAAAATTGATATACCTAAATTATTGACAGGTCATATAGATATTGTTCAAGTTCGCAACGGCCAAGTCCATCTATTGGATTACAAACCTAACGCTGAAAAAGAAAGACCAATAGAACAGCTCACTTGGTATGCAATGGCAATGTCGCGACTGACGGGGTTGAGAATGTTTGAATTTAAGTGCGCTTGGTTTGACGAAAAAGATTATTTTGAATTTTATCCTCTGCATGTCGTCAAAAAGTTGCAGGGCAAAAAGAAAAGAAGAATTTTCTATCGCAGTGGGGAAATGGTAGAATTATCTAAAGAAGATGAATTGAAGATAGTTCCTAAGGTCTCACCTTAGGAAAAGCCCCCAAGGTGAGACCTTAGGAACAAAAATTAAAATGACTTATTACCAAACAAACAAATACAACAAACCATTTACACCTAAAAAACCAGTCAGGTCTTTTAGAGATTTGGATGTTTATCAAAACTCAATGAGTTGCGCTGTGATTATAGCCAAAGATATGAAGTCAAAATTGTTGAAATTAAAATATGACTATATGGAAAATATGCTTAATTGCAGTATGTCAGTGCCGTTATATATAGGAGAGGCGCACAGCACGCGATTTGCCGATTTTAGCGGTGGTGTGAATTTGTTGGAGAAAGCAATGGCTGGATGTAATAAAATGATTATTTATTTGGAAGCCATAAAAGGGGTTTACGGTTCAAAAGTGGATGTGGGTTTGATAGATGACATAATCGGTCGATACGCGGAAGGTCGCATCAAAATGTTCCATTTGGAAAAAAGTTGGAAGAGATTTAAAGAAGGAAATCCTGAGAGGAACCCTTTGGGGCAGGGGACATTTAAGGGTTCCCCTCTGAAGCAGGATCCAGGGTATTAAAATTGTTAATCAACATTATGCAAAAAGATTTTGACAAATGGAATGAGATAAAGAAGGAAACCAACAAACAGGTTTTGCCGGAAGAATTTTTCTGCTTTGATAAGAAAAATCGGGCCAATTTCAGAACAGGACTTTAGCATCATATTATCCAAATTGATAAACACAATAAAAACGAAACCCCCTTTCGGGGGAATCTCGGAGGCCGAAGCCATTAATACGAAAAGTATAGCAAAACCAAAGAATGTGTCAAGTGGTGATGTGAATAGCGAAAATGACGAGCAAAAATAAACAAAAATGTTAGGATTTTTATCAAAAAATAATAGAAACAATATAGATGGAGAGTGGCAAGGGGAGGGCCAGGGTGGGGTCGTAGCTTCAACTACTCCAGAAATAATTCCAGATGATACAGCTACTTCAACACCCAACTCCGAGGTCGTTCCTGAACCTGTAGTCGAGCCAGTTGTGACCACTTCCGATACAACACCTACAACACCTACAACACCATGAAATATTTTATCCACACCCCTTACTTGCATTTTAGTAAGTTATCAAATATGTTAATATATAATAATACCAAGATATGTTAAAAAACACATATTTTGGCAATAAATATGCAATATATCGAACTAAGAGAACAACTAAAGAATTTTAAGATATTTAACCTTAGTGACATCAGAAAAATTGAGGCAGATTTTGATTTGCGACGATTAAATGAATGGCAGAAGAAGAATTATATAAAGAAGATTCGGCAAGGTTTTTATATTTTTTCTGAACTTGAAATAAACGAGCAAACACTTTTTATAATTGCCAATCGCATTCACGAGCCATCATACATTTCACTTGAAATGGCGCTCTCTCTTTATGGACTTATTCCCGAAGCTGTTTATAGTATTACATCTGTGACGACACAGAAGACCAAAACATTTCAAACTTCGGTTGCTGATTTTATTTACCGGCATGTGAGACCGGAACTTTTGTTTGGTTATGAACTGCGAGAGTATGACGGGCAGCATTATAAGATGGCTGAAATGGAAAAGGCGGTTCTTGATTATTTGCATTTTAATTCAAAGATCGACAACATAGAATCTTTCGCGGGGCTTCGTTTTAATGTTGCCGAGTTTAAGGAAAAAGCAAATACAGAAAAGTTTAATAGGTATCTTCTCGCTTTTAATAGCAAGGCACTTACAAAGCGAGTAGGGAAATTTTTAACATACATTCAAAATGCTTAATTTAAAAAATATAGAACAATATTATCCGGATAATCAAAAGTCTTTCAAGAGGAATATTTTGAGAGAATATTTGCAATACAAAATTCTGGAAATAATTTTTAATTCAAAGTATGCTCAGGATTTAATATTTCTTGGTGGCACGGCTTTGCGAATTGTGTACAACAATAGCCGATTCTCCGAAGACCTTGATTTTGATAATTTTAGCTTGACCCCAGAACAATTTATTGATCTAGCAAGTGAAGTAAAGAAAAAACTTGAGCTGGAAGGATATGAAGTTGAAATCAAAAATGTATTTAAGAATGCGTATCGTTCATATATCCGAATACCTAATATTTTGTTTGATAATGATATGTCTAATCTTAAAGAAGAAAAGATTATGATTCAGATTGACACACTCCCGCATAATTTTGACTACCAGAAGGATACCAAGATCCTCAACAAGTTTGATGTCTTTACTCAGATTTTTACGACGCCAATAGATATTCTTTTATCACAGAAAATTTATGCTGCTCTCAATCGTTCTCGCGCCAAGGGTAGAGATTTTTTTGATATCGTCTTTCTGTTTTCTCAGACAAAGCCTAATTATGAGTATTTGCAAAAGAAGCTGGACGTGAAGAGTGGTCAGGAGTTAAAAGAAACTCTTCTCAGGAAGACGGCTGATCTAAATTTTGATAATTTAGCAAAGGATATCGGGCCTTTTCTCATCAATAATGAGGATAGCAAGAAAGTAAAATTATTTAGAGAATATATAAATTTATTGCAACTTTAAAAAATAAAAAAATAAAAATAATATCAATGGTGGGACTGGCTATTGTTTTAATTTATCTGTTTTTTGGCACTAATTTATTTTCCACCAACACCGCCTCTGCTGCTTGGTATATGGGAACAGGGGTTTGGACTTACAGAAAAATGATCACTACCTAGAAATATGATATAATACAAATATGCTTCCAGAATTTTTAAAATCTAATTTTTGGTTTGTAAAATTTGACAAACTCGACCGAGAACGAGATAAGGATTTTATTGTTTTTCAAATTTTGAACCATGGCGGATTTGAAGACTGGAAATGGGTATTCTTAAACTACTCTAAAGATGAAATTCAACAGATCGTGAAAAAATCCGTTGCTACCGCCTGGTTTCGGCAATCATTGGGTTTGTGGCAAAATGTTCTAGATATTACGGCTCGACCCACTCGTTTTCCAGATTTGCCAGTACAATTATCTTGGCCTCATTAAATTTATATGTCTAACGAGAATAATCTTCATTGGGAAATTCTAGACAAACATCGTCTCGCTTTATTGCCAAAACTTGTTGTTTTTAAGGACAGATTTTATCTGGCTGGTGGCACCGCCCTGGCTTTGTATCTTGGCCACAGAGACAGTATTGATTTTGATTTTTTCACAGCAAAAGATTTTGATAGCCCTAGTTTGATGGAAGAGCTCCGAACCATTTTTCAAGAATTACCTATTGAGGAAAAAATGAGTCATAACAATACACTTACCCTAAAAGTTGATAATGTGGATATGAGTTTTTTTAAGATTAATGAAAACCAACTTGAGCCACTCCGTGAGACAGAACATATACATCTGGCATCGCTAACCGATATTGGCTGTATGAAATTATCAGCTCTTTTGGGCAGATCTGTTCTGAAAGATTATGTGGATTTGTATGCCATATGCAAAAAAGTTATACCCTTGGGCGAGTTGTTGAAAAAAGCCAAGCTAAAATACCCGACTGTAAACAGCGGAGCTTTTATCAGAGCACTCGGCTATTATGAAGACATAGAAATAGATAAAATTATATTTAAGAATGATTTTTATGTTGATATAAAAACTATTGAAGAATTCTTCAAAAATGAAATAAAAAAACTGTTCAACCTGAGTTAAAACCGAATATAATAACCAAAACTCACCAAGCACTTTTTATAGTTATGGCGGATTTGAAAATTATGATAATATAAATATATGGACGAAATAAGATTTAACTCGCCTTCGCAAAATGCTCTGGCGGAGCAAAGTCAGCCAAAGAAGAGTCTTTTGGCTTGGTTTAAGCCTTTTAATTTTAAAAAAATATTTAAGTTTTTGGGAGTATTGTTAATTTTGGCGGCAGTTGTTTTTGTTGTATTTTTGAGCAAATACATTTTTATAAAAATATTTAAGACTGAAAATAATGAAGTTTACAGCGCCGTCTTTTTGACAAACGGACAGGTTTATTTTGGTAAAATGGTGGAAAATAATGAAAAAGAAATTGTGCTTAATAATGTTTATTATATACAGGTTAATGCGAATACTGCACCAGAAAAAACAGCCAATGCTCTTAACCAAACCAGCTTTAATTTAGTCAAATTAGGCAATGAATTACATGGTCCGACGGATCAGTTATTTATCAACAGGTTGCAGGTTGTGTTCTACGAAAATTTGAGAGATGATAGCAAAGTAGTGGAATCCATTAAAAATTATAAACAATAACAACCCTGTTTAATTGCCCTTACTTTGGAAAATTTTATTTTTTAAGGTGAGAGGTGAGGATGTAAAAATTAGAAGTTTTGCAGAAGGGGTTAATAATATGGAACAGAATATGTTGGTTAGAAAGTTGGGAATTATTTTCGCAGCTTTTGTTTTCTTGTTGCCGGTATTTTTTGTGCCGGTGGCTTCGGTTGGTTTGTATGTGGCCAAAGTAACACTTTTGGCTACAGGTTTAGTGGCTGTCTTTGCCGTTTTTCTTTCATCGGTTCTTTCAACCGGTGTGGTGGAAATGCCCAAAGCCAAGTTTCTCATTCCGATGGCCGTGTTTGCTTTGGTGGCTCTAATTTCGTCGGCCCTGACCGGTATTATTGGCCCGTCAATTGCCGGTGATGTTTTTGATCTTGGCACTTCCGGTTCAATATTGATGCTGGTTTTCTCTTTATTCATGACGGTTGTGGCGGTCAGAAGTATTGGCACGGTCAGTAAAGTTATTCACGCTTTTATTTACTCGGCTATGGCTTTGGCAGCTTATACCTTGCTTGGAACTTTTGGCGCCTCTTTGTTGCCGGTGACGGTAGCTTCCAGAATGCCTCTTTTTCTTTCGGGCGGCATTATTGATACGGCCATAATTTTTGGCGCAGCCGTAATTCTTTCTTTGTGCGCCATAAATATGAGCGAAGTATCTACAAAAAAGAAATATCTTTTGTTGACCCTGACTGCTTTTTCGGTGCTGTTTATAGGGGCGGCTAATTTTATGCCTGTGGTTGTCATTCTTGGCGTTATTTCTTTGATTTTCTTTGTTTATATTTTGTCGTGGAATGTTGGTCGCCCCGCTACCGAAATTGAGGGAGCTTTGCCAGCAAGAGACTTACCTAATAAAGTGTCCCTGTCCTCCCTTGTAGTTTTAGTGGCTTCCGTAATTCTTATTTTAGGTGGTTCAAGCATAGGCGGTTATCTTTCGGGTATAATGAAAATTCAGTCAACAGAAATCAGACCTAATTTTCAGACTACTATGAATTTGACGGTAGAGGCTTGGAAGCAAAATTTTGCTTTTGGAGTTGGCCCAAATCGTTTTACCGAGTTTTGGGCTAAGAACAAACCGATTGATATGAATCAGACCCAATTTTGGAACACTGATTTTTACACCGGCTCAGGTTTTGTCCCGACCATAGCTATTACGACTGGTTTACTCGGACTTCTTTCTCTGTTGGTCTTTGTGGTTTTGTTCGTTATGAGCGGAATAAAAGCCATATTTGCTCAAGCTAATTCCGGCCGTTCCAGATACCTGGCCACCGCCTCCTTCCTCGTTTCCCTTTATTTGTGGATTATGCTCTTCCTTTATACTCCAAGCATAACCGTTTTGGCTTTGGCCTTTATATTTACGGGTTTGTTCACGGCCACTCTGGTTTCCCAGGGCATAACTGGCCTCTGGCAAATAAATATATTCTCTAATCCTAAAACTAATTTTCTCTCGGTTCTTTCCATTGTTGTTTTGCTCATCATGTCTGTAGCTGGCGGTTATTTCGTTTGGGAAAGAGCAGCAGCATCAGTCGTTTTTCAAAATGGTGTTTTGGAATATCAAAAAACTGGCAATGTGGCAATGGCCAGAACGGCCGCTGTTAAATCAATCAATTTGGTCTCGCGCGATGTCTATTGGCGAGGCTTGACTGAAATTTCTGTCGCCGATTTAGGTCGAGTTTTGGGGAGTATCACCAACCAGAACCAAATTACTGATTCCGTAAGAGCAGAGGCCCAAACTCTTATTGCCAATTCGGTTGAGTCAGCCAAAAAAGCGGTGGAGATTGACAGGGGTAATTTCCAAAACCTTTTTGCTTTGGGGCGAGTGTATGAAATTTTGGCTTCCAATGGTATACAAGGTTCAGTGGAAAATGCTCGCGATTCTTATAACCAAGCGGCTTTGCTTTCACCCAATAACCCCTCAGTGCCTTTGGCCGTGGCCAGATTGGACGCTCTATCAAAAAACATAACCGGAGCTAGAGAAAATATAAACAAGGCTCTGGCGTTGAAAAATAATTACACCGATGCCTATTTCACTTTGGCTCAACTGGAAATGGCTGATAACAACATTCCGGCAGCCATAAAATCAGTGGAAACAGCTACCATGGTTGAACCAAATAATTCCGGTCTTTATTTTCAACTGGGTTTGCTCAGATACAACCAAAAAGATTTTGCCGGCGCGGCTGGCGCCTTTGAAAGGGCGGTAATCCTAGTGCCGAATTATGGCAACGCTAAATATTTCTTAGGGCTTTCCTATTACCAAATTGGCAAAAAGGCGGAAGCAGTCAAACAGTTTGAGGAATTAAGTGTTGCTAACCCCGATAATCAAGAAGTAAGTTCTATTTTGACAACTATGAAAGCTGGCAAATCTCTTTTCTCAAGCGCTAAGACAACTGAAAAAACCGAACCGCCAGTGAAGGAATAACTCATCCCCCAACCCCCTTCTCTTACAACAAGAGAAGGGGGCTTCCGAAACCCTCTCTTGTTGTAAGAGAGGGTAGGGTGAGTTATCATAATCAGTAATGGTTCGCCGGACTTTAAAAGCCATTACTGCCAAAATTGGCGGCTTACATGAAGCCGCTTTTTGGCTGGCTGGATTTTCTGTTTTGTCTCAAATACTGGCCTTTTTGAGAGACCGACTTTTGGCTCATTATTTTGGCGCCGGACAAGCACTTGATATTTATTACACAGCTTTTAGAATTCCCGACTTTATTTTTGTGACCATCGGTTCCCTTGTTTCCATTTCTGTTTTGGTGCCTATGTTTTCTAAAAAAAATATTTCTGGTGATAATGAAATAAAATCTTACATAAACTCCATATTTACAAGTTTTTCTGTTTTGATAATTTTTAGTTGCGTTTTGGCTTTTATTTTTATGCCGGCACTGGCTTCTTTTTTATTTAGAGGTTTTGGAGTGGAAACTTTGGCTCAAATTATAAAATTTTCAAGAATTCTTTTGCTCTCGCCGCTTTTGCTCGGCCTATCAAACTTTTTTGGTAGTATTGTCCAATATGAAAAAAGATTTTTACTTTATTCTTTAAGCCCTCTTTTTTACAATGTTGGTATCATTATCGGTACCGCCTTGGGGGCCAATAAATTTGGAGTTATAGCGGTGGTGTTTGGGGTAATAGCTGGCGCTCTGATGCACTTTGCTGTACCAGTGACCTATTTATTTTTTGCCGGCAACACGCCAAAATGGACGACCAAAATAAATTTTAAGGAAGTCGGAGAAACAGCTCTCATTTCCATTCCCAGAGCTTTGGCTTTATCTGTTACCCAGATAATAAGCATTGTTTTTACGGCCGTGGCTTCTTTTTTGGGGGTGGGTTTAGTGGCTGTTTTTAACTTGGCTTTTAATTTGCAATCGGTGCCTCTTTCAATCATTGGTGTCAGTTATTCTTTGGCTGCTTTCCCCACTCTTTCTGAGCATTATGCCAAAAATTGCATAAAAGAATGCGGTCAGTATATAGGCGAATCTTTAAGGTATATAATATTTTGGACCTTGCCTCTCTCAGCCCTTTTTATTATTTTGAGAGCTCATATTGTGAGGGTGGTGCTAGGTTCCGGCGCTTTTAATTGGACAGACACAAAATTAACGGCTGCTGTTCTTTCTCTTTTTGCTCTCTCCTTTGTTTTTCAAAGCGTTCAACTTTTTTTGACTCGGGCTCATTATGCTCTTGGTAAAACTAAAATACCGCTTATTTTGGGACTGGGAGGAGCGTTAATTACCATTATTTTCTCCTACTTTTTTTATTTTGGTTTTTTGAGCGGTGTGATGAATTGGTTTGAAAAAATTTTGGAAATAGGAGGTATGGCTGGAGCCAAAATAATTATTCTACCAGTATCTTTTTCTTTTGGTTCTCTATTTACTGCGGTTGGTCTTTGGTTTTCTTTAAATAAAGAAACAAAAATTATTGCCCAAAAGGGCCTCCCGAAATCTCTTTTAAGCTCTACTGTCACTGCCTTTATTGTGGGACTGGTAACTTTTTATTCACTCCGAATTTTTGATATGTTTTTCAAGTTGGACTCGCTTCTTAATGTTCTTGGTCACGCTTTTATTTCTGGTATGGTTGGCATTATTTGCGGAATCGCATTTTTGATATTAATTAAAAACAAAGAACTTTCCCAAATAACCAACATTTCCTAAGGTGACACCTTAGGAAATGCTTTTGAGTTGTGGTATTATTTGTTTATGGCAAATAGAACAGAATCGTTTGCTGTTGGTGAATATTATCATATTTATAATCGTGGAAACACGAAGCAAAATATTTTTACTGACAACAAAGACAGAGACAGGTTTGTAAAACTTCTTTATCTTTGCAATTCTCTAGAAAATATAAAATTTAAAGAATATATAGTAGATAGAAAAATTGACGCTTGGGATTTTGATAAAGGGGAGCCAATAGTTTCAATTGGTGCTTGGGTATTAATGCCAAATCATTTTCATATTTATATAACTCCAAACAAAGAAAGTGCTATAGAAAACCCAATTTCTTTTTTTATAAAAAAATTATGCACTGCATATTCTATGTATTTTAATAAAAAACATAAACGAACTGGAAAACTTTTTGAGGGGGCGTTTAAATCATTACATATAGATAGTGATCGGTATTCAAAATATATTTTTTCTTATATTCACTTAAATCCTATAAAATTAATTGACCCAGTTTGGAAGGATAGGGGGTTACAAAACATTGAAAATACTAAAGAATTTTTGGATAAATATAAATGGAGTAGTTATCAAGATTACCGTGATAAAGAAAGATCTGAAATTAAAATAATTTCACCAGAAAATTTTCCAGATTATTTTAGTAATAAAAAAGTTTTTGATAAAGAAATTTTTGAATGGCTTTCTTATAGAAATGCATCTCTAAATAAATCCTAAGGTGACACCTTAGGAAATTATTAAATTAAAAAAATGTTAAAAAATTTTAATAAAAAAAAGATTTTGTTTGTTATTTTATTTATGTTTTTGTTTGTTATTGTAATAATTGTATTACAAAAATATCCATTTGGAGTCAAACAATATAAAACTATCAAACTTGGGATAGAAGCTGCACAAAGTGCGGGCACCCCCACATATTGGGCTCCTCCGGATGATGTGGTTCCAAGGTCTGATTTTTATGTTTATTCCATTGGTGATGAGGGTATGTGTATTGGGTCAAGTTGCGGTTTGGGAGGATATTTTATTGAGTGTTTAGGCGGTTATCTTGCGGGAGAAAAAATTAGAACAGAAGAATTTGATTATGGCCTACGAGATGCGGGAGTAGATATGGATAAATTAAAAATTATTACTATCGCTGATAAAAATGGAAAAATTGTGGGAATTTATCCTGGTGCTGGCATTAGAAATCTGCCATACATTATGCGTAATCATAAAGATCTCGTCATGGATGATGGATTTAAGGTGTGTTCAGATTTGTTACCGCGAATATGGAAATAGGAAATTTCCTAAGGTGACACCTTAGGAAAAAACAATATGAAAAACATTAGAAATTTTTGCATCATAGCGCACATTGATCATGGCAAGTCTACACTTGCCGATAGGATGTTGGAAATAACTGGCACCATTGAGGCGCGCAAAATGAAAGAGCAAGTTTTGGATTCAATGGAACTTGAACGCGAGAGGGGAATTACTATAAAGATGCAACCGGTTCGAATGGTTTATAAAGATTATATTTTGAATCTGATAGATACTCCGGGTCATATAGATTTTTCTTACGAAGTGTCGCGAGCTTTGAAGGCCGTGGAAGGGGCGGTGCTTTTGGTTGATTCTACTCAAGGGATTCAAGCTCAGACTTTATCTGTGCTAGCAATGGCGAGAGAAATAGGCCTCACAATTATTCCAGCATTAAGTAAGTGTGATTCTCCTTTGGCAAGGATAGAGGAAGTTAAATCAGAAATTATTTCCTTATTAAATTGTAAAGAAGAAGAAATAATAGAAACTTCTGGCAAGACAGGGGAGGGAGTGGAGAAACTTTTGGAGACTGTTGTGGAAAAGGTTCCCGCCCCGGCTGGCGAAGGGCATCTCAAGGGTGACCCTTTGGGGCAGGGTCTTCAAGGGTCACCCTTAGGGACAGAAAATGCCCTTCGCCAGCCTCTGCAAGCCCTCGTTTTTGATTTTAAATATTCAACCCATCGGGGCATTATTGTTTTTGTCAGAATAATGCAAGGTGAAGTTTCTGCCAGAGAAAATTTAATTTTTAGAGTGGCTAATAAAAAATTTATTTCTTTGGAAGTTGGCATTTTTCATCCAGAAGAAAAACAAACGGAAAAAATTTCAGCAGGGGAAATAGGCTATATCGTCACGGGCATCAAAACTCCAGGCATTGTCTCTGTGGGAGATACTGTTGGTAAAGAAAAAGAAAACAATAAAGCTTTGGAAGGATATGCCGAACCCAATCCTGTCGTTTGGGCCTCTATTTTTCCGGAAGACCAGAATGATTTGGTTTTGCTCAAACAATCTTTGGCCAAATTAAAATTAACAGATTCGTCTCTTTTTTATGAAGAAGAATCCTCCGGTGTTTTGGGCAAGGGCTTCAGGTGCGGGTTTTTGGGTATGTTGCATTTGGAAATAATTACGGAACGGCTCAAAAGGGAATTTAATTTAAATCTGATTATTACTCAGCCGTCTATTACTTATGAAGTGGAATATAAACCTGCCTGCCGGCAGGCAGGAATGGATAAAAAAGATAAAATATTTTCGCCGGCATTTTTTCCAGAAGATGGTTTGATTGAAAAAATAGAAGAGCCGTGGATTAAAATAAATATAATAACCCCAAATCAATATATTGGCGCTTTGTTACCACTACTTTATGAACACGAGGCCGAAATTATTTCAACGGAAGGGCATCTTTTGCACAAAAACAGCATTAACGCTTTAATGCCCCTGAGAGAATTGATGCGGGGGTTTTTTGACAAACTGAAAAGTGTTTCTCAGGGCTATGCCTCTTTGTCCTATGAAAAAGGGGAGGTTAGAGAAGCTCAAGTTACAAAACTTTCCGTTTTAGTTAATGGTGAGGAAGAGCCATCTCTTTCGCGTATTGTTTCCAAAAGAATTGTTGAAAAAGAGGCTGAACTGATTGTAGATAAATTAAAAAATCTTTTGCCTCGCCAGATGTTTGAAATTAAAATCCAAGCCAAAGCTCGGGGTCGGATTTTGGCTTCTCGCACTCTTTCAGCTTACCGCAAAGATGTCACCCAGCATATGTATGGAGGTGATATTACCCGTAAAATGAAATTGAGAGAAAAACAAAAAAAGGGCAAAAAGAAAATGCAAACCCGAAGCCGCATTTCAATTCCTCATGATGTTTTTATAAAAATAATGCGACCGGAATAAAAATGGCACAAAAAGCCAAAGGCGACCTTCAAAATGCCCCGGTCCCAGAAGGTCGCCTTTGGCTTTTTGTTCAGAATGGCATATACATAAGCACCATTCCCAATATAAGAAATATGGCCATTATGAACCACGCTATTTTTATAAACTTTTTTACTTTTGGATCCCAGAGCATCCCGTTAGAAATAGGAAATTATGCTATTCAATACACACATTTCCCATCTTAATTAATAATAAACTTAAACATCCCGTTTTTAATTTCCTCAATTTCTAACGGGAAGCATGCTAATATATTAGCATAATGAGAGGAATTAGAAACAAGAAAGAAAACAGGTGGAAAAAGATGGTAATTTTTTTAGCGCTACTTTTAGTATTTGGTTTTCTTTTGAATTCGGTCAGAAAAATTTATAACAAAAAAGAGGAAGCCCAGAAAGTTATGGCTCGGATGGAAGAAGAAAAAACCAAACTTCAAGAAAGAGAACAGTTTTTGAAAGACTCATTGGACAAATTGGCAACAGCTGAAGGTCTCAAATTTGAAATACGCAAAAAATTAAATGTTGCTGAAGTGGGGGAGAGTGTGGCTATTATTGTGAACGAAGAACAAGCTCCCGCTACTCAAAATCTCCCAATCTCTCTCTGGCAAAAAATAAAAGATTTTTTAGTGGAGTTGTTTAAATAAAATGATGGTGCGGGTAGGGGGAATCGAACCCCCGTCTCAACCTTGGGAAGGTCGCATCATACCACTAAACTATACCCGCCTTTTTATCATTTTAACATAAATTTACAGACTCGTTTCCGTTTTTATTTATATTTCTTAAATTTATCCACTAGTTGACCGATCGGTCAACTAGTTATTAGAGTATAATATAACAGTATGATAAGCCAAGATACTTACAAAACAAAAATTGAAAAAATTAAAAGATTTGCTCGTGATGAAAGAACTTTGGAAATTTTAGAAGCAATTGGAAAATTGGGAATCATTTTGTTTTTAGGAATTGCTGCGCCCAATGCGGCGGGGCACATAATAAAATTACTAGGTTGGGTTCCAGATTATAAAAATAAACATGGAACAGAAGAAGCACTCAAATCGCTTGAAGATAAAAAATTTATACAATTTTGGGTAGAAAATGGTAAAGGAAAATTAGTGTTGACGAAAGAAGGGAGGTTGCATTTAGCGAGCCTTAGAGTTAAACATATTAAATTACCTCATAGAAACAAATGGGATGGTTTGTGGAGAATAGTAACTTTTGACATACCTGAGAAATTAAAAATAAACAGAAGACGCTTTGCCAGAGCACTCAATTTTGCCGGAATGTACAACCTGGAAAAATCCGTCTTCATTTATCCTCATGAGTGCAAAGAACAGATTTTTAAAATAGCCGAATTATATGAAGTTAAAAAATATGCTAGGTATATTGTGGCTTGTTCGGTTGATCCAGATTTTAAACTAAAAATTAATTTTCCCTATGCGAAACATACAAAATAGTTTTTTTATTTTGCACAGAATTCTTTTTATTGTTTGAATTTTTGATTCTACCTAGTTGACCGATCGGTCAACTAGTGAAAAATTAAAAATAGAAAAAATTGAAATAAAAAATTAGATCAAAGAAAATAATTTTTTTCTGATGATGGTCTCACTATCTTTATCTTCTAAAATAAAACCCTCTTTTTCTATTTCGCCCCTAAGTTCATCGCCTTTTTGCCATTTTTTTGCTAGTCGAGCTTCGTCTCTTTCTTTTTTTAATTCCAAAATTTCTTCGGGTATATTTTCTTTTATTTTTTTTGATAATTTTTCAATACCCAATCCTAAAACTTTATCTATTTCTGCTATGGTTTTTTTGCTCTTTTTTGAGCTGAAGGATTCGTGTAGGAGAGCCAAAGCTTTTGGTGTATCTAAGTCATCACTTATTAATTTTTCAAATTCAATTATAATTTCTTTATCTATTTCTTCATCTGGTAAATTATCAAATTCAAAAACCAATTTTTCCAAAGATTTTTGCGAACCCAAAATCGAATCCCAAGTAAAATTCATGGGTGAACGGTAATGTCCTGAAAGAAGCCAAAGACGAAAAGCTAACGGATGAACCTTTCTTTCTTTTAAGTTATCTATGGTGAAAGTGTTGCCTAATGACTTTGACATCTTTTCTCCTTCTACCGCGAGAAATTCATTATGAAGCCAAAAGTTAGCCAAAGGCGCGCCAAAAGCACATTCTGATTGGGCAATTTCATTATTATGATGTACGGGAATATGATCAATACCACCCGTGTGAATGTCAAAGGGCTGGCCCAAATACTTACGACTCATGGCAGAACACTCTATATGCCAACCAGGGAAACCGATGCCCCACGGACTTTCCCATTCTTGCAACCTTTTTTCTTCTCTGTCAGCTGGCGGAGAAAATTTCCACAAAGCAAAATCAGCCGGGTTTCTTTTTTCACTGTTTACTTCCACTCTCATTCCTTCCCTTTGTTCTTTTATATTTATATTTCCTAATTTTCCGTATTCTGTAAACTGGCCGGTATCAAAATAAATGCCATCAGAGGTTTTGTAAGCAACCCCTTTTTCTTCAAGAATTTTTATTATTTCTATTTGTTCCGGTATGTGTTCTGTGGCTCTGGGGAAAATAGTATTTTTTATATTTATGTTTAAATCCGCCAGATCTTTGTAATATGCATTTTCATAAAATCTGGAAATCTCTCCTGCTGTTTTACCTTCTTTTTTGGCAGTTTTTTCAATTTTGTCTTCGCCTTCATCGGTGTCACTTACCAAATGTCCGACATCTGTTATGTTTATAATTTGTTTTACTTGATAACCGAAATATTCAAAAGTTCTTCTTAAAACATCAGCAAAAACATAAGCCCGCATATTGCCTATGTGGGCAAAATCATAAACCGTTGGCCCGCAATGATACATCCGAACCTCTTTCTTGTGTATCGGTTTAAAAATTTCTTTTTTTCCAGTCAGGGTATTGTGTAAAATCACATCCATTTCTTGATTTTAGCGTAAATAACTGAAATTAGCATCACTACAGCCATCAGGCTTAAAATAATCCAAAAAGCATAAGGATGGTTCATAAGAGGAAAAGAACGAACACTTAAACCAAAAAGTTGGCCTATAATAGTTAAGGGCAACAAAATAGAGCCGAGAATTGCTAACTGCTTCATTATTTCATTTTGCTTTGTAGAAAGCATTGAATTATTTGTTTCCCTCAGTTCATCTAGCATGTCAGAAACATTTTTTGTCTCAACATTTAATCTTTGCCACTCCTCCAACAAAAGCTTGGATTCTTTTTCAAATTCTTCACCAAAAATATTTTTGCCGATACACCCCAAACTAAACAGAACTCCCTGATGCGGATCCATTATTCTCTTAAAACTTAAAATATTTCTGGAGGCGGAAGATATGCTAAAAACCATTTCTTTTTCTCGCCCCTCAAATATCTTTTTTTCGATTTCTTTTATCCAGTCCTTGATATAATCAATCTCGTTAAAAAGAAATCCATAAACTTCTTTCATTATGCCAAAAAACAAATGGGAATAATCGTTCTTATTTAATATTTCTTTCACCTCCATTTGTTTGGCAAACAGATGCAAGGCGTCAATACTGTCATAGCGAGCGGTCACCAAATCTTTTTTTGTAATTATAAAATCAATTTCCTGTTCCAAACCATCAGCATGGGAATGTTTAAAAGAGGGAATATGTAAAACGGCATAAATAGTATTATCAAATTCTTTTACATATTGTTTGGGAGTGGGGGATAAGAGATCTTTGGCGATAATGGGGTCTATATTTTGGGCCAAAACCAAAGAATCAACTTCCTCTTTGGAGGGAGAACTCAAATCGGTCCAAACTTGGTCTCCTAATGAACGAGTATTAGTCATTTTATTTGATAAGCATTTTTGTTAATGATAAAAGCTATGGTATATTATATATAAAATGATTAAGGAAAGATATACCCAAGTCTTAATATCGTTTCTAATAGCGGGCACTCTATTCGCCACCGGTTTTTATGCTGGCCAAAAAGATTCTGCCAAAAATCAATCCGCTCAATTTTTAAATGCCACCAGTACCAGTGTTGATATGGCTTCTTTTTGGAAAGCTTGGCAAATTCTTGACGAGAAATTTACCCCAGCTTCTTCTACCACACCGCCAGTAAGTAATAAAGACAAACTCTGGGGTTCCATTGAAGGTTTGGCCAGTTCATATAAAGATCCTTATACAGTCTTTTTTCCTCCGGTAGAATCAAAAGCTTTTGAAGAAGAAATAAGTGGCAGTTTTGGTGGGGTGGGAATGGAGATTGCTATGCAAGATGGAACGCTTACTATCGTGGCACCTCTTAAAGGAACCCCGGCAGAAAAAGCGGGAGTTTTGGCTGGCGACAAAATAATATCAATCGGAGAAAAATCGGCCTTGAAAATGAGCACAGATGAGGCTATAAAATTAATAAGAGGTGAAGTGGGCACTTCTGTTACCGTTACATTTGGCAGAAAGGGAATTAAAGAACCGTTGGTTAAAACTTTAGTCAGAGCAAAAATAGAAATACCAACTATCGATACTAAACTTTTACCTGAAAATGTTTTTGTAATTTCGCTTTATAGTTTTTCTGCCACTTCGCCAAATTTGTTTCGTGGAGCGCTACGAGAATTTGTAGAATCAGGTTCTGATAAATTGGTTTTGGATTTGAGAAATAATCCGGGTGGTTATTTGGAAGTGGCTCTGGATATGGCTAGTTGGTTTTTGCCGACCGGCAAGCTGGTTGTAGCAGAAGATTTTGGAGGCAAAAAAGAGGATAAAGAATATAGAAGTAAGGGTTATGATATTTTTACGGACAAATTAAAATTTGTAATTTTGGTGAATGAAGGCTCAGCTTCGGCTTCCGAGATTTTGGCTGGAGCCTTAAGAGAACACAATAAAGCTGTCCTAGTTGGCCAAAAAACATTTGGCAAGGGTTCGGTTCAAGAGCTGGTTTCGGTTACTTCGGATACTTCTCTCAAAATAACAGTGGCTCATTGGCTCACTCCTCTCGGTAATTCTATTTCCAATGGGGGATTAATTCCAGATATAGAAGTAAAATTAAATAAAGAAAATACTAAAGATGAAAAAGATCCAACGATGGAAGCGGCGGTTAAATATTTAACAAAGTAAATAAAAAAATAAGCCGTTCCATTGGTATGGAACGGCTCTGTAAAATGTACATTTATTTTCTCACCTTGATGATCTGGCACTGGTCGATCTTTTTGATTGTTCAGTAACCGCAACCATGTTTAGTAGTGGTTCCCTTAAGTCGCTATGAACCAATTCAGCCATCGCCTGGAAGGTCAGCGACTGGTCCCGTTGGATAAACGAGAGACGTCCGTCGCCGGCCTCGAAGTCAACTTCGATGCAGTCGCCACCCCGGACTTGATCGGTGGCGATCAGGTTAGACATTGGTTGGACCAATAAGCGTTCGATGGCGCGTTTCAGGTGGCGCGCGCCGTACTTCATATCCGTGCCCTGGTCGAGCAGGAACTGTTTTGCTGCCGGGGTGGCGGTGAAAACAAAACAATTCTCCCCGGAAGCGCGGAACACGCGCCGTTGAATAAAAGTAAGTTCGATGTCGAGCACCTTCCTGAGCTCTTCAACGCCCAGCGTTCGGAAGACCACGATCTTGTCCAGCCGGTTCATGAACTCCGGGGTGAATTTCCTCCGCGCCGCATCGATGCCACAACGGGTAATCTTTCTGTTGAGCTTGTCGTCCGGACGACCTGTGGCCGTTCCGTTTTGGGGCTGAACCATTCTGGCGAAGCCCAATTTGGGACTCAGTAGTGACTCTATTTGTGAGGCGCCCAGGTTGCTGGTCATGAAAATCATGACCTGGCTGAAGTCCACCCGGCGGTTATCGCCAAGCGTCAGCGTGGCCTTGTCCAGAATCCCCAGCAGCAGGTTCCAGAGCGCATCGCTGGCCTTTTCTATCTCGTCGAACAGCACGAAGGAGATATGCATGCGGTCGGTGTGGTGCTGGTTCAGGACTTCCTGGCACAGGAGCGGATGGGTCTCGCGGTGTCCGAGATAGCCCGGCGGCGATCCGACCAGCTTGGCGATCTCGTGGCTGTGCTGAAATTCGGCGCAGTCTATCTTGATGACGGCGCGGGAGGTTTTCATCAAGCTCTCGGCTGTCGCCTCGACCACGCGGGTCTTTCCCGAGCCGGTGGGTCCAAGAAACAGGAAACTCCCGATGGGCCGGTCCGTACTGCTCATGCCGGTGCGGTGCATCTGATAGATGTTCACGATCTGTTCGATCGCTTCGTCCTGCCCGACGATCAGCCGGTGCAGATTGGCTTCGAGATCCACCGCCTCATGGCCTGTTCGAGTTGGGTCCAGGGGGACATTCAGCCGGTCTGGCCGGACACTCCGGGAATCTATCGCGCGTGTCATACATCCTCCTTCTTCAGTCGAGCCTTTATTGTTCCCCCAGGTCTTGGGGGTGGAACTTCCAAAGATGCATCCCAATCCAAAACATCTTCGTCTGGTGGGAAGGTAGGCGTTACTTTATTGGCAAGTTCATCCAACTTTTCTACAGCCTTGCGGACCAAATTCGGGATTTGGTTGCAATTTTGGCAGATGCAACCCCGAAAATCAATCCACAATGGCCGATTGAACTCATTATTCAACATGACACGAAACTCTGCTTCAAAGTTATCCGGCATGCATGCCACCCTTACACTTCTAGTGGCCCAGATATTCGTCTCATTTCCAGCCTCATACTTTCCGGGCCGGAAAGTTTGTTCATAAGCCCCATGCCTTTCGGCCAAGTCGCCTTGGGGTGAAAAGCCAAAAGTTGCGAATTGTCGCGCAACCTCATTGAATTGATCATCAACAGACGACGACCAGAAATTATAGAGGCTATTTAGGCTATTTACTAAATAACCTAATAGATTCAATACCAAATCCAACAGCCTGAAAGGCAAATTCAACAACCAACTTGCTGTCAACTTCAATTTTCCCATGACAAAGATCCTCTGGAGAGTATGTTCCATTTTTATTGTTTTTTGTCAAGAGGCGAGATAAAATAGAATGAGTTATTATGTAAATATGAAAGTTATTCTTAAACAAGATATAAAAGGGGTAGGGAAAAAATATGAAGTTAAAAATGTGGCGGATGGATATGCCAATAATTTTTTAATACCTA
>ERZ1292630.1902-Hain-H41-02um-R3-1902-length-19840-cov-6_pt1 | contig 19840 bp, 14 predicted proteins | sample MGYA00564408_ERZ1292630 | MGnify/ENA primary metagenome ERZ1292630 (study PRJEB36523, sample SAMEA6512641) | groundwater metagenome | collected 2019-01-08 | study: AquaDiva: Metagenomics assemblies of 32 groundwater samples
CCCCGGCGTCGCAACAGTCATGTTCTCGCACGCGCTTGATCTCGCACGCGCTTGATCGCGAGGCTCGCTCGGCGCTAGGCATCCGGCGGCGCAAATTGCACACCATTGCTGCCGAGGGCCGCGGTGATCGTCAACTGCCGCACAAGGCGCAATCGACGGGTGATGTTCAAAGTCCCGAGCGCCCCGCGTGTGGGTAAGATTTATCGGCCGAATTGCCGTGCCTGTCGCGGTGCGCAATTCGTTCCGAGGTTTGTTCGCCACATTGAGCGTTGAAATGTCGGAAAGTGGCAGTTTGAGGCAGAATGCGAGCCATATTGCATCCGCGGTTGGGGGGGTGATGCGATACGTTGATTCTTCATATCGGCATTTTTTCGAATATCTGCATGATATCAGTGTGTATTTATTGGTGCAGATGTTCTCTCTCCTTGTCTCTCTCTGTCACGTTGCTTGCGTCTCTCGTTGCCACGGGATCATACCCCCTTCCTTTCCACACATCTACACATTGAAGAACCAATTAGTCCAACAACATGTCGGCTACATGGCAGCCAGGCACGATAACGAAGAGGGCGGCTCGTCTATTCCTGACAGCCACCACGCACGAGAGCGGCGTGAGAAGCGGGCGAGGCCACCGTCAATTCACCACCTTCGCTCCGCTTTCCGGCCATTACGGTGTACGACGCCAACGCCACCTTCGCGTTGATATCTCCAGCATGGTGACATGCTACGTTCGGGCGGTGGGTGCCTCCTCCCCATCGCTCGGCTCGTCCGTGGGTGTGGCTGGCACCTGCGCGGGCAGCTCTCAAGCGGCGACGGCGGCTGCCCCTAACACGGCGGGGGGCAGCACGGCGACGGACCAATGGCTATGGCGCGAACCGCGCGTGGCCGTCATGCAGTCGCAACTGGCCGACGCGCGTCGTCTTCAACGACAACAATTGCCCCGAGGCCCTCCGCCATCGATGGCCGTCGATGCCAACGTATTTCCGCACGGCACCCCGAAATCGTTGAGCGACGCGCAGGGAGTGCTCGTGGGCTACGTCACGGATGTGGAAGGGTCAGGTGACTACTTTGAGCGGTACCTCGCCATATCTCAAGTGCTGGGACGAGACCCCGTCACTCAGAACCTCTTCCTCAAAGACGATCCGGTACTCAAACGTGTCACCCACTTCGTCTTCGGAGGGGACTTGTTTGACAAAGGGCCCAATGACTTGCATTTGGCGGAGGATCTTGTGGCTCTGAAGCAACGTTACCCGAGTCGCGTCCACCTCATCGTGGGCAATCGGGACATTAACAAGTTGAAGCTGTTTGCCGAACTGGACCCGTCGTACATTGAACGCACGACCTCGTCGACGCCGGAAAAGTGTGCCGTCGATATTCCATTCTTTGTCCCTTCGGGAGTGCCCTCCATTGTTTCGTACGGTGATTTTTTGAAGGCGGGGGGTGTCGTTCCGAAGAAGCCACCGCCGGCAAGCACCGAGCAACGTCCGCCTTCGTCTCTCGCCCCGTTGTCACCGCTGACCGACAACGTCGTAAGCCGTTTACGGTGGCACATGAACACGACCATGGGATGTCCCACCACCTTCGAATTGCGTCGAGCGGAACTGCTATCACGGAAGAGGAAAATGTTTCTTCCGTCAACAAGTTCGCCACCATCCGCCGAGCAGCACGACGTCACCGTTACCGATGACGAGGTGGCGGAAAGCTATCGAGTGCAAGTCGATCCTTCCACCGTGGCGGGTGCCGACTCATCCCGTGCGGCTCCCAAAGGTGCAGCTGCCATCCAGGATTGTGGCGTCGATGTCCTTGAGCCACTGCGTGGCGTCGTGCTGCGGTACCTTCTTCTTGGACAACTGGTCGCCGTCATCGGCGACACCATGTTCGTCCACGGCGCGGTGAATCGTTGGGCATTAGGATTTGTTCCCGACGGACAAGCAGCCATGATCGCCGCCACTCCAGGTCGTAATCCGGAGCGCCGGTTTCGAAATTCGGATGTGGCCCTCTCGCGCGCTGCGGCCGCGATCGCGCGTGCGTCCCCGTCCGTTTCCGGCACGACGCAACCCAACGGCACTGCCCAACCTGATCCCGTGACGCTACAAATCAAAGAGCTATTCGCTTCGGACCCAGATGCCACCCGGTACGTCAATGGAGGCAGCCTCCGGGGGGCGCTCCCACCTCGCGTTCGCCGCGACGCCCCCGACAACCAGGGTGAAGACAACGCGCTGGTTTGCTTCCCAGACCGATTCCCGGGACACCAACTGATATTTCCGGCGAACTACGCGCCCCTGGAATGGCTTCCTGCAGACCAATTTTGGCAGTGGAAGCTGACGGACACGTCGCCATCGTCTACCACCCCCGCCGCTTCGGCTGCCCACAAGACGGCTTGGAAATACGACGAGGGGTCGCAACAAGTGTTCGTGGTGGTAACACCGACCGCCGCCGCCGCCGCCTCCCCCGGTGACAGAGGGGCCATGCCGCCTCTCCCACCATGTGCGGACGGGGCGAATAACAGCCTCGTCGCCAACGGATCATTGCTTGATGAATGGGTCTTCCAGTTGAACTGTTTCTATCAGCAGGGCTTGATGTCATGGCTCGCGCAGCCAATCTGGAAGGAGCTCGATCCCGTCGTCTCTCGCAGCCGCGCCAGCGTGGTCAGCGAACCGCCAACATTCGATCGTTTTGTGCGGGGCGGAGCGGCGTTGTTGATGTACGGCCACCAGGGGCCTTTAGGCCCTCGGACCGTAATGGTCAACAATTACCTGCGCCGTGGCCAGCTCGACTACGTTGGCGTGGACACCGTGATGGCTTTGGCTGCCCACGGTGTCACCCGCGTCGTGGTCGGCCATCAGCCGGCGGGGGATACCCCGAGCGTCATCAGGCAGCCCGGACTCACGGTGATTCTGGCCGACAATTCGTACTGCGCCATGGCCTTCCCGAACGGGCGGGGCCAAGCGGTGTCGGAGGTCCTGATCACCGATGTCGTGACGCGTGATGCCGACGATGAAAGCAGCCATTCCACCGGTCCTAGTGAGGGCCCACCGTTGGCTGCGGCGTATCCACTGACGTCTTCGTCGTCTTCCACATGCGTGCTGCATGGCGTCAGGGCCGACGGGACACGTTTCCGGTGTGACGCCGAGCACCCACTTGTCGGCCGTCGGCTTCCCGATGGTCGATGGACCAAGCTCGTCGTGAAGCGACAGGGAGCAGACACGACGACGACGACGTCTACGTCTACGTCATGTGACACCGGATTGAGCCCTACCAACGTGAGGGGCACCCCAGAGAAAGGAGGAGCGGGAGAGGTCGTGCTGGTACAACGCACCACCAAGGCGTTTTTCGACGTTACGTACGAATGGGTACCCGCGTCGGACGTGATGGTCATGCTTTCCGGATCGCCGTCGCTTCCTTCGGCCGCATCTGGGATCACAGCAAGCAGTGAGAAGAGTGACACCACCACGATGATGCACCCGGGCGGCGGTGTGGTTTCGGACGACATGCTCCGACACGTGTTCGGCTTCCAAGGCGGCATGCAGCAGCACGACGTGAGACGTCGCGAAACAGACGCGAAGTACAAGACGAAGACCGAGCACACCGCGGCGGGAAGCACTGATTCCAAGCTGTGAACTTGGTTGCCTCCTTCCTTGGAGGGGTGCGCTCAGAGTGACACAATCATCTGCCATGCCCGCAATCATTTTTCCGTTTTGGTGTCGCAGGGGGTGTTTACGCCGCGGAGGAACAGGGGAAGCGGGGTGGTGGTGTGCAAATGGGAACGATGACGTTCTTATTTGCTGTTCCGCGGGTGCGACGTGCATTTCCATCTTTTTTTTGGTTGGCCCGTTAATTTTGCCAACTGCGTCCGGCGGCCATTACTGTGCACAACGCACGTTGCGGCGTGTGCTACGTTCACCGACAAGAGTGACACAGCGTAGTCTAATACATTTTGCCTCCTATTTTTGGGGGGGTGTCGTTTCGTCTGACGCTCTCTTTCCGAAGATCAATCGATGGATCTTGCGGTGCCACTCGGCGTGGGGACCATGTTCTGGGGCAACACGTGGCTGGATCAATTCGTGAATCCGGGACACCTCGTACTTTCCATCGCGCAGCTGGCGGCCATCGTCCGCCGGGCGGTGGATAGCGGCGTAACGTTCTTTGACACCGCCGAAGGTTATGGAGGAGGGACATCCGAAGAGCGGCTCCGCGAAGCCATCGACGCCGCCGAAGCGACTGCCGCCGGTGCGATGGACACCACCAATTCACGTGAAGGGTCGCCGCAACCTGAGACTGCGATCGTGGGTGCCGCCGTAACTTCCGCCCTTCCCGACAGGAGGAGGCGGCCTTTGCGCGACCAGCTGCTGGTGGCATCGAAGTTCCTCCCCACGTTGTGGCGTTGGACACAACAATCCCTGTTGCGAGCGTGTCAGCGGACGAACGTGCGGCTCGGGCTTGGCACTTGCCTTCTGTACTTCATCCACTCACCGGTGCATCCGTTGCCGCTGGAGTGGTGGGTGAGAGCGTGCTGCGTGGCCTATCGACTGGGATTGATTCGAAGCCTCGGCCTTTCGAACTGCGATGCCGATCAAGTTCGGCGCGCTCATCGTGTGACGTCGCGGGAAGGCGTGCCGCTCGTCGCGAACCAGTTGATGTTCAATTTGCTTGTTTTTCGGAGCCCGGCACTGCAGCGAACGATCGACGTCTGCCGGGAATTGGGTTTGACGGTCGTGGGCTATGCCAGCGTCGGACAGGGATTGCTCTGTGAGCGAAAAGCCTTTCCCTCGCCATTCGTGATCGACCTAAATAGCCACAACATACCGGACGTTGCCCGCGACGATGGCTCGTCCTTGTCACGAGCTGAAATGAATAATGTACGGCTCATGAGAATGACGGGCGCCACCGTTGACGAAGTCAACCGTTTGCGCTCTGTCGTCCACCGGGTGGCCGTGAAGCACGGTTGCACGATGCAGCAAGTCGCGATTCGCTGGTCCGTCCAGAAAGGCGTCGTGCCGCTCGTTGGTATGCGCCGCGTCGAGCACCTGGACGAGGCGCTTCACGCGGTCACGAAAGTCCGTCTCGACGACGCCGACGTTTCAGAGTTGGATGCCGCGGCGCTCGGTCGGCACACCTTCGAGAAGCCACGCTGGCGTAGGTCACTCTTCGTCATTTTCATCTCGCTGCTCATGGCTGCATACAAGGTGTCGGCCGCAGTTGCAGGTCGAATACATCCTACCCAAACCCCCTCCTACCAAACCTGAGTGACGCATGAAAAAACCTCACTGAGCCTCCCAAGGCAATTTCATCGGGGCAACGCCAACGGGCGCCATTACAGTACCTTGGCAACGTCGTCGCGTCCCAGTGATGTCATATCATCGCTCTTCCTTCCAAGTGCTCTCTTTCGTCGCAAATCCCTTAATGTACAAACGTTTTGTAACAAAACGCGAATCGTGTTGGAGCCGCGCGGGGGATGTGTGTTAGGGTGTTGTCCCTCCGCCCTCTGCTTCTTCAATCGCGCGTCGTAAGTCCGTCCAAAGCGCAATGGTGTACCACCCGAATGATCAGGGCCGTTGGTGCCGCACTTGTGTGTGCGCTGAGTTCTCCGGCCACCGCACTGGCTGCTGGAAGCCCGATGTGATGACGATGTCAGAAGGGGCTGCGACGCTGCTGAAGTATCAGTACATTGCCGACATCACCAATACGCAGGACGCTGAAGCGGATGGCGCGTCAGCAGAGGAGCGCGTGGCGTTGGACCCTGACTACGATCCACACGTCACTGTCTGTGCGACTTGCTTTCGAGGACGCGGGGTTCACGACCAGCAACAAGTTGACTGCTATTGTGGTGGCAAGACGACCGAGAACCTGATTTGCCTCGAGGCTTTGGAGCAGCTGGAGGAGTGGCTCAAGGAGAACGGGCACGACTCCGTGGCCGCCGAATTCTGGACGCTTGTGGAAGGGCGCGCGCCTCCGCCGGAGGTCGAGGAGGAAGGCGAGGACGATGAAGAGGACGACGACAGCTGCGAGTGTGACTGCGATAGAAAGCCCAAGGGCAGCTGAGGTCATATTCCTTCCAACGATCGTTCCTCCAACCTCTGCTTGCGTTGCCGGCGTGGAGTGTTTTTTTTTTCTGTTTTTTTTTCTGGTTTGGTTGCTCGTGTTTGCGCAAAGCCTGGGGAGAAGTCGGCATTGCTTCTCAGCCCCACCGCGGCGGATCGGCGGATGAAAGCAACAGCAACCACATGTGATCTACGTGTCTTCAATTTTGTCGACGATTGAACGGAACGCAACGCAAATGGTTCGCCGCTCGGCGTTCGTGTTCATCCCTCACAATCCCGGCCGAATGTAAAGCCACACGCACCCATTGTTTTGATCGCTGTCCACTGCTGGAGAGGGGTGCCCTTGAAGGCGTGCCAACACACCCGTTACTTCACACCCTTTCTTCGGGACTTTTCATTCTGCTTTGTTTTCTCATACCTTCGTCGTTTGTTTCCACCCAACAGCGTTGCGTTGCCTAACAGCTGTCCTTTGCAGTTGCATTGATCATGTGATGAGCCACGGTTTTTTTTTCTCGGTTTGTGTATTTCTTCAGTCCACGGTCAACCCGGGCTACCGCCGTGCGAGGTGTCGCAAGAGAGAGAGGGAACCAATTTATCCCACACGACACTCGCAGGCTGAACGGGACCGGGCGGGGGAAAAAAGGGAAGGGGCGATCAATCACAAAAGTTCGGACTGTCCCCAATGGAAGCTACTGCCGCGGCGGCGGTACCTCTCACCGACGCAGAACAGCAGCCGATGTCGTGTCCGGAATGCGCGTTCACCTGCGTTGGGCGCAAGCCGCTGGCGCGCCACATGCTGCTAACCATGCACGACGTCACGGCCTGCCGCACGCCTGGCTGCACCTCGCTGCTTGTGCGCGATCATCTTTTGGAATCGGTCCTTTCAACGTATGAGGAGATGAACTTCGCCGAGGCGATGACGTTCACACAGTCGTTGACCTTCGATGGCTGCGAACGCCACAACGTTCGAGGCTGTGCGGTGTGATATCGCAACGACGCTTGCCGCTCTGTAGACTAAGGCGGTCCTTTTTTTCCGTGTCATTTTTTCTCACATTTCTATCCCTCGGCGTACGGAGCGGGTGCCCATTTTGTTTTTTCGATTTCGAGATCAAAAGAGGGCCCATCCGCACTGCCTGACCGGAGAGAAGATGAATCAACTTGCGCAGATTCCTCCTAATCACCTTTCCCCCCTTTTGCCCCCCGCCGCAGTGCCGTATTCTGTAACGACTGCGTCGGGCTGTGTATATTTCAGTTCCTACTGCCGAACCAACAGAAAAGCAACAGAAACGACCCAACAAGACTCGGCGTTCGCATCCGTCGCTCGGACGACGGGTTGTTCGTTTGCAATCTGTTTTCCTTCGCTTTATCCTCCCGCTTGCGAAACCTTCGTCTTCCCCCCTCACTGACACAAACACACACCCCTGTCTCCTTGGATCGGCAACCATTTTTCGTTGTCAACGTTTCCGCCGACGATTCTGATCTTCGTCGCTTCCTTTTGCGAACGAGACGGTGGTGAGAGAATTTCGTTTTTTGGCATCCATTTTGCGATGCCATTTTTTTGTCGAAGATTGACGAAGGGCGCAACAAAAAAACCTTGAACTGCATAGAGAACGGGGGACGCGAAGCAGATGGAGAAACAACAATTTGGAGTGAGGGTGAATGGCACGAACGAGACAAGCTAGCTGGTTGGAAAAACCACCCCTATATCTTCTGCTGTTTCGATGTCTGGACATGAGCGAAAAAATTGATATGTTGACGTGTCGCGTTGTGAGTTGCGTGTGAGAGAGTTTGCTTAGGGGGCAGATCACGCATTTTTTCCCCCGTCACTCAATTCGTTTGCGATTCGTATGGCTGGCCGCGCTCCGCCGCCGCCGCTTCATGGCCGTCACCGTATTGTTCGCCGGACACAATCCGAGACGTACGCCATCGTCCCGCGTTCCTTTGCGTCCACGTGCGTCGACGTCCACCAACTTCCCGCGCTCCCCGCCACCGGCAGTGCGCATGTCCGAAGGACCGCGGAGGAGGACAAGCAAGGCCCACCAGCGGTCCCCTCCCCATCTCATCCGGACCCCTTCGCGTCGCAGTCCGCTCCTTCGCCGACCAACAATCGCCTCTCGCTTGCCGCCGCTGCCGACGAGGGGGTGAAGTCGACTGCGCGGCCGCCGCCGACTCATCCTCTTCACTCACTCGCCCCTCCCGTCATCGACAACGCCGCCGCCCCATGCGCGCCGCGGTATGGCCAAGTTCCTAAGCCGCCGGCGCGCGGTGACAGTCGCACTGTGCAACTGGCCGTGGCTTGCATGCAAAAGCAAGCGAGTATGGTGGCTCGGCTTGGCAGTACCGCCGATCCGTCGCTTGCAGGCGTCTTGCTGCCCCACGAATCGTTGGACTGGGGACGATCGCAACCCTCTCTGTCCGCGGCACTTCCTACCGGATCACTTGGGTCGGCAACAGCAAAAGCCGTCTCGTCCGCGTCGCCGTCCGCCCGTCGGCCTTTTGCACCGTGCCGCTGGCCATCTGCAGGCACGGCGCGCAGCGGAGCGGCACGGCCGACTCGATCCGCCATTCTTGCCGAAGATGAAGCCACCGAGCTGGGCGTCTCCTTTCTTCCTGGCCGCGTGGGAAGTGCGCCGCGTATCCACAGCGGAAAGCAAACTGCAACCGGGGGGCGGAAACCTAACGACGAGCTCTCTATCCCACGTCCGTTTCAAGCTCAAAGGGCGAGCAGCGGTGACGACGAGGTGGACAAAACGGCGGCCAGCGACAGGCACACGATGGCCCCTTCAGCCATCGACCGCCATGCGACGTTGCGAGCTCGTGATCGTCGGGAGCTCGACGTGCTGCTGGACCGGCTCATGGTTTCCTTTCCATCCCTACGGCCCGTCTGTGCCGCGGCCAAGTCCGAACTGTCCACGGCGTTCTCCGAGGCCGCGTGGAGCGAGGCGGTCGCGCTGGAGTCGACCAAGCTCATTCAGCAGCAACTGTCGCGCGATTTTGACGACAAATGTGCACGACCGCTGGCGGCATTGGAAGCGTCCTGGCAAGCCGTAGAAAAGGAACTGCAAGCGCGGGTCGTCGCCGCACGTGCCGAACAGTCCGCGCTATCGAACGGCATGCGAGAGATTCTCGACACGGACATCGCCGCACTGGAACAAGCGATGTCCGTGCTCGCCGAGCCCGACGGCGCCGTTCGTTTGGCGCTGCGTCGATTGGATGTGATGTCGGAGCGACTTGCGGCGAAGCAGTTGGAAGTCAAGCAACTTCACCAAAACGAAGAAATGCATGACAGCCTGTTGAAGATCAACAAACAACTGTCTACGGAGCTGTCGGGGATGATGCAAGATTATGACGTGCGATCGAGAGGGTTGAAAATCACGCTGATGGGCGCCATGGAGTCTCAGCGAAGGGCGAAGGAGCAGTACGACGCCTCGCTCGCAACCGTAAGAGAGGGTGTGGGTGACTTAGAAGGAGGCCAGATCATGGCGGAGCAGCTACAAGGACGCATCGACGCAGAGGCACAGCGTACGAAGGCGCTGAAGGCCGCCATTCAAGCCGAAAGGGTTAAACTCGCCTGCGATCATGTGGAACCCGACACCGGTCGTCTCACGCCGCGGCCCAATTGGGGGGACATGGACCTTTTCACTCTGTGCGGCATTGATTTTCAGGCCATGGAGAACGCCCGACTGACCGAATTGGAAGCCACCAGGGCGCGGCTCCCCGGGATCACGGGTGGAGGCGGCTTCGACGGACTGGGGGACGACGGCGACGATGATGGCGAAGCGCTCCCGTCACCGTCGTTGGCCGCAGGAGGGGGGCGCCATCTCGGCGACGATCCTGGGCCGGGGGCTTCTGAAGACGGCCACTCCGCGAGTCGAGAGAGGCGGGACAGCGGAGGTCTGCCCTCACCGAAAGCGGGGCGACGCCGGTCGAGCCAACCGCAACGACGGTTGTCCAGTGACGGACACGCTATAGGCGGGACGACGCGACGACGCCGCAGCGACCCAACGAACGTGCCGTTCGGCGCTTCGGAAGGAGGGGGGGGAGTGGGCGGTGGTGCTCGCATCGCGCATCTCTCATCAGACGCCATTCTTCGCACGTTGAATGCGCTGGCGATCGAACAAGCAGCCGAAGCTTCGCGCGCGGCCAAGCTGCTCCACGACGAGAAGCATCGACTGAAGGACGTGATCGATCTCAGCGCACTCATATTTTCGGTTTCGGCGCCGAATATCGCGGCCATGTCGAGGGACTTTGTCACATTCCGCGAAGCTCCGGCCGAACGCATTCTCGTGCAAGCTCGCCAGAGGTTGCTGGGCCACGCCCTAGCCCCGGTTTCATGGTTGGCCACGGACCGCTCTTCCTCCTCCTCGGTTCCCCTGGATGCCGCTGGGTTCCCATCCGTGCAGCCGCAGCAACATGGCGGGTGTCTCCGTGTGTTTCCCGCGCAATCGGACGCCGACATTGAGGAAATTGCGCTGGCTTGGATGGCCGAGTTGTTGCGCCAGTTCAAGTCCGAGTCGCATGGCTTGTTGCTCTCATCGCCGCCCGGCTTTGCCGTCATGGCAGACAGCTCGCAGGCGGACGTGGTGCACTGTCTGCCGACCTTCGGCGTGGTGGATGGAAGTAAAGGACACCTCCCTCGCGCCGCGGGGGGGTATCCTCCCGGGACATTCTGGGGATTCTTCTCATCGAGCACCACGGCATGTACAATAGACGCGTACGTCGTGGACAAGCTGATTCAGCGTTGTCGAGAGGAGTGGGCGATCATGATCACGACCACGGCGGCGGCGCATGGCAGTGGTGGCGGCCGGACGGCTGCCGACGCGGTTTCGCATCCATCTTTGCCTCAGATCAGTCTCGTGACCTTGGTGCAGCTATTGTCGACACGTTTTTCAGTCCCCGCCGACCCCAGCGCTCTCGTGGCCCACGTCTACGCCGACGATGCAAGATTCAATGCGCACCACCCCCTATCTCGAGGTGGCAGTGCAGCAGCAACCGTGTTACTCGGGCTGTCAGCGAGGCGTCCAGGTGGGGGCGGCATTGCTCTCGGACAACATGTCGATGACGAGAAGCCCGACGGGGTAGTCGTTCCAACTGTTGGCCCATCTCCCTCCCTACCGACGTCCACCTCGTCTTCGACCCTTACGGCCGGCGGCGTCACGGCGGGGGTCAATCCCGCCACGACCGACGCGACCAACACCGCGAACGTCGTCGCTCCGGCGAACGTGATTGCATCCTGTGCGCTGCAAGCCCTGCAATTATTGCTCCCCCTGCGCGTTTTCGAAGCGTTCTTTGACTGTTTGGCGTTCGTCGCCGCTTCCTTGTCGGGAGGAAGCGGCTCGATCGATGTCGCGTCGTGTGTTTACTACGACATGTACAGTTGCGAATCACTCCTGGAGGTGATGACGGAGGCACTGCTTGACTTGCGGTTGGGAAACGTTGTGGCACCCATGGAAACGTTGCAGGCAGCGTGTCGGCAGCAAGGCAGCGCGCCCCTGTCGCACAACGCCGCCATCGGCCGCGGTACCAATTCGGCAGCGATAGCGACGGGGCGTAAGCTCCAGCTGGAGGAACCCTTGGGAGAAGCAGCAACGTCCGCTTCGACATCTAGAATCGGTGCGGCTTCACAGGGGCCAACTCCCGGTGGCAAGGGCCCCGGCACGGGGGCAACACAACAACCGCCTGTCGTAGCGTGGCCACCCCTCTCCGCGCAGCCATGGACCGTTCTGCCGGCGACCGCCAAGTGGTTCCCGTTTCTCGACATCTTCAGCGCGTCTTCCAACGCGTCGCATGCCCTGTGGCCGGCACCATCGGCGTTGCTATCATCTTCCACGTCCCCCCTAGGCGCGATTCGGCCGGAACAAGATGATCCTTCGTCGACTCGTCAGGTCGCCTCGGCGACGTTCGGCCCTCCTTCAGCTCCCCCTCCGCTGTTTTTGTCCCTTCGTGACTGCATCGCCAGCATCCGGGGGCCCCTTTTACAGTGCTTGCTGCAGGAGCATTACCGTTTAGTGCGGGAAGTGACTCAAATCGTGCTCTCGTGCTGCTTTTCGACCGCTGCGCTCCGCCGGCCGGAGGATTCTTTTCACCACAGCGAAGGGGGCATCTGGGCTCCGCTTGGCCAAGACCCCGGCTTTTCACCGCCGAATGCATTGAAGTCGAGGGACCCTCCTGAAGGCTCGCCTTCCCCGCAACTCCCTTCGCCTCAAAGCCAGCAACATGGAACTGCTGCGGGGCGGCGGAAGTCCCTCGTGTCGTTTCCCATAGACGGCGCGACGCCGCTGCCGTCGACGGACAGGGGCGGCATGGGGGCGGATGCGCTGGCCTCCACGATGGCGAACCAGACGATGAATTCCGCGGCGCCCGCATCTACGTCCAGGATGGCAAGCCCTGCCAAAACCGTAACTTCCGGTGCGTCGGGGCCAAAGGTTGCGCGGCTGGTTCACAAACTTGCCGAGGACAAGCTCTACGTCTCAACGAGTGACCTCGACCAAGCTTTGCGCCAACGCCGCTTCGTGTCCGTGATCGCCTCGCCAATCATCAAGCCGGATGGAAGTCTCACGGCCAATGTCGCTCAAGCACTAGGGGGTGCCAAAGGGGGCGATGCCAACCTATCGAGAGCCGCTAGCTTTTCGAATAGCCAGAACAGTGGCAGCAACGCGGTCGGTGATGGGGGACCACAGCCGCCTCGCAGTCAAAGCCGCGCTGTCTCCTCGATGCGGCAGGATAGCTCGTCGCTGGGCGGACGTCGGGCGACCAGCCGGTCCGCGTCCGGCGGCCTGCGAGCGGCGTCGCAGAACGACTGTGCCGATGGCAGAGGGAGTGGGCCGCCGCCTCCCCCCGTCGAGCGTGGGGGCGTGCGGATCGTCGAAATCGCGTACAGCGCCGGACTACTGGGCGACGAACTTTGCACGGGGCAACGTGGCCGACTCTTGTCCGCGTGTCTGCGAGATACCGGGTTCGATATTCAGCGAACCGTGTTGGTCGATCCGCGCGGTGGTCCTCTGGATGATCCGCTAACCGCTTGTCACGTGCACCCGTATGCACTGGGAAGCGACGCGGCAGCGTCGCGTGCGATGCAAGGCGTCTCTCCCCCTTCCCCGCCACCGCCCTTGAGCAGCAGCAGCCGAGGTCCGCCAACGAGCATCGACATCGGTAATCGCTCCGACGAAGACGACGACGACGGTGGTGGCGGCGGTGACGCCTCAACGCTATCCCCGGGCCGTCGATCGAGAGTGGGCGGCAGTCAGCGGCGAAGATCGAGCTCGATCGTGGTTGGCATGGGACAGTCATCGCATCGTCTGCAGCCACCAAAGTCGCCACGCAGAGGCGTAGGTCAATCCCCTTCTCCTCGTCCCGCGGCGCGTCGTCGCTCGGAAGTCATCCCCATGTCGCAAGGGACGGGGTCAGCTTCGCACATTCCCACCGTGGCGGGACGGCGCCGATCGGTGATCGGTCAGGGAACGATGGAGCGACCACGGCCCCCCTCCCAAGTGCTCGACCCCGTCGTTGTTGCCGAGAAGCGTCAGCAGCTGCTCAAGTACCTCGGCGTGCACGATATAGACGCCGCGCTAGCGACGATCGTGTCCCGTGGCGTACCGTCGTGGCTCGATGCCAAGGTCCATGCATCGTCAGGATACGGAGGAGGGGGAGGACTTCCTTCTCCTCCGTCGTTGGACGTGCCCCCCGAGATGACACCATCTGCGCATCAGGCGCGAACGCCATCGGGGACGGTCGCAGCCTCCTCGTTCCGGGCGTCCCGAGCTGCGCAACCCTTGTCGGCATCATCCATGTCGATGGCACCGGCGACCCCGTCTCTCTTTGGGTCCAACAGCTTTTCCGACGATGGCATCAGCGGCGTTCGAGACGACTACGTCGACGTGCTCACCATCCTGGAGCGCATACCGCACATTGCGTTGTCCACCTTCTTGGAGCGGTTCGCGAGGTAGAAGGATATGATGGGTCCATCGAGGCGCGCCGTTTGATTGATGATCGCGAGAGCTGATCGATGTAGATCGGTGGATGTAGCTTGGCGCCGGGTGCTCAATCCTCCTTGGTCAAACTCCGCTCGTGTTGTCACCGAGAGTTCTCCCCCTTTTTTTTCCCTTCCAGTGCGGGAAGAATATTCCTTTCAGAAGGCGGCGAAGAAGCGGCGGCGCAGCGGCAGCGCACCAATCAATCCTTCCAAAAAAACGCCTGACAGCTGACAATACCACAAACATGTCTGTCAACGAGGAACAACAACAACAACATCTTCTCACGGCGGTAACGTGTCCGCAATGCGCGTTCACTTGCGTCGGGTTCAAGCCGCTTGCGCGCCACATGCTTTTAACCATGCACGACATCGCCCGGTGTTCCGCCCCCGGGTGCTCCTCGCTGCTTGTGCGCGATCATCTTTTGGAGTCGGTCGTGTCGACGTACGACGAGCTGAAATTCGCTGAGGCGATGACCTTCACGCAGCCGTTGCTCTTTGACGGCTGCGAACGCCACAGTGTTCGAGGAGGCTGTGCAGCGGCTGCGTGAGGCAACAGCTGTGTCGGCGCTGCGGCGGGGCGATCGCCCAAGGTGGCATTGCCCGGTGTCAGCAGGCTACGTGGTTCTTCAAAGGTCCAGGGGAGGGCGGAGAGAAGTCCGCAACGAAGAAGTCAGCCCTCCCCCGGACAATGTGTCGGTTCTTTTTCTCAAACTTGTTGTGTTTTTGTCCCTCGTGGGTTCAGCCGCACGCAATATACTGCGTATGCGCCATCCCCTCTCCTCCTCTTCCCATCTATCGAGCCGTATCCCGTCGAACGAGAAGGGACCCAATCCGTCAGTGTTGTCACCTCCTCCCTCTCCTTACTGCACTCTCTCCCTCTTTTCTTCCTCGCTCCCTTCCGTTTCCCCCCCGGTTCGACTTTCCATAATTATCTCAGTACTGGCGGGGTTTCCTGATGAAGACCGTACCTCGTACGGGCCTTGCCGCCTCGCGGCTTCTCCTTCCACATCTAACCTCGCCGACGAAATCTAGTCGTCGCGCTCTCGAAAACATTTTTTTTGCAGGCCATCCGCCATTCGCTCGCCCCTCGTTGAAGCGGAAACCACAATTTTTCAAATAGCCTCTTTGCGTTTTTGGCACCGCAGGGGGGCACAAGAACCGAACGACCCCTTCGTCGGTCAGAAGTATTCTCCCCCCCGTTCGCTCGAGTGGTTGCGCGGGTCAACTCAACACCCCCCCCCCCCGGTATGTCCTCGTCAAGCGCCGTCGTCGCCCGCTTCGTGGATCCCATGGTGAGTGATAGCAAGGTGGAGGGCTTACCGGCCGCTCCGAATGTCGTCGGGGCATCCAGCGCTCTCGACGTAGTCGCGCGTCGCATCACCCAAGCGCATCAAGGCGCCCTCGCCAAGGCCCTCCGCGACCACGAGGACCTGCTCCGGGTGCACAACAAGGTGACGTTGGACGTCTTGTCGCTGGAGACGACGCGCATCGTCCAAGAACAAAAAGTCGCGGATTTCGCTCGGCTCGCTGACCCCTCACTTGCCTCGAAGGACGCCATGCTTCTGGCGACGTCCACCGCAGCGCTTGCCAGCGCGGTGGATATCCTTCTCACGCAAGTGCGTCGCGTTTCCTCTGCCGAAATGATGTCAGCATCGTCGCCCTCCTCCATCTCGACTGCGTCGGATCGCCAAACCGCGGCTATCAACGCGGTCGGTGTGGCGCTGGTTTCTCTCGACGCGAGCAATCCCGAGCGGCTGCTGGTGGACCCAACGACGGCCGACGCGACCCACAACACCGGTGCGGACGGACGTCGTTGCTATCTCAACCTGTCGAGTGTCAATTCGGTGATTCGACGCGTCTCCGAAGCCTGCGGCACCTTTTCCTCCGTGCTCAGTGCTACGGCTGACGACACACGGCGGAAGGCGGCCGCCGCCTCGGGCACGGCGACGACCGCTGAGGCGACTGCGTCGGTCCCACAGGCGACACCCGTCGTCATCGTCCGCGAGAACACTTTGCAAATCGAAACGGTCGCCGCATCGGCCAAAGGCAGCAGCGGCCGCTGGCCACGTACGTCCATTTGTGGCGACCCGGTCGCGAAGGCGCGCGCGGCGACGGTGCACCCCGTGCAGGCGTCGCTCATTGCGAGCTGGAAGGTGAAGGAGTGGGGCTTTCATGCCGTCGCAGCGTCGGATGGCTTAATCGGGCTCACGACGACGAAGCTGCCGCCGTCAACAACAACAGGTTCCGTCGCCGCCGATCCCCAAGATTCCACCTCCATTTCAGCGACGACGACGTCGTCATCATCGCCCGAAAAAACGGGCAGCCCAACAGCGACGGAGGTACCGCCCGCGGCAGATTCGCTTCCGGCGACGTCGATCCTGTATCACATGCTCATCGCCATCGGCATTGACACGCGTTATTTCTCGGGAAAGGTTCCCATGTCGACCTATCACACGCTCGCGGCCCGGATCGACGCCGGCTACCGCCGCGACGTGCCCTATCACAATGTGATCCACGCGGCCGATGTCACACAGAACCTTTACACGTTGCTGAACGTCACGGCCTTGATCCGCTCGTTGACCCCTGTTGAGCTTGCGGCAGCCGTCCTTGCCGCGGCTTGCCATGACTTCGGCCATCCAGGCCGAAACAACGGCTACCTCAGTAAGATTCGCGACCCGCTGGCCACCGCCGTCGCCGACCGGAGCGTGTTAGAATCCTTCCACGTCGCGTCGCTATTCGAATTGCTCCGCGACGAGGACGCCGACGTGACGGCCGATTTCGACGACACTGACATCGAGGTGTTCCGTTGCACCGTGCAAGATATGATATTGGCCACGGACATGGCATCCCACAAAAAGAACACGGGGGAGGTCGCGGAAATGATCGTCCGGGTGGAACAGGGGCAGCAGTCCTTCGTGTTTGATTTCTCGAGCACCGTCGCCCGCCGCTTGGCGCTTCGCGAGCTGCTACACGCCGCGGACTTAGGTGCGATGGGGAAATCAACGGCCATCTCCGAGTTATGGGGCCGCCGAGTGGTCGCCGAGTTCTTCGCCCAAGGGCGGGACGAAAAGGCGCGAGGATGGACTCCGAGCCCGATGTGTGATGAGGACACGACGCCGTTCGCGGAGAGCCAAATCGGTTTTCTCGATTTCGTTGTGTTACCTTTTTACGCATCGTTGGCGAAGGCGTTCGACCCGGCTTCCAACAAGGGCGAGGACGGGAGCCCCGCTCCCTCCGCGGGGTTGCAGTTTTTGGTGGACAACGCGTTGACCAATCGCCACGCGCTGTTAAAGATGATTGCCGCGTCGTCGAAGGCCACCCCTGACCCAAAAGTTGACAGTGCGCTGAAGCGGCCGGTGGCGACGAAAGCCGCGGGCAGCGCCAGCCGAGACGCAACAACCTACGATGTGGGTGGCGTGTGATTTTCTCGTCGTCGGGAGCTTTGTTGTGTGTGTGTGTGCGCGTTGGTTTGGGGAGGGGGGTGGACTGATCACACGTTGCGAGTAAGGGCACCTTCCCCCGTCTTTCCACTCGTTTGCTCTCAGGGCATAGGGATTTCTTCTTTGTCTTGCCAGCACTGCGGGCTGCCGCAGAGCCCGTTATCGTATCGGCCCCTCCCCGAAACGATAAGAAACATGATGGCATCCGGTGTCCGATGGATGAGCCGGCATGCCTCGGTGCAGGAGGAGGCGCCCCACCACCTTTTCCGTTCCAAACGGCAGCCGATTCACCCGTCCGCATTTCTTGGGAAATCACTGACCGCGACCTTCGTGGAAGCTATCTCGCGGCATGCGAGTGCAGGCGGCAGCCGGCCGCGTCCTGCCCTCATCTGTGGTGTCACGGGCCGCACTCGCGAGTTCGCAGACGTCCTTCGGCGAGTCGGTCAGTATCAAGCCCTCCAGTGTCGCATGATGGTCAACAACGCGGCATCAAGCGTTGATGAAGATCGCCCCAAGGAGTCCGGCATTCGGAAAGTCTCGGCGATCCTAGCCGACAATTGCCTTGACTATGTTAGTGTCTTTCACGCCATCTTGGCGGAGGGCGGCGTCGTTTCCACGCTCAATCCTGTCTCACCCCCGTTTTCCATCGCTCGGCAACTTTGGGCAGGCTCCGTTGAATGCCTCTTTGTGCAAAAGGCATACGTGGAACTCGCGAAGCAAGCGACGAGTGCGGATTGTTGGAATGCTGTTGCCGGCGGCCATCTGTTGCCATCGTCGCGACCGCCGCCGGTGGTGACGCTTTTGAGCTCCCGGACGCTCCGCTTTCTCCGGCCTCGGTGGTCTCTGATCCCCCCGATCACCAAACCATCATTCTTCCTTTCTCCAGTGGCACAACGGGCCTGCCAAAAGGCGTCCAACTCACCAACTCCAACATCATCGCCAACATTTTGCAATCGCAAGACATTCTCGGCATTCATGCGGAGGACACGGTGATGTCTGTGCTCCCGTTTTTTCACATTTATGGCATGGTGGTTCAAATGCACTTGGCCTTGTGGTGTGGCGCCACGCAAGTCGTGTTGCCCAAGTTCGACATGACACAGTATCTTGAACTCGTGAAACGTCACCGGGCGACGCAATTGTTTGTCGTCCCTCCTGTCGCGCTCGATTCGCCAAGCATCCGGCCGCGCAACACGCGGACTTTTCGTCCGTTCGGAGAGTCATGAGTGGCGCGGGACCGCTGAGCCAAGCCGTTCAGCAGCTGTGCGAGTCGCGTTTCCACGACGGCGTCCTCACGCAAGGCTATGGACTCACCGAAACGTCGCCTGTGCTCAGCATCGGGTACACCGGCGAAAAACGGTATGGCAGCTGTGGTGCGCTGGTTGCCAACACAGCGTTACGCATTGTCGATCCTGTGACACAGCGGGACATCACGGCGTGCGACACGCAGGGCGAGCTGTGGGTCGCTGGCCCGCAGGTCATGAAGGCCTACTTGACGACGCGCGACACGGAGTTGAGTCTGGTACCGCAGCACGGACATGCCACCGAGGACGAGAGCAACTTTTCGATTTCCCAACGTTATTCGAGCGGCACGCGATGCATCGACACGGATGGCCATTTGCGCGTCACCGAAAGACTGAAGGAACTTATCAAGGTCAAAGGATTCCAAGTCGCACCCGCCGAACTGGAAGCGCTGTTGGTGACGCATCCTGCCATCTCGGACGCCATCGTCATCGGCGTTCCGTGCAATGAAGGGACCGATGAAGCGCCGGTTGCCTACGTCGTGTTGAAGGAGCAGCCACCACCAGCAGCCGCCACGTCATCGTCAGTATCTGCTAGCGGTGCGGGTGGAAGCGTGCGGTTGTCGGAATCCGACGTCATCTCCTTCGTGCGCGACCGCGTGGAACCTTACAAACGGATCCAATGTGTGCGTTTTGTGCCGACACTTCCCAAAACACCATCTGGGAAGCTTCTCCGACGTGTATGCAAAGATGAGGAGCTACGGAAGCGTGGTGGAGGAGGGTAAACGGAGAGGTGCGGTGGCTCTCGCTGAAGTTCGTCAACTCGCCGATGGCCTATGGCCCCTCATCTGGAGCTTTGCCTTCCCGCTGCTGTGTGGAGACGAGTCAAACGAACGGGCCCCCGCCGCCAAGCCGGAGGCTTTTTGGTGACGGAAAGGAGAGATTGACCAAAGATAAAGTACTGTATCTCCCCTTCATCCTTCTTTCGCACACATCGGCAGTGAAGCGAGTCTTCTCATGTTTTGCGTGTCTTTTGACATTCCGCGATCACACACTGTTGTTGCCCGACAGACCTCCACACATTTCTCCGTCGTCGAAATGAGCCGTGCCTCCGCGCCCCGCGCCTGCTACAACTGCGGCGAAGCCGGCCAC
>ERZ1292630.1904-Hain-H41-02um-R3-1904-length-19825-cov-7_pt1 | contig 19825 bp, 10 predicted proteins | sample MGYA00564408_ERZ1292630 | MGnify/ENA primary metagenome ERZ1292630 (study PRJEB36523, sample SAMEA6512641) | groundwater metagenome | collected 2019-01-08 | study: AquaDiva: Metagenomics assemblies of 32 groundwater samples
GGTGCTCGCGGTTTCCACTCCGACGAACACCACGACGACGACGACGACCGCAACGAACACGACGACGACGACGACGACGACCTCCGCCACCAACACCACGACGCCCGAGACATCGGCGACGACAACGGCGACCACGACGTCGATGACAAACACCGTCATCAACACAACCACCACGGGCTCCCTCACGACCACCACACCGCCGCCGACGACCACGATGTCTAGTACGGCCGCCAACGTGACGGGCGCAACTTTCACGACACAGCCCAATCAGACCGCGTTCGCACCCCCCACGCCGACCACCAGTCGCCGGACGATTCCAACGCCCACGGCGACGACCACGACGCTGATGCCGGGGACGCTTCCCTCCGACACCATCTGCACCCGGTGGTGGGCCGCCCTGTCGCGCGGAGCCGCCGCGGGATCGAATCGGTCGATCGCCAGCTGGGAGGCGCTCGCCGAGACCGACGCCGGCTACGGGGCCATCCGCGCGTCGCTAGCATCCGTCGAGGTCAGCGCGCTGCAGCTCACAATGAACAACATCACCCTGCCGCTGCTATCGACCACGCTCCCATGGCCGGCTCTGAGGGATTACGCTCGGTCGAACGACGCCGCGACAGGTGTCAACGGTCCGTGGTTCTTCCCAGCTACGATCGCACCCGCGGTCCGGGGCACCCCGATTCGCGTCCCTACCGCCAGCATCGTGCTCCGCGACACCACTCAGGAGCTGACAGTCGATGCCTTCGCAGAAGCAGGTTGGAAGGACAGCGCGTTTCTGGCGAACGAGCCGTACCTAGTCTGGCTTCACGTGCCGAACTGCTCCGGTTCGGTGCTCCCGATCGCCGAGATGCACGCTGTTGGGGACATCCCGAACAAGGTGCTGGAGGCAGCTGCCGCCAAAGCCGTGGCAAGCGTCGTCCCGGTTGTGATGACCACCGGCCTCGTGATGAACGCGGGCGCCGCCATGGACGGCCAAGGAATCGTGATCCTCATGTCTCTCAACTGCGGCAAAACTCAGCGCGCATTGCCCGCAAATTTCAGGCTGCTGTCGCCATTCGCGCTGAATGACACGTTTCTCGGCATGCTACTGGGCAACACGATCGCCACCCTCGCGGCCTTGCTGCTGCACAGGATCGCGCTAATGGCGGCCATCAAGATCCGCCCGCCGCGACCGGACGGCGATGCCTCGGGCAGCGGCGTGACGTGGCTGTGGCACAAGCACATCCTTCGGTATCCCGCGCTCAGCGTGCGACTCACTACGATGCTCTACCAGGGAACCGGCTACGCCGCAGCGCAGCTGGCGACATACCCCACGAACATGGCCGAATTCCATGTCGGCGCGGTGGGGCTCATCTACTTCGTCGCCGTGCCGTTCCTGCTCGTGGCGTATACCTACAAAAAGGTGCGGGCGTCCTTCCATCTGTACAACTACGCCAAGTCGCGATTGCTGACGCCGGGCGAGGTGCGCGAGTTAGAGTCGGATCCCGACTTGGAGGCCGCGGACCCCACTCACTTGGTGGCCTCGCGTTCATCCCCCGCCGATTCCGCCTCAGCATTCGCGGATCCGGCAGCGACCAGCGGCGTGCAAGCCGACGCGCTGCTGAGCTCTGAAAGTACCACCTTCGGCGACGCCAACGGCACCAATGAACTACGCCCTTCGCCCGCGATGCGTGTGCTCGGCCCGTACATGCTCCCCTACGGCAAGTGGTTCCACAAGTCGCAGCGAAATCAGTTCGGTCCGCTGTTCACGAGCCATCGGCGGAAGGAGTCCTGGTGGGGCGTCATCCCGATGCTGAACTCCGTCATTATGATTTTCATCGCGGCGGTGCGATCATCCAGCAGGACGACATGCGCGGCGCTGTACGGCCTGGCGGCGTCGCTCTTTTTTTTGCTCGCCATCATGTACTTGGTCGTGCGACCCCTGCGCACGCCGCTGACCAACGTGCTGGCGGCCGCGTCCGTCATGTGCACCGGCCTTGTGCTGTCCGACAACGCGAATCGGTCGCTTACGCCTTCGGCGGCGCCCTTCAGCGCCTCCGTCTACATCGTGCAGATCACCGTCATGATCGTGCGCCAGGTTTACGCCGCGTTTCTGTTCTTCTTTGAACCGAGAAAGTGCGGCCCCTATTTGATGAAAGAGTCCATCCACAAGTTCCCAACCACGACCATGGATGGCGGGGAAAAGACCGATGCCATTGGCAGCGGGGCGGGCACGCGGATGCGCTTCGGCGTGCAGCTCGACGATGCCGATGTCGAAATGCTGCAGGCTGTTCGCGGCCGAGATGAAATTGAAAAACTTAACATATTAGGAGGAGCGGCCACGCGCCTAGACGATGCCATGGCCGGTGATCGCCCGGCCAATCCCTTCGAGGACGACTTACCCCCCCCTCCTCCGCCGCTGCAGCCGGTAGCCGATGGGCGGCAACAGCAGCCTTCCTTTAGTCTTAGTGACGATGACAGCGGCGGCGAGGACGTGATGTCTGATTTCAATGCCGCCGCGTACGGCGACCACCTCTTTGGTAATAACGGAGCCGCAGCGCCCGCATCTCTGACTGCGGCTGAACGGTCCCGACTCCTCGACGAATTGTAGTGCACCCGTGTCCCTTTGTCCCCACCCCCTCTCTTCCTGCGAATGAGTATCGCACGAAGTGTTGTGTTGCGACGTCATTTCAGAGTATCGGTGCTCTGATTGTCGCCGAATGTGTGCCGACGGTCGGTTGTGACGCGTTGCAGCCGGTGTGCTCTGGTCGCAGAATCGAACCCGTACCAACCCCTTGTCATGTCATCCCTGATCAGCGACGACGTGTCTTGCGTGCGGGCCATCGGCGTGGCGCTCGGCCAGCTGTCCAGGAGGATGTCGGGGGACGCGATGATGGACGATGGGGCCTCCGTGGTGCTCCCCGCCTCCGTCGAAGAGGCCGTCGAGTTCGTCCAAATGCTCGACAATTTGGTTTCCCAGGCGCCCAACGACGCGGAGGTCCGCAAGCTGGTCTTCGAAGCCGATCCTACCCTGTTTGAGTCGCTCGTCACTTTTTTGCAAGCGCCACAAGTCCCTGCGACCGACCACGAAGCCCTTGCGCACTTGTTCGTCGCCCTCATTGGAATGGTGAACCGCATCGCCTGCAAAGCGACCACGCCGTTCCTCGGCAACGTTCTGTCCACGGCGCTGAAACGTCACGGTGGGGTGCGCACGCTCAGCGCCCTCATCGCTCCGTCGCTGCCGGATGCGGTGCGCGTCGCGGCATCGGAGTGCCTCTTCTCGATCCTTCTGCGGATTGATGGCCAACGTCAGGAGGTGCAGCCCGAGGCAGTACACACGTTGCTCGAGTGCTTCACGCACCACACCACGGCGCCACTCCGCGCCTTCGCGGCAGCGTGCCTACGTGAGACGGCCAACGCGAACCCTGGCGTCCTGACGGACGGGGAAGCCGTGCCCGCGCTCATCCGTTGCTTGGCACTCGATAGCTCCGCCGACGTCCGCGGTTTGGCAGCCGAAACCATCGACGTGGTCTTCAAGTCCGACGTCGCCTTCTGGATGGCCTTTGCCGGCAAGAAGGAATTGTGCTCCGCCATTCTGAGCCGCCTAGACCGAGAGGAGGCCCCCGAGGTGCTGGAAGCCGTGCTCAAGCTCACAGAAACGCTGATCGTAACCGATGGCATGGCCCCCGGCTCCAGTAGCACGGCTTTGGCCTCGGCCGCCACGGTCACGGATCACTTCCAGACGGGCTTTCTCGAACGGTACCTGGTCTTGACCATGGCGTACGAGGGCGGATCGTCCGGCCATGCGGGCTCGAGCCGGGCTTCGCCTCGCGTCGCCAGCCTCGCCGCCCGCTGCCTCCGCCTGTATCTGCAGTACAGCCCTTTCTATCGGTTCACTGCCTTCCAGATATGCTCGCACTTTCCCACCTTTGCGAAACTGATGCACGTGGTCGCGCAGCTCAACCAACCGCCGGCGGCGGCCGTCGCTTCGTCCCGCCGCTCGGGGCCCGGCTCGTCGTCATCGGACGTGGCCGCCGTCTTTCAAATCTTGCGTGTGGAAACGTCCATCGCCGTGGCCCTGATGTTGCTCGCCGACCCGCGGTGCCGCCACTCCTTCGTGGAGCAGCTTCAGGGCTCCGGATGGCTCGACGACTTGCGCACCAACTTGCTCCACGGACTGAACAGCGCGGCGATGGAGTACTACGGCGGCGTGGCCATCGTGGACGCGACAGGGCAGCTGCTCAATCACCCTGCGGAGGCGGTTTGGGAAGGCGGACGGCCCACGCGGACCAGCGTGCAGGCGATTCTGCAGCGTCAAGAGGCGCGATGGCAGGCCGTCGATGCTGGGAGCCAGGCGGCGACGACGATGGACGCCGCCGAGGCGCAGCGCGCGATCGAGTCGTGCGAGGACGACCGGGCCACCCGCTTAGGCTTCATCCTGTTGAGCTATGCGGTGCATTCAAGTCTTAGCGTGCCATCCAACCGGGGTGAGGCGTCCCAGCCTGCCGCGGCCATGTCGCCTACCCGGGGACAGATGACGTCCGAAAGTTCGTCCACGCCTGCCATGTCGCATCCGTCCATGTTTTCGGCATCCCTCCCCACAAAGGCGTCGATGCTCCGGGAGTGGAAGTCCATGCCTCAACAAGCTGGTGCGGCACCGCCGAACGCGCTGCGTCCGACGAGTGCGGGGCATTACCACAAAGCGGCAGCCGGGCCCCACCACGCAACCTCCCCGGTGGCCGCGGCCCCGCCTAGCCCCGTGCGCCAAGCGGTGTTCAACAAGTTTGACGCCGCACTGTCGCTGGTGACGCACTTTGCGCAATACTTTCAGCGTCCCGGTGAAGGGCGACCGGTCGTCTACGAGACACAAGGAGGCTTTGCTCGACGGGTGCCGACCAACGCCACCTGGTTCGCGCGGCCCACGCCAGGCGCCCGCAGCTGGAGCATCGACCAGCTGACCGAAGGGGATCTGTTCTACTTTGCCATTCCCCTGTCGGTGCTGTCGTCCTACGCCGTGGACCAAGTCCGCACCCGCGCCACGCGGCACCTTATCTACATCAAGAAAAGCTTCGTCGTGACCCCCCAAACAGCCAAGGCGCGTCGCTGGTTCCTCTACGACATGCTGAACCACGTCATGCCGGCGATCATTAACGCGCTGACGGACTTGCTGACGCTGTTCTCGGCGTACGGGGACGAAAACGTCAAGTTCCCGATCGTGATGTTCCGCGAGCGTGACACTGCGGGTAGCCAGCCAGACCTCGGTGCGCCAGCGGTTCATTGCGGCAATCTTCTGCGCACGATCGAGGAAGCCAGATACTACTTCCGCAACGCCAGCGCCGCGCCGGATGCATCGACGTCATCCCAGGCCGTTCGCTCGCCCATCTCCACCGCCGCCGATTCTCAGTACTTGCGCGATCTTGATGCCAAAATCAAGGCGCTGTCGAGCGTTCGCTTCACGGGCAACGAAGCCACCTTTCTGCCAGTGGAGCAGTTGACAGGCGGGGAGGATGGACCGGAGGACGAAGATGTCGTGGAGCGAGCGGAGCCCCGCGCGGCCCAACGGGACGCAGCGGCGGCCAGCCGCGGTTCGCGCCTCCAGTGGGGCGGCAACCTCTCCGACGACGATGACTAGCAATGGTTCTCTCATGCGCATGTCCCCGCTGTTTTTTAATTTGTACGTGCGCGCACTTTTTGTACTGTCGGCGCTGCGCTACTCCGCCGCCATGAATCACCGCCTCCCTCATTGCTTTACGCCACACGCAGCGCTTCCGGGGCAGCTTTCTCAATTGTTGAGTTTGTTGATGTTCGGTCCAGGGGGGTCCTAAGGAGTTGCCCCTCCGCAGTCGTACCTTTCGATTCCACGAGTTCGAATGGACGAGCGAGCCGCCATCGCCCATGAAGTGGCACTCACCAACACCTGCGGCCACTGGTTCGCCACCGAGCGTGAAGCGTCCTTGCGGCAGTGCGTGCAGGCGCAATGGGAGACTATTGCCGACTTGCTGAAGCAGCCAGCGTCGCCAGGCAATTCCGCAGCGCCGAAAGTATCCACGCCCCGAGTTGGAGTCCACACTAGGATGGCCGCCCGTCCAGAAGAAGCCGATGAATCGATCCGACCCACTAAACCCGCGAAACAACCGAAGGAGGCCGACGCACGGCTGCGTCTCACAGCCAACGATTGGGATGACCATTATTTGAGGGCCTTGCAATCGAACCTCGCGCAAATCGACCACATCTCGCGACTGGTCGGCAGCGCACGGACCGGACCTGGGCATGAGGCATCCCGGTTGCAGCGGCAGTCCGTCACGGACCACCAGCTGACCGTGGCAACCGCGGAGATGAGCGCTCGACAGCGCCATTTTCTCGACGAGCGCTCGGCGATGCTCACCGCGTGGCACGAGCTGTACCACCCATGCCGCATAGCCGACGCCGCTCCCCTCACGGTTCCCCAGTTGACGCCGGCGGTGGCGGCGCGCTTCCACAGAGCGTCCCAAACAGTCAGCGATGCGGAAATGACCAGCGTGTCCTGTCGTGCCGGACGTCACCCCGTTTCGACGAGTGACCGAGCCGTGCAAGCATGCAGACCTAGTGCAGACGAGCTAGCCGGCAAAGACGGAGACCTCGCTGCCGCTCCCTTACGCCGTGAGCTGGCCGCGTCACGCGACACGGCGGCTCGGCTCCTTGCCGCCACGCAGGGACGCGACATCGAGCTCGACGGCTATCGGCAACGGGAGGCCGCCGCACACGAAGCGCACCTCGACATGGCACAGCGGGTGAGCCAGGCATCCGGACAGCTGGCTGCGGCGCACGCGACGATCGATCACCTCAACCAACGCTTGACGGAACGAGACGTTTTGGTGGACGAACTTACGAAGGCGTTGGAGGCCGTTCGACGCGCGACCACCGCCGCTGAGCTGAGCCGTGATCTTGCAGAAGCGCGACTGGCGGAGGCAAACAGGAAGTTCGCTTCCCAGGCTGCGGAATCCGCGGCGCGCGAGGACGCGATACGCCTGCTCGAATCGCGGCTTTCCGTCCAAGGACAGGCCGCGAAGGCGCAGGCCACGCTGTACTCGGCGGCCGTGCGTCTGCTGGTGACGGCGATTCACAACACCTCAGACGATGCGACCCGCTTCGCCGCAATGACACCTTTCAGCTGCGGCGCAGCCGAATCCGGCGGCGGTGAGTCCGACGTGCTAGACGTCACGGAGCTGGAGGCCATTTGTCGCGAGAGCATCGATTCTCTACGAGCACTGAACGTTGTCCACGCGGCGAATCGATTCCGCACTGGCGACCCTCCCACGCTGCCAACGGAGAGCGACGGTATCGGGCTGCTGCGGGATGAATGGCAGCAATGGACGGCCGCGTGCTCGCTGCTTGACCCTTCCTCGGGCGCGTCGGACATTCCGGCGCCGCCCGAGACCCCTGCTGCGTTGCCGCGAGACTGGGCCTGCGCGGCGGCACGGTGCCTCGTGGACACCGTGGTGTCAACAGCGGCGTCCGCACGCCGGAAGGGCAGCGACACGCTCATCTCTATGCAGCACAGTGCGCCATCCGCATCGCCCAGTCGATAGCGTTGTATTCCGATGTGCTCCGTCATATCGTGAGTGCGTCAACATCCCGTACAAAATTGCCATTGTCGTGTGATTTTTTGTTTGCGTGGCAAAAGGATCGTTCAAGCCCCCGCCTGGTGATGTCGCCATGGCTTCATCAGCGAGGAGCCGTGTGGTGGTTCGCAACGTTGCTCGTCGTCTTGCCGCCGTTTCTCCCGGCTCACCCGCCCGGCTCACCGGCGGGCCAGCTTTTGCTGAGGCATGGAGCGGACGCATTCTGGGACGGCATCCTGAGCCTCGACACGTCGACCCTCGACAAAGTGTCGACCCTTTTGCCGGGTCGCGCCGTGCTGCTGAAGGTGGATCGCAAAAACCCACACGGACCGCAGATGGACGACTGGCGGGCGGTCGCGAAGCTCATCGGGGAAGCGGAAACCGAAGCGTCGTCGTCGTCGTCGGCTCGGGCGCCAGGGCCCTCCGTATCAGTACGGATGGCGAAGGGTGCGAATGCTTCAGCAACTGTGTGCGGCGGGGCAACACCGCGTCGGCCGCATCCTCGTATCCCGCTCATCCTCGCTGAGGTGAACTGCCACAACGAACTGTGGTGGAACGATCGGTCCCACTTTAATATGGACGTGGCCGCCCGCTTCAACGTTACATTTCCCGCGGACTACCGCCGATTTTCGCCCGTGGTCAAGCTGTTCAAACCCGCCGCGAGAAGCCCGCTGCCGCCGTCGCATCCGGACATCGTCGACTTCGTTGACGACTTTACGCAGGGGAACCTTCTGAGATTTGTCCAACGCCATACAAATTTGGATTTTCGACTTCCCGGGACGTGGCCACGCATGTGCGACTTGGCACGCGACATTATGCTGCATGCGGCACTGGACGCCAGGACAGTGGAACACGCTGCGGCGCGGCGCTCGAATGACTTGCTCGACGAAGTGCACGCCACGATCGCCGGACGACAGGCGACCACGGCGGGCACTGTCAGCGGCGGCGGGGAAGCAACGTCGTCGGGAGATCGCGATTTTTTTGCGACGATGGCGGTCGACGTGCTGCGTGCCGCCCCCGCTTTCACCGCACATCTGCCACCGCAGCGACCGGCGAAAACGACGACGACGACGATGTTCACCGTTGGGAACCCGATGGCGGTCTTGGATGCCAAGCATCGCTTACAGCGCATGCTGGTGGCCGCGACCAAGTCACCGACAGAGGGGGACCGGGACAAACCGAACAAGGAACACATCATGTTGTTAGAGCGGAAGCTCAACGTTCTCGCATGTTTCCGGAGCCCGCGGGCGGCCACCCTCACGCACCCGTGCATTGTCTAGTCCGCCGTGCAATCGTTCCCTGTCTACTCTCCAGAATCGAAAATGAATGTTAGATTTCATCGTGAGGGAGAAGGTTCCGCCCTATTATTTCATCGTGAGGGAGAGGTTCCGCCCTATTGCCCCCTCAGCGCTTCCTCCTCGAGACAAGAAGGATTAAAAGCCCTCTCCTCACTGGCTATGTTCTTCGTGAGGCACCATGACGACCAAGTCGCCTTGTTCAACGCCAAGTGCCACACCGTCGTCTTATCGCAGTTCATCAAGAAGACATTAGTGCCGGCGATGGGCGGTGCGGGTGTGGGCGCCCCCGTCGCGGCGGTGGCGCTTGCCGCCGTGGCTCCGGCATCCCCGGTGCATGCCCATCGACACATCGACCTCGTCCCAATCGGAACAGATTTGAAGAACGTGGCGCCGCTCGGCCTCCCCGACAAGGGCGACACCATCTACGCCAATACGTTCGTGCAACATCGGGGGTCGTACGCGCTGGTCACGGCCACGGACCCCGACGAGGACGGTATCCGCGACTACGCGTTAGTGTGGAAAAAGCCCGGCGATGAATCGGACAAACTTGCCGCCGCGCTCGAGGCACGCACACTCGAGGAAAGACGCAAGGTCGGTGGAAAGGGAGGCAAGCCGCCAGCGAAGAGCTCTGGCCCTGCTCCCGGAAAGTAACCTGGAACGTGCCCCTCCTTGTAGAAACCGTAGTCCAAATCAAACATCAAGAAGGAGCAAATCAGTGGTGCTTGCGCCATATTGCGTGCGCCTGGAAAAGGCAACATGCCCTCACTTTGATTTGAAGCAATTGCCATGCAAACGACTCGGCTGACCTCAGTCACACCAGCTTATGTCGACCATCGCCGCGGACACGCAGGCGCAAGTGTCGATATCTGCGAGCGGCAGCAGCAGCAGTGTATCTGCCGTGCTGGATTTTTTCTCCCGCTTTGATGCGGGGCGTTCGCCTGATCCGCGACTCATCGAAGCCGTGCTGTTCGGTGGCCCGTATCCGCTCGAGTCCACGGCATCGACGACGGCGCCGCGGCGGTCGCCCTTGTCCGCGACCTCCTCGGGAGGCGACGCTGCAGACAACGGCGACGACGACCTCCCTGAGATGGTCCCTCTGTGGTTCGTGCTATACTGCTTGAGCCTCGCTTACGGCGGCGTTCGTATTCCGGCAAGCGTGGAAGTGACCGCTCAGCTCAAGGCCGTGCTGGAAGGCGCCGACGGCGACTGCCTCGACGCCGCGAAGGCGGCGGCAACGATTCCCGGTCACACGATGTCACTTTGGCAGACCCGGTGCCGACCGCTGCTGCCAAGTGTCAGCTTGGCGCAACCGCTTCGCGGGCGTGGGGGATCGACGACCACCACCTGGAATACGGCACCGCCGCCCACTCATTTTGTGAGCGCGGGTCCACGCTCGTCGCCGAAGCCCTCGATGGAAACTGTCAACTCCATCGCCAATGCTTTGTCTCATCCTGACGGTGCCGCGGGAGTTGCGCCCGCCGTGCAAGCGTTTCGATTCATGGGCCGGCGCGCGCTCATCGACCACGGTCGGCTCTGCGTGACGCTACTCGCCGACAGCCACGAGGACGACTGCCGGTCGCTCGTGTCGCAGCATGTCGACGACAACACTGCTGAACTGCGGAAGGCCGCTGATGCTTTTTCACGCCAGTTCGTATCTACGGACTTGTGCCAGCTTGCACCGTTCCGCGCGAGCTCAGCCCCCAATTTAGCGGCGTTGGTGCGTAGCGCTCAGTTCGGAGGAGGAGGAGGAGGGAGAGGCGTCCGATCGGGCGGTGGTAGTCCCACGTCCGACGACGATGCCTCCCGGTCGTCGGTGTGCTCGTCGCTGTCAACGTCGGTTGATGGGCGGTCGCTCTGTAGCCCTGTCGACTGGGCGGCTGGCGACTCGGACGTGTTCTGATGTTTTTGTCAATAAAACAAGAGACGTTTGTTTTGCGACGGCGTCGTCGGTGGTTGGCGGCGCCATGTGAGGCGTCGCACGAGATGCTCCATCGCCACCGCACACAGAACACAGCCACACGTAACAATTCGAAAGAAAGGATCGTTGGTGGACGCAACGCGCACACATACAATATGTCCACGAGGATGGACGTGGACGTTGCGATTGCAAAAATCCAGCGAGTGTGGCGATCGGCCGTCGCGTGGCGTCGCGTACTGACGCGTCGCGCGCTTCGGCGAGAGTTGGCCGCGCTACACGTGGCGAGGGCCGACCGAAATGAGGCCGCCTTGTCCATCCAGACACAAATTCGGCGAACGTTGGCGAAGAAACGCGTGGATGCAATCAGGGAGGAACGTGCAAAGGCCCGCCTGACAGCCAGCAACATGACGGTCGCCCAAGTCGCTGAGTCCGTTTGGACGCTGAGCGACGCCGCGTTCTACCTTCCCAATTGGCGACGGGATCCCACGAGTGCCCTGGCGCTGGACGAAGTGGAAGCCCTGTTCCGTGCGGTCGACGTGCGCCAAAGGCACGAGCTGACTCGCGCACAAGTGGACGCGGTTTGCCGCCGCTTGGTACCATCCGGCCTCGTTCTCGGCGATGAACGACGCTTTTTTGATGGCCTCATACCTGTGCCGCCATCGCCCGCCAATCGGCCGGGGTCGGCACGGAGCGTGCTGAGTCCCGCGAGAGGGGCCGGACATTCCTCGTCGCTGGCTGTCAATCCGAGCGACGTCGTCACATTCGAAGACTTCCGTCTCACACTCTTCCGCGTCGCGTCGTTGTGACGAAACCCTTCCCCCCGTGTACCCTACGCGACTCTGCGTGCCTTCCCCTCCGTGTTGCCTGCTGCTGCCTTCCAACCTCTTCCGTGAATTTTTGCCATCGGGGCATCCCTCCTTCCTCCCTTCGCAGTGCCGGGCGGTGGCTGTTGCTTTCTCACTCACTCACGCCCCAATGGGCGCGGCGTGCTCGCAAATCGCCGAATGTCACACCCCGGGCACGGCGGCGACCGCCGCGCTTGCGGCCGCGACCACAGCGACCCTTCATGGCATGGTGGAATCGCACGCCCACCAGTACTTCCCCTTCCCGAAGCCGGCCTTCGCGTCGGCTTACGTGGACCACTGCGTGGCGCACCGCGGCGTCATGTCTCTGTCTCAGTCGTTCGTCGCCGAGGATGACTTCCGCAGGCTGTGCCAAGCGGTGGCGCCCGTCGTGCACCGCAGCCACCTGATGTCGGGCCGCCCTTGCGCGTCGCATCGAGGCGTGTTTTTCTTCATTCTGTCGACTGCCCGCGAGGCAAAAACCTTTCAACAACACCTCAAGGGCCTCGAAACGATCGCGTTTCTCAGACTGCCTGGGCTCGTGACCCCTCCGGCAGCGCTGGTGTCGTACCTGGGACTTCAGATAGCATGCATGGCCACTGCGAAGCTGCAATCGCCCGTATCGCTCGGACCCGGAGGCAGCCGCCACGTCGACGTCAGCCGCATCATATTGATGAAGGTGCTCCGCCTGCGTTCGGAGCCTAGCATCATGCTGTATGAAGGGGGGGATGGCACGCTCGTCGTGGTCGATGCAAGCTGCTTGCTTCCGGCACTGTGTCTTCCTGCAGCCGGCACGCGGCCAGGCACGGCAAAGATGGTCCACGCCGTGCGGCCGGAGATTTTCATCATGAGGGACGTCAACTGGGCGCCCGCGGCCGCCGCATCGTTCGACGCCATGACGGAACCGCCGCCGGGCAGCGCCAACCTACCCACGATGAGGCACTCCTTTTTGTCCCTCGTGGTGAACGCTGCCAGCACCGCGAAGCTCCGGAAGCCCCACGTTCCGACTCTGAACGCCATGCTGCCTCTGCTATCGCCACAGGAGGAGGTGCTCAGCGACCGGCTCGCCGCGGCAGCCCTGCCACCCACACTGCCCGTTCCGTACATCAACCAGCCGGCGCAGTTCAACGCACCGTACAGTGCGTCTCTCCTGGGCAGCGCGCTTGGCCACAACATTGCGCTCACCCAGGCTGTCGTCGGTCCCGCCCTGCGGGTTGCCGTCGAACTGCTCGAAACTAGCATTCCGCCGCAGGACGCCGCCGCGGACGTCACTGGTTCCGCTCCGCTGGTGGGGTGCGACGCGGTGGCGAGGATCCTCCGCGAGTGCGGCATTGGTCTCCACATGCTAGGCTTGGTCTGGGCGTCGTTGTCGCCGCACGCCATCGCTGCGCGTCAGCTTGTGGCGTCCGAGATCATGTCGAGGGCGGCGAAGGAGTGGTTGCGGCGCAGACTGCTGGTGGCCTGTGTGACGGCCACGTCGGTTCATGGCGACGCAAACAACCCGTCGGCGGCCATTCACGTGTCCAGCGAGGCGATCGCCGGCGTGACGCAGACGGCCACGGCGGAGGCACTCGCTCTGTTTCGTGGGCTGCCGAGCCCGGAGTTCATCGATGCGGAGCTCATGCCGATTGCGCTCGCAAAGTACGGCATCCAACCTGCGAGCGACGCGCCGAGCCAGCCGTCGTACTTCCTCCCTCCGATCACGCATCGTGACGTGGTGTTCCGGCTGACGTTTGATCGAGCTCAGGCGCTCACCGGCGTGACCATTGCCGGCGGACATATCCGTGCCGTGGCGCCCTGCGTTCGCGTCGCTCGCGTTTGGCACCAACTCACGCATGCCCAAGAGGGAGCCATTAGCGCGACCGCGCTCCGCAGGGACGACGTCCTCGCCGCCGCCGTGGTCGTTGCGGCCGCGGCAGTCCATGCCGAGTTGCCGGCGCGGCTTGGCAAATTGGCCGTGCAACTGCGATCTCGAGCACCAGCCTCCGCAGAGGCGCGAGCGGGTGCGGGGGGTGGCCAGCAAGCCGCCTTGGCGCTGCTGTTCATCGGCGCACTGGACATGACCCTCGCGTCGGTGCTCGTTCACGGCAACGTGCGACAATGGAACGCGGCGGTCGTCGCGCTTGAACGTTGCTTCCCGGAGCTGTACGGTGTCTGCGCCGACGGCAGCGGCCACGACCGCCTGTTTGTGACGCGGCAGTCGTTCCGTCTCATTGAATGTTACACACGGCTTCACAAGTCGGGGGAGATGGCGGCCATCACCACGGAGCTACTGCACCTCGAGCCGCTGAAGGACGCGTCTCAAGTGGGCACGGTGAGCGGCCGCATGGTCGTGGCTCAGTTTCACCGCCTCAGCATTGAACTTTGCCTTTCGACCGGACAACTCGACAACGCACTGATCATCTCACAGCGTTGGGCGAAGCTGTCGGCCGCGCTCTTTGGCCCGCTAAGCTCCCTTGCCACCCAGGCTGGAAAGCTACTTCTTGTCTGCCTCGTTCGGTGCCGTCGACGGCAGGAGGCACTGCAGCTGTCGAGCGATGCCCTTTCTCGCTGTCTCGCGGCGTACGGCGCCCACGACACGAAAACCGCAACCGCGATGTGCGACGTTGCTTCCCTCGTGTGGCGCCGCTGCCCGAGGGAAGGGCTAGCGATGTATCAACGCGCGCTGGATATCTTTCGACGCACGCCGGCGGCCAACCGCGCGGTGGGGACAGCCTTGTACAACATGGGACTTGCAGCGACGCGCAGCAACCGGTTTCGCGCCGCCATCGACTACTTTGGGAAGGCTCGCCAGCTCGCGGAGTCTTGGGGCAATCGCCCCGTGATGGCCATGTGCGACCGGAGCCGGTTCGCCGTTTCTGGCATCGCGGCGACCAAGATTCAGCGATGGTTTCGCGACCACATCTACGAGGTGCCGCGCAGTCAGACGACTCGCACCGACCTCTGTTCCACCATCACGGCGTCGGATCAACGTGGCCCTGGGGCCGCGAGCGGCGTGTTCGACGAGGACGACCTGCGCTCCACCACCGATGACATCATGCGCTCCCATGTGCCCGAGGACGGCGAGCTGATCGACGGCGCGGGCGATCTGACGAGTGACACCGGCTCCGAAGCCGCAGGGTCGGACAGATAGAGAACCGCGCGAGCGCTGTTCGGCCTTTCGCATAACGCCTCCTTGACCTCCTTCCATATCCCCTCCCCGCATCGTAGTCTTTCAGCATCCTCCAGCTTTGATGTTCGCCACACCAATAGCTGTCACCTGCCACCACCTGTTTGTCACCACCATGTCCAGCCCATTTCCTTGCGTCAATTTTAGTCCAATTCACGCAGAGATCGACACAACACAATGTCGCACGAGCGTCCGGGGTCATCCGGCCGGCTGCCGACCGCTGGTGACGCTTCGCTCGCCGATGACGGCGAGGACTTAGTGCAGGCGCTCATCGACTCCGCGGAGGAGTACGTCGCATGGCGGGCCGCGTTGCTGCAGCAGGTAGAACTCGAGCATGGGCCCAGTGGCCGTGCAGAGGCGGTGCGCGACGACGGCGTGATGTTTTCGGGCCCGTACGCGAGAATCGAGGAAAGCCGTCGGTGGAACCGAATGGGCCTGGCAACGTGCAGCACCGCCGTCCAGAGCGCCGTGACGCGCCCCGATGGCAAGGTGACCTTAGTGTCACGCCGGGACGCTTTCGAGCGGGCGGTGGGCTACAGCAACGGCGCGCTAGTCGAAGCATCGCTCAACCTCTGCCTCGAGTTGGCCCGCTCGTCACGAGCATCAGGGATCAACGCCGCTAGCATCCTGCGCCTATGCGATGCGCTTTTGAAACATCCCGACGTCTTCCCGCCCGCCATTGCCTACCTGGCCATGCTGCGCTGCCACGACATCGGGTCGCAGGAGGCGGCGGGCCAAGCACGACCGAGCTCGGCGAACTTGGTGTCCTCGTCGGTGGCCATGCTGCGTGTATCGGACGTCGACGTCGTCCAGTCGTCCTTCGACGTGGTTGATGCTCTCCCGTCGCGGCTCGAATGCCTCAAGCGGGCGCTCGACGCCCAGCCCCACGAACCGCAGCTGTGGTTCGTGGCCGAGCGCGTGCTCGATCGCACGGGCTCGGAGGTGTTCGTTCATGGAGGCCGTCGCTACACAAGAAAGGACTGCCTTGTGGAAGCGGCGAAGGGCGGGTTCGGCGACGTTTGCTCGGCCTTGTGGACGAACTTGGGAGCGCTTTTGGGTCCCTCTGAGTCGCTGCGACTCATGCTTCCGGCGGCCGCGAAGCCCTCCCTTGGGTCCAGACCGTCGCTCGCCAGTGCTGGATCGCGGAGCGGCTCAACGATGCCTGCCTTGGACGCCGCCGTCGGAGCGACGACTCCGATGGCGCCCGAGCTAGCCGCAGCGCAAGCCGACACGTCGACGTTCGTTGCCTCGAAGCTTTCCTGCTACGAGCGCGCCGTCGCGATGGACCCGACTTGCCCAGTGTCGACGCTTGGCTTGGCCATGTCGTTACCGGCGCAAGGCGCTGATGCTGGTCGCCAGCGTTTGCTGCTCGTCGACTGCTGCCGGCTGCTGTCCCAGCGCGACGCGGCTTCTCGCGCAACGTACTACGACCATGGCCTGCTTCTGGCCACCGTTTTTTTTTCCTTGTCGCAGGTTCTTGGCGTCGACGTGGTCCGCATCCCTGCCGCGGCCCTGCCGACGTGCCAACACTCCATGCGCATCGCACAGGTGATTCCGGACCTCTGCGGCACCGTGGAGGCGGCTTTGCCCTCCGACGTCGATTGCCGCGCCGTGGACGCGGCGCTTCGGTGCTACGAAATCCTGCAGCGCATGCCCCTTCAGAGCCGCTCCGTCATGGCCGAGGCGTCCCTCGAATTGTTGCTCAAGTCGTTTCAGCTCGCGGCAGGGCACGCGTCGGCGGCAGGGCCTGTGAACAGTATGTCCCCCATCACCTCGCCGCCGTTTTGGCTCCCGCAGAAGAAAGTCAGCGCAGACGGCGTGGAATCGCCGGTGCCGATGGCCTACGTAGATTGCGCGGTGCAACTCGTCCAGCGCTGGCCAACGGACAGCGACGCCCATGTTGCGCTCGCAAAGGCGCTGATGCACGCATGCCAGCCGGAACCAGGGCGGGCCAGCAGCACCACCTTGGATCCTGTCACACTGCGGTCGACCAACGCCTTCGACTGTGCCGTGCGAGCCGCAGAGCTGGACGCCAACAATGGCGAGGCGTGGATGTTGCTCACCGAGATGCTCGCAGAGCGCGAAACGGTCATGATCAACGGGGAGACGATCGACCTCGTCGAAGCCTCCGTTTGTGCTGTGTCCCTTGATGCGAGCCGGCTCGCGGCGTGGCTGTGCATCGGAAGGCTGTTCGACCATCGCAAAACAGTGGAATTGCGGTCTGGCGAAATCATCAACCTAGAAGCGTATTGTGTACACGTCTTGAACTTGGATCCGACCCATCGGGACACCCTTCTTCGCTTGGCTGGGGTGCTGGGCGAAACAGGCGGGACCGCCGTGCTCAAAGACGGACAACAGCTCACCGCCCGGGCCTGCGTCGTTCGCTGCCTCAGCCGCCACCCGGAGCACCCACCCGCGTGGACGGCCCTCAGCCGCAGCCTCACGCCGGCGGAGTCCGCCACCATCGAGGGGCGGACGTTCACACAAGTCGACGCCACCGCCAGGTCGCTGGATTTCGTGCCTCATTCGTGGACGCAGTGGCTGTTGCTCGGCGTCGTGCTCTCCGCGGCGGCGGATACCACCGTTGTGGAAGGGGAGGCCGTCGACGCGTCAGCTGCCTTCGCGCGAGCCCTGCAACACGCGCCGGCTGCCGCCGTATCCGGTCCGCTCGCCGCGAATCAAACGTCGCCCTTTCCTCAAGCGAGCGTCTGGATGGCGCTTGGCCGACACCTGCACCGACACAAAACGACCACCCGCCTTAAGGGCACGACAGTGACGCCGGCGTCCTGCTTCGAGATGGCGCTGAAGCTTGACCCTGCCAACAAGATAGCACAGGAGTGGAAGGACGCGACGTCCGCAGCCTAGGTAGAGTTCCATCACCTTCTCCTTCCCTCTCTCTCTGCTTCCCCCACCCCAAAATTGTCGGGTGTGTGTGTGTCAGTGGCGACACATTTTGTTTGTCCATGCAGCAGGCTCTCTTTCACTTCATCTCTTCGCACCCTTCACCACATGGTCGTGGCAGCCGGCGATCGCCGTGACGTGGGGTCCCACGCCGGGAAGGCGACGAAAAAAGCCCTTCGCAGCGGCGGCATCAAGGCGGCTCGGAGAAGGCAACGCAGCATCGCGCTCCCAGCCGTCGTCCAACCCGCCGTGGTAGACGGCACTTCGGCTGACATAGCGGAAGCTGGAAAAGCTTCGCTCGCGGCGAAGGCGATCGCGGCAGCCGCGCGGCCGCGACTGGGAGGCGGGCTTGCCAGCGCTTCCGCTCTTAACGTAAAAAAAGATGCCCGGCGCCGCCGCAGCACTCTGACGTCGCTCAACATGTCCATCGCGCGCCGTTCCGAGTTGCGCGTGATGGAGTTGCAGCATCACGAATCAGTGGTCAGCAATCCAACTTTTCAAGCCGATCCGATGGAGGCGGTGCGCCGCCACCTCGAAACGACAGCCAGATTTCTCCCACAGCACACAGCCGACATCGGCCGGCCGCCGCTGGATGGGGCAAGCCGCAAAGGGGGGACGATCGCGCGACGACCGGTGAATGGGCGGTAAACAGAGTGCGAACTGTGGCTACGTCCGGTCCTTCCCCACGAAGGGGTGTCCCCGCACAATGGATGGTTGCGCATTCATACTCCCCTGCTACCGCGAACCCTACACCCTTCCTGTGTTTTCAGATAAGCCCGCGACGTGCTGACAGACCACGACATGACGTCCAGTGGCGCTGACTTCGTGCAGCTGTCAGACGCATGCTCCGCGCTGCTGCGACTCGTGAGTGACCCCTCGGCTTGCGGACAGACTTCAGATCAGAGTGCGTTTTTCGGACCTACGAGCGAGCAGCTCAGCCAATCGCATATCCGCGTTCAACTGGAGGCCCACCTGACTGCCATGTCGCGGCACTTAGGCCATCTCGCCGTTGCATGCGACGTGGATCTGCAGCGAGCGACGGCTGCGCACCTGCGCGAGGACCGCATGCTGTTGGAGGCGCACGGTGGCGCGTGCACGACGGGCGACTCGTTCACGGTGCTTACTTCGTTGCTCACAGCCCCGCCGCTGACGTTCAGTACCTCGTCCTCACATCGCAGGCAGCATGCGGCGGACGCGCAATCACCGACGGCCGCGGCAGCCCATTTCGCGATGCTCCGCCGGCAACCACTGCAGCTTGACCGCGACGGCAGCCCGTTGAGAATTCCGTCGGCCCCATCCGACGGAATGGACGGCATCTTCTTGTCGGATCGCGTTCCCGGCGTGTCGGACGACATCGCGAGCGCCTCAGGGGGGGCGATCGGTGTGAGCTTCGACGGCGCGTCGGTGCGCCCCGACCCAAGCAGCGATGGCAACACGTCGTCCGCGAATGCGCTCAGTCCCGCGGCGGTACTGCAACCGGACGACAGCTGCAGTCCAATCAGCGGCGCGTGCGCAGAAGCCGACGGAACGTACGGCGGATGTGCGGGCGGTGGCGGCTTGTTTTCACGCCACACCAGCAACGTAGGCGCCATAGTGGCCCACCGTCGATTCAACGCGTTTCCAGAGTCGACCAGAACCACGGCGAGACCTGCGTCGCTTCCGGCACTGCCTACGTGGGAGAGAGGTCATCGTCCGCACACCGAGCCGTCCCAACCGGACCATCAGGGCGATGATAGCGTCACCGCGCCGCTCCCGACCTCCGCAGTTACTAGTGACAAGAGGAACAAGAAGGACTGCAAATCACGTGAAAGTGACAAGGCTCCTCGGTGGTTCGGCCTCGAACTGCTCCGAGCAGCAAAGAACGTAAGAGACGAACTTGCGCGTGCCAAACCGCAGTAAGCGCCCCGCAATCCGTTGTCCGATGAACACGCACACCTCAAACTCCATTTCACCTCGCCCTCGGTGCAGCTGCCCCTTACGAGCCATCCGCGATGGCCCCTTCCCGCACACGGTAACTGGGGTGTGTTCAGCTAAATCATCGTTTGTTAGCTCTCTCTATTGATCCCAATGGCCGCCGCGGACCGCAAGGCAGTGATCAAGAACGCCGACATGTCGGAGGA
>ERZ1292630.1905-Hain-H41-02um-R3-1905-length-19814-cov-6_pt1 | contig 19814 bp, 7 predicted proteins | sample MGYA00564408_ERZ1292630 | MGnify/ENA primary metagenome ERZ1292630 (study PRJEB36523, sample SAMEA6512641) | groundwater metagenome | collected 2019-01-08 | study: AquaDiva: Metagenomics assemblies of 32 groundwater samples
TCGGCGAAGAGGTCGGGGAAGGCGTAGATGCGCTCTGCGTAATCGCCGATGACCACGCCGCCGCCCTCCACGAAGTCTTGCGCGTGGATGAAGGCGTCGGGGTCAGCGGGCGAGAAGCCGCCGCGGAAGTGAACCTCCAGTCGCCCCCCCAGCGTCGTCTGACCCGTGACGTGCAGCACGTCGAACTCGCCGGGATTCAGCCCGGCATACTCGATGATCAGCGCGCCGCCCGGCTGCATGTCCAGGTCGCCGTCGATGGTCAGCGTGCCTGGCGAGAGACCGGGCGAGATGTACCCCCCTGCGGAGACATGGGGGACGGCCACCGTACCAGTCCCGGTCAGGCTGCCGTTCTTGTTCACAACGATGTTGCCGGTCCCCTCGATCCTCGCGTCCACGAGGGCCACCACTCCCCCGCCGGGACCGCCATTGGGGTTGCCGATGGTCATCGTCCCGTTGATAGCCAGACGGGCCTCGGGATCCGCAAGGAGAATTTCGCCGTGACCGGCGCCAACGCCCACTTGCGCGTTCCCATCCACCGTCAAGTACGAAAAGAAAGTTCCCACGATGATTCCCGTCGCCCCAAACGAGTTCCCGCCGACCAACAGCGTATCGGAACGAACGGCCGACCCGGAGAGAATGTTCAGCAAACCAATCCCGGACGCGCCCACGGAGAGCACTCCGTTCACGCGGAGATATGAGCCGTCGGCCAAGTTGACCAACCCGCTGGGATTGTCCGCCCCCAGGCCGATCTTCATGTCGCCGTTGGTTTCCATGTTTGCGCCGGCGTCGAGTTGCACAATGCCCGCAGCGCCGATGCCGACCTGCGTTTCGCCGGTCACCGCCAGCGACGATGTCGGCTGCGGTGGTGCAGCCGGTCCGGATACGATGACGATCCCCTGTCCCCCCGCCCCGACGTACAGACCGTTGTTCAGTTCCGCCCGCGCCCCGGCTTGGATGTTGAGCTGGCCCGGAACAACCTCCCCAACAAATGTCCCCGCGCCCCCGCCGCCTGCTACTCCCACGGTCAGCGTGGGAAAACTTCCGCTCGCGCCACGGAGGGTGACATCTGCGGTCCCCGGTCGAATCTGACGGTTGCCGATGAAGAGGTCGTTGGTGGTGAGCCGACCGCCGTTCTGAACCAGAACCTCGCGCAGCTCCGTGGCGTTGACAAACGTGCCCCCCAGAACATCCAGCGTACTGACCCCGCCCTGCCCATCGACGACCACTTCGCCGGCGGCGTTCGCACCGTGATTCACCTCGAGGTCTGGGTCGATGCTGACATGTCCGCCGCGTTCCACGTTCAGACGACCGCTCGCTCCGTTCCCGACGACCAGGGAGTTGTCCACCTGAAAACGTCCGTACGAGCTGAGGCTCGAGTCATCGCCGCGGACCGTCACCGTACCCGTGGCGGACTTGCCGATCTGTGGGGTCAGGGTAACCGGCGTAACGTGGAACAAGCCCTTGTCGATCTCCAGCGTCCCGGCGGTCGTGTCCCCCACGACAAGCACATCATCCACTGTGAAACTGGAAGCGTCGCCGGTTACGTGCACCGTACCTGGACCGTTTCCCGAGCCGATAGTCAATGCTTTCGTAGAGGCCGTGCCGCCGTCCAGCACATCCACGCTGCCCCCTCCGATCCAAGCCGAGCCCGAGTTCGTCCACGAGCTCCCGCTCTTGACCTCCAGGTTGGAGTTCGTCGTGCCGATGGCGACGACAGAGGTATGAACCGAATTCAGGGAAGCGCCGCCGGCCAAGCGAAGCTGCCCGCCCTGTTGGACACCTAACGATGGGTTGCTCTCAGAGGTCGAGAACACTTGCCCGCTTCCGCTGAACGCGATCGGACAGCCGTTGGTGACCACCCACTGATTGGCCGTGGCCCCCGAACCGCTCACGGGAATGAACGTCGCGCTCGGAAGGTTAAAGTAAGCGGTGTCGCTGCGCTGTCCATCGTGCACGGGCGGACAGTCCGGATTCCAGTTTCCGGCGTCATGGTATGAACCGCCTGCGGGATTGATCCAGCTACGAGTGCCGCCCGGCGCCTCCGGCGTGCATGAAACGGTCAGCGTGCAGGTCACCTCGCCGGACGCCCATGCGCCGGCTGCCCCTACCACGTTGGCCTCACACCAGTTCGGAGAGAAATCGGGGCTAAGAATGAGCGGCGATCCTGGGGCTAGATTCACTTCCGTGTGCGAAGGCCACTCAGTCACTACTCCCCCATCGACACTCTTCCGAACTCCATCGACGGTGCAGCGTACGAGACCATCCAGCACCGTGGCCTCGACGCTTGCCTGGGCCCAGGCCACAAGATTATCAGCACCCGACTCTCGCCGGACCATGGCATGGGTGGTGATGACATAACCATTTGCCGAAGTAGTGACGTTGAAATCGGCCTGGGACCCAGGGCATAGGGTACACCCGAGATTTGAGCAGTCGCAACGAGTGTCACACTCGACGTGACCGGTCGCGCTGGTGAACCTTTCGTCTCTCACGCAAGTATAGTCAAGTCCCCTCGCGTAGAGTCTCGCGGATATCCGGAAGTTCCCCAGATGTCCGTCGAGGCAATCCGCCCGAACCTCGCCGGTCAGCAACCGCGCCGTTAGAATGACAACTGTTGCGATACTTGTTCTCGCGCTCATGTTTGCTCCTCCGACACTTCTTGCCATCGTTCCGATCTCCAGGTTAGCAGCCGATTCTCGATCCTCCGAGACGCCTTCTTCCGTCGTCCGCCAGAACGCCCGTGCCGGCCACGCTCAATCCGCCCCAACGGACCAGGAGGTTACGGCGTCAGTTCGGCCGAGGCTTGCTCTTCAAGAATGACCTTGATGACGGCTTCCGCTCGGGCGACCTCCGTCACCTCGCTGCGTTGTTTGGCTTCTTCACCGAAGAGACGATCGAGGAAAGGGGCGCTGAACTTGCAATACCAGACTACGGCGGAAACCTTCAGCTCGCGGGCCGGGGCGCCGGCAAGCCGGCTGGCCGGCGCGGGGAGCACGAATGTGTGGGTCTCCTGCGGTTTGACGGCAGCGCCGACCGCGGTCGGCGTCCCCATTCCCGGACAATTAAACGTGAAAGTCGTCGCGTCCGTCAATCCCGGAAAGAGGACCCGCTTGAACTTCGCTCCGACCAGCCGCCACAACTCGTGCCGACCGATGAGTTCGCCGAGCCGATCGATCAACTCGGCCTTGAAGACGATCTGCGGGTTGATGAGATATCCGCGATCGTCGGCGCGCGAGGATGTGAAGACGATCCGATCGTCGGCGTCGGTGACGGTGACCTCGACCCAGCCCTCGATCATGTCCATCGGCCCGGTGGGAAAGTCGTGACCGGCCTTATTGTTGGTGACCAGCGTCTGGATGTTAACCGGCTCGCCCGGCCGCACGACCTCCGGCACGACGACGGAAATCCGCACGACTGGGCCGCTGGTCCAGCGGTCGGCGATCTCCGGGACCTGATACTCGCCGCGCAGCCACTTCTCAGTCAACTCGCAGTGTTCCTCGGCCCCCGGAAGCTTGTGAAACCGCGGGACAAACTGATTGGCGCCGAGGAAGCGATGGCTGCGATGCTTCCCGTCGTTCGGGCGGCGATGGGGATCATCGCGGTCGCCGGCTGCCGGATCGGTGCTGTCCACCAGAGGCATGTGGCACTCGCGGCAACTGATGGTGTTGGCGACATCGCCCTCCTTGTGCCAGCGACTCTTTCGCCAACTATCGTATTGGTTCTGACCTTGCACCCAGCCGAAGTCGTTTAATTCCGCGTCGACGAATTGTTTATGGCAGGCGCCGCAGGCCTCCGCGGTCTTGTAGAGCGGGCGCGAATAGGCGTCCACATGCCGGCGCGGATACGCGCGAATCAAAAAGTCGCTCACCCTCTGCGCGACCGGCCCGTCATCGAACTCGTAGACGTACCGCTCGCCCGGATCCAGCGTAAAATCGCCGTTCCCGCGTACGTCGGTCTGAACGATGTTGTGACACGCCAGACACGACACGCCCTCGTCGGCGCCTTCCACACTCAAAGTCTCGTTCCCGACGTTCTTCGCCCCGCTGAACAGGGAGATGGGGTCGTGACAGCCGGCACAGTAGCGTGTGGCCTCCGGAGCGAGGTCCTTCGCCATGTCCTCCTGGACCTTTTGAAAAACGAAGTCCATCGACGCGTAACGGTGGGCGCTCGGCAGCCATTCCTTGACGATTTGTTCGTGGCACCGCCCGCAGCCTTCAGAGCCTGCCAGACGCTTCGGGTCGATCGCCCCGGACTCGGCGTAGGCTGCTCGGGCCTCCTCGAACGCGGTGTGAAGTTCGGCACGTTGCGGCTCGGCCAAAGGAAGCTCCTCGCAGAGTTTCTCGGCCACGGTGACAAAGCCGACGTGCTTTGTGGGATCGGGCTTGAGGCTGGCCAGAACGACCGCAGATTGTTCGCGACCGATGATCCGCTCGATCTGTGTAATGGCCTCCTTCTCGACCGCGGTCATGTCTTTTCGCGCCAGGCTGGGAGCGTAGGGTCGGTCTTTTCCGTACTTGAAGCTGTAACCCGGCGGGAACGAGTCGTTGAGCGGGGCATGCCGGTACGTCGCCGCGAGTACGACGCACGCCAGCGTCGGGACGGCGCCCCAGACGGTGGACTGGATGAAGCACGAAAACTGTGCCCAACGCAACGCGCGGCGCGGCGCGTCCTGGTTCACGCGACGCAGCACGAGCGTCAGCAGATGCGCGGACATCGCCCCGATGAAGACGAATCCCGTAATGACGTGTACCAGGTCCCATACCGGACTGATGCGTTGGCCGAACATCGCCTGCCACCCCAGGACGAAGCCGCTGACAAAGAGAGCGATCAGGGCGGCCAGCGAAACGTAGCCCAAAAGCTGATAGTGGCTGAAATTCCCCCGGAACCGCCGCCACCAGTGCTCGGCGAGGTACCAGCCGGCGGGGAAGAGCATCGCCGCTCCGAGGAGCGTGTGCACCAGCACCGAGAACTGGTTGAACTTAGAAAAGGGCAGGAAGTAAATCGTCAGACCTGTGACGGTCTCGAACAGCAGCAGGCCCAGGACCGCGCCGGTCAGGGGCCTTCGCCACTCCGCGGCGGTGTTGACTCGCCCACGCACCGCCTCGCCTGCACCGTTCACGCCGTTCGCCATGAGAACGCCTCCTTTTTCTCCCAATCGTTTGGCTGACCAATGGCCGCACGCGCTAGCAAAACCGGCGAGGATTCCGCCAACACTGGTCCGCTCAACTTCGCCTGTGCACTTGGGCCGGCCCGACGCACGATCGCTTGCAACATCTATATGTCTAGGGTTATATGTATAACACACAGGCGAAAGGGATGCAAGGCGTTCCCGGATCAGCCCGCTGGAAAACGATCGGATACTTCCACGAGCGCAAAGTCGCGCTTCAGGGGCTATACTTCATGCGTTTTGATGGACCATCGTTTTTCAACGGACCATCGGGGGTTAGAGACATGCGATTTCGACAGCGTGGGACGGGACTTTCGTCGCGGCAGCCGATCCGACCGCACGGGTCAAACCGATGCGAATCCGGCCCCTCCCGACGACCGGGAGTGGTCTTCGCTGCCGGAGCCGCAGTGCTCCTGGTATCATTATCGGGCTGCAAACGGCACGATCCCATCCCGCAGACTCAGTCCCGGCGCGCCGGGATTCACGCGAAGGAGTTTTCGGAGGTCGCATCGGAAATCGGCATCAATCACCGGCATGAAAAGCCGGTTCTCGACCACCAACTCGACAACATCATGTCCTGGGTATGCAGCGTGGGGGCGGCGGTAGCGGCGGGTGACTTCAACAACGACGGATGGATCGACCTCTACGTCACCAACTCCGACCAGGGCAAACCCAACTTCCTGTATCGCAACAACGGGGACGGAACATTCACGGATGTAGCCGCGAAAGCCGGGCTTGCGAACCTGAACGGCGAAGACGGCGTGAGCATGGACTGTCTATGGGGCGACTACGACAACGACGGCTGGGGCGACCTCTACCTGGTTCGTTGGGGACGCAACAGCCTCTTCCGCAATAACGGCGATGGCACCTTCACGGAGGTTACGGCGAAGTGCTTCCGCCGCAAAGACGGATCGCCCGGCACCGACTGGGCCAATGGAAACGCAGCCGTCTTCCTGGACTACAACCTCGACGGGCGGCTCGACCTGTACGTGGGTAATTACTTCGACGAAATCGATCTATGGCATTTGACCACCACGCAAATCATGCACGACAGCTTCGAACGGGCCCGCAACGCAGGGCGCAACTTCCTGTTTCGGCAGGAACCGGACGGGACGTTTCGTGAAGTCGCGGCGGAGGCCGGCGTGGACGATCGCGGATGGACGCTGGCCGTCGGCGCCGCCGATGTGGACAACGACGGCTGGCCGGACCTGTACAGTGCGGACGATTTCGGCCCCGACCAGTTATTCATCAACCGACATGACGGAACCTTTGAGAATGTCACGGAATACGCGCTGGGATTGGATACGAAGAAGGGCATGAACGTCGACTTCGGAGATTTCGACAACGACGGCTGGCTCGACATCTACGTGGCGAACATCACCACGGCGGAATATCTCCAGGAAGGAAACATGCTCTGGCATAACAACGGTCTGGACGCCGAGGGTCGGCTGACGTTCGTCGATGTCTCGCTGGAGACGGGCGTCTATGACGGAGGATGGGGCTGGGGGGCGAAGTTCTTCGACTTCGACAACGACGGAGACCTCGACATCTACGCGGTCAACGGGTTCATCAGCGCGGGTGAGGGGAATTACTGGTACGACCTGGCCTCATGGACCGTGACCGGCCAGGACCCGGCCGACGCGAAGAACTGGCCCACCATCGGCACTCGATCCTTCTCCGGATACGAGCGGAACCGGTTCTGGCGCAACGACGGTCTGGGGCGGTTTACGGAGCGGGCGGCGGAAGTCGGGCTGGACAGCGATCGTGACGGGCGCGGCGTGGCCTGCATCGACTACGACAACGACGGCGACATCGACCTTTTCGTCGCCAATCAGGGGCAGCCGCAGCAGCTCTTCCGCCACAACGGCAGCCCGACCAACCATTGGCTGGAGCTTGCACTGGAAGCCGACGGGCACACGGTGAACCGCGACGCGATCGGAACGCGCGTGACGGTGGTGACCTCCGCCGGGCGACAGATCCGCGAGCGGGACGGTGGAAACGGGTTCTCCGGGCAAAGCGATCCGCGGCTCCATTTCGGTCTGGGAGCCGATACTCGCGCGAAGTTGATCGAGGTTCGCTGGCCGGATGGCGGATTGCAGTACCTTGAAGATGTGCCCGCCGACCGGATTCTCCACGTCCGGCAGGATGCCGCCCGCTATACGACTACGCTGGCACTCGATCGCGGGGCGGCGAAAGTCTGGTCGCGCCCGGAAAAACCCACGACTCCGGCGCCGCCGAAGCTGACGCCGGACGAGCTGGATCGAATGCTAAAAGAGATGGAAGAGAAGCTGCTTGCCGCCCGAGCCCCGGCGTTCACGCCGGGCGGCACAAGCAGCGTTCCCTACGCGCTCGCCAGCCCCTATCGGGCGCGATGCGCCGCCTACAAGCGGCACGATCGATCGATCGAGTTCTTCCGTCGTCTGGCGGCGCAGCGCCCGGACGACGCGCGGACTAGGATCGAACTCGCCTGCGCGTTCATCGACAAGATTCCGACGTGCGGCGGAATGGCGGCCATCGTTTCCAAGGGAACCCTCGCCCGACAATCACTCGACGAACTCGACCGGGTGATCGCGGAGAACCCTGATCTCTGGGTCGCCTACTATTGCCGGGGGATGAACCACCTGCACTGGCCGCGGGCGTTGAGGCATTCCGACGCCGCCGCCGCGGACTTTCGGGAGTGTCTGCGGATTCAGCGGAGGGCGAGCCCGAATGAGGGGAATCGCGGTTCCGGCGCCGCGACGGCCCCCCCGCAAGCCCTGCTCCCCCCCTTGCAAAGGGGGGGCCCGGGGGGGTCGGTGCAAATGGGGAGCTTCGAGCGGACCTTCGTCGGGCTAGGCGACTCGTACGTCAAGGCCGGCGCGGCGGACAAGGCTCGCGACGCCTGGCGCGAAGGACTCCGGGAGTTCTCCGACTCCGCGGCTCTCAAGGAGCGCTTGGCCATCGGCGATAACGCCGCGCTCCTGAAGTTTGTGGAGGCGCATCGCAGCCTGGATCAGCCGATCGATACCGATCTGTCGTTCCTGGAGCGCGAACCGTGAGGCTCTGCGTCGTTCGTTCGGGCAGGTTGAACCTTGTTGGGTCGATGACCCGACCTACGCAACTTCCCCTATTCCACGACCGCGTCGGCCTCGAACTCCACGAGCCAATCCGGATCGATGAAACGGACCACCTGCATCACGGTGTTTGTGGGACGGATGTCCTTGAAGAACTCGCCGTGGACCGCGCCGACGGCTTCCCAATCTTCGATGTGGAGCAGAAGGGTGCGCGTGCGGATCACGTCGGCAAGGCTCGCACCGGCTTGGGCGAGGGCGTCGCGGATGATTTCGAGGCAACGTCGCGCCTGTCGCGCCGCGTCGCCGCGCGCTATCGTCCGACCGTCGGGCCCGAGAGGCGCGGTACCGGAAACGGAGATGATCCTCCCGGCCCGTACGGCGCGGGAGATGCCGAGACGCGGCTCAAAGGGCGAACCACTGGACACTCGTTGACGGAACGGCTGCGTCATCATCGTTTGTCTTACCGTCACGGACCTGCGGGATCAAACCCATTCGCCCGTCGTAGTGTACCGAATTTTGGAGTAACCGTTGGAAAAACGATAGGCTCACGGCCTTTCAAGGAATCGAAGCAAGGAGAGTGAGTCCCGGCGCGCCGACCCCCCAATGATACGGGGAACTATACCCAAAAAGCCGCGGGCATGTCCTGCCCCGCTGGGTGGCGGTACGGGCGTTCCGAGAGGTTCCCCGGACGGGTCGGGTGCCTCTTCGATTGGATCGGGAACGGACCCCCCCGAGCCCCCCCTATGCAAGGGGGGGATCAACGGCGGAATCGGTGTTACTTCGGCGATTGAAAGCGGTCTTTCGGCATCCAGCGGGTGTTGTAACGGAGTCGCCAGTCCGCGGGATCGGCTTCGAAATCCGCCGGTCCGGGCGGGCCCTCGGAGGGAAGCGGCTCCACAGTGTTGCCATCGACCACGTTCGCATCCGCGTCCTTGTCCCAACCGACCGAGTAGAAAAAGAACGTGCGCGTAAAACCCTTCGGCGGCGGAGGGAATCCCGGCGCGTCGGGACCGACCTCCCCGAGCCCCCCCTTTGCAAGGGGGGGGGCAAATCGCAGCGTCATGGAGTCGCCGCCGTTAACGATGGCGAGCCGACCATCGCGTGCGGCCACCAATTCGAGCACGTTGCCGTATCGGGTGCACCACCCCTCGAGCGTGCCTCGCCACGGCGGGTTGGCAAACACGACGTCGTAGTCGGGCGTCGTGGGATGTCCCTCGGCGCGTGATTTGATTTCCGAGAACCCCCGCCACTGGAGATCAGCCGCGGCGAGTGGAAGCTCGATGACCCGTTCGGGCGGAAGCGTTCGCCGCTCGAACAGGGCCGCACGATCCCACCGGATCTCAAAGGTATTGGTCAATCGGAGCCGGCGCGCGCCGGGCGGAAGCTTGCCGGCAAGGTCGCAGAGAATCGTCTTCGTCTTCCCCGCGGGCATCCCCACGGCGACATTCACGGGAACCCAGGCGCCGTCCGCCGCTTCCGCCTCCAGGAGCGGAGGAATGACCTCGACCCGCGAACTCTGCGACAAGGCGATGTTGGTGCTGGCCTGGCCGTACTGGAGCCAGCCGGTCAGCGCCAGTACGAGCGGTCGATCGGTATCGAGCGGGCCGAAATCGAGCGTCAGTGACATAGGGTGACACATTCCGCGAAAAGGAGGCGGCAGGGCGAGGCCCGGCGGAGCAAAAACTCCGTCCGCGGCGCGAAGGGTCTCGGTTCGATCTCCCAGCGCGCCGGGATCGCTGCCTTCCGCGCGAATCAGCCTGCGCGGGTTCCCCAAAGCCCACACCTCCGAAGGCGGGAAAGGCGGCGGCATGATCTTGTCCGTCGAATGTACTTCGACGTCCGAAGGATGATCGACGGCCAGAAGCCGCACGAAATCAAGGTAGAGCACTTCGCAGAACTCGGAGGTCACCGCAACGGTGTACGTGCCGTTTTGCGATGGGAAGCCGTCGGCCGGGCCGATGAGCGCAAGCTCGTCCGCATCCGCTGGCAGGATCACGTCGCGCCGCAGGGAAAGCCCCAGCGGAGCATTCCCCAGGATGTCGGTCACGAACCGGAAACGCTTCCCGTCCCACGCATAGAGGAACGGGCACGAGCCGGTGGCCACGTTCTTTTCGATGATCGTCAGGGGAGCGTTGCCGACCGTCACGTCGATCTGATTATCCACCACGCCGTTCGTCCAGATCGTCTGAAGCGAATCGAGGATCTTTCGCCCGCCGACTCCGATCTCGATCGGCAGCTCGGTCATCTGCCGAACGATCCGGAAATCGTTTTTCCGCAGTTCGATGTGCGTGCCGACGCCCGTGGGGTTCGTCTTGACGGTTAGCAGGCGGAGCTTCAACTGGCCATTCGCGTGAGCGCCCGCGTTCCGCAGAAAGTGCAGCCGGCCGTTCGCATCGGTGAGCAACAGATCGGAGTCGGCGTCGCCGTCGATATCCGCGGCGATAGCGTCGCGGATGGGCGGCAGGTTCAGATCGGCGAGCTTCGTCGGCTCCGATGCATCGCGCCACTCGGGCGGCGGTGATGCGCGGAACCCCGGATTCCGAAAGAGTCGGATCCCGGCGCGCCGGGACTCCGCATGAGCGTCTAAGCCTCCGGCAAAACAGAGATCGAGCCAACCGTCGTTGTCGTAATCGATGAGTGCCACTGTTGTGGCATCCAAACCGCCGAGATCGATCCGAATCGGCCCCCCCGTGCCGCCGAATTGCAGCGTGGCCTCCTTTGGGCCAAGGAGAACGGTGTCGAGACGACCATCGTTGTCGAGGTCGTTGATGATCGCCCGACTCGCGGGCGGCCAGGGGCCGGGCGGCTCGCTCATCAGCGCGAACCGGCCGGCGCGCTGGTTGAGATAAACCAGCGTCGGCGCCATCCCGCGGGCCACCACGAAATCCACGGCTTCGTTTCCGTCGAGATCACCGATTGCGGCGTCCACCGCCGGCCCCGTCGGCTGTATGCCGACGCGCTGCGTGACGTCCTCGAACCGACCATCACCGTTGTTTTGCCACAACTGCAAACCGTCCTGCCGAGCGAGTAGCAGGTCCACGTCGCCGTCGTGTTCGTAGTCGATCCATCGTGCCGTATTGGCTCCGCCTTCGGGCAGGCCGGATTGTCGGGTCACGTCGCTGAATACGCCCGGCGCCGTCTGTTTCAAGAGATACAACCGGTCAGACCCGACAAGAAGAACATCCGTGAGCGCATGAATCTTGGCGTCGTATCGAACGCCGGGCGGAACGTCGTCGTGATAATCCGCGGCGAACACCCGCACGGGACCCTTCAATCCCGGCGCGCCGGGACTCTCCACTGCCTTCCGCTCGAAAACACCTTCCTTGGACAGCCGCATGACACTCAGTCCCGGCACGCCGGGATCGCCATCGGCGGCGAAGATCGCGCAGCGCCCCTCCGCGTCAACCTCGATGACGGCCGCGGCGGCAGCGCCTCGCGGGTGGCCCAGGTCGTGAGACCTGGGGCCCGCTGGAAATACGGCGTCGGTCGCGTCTTCAAAGCGCACTTCAAGCGCCGCCTTCGTCGCTGCCCGATCGTCCCGGCGCGCCGGGATCACCGCTCCCTCCGGACGCGTATGAACGCACTGTTCGAAGGCCTCCGCGGACCGGGCGGCCTCACCGAGCAACCGTCGCAAGCGGACAAACTCGTTCTGGTACTTCTCGACCTCTTCCGGCTGATTCGCCTTCCGCGCTTGCGCCGCAAGCTTGAAATACGCGCCGGCGTGGAGCGGGTCCAGGCGGAGGGTCTCGTGAAATTGTTCCCCCGCTTTCTCGTCGCGGCCGACCCCTTCGTAGGCGCAGGCCAATTGATAGCGCAGCGCCGCCGTATTCGGGTCGCCGCGGACGGCGGTCTCAAGCGGGCCGATCGCCTGATCGAACCGCGAGAGGCGAAGCAGCGCCAACCCCTTCAGGTACGCCGTCGACGGTGAGTCCGGCTCCAGCTTCTCTGCTTGGGCGAGCGCCTCGACTGCGGCCTCGTATTGCCGGGCGATCAAGTGCGCGCGAGCCAGGTTGCGCAATGCTGCTGTCGAAGTTGGGTTGGCTTTCAACACCTCAGCCAAGACTTCGACGGCCTTGGCGGACTCCCGATTTTCCAAATGGGCCTTGGCGAGGTTCATCAGCCGATCCACGTCGTCCGCACTCGCGAGCGACGGAAGCGCGGACCCGCTCAACACGGCGAAGAGAACGACGGTCCGCCGCCACAGCGAGCCGGGAGTGCTCATGGACACCTCGATCTTCGACTGCGCTATCGAAGCCACGAGCGATGCTCCGATCTGCGCCCAGCGCGGTTTCCTGATCATCATGAGCAGACTTTAACACTTTTTCGGGGTCGCAAGAACCCCATTTCACTGGTCGCGGCAGGGACCGGGGTTTCCCCGGGCTCCCCACGCTGATCCATGCGAGCGGTACTGCCGCATGCGGCTGCTACCTCGGGTAGTCGGCGTAAAAGCGCACGTTCGGATAATAGAGGCAGGATTCCGGGCTTGGGTATCCGGCGGTCGGTAAGGGAACAAAAACGGGCCCAGGGCATCTGGTGCCGCTGGCTTCGACGCAGTAGTGCGTGGCGCCAATGACGCATTGCATGCAGGCGAGTAACCGTTCAAACGCCGACAGCACATAGTATGGGGGCTGAGCTTGTGGCGCGGTGAGCGACGCCGGCTTGGTGAAGGCGACCTGATCGAGCTTCGCGAGCATGTGGCGAAGAAGCGCATCGGCACCTTTGCGACCGCGCTTGACAATCGATGCCACGGCAAGTACCTCCGCGCTCCCGACCTCGTTGCTCGTCCCCCTTCGGGAGCGGAGGCACCGTGCCTTTTCGTTTCAACTGAGTTGCTACTTGGTTGCCAAGCCCGCTGCGTGGTAGCAAATTAGTGGCAAATCCGCCGATTTGGCGCACGTGCAACAAAAAAGGGACGAGCACAAGTGCTTGTCGCTACAAAGGAACCAAGACTGCCGATAGCGCCTCGAACGCCAACGCCTGACGCCCGGGAAACACCGAGGATCACAGCCGATGTCGAGGGCGGCGATGGTCGGCGGTTCTCAGGGGCCTGTCGAGGCGCCTGGAATCGCGGTTGCATCCAGTAAGTCTACGCCGTCGTTGCCGTCCTGATCGCCCCGCGCGCACTCGGTCGCGGCGACGCCTTCGCGCAGGAAACACGTCTGGAATGTGGCGAGGTCTTTCAAGTCGACATCTCCGTCGACGTCGAAGTCGGCGAAAGGGCCGATTCCGGCTGCGGAAGCCAGCGCAGCGACCGGAGCATCCACCGCGAACCGGTCGATCGCATTGCCGGTCCGGTCGACGATCTCAATCGACTCGGCGCGGAAATCGCCGATGAAAAGGCGCGACCAGCCGACGCCGGCCAGTGCCGTCGGGCGATTGTCGGTCGGCGGCAGCGTCGCGGTCAGCGCGCCGGTCGCGGGGTAGACCTCGTAGATCGAGCGGGTGTTGAAGGCATCGGCGACGTAGAGGCGGTTGGGTCCGGCGAGGGCGGTCAGTCCGCCGCCGATGGTGATGTCGTGCATGTTGCCCAGTGCAAGCGAACGAATGTAGCGCGGCTCGAACGGATCAACCACATGCACGCGCCGCTGGCGATAGTCGAGCAGATACATCTCTCCGCCGAGCATGGTCGCGTCGCTGAAGTAGCCCGAACCGAACCAGGTGAAGGATTTGTTCAGCACGTCGCCGGTCGTCGGGTCCATACGGTAGAGAGTCGGGAACCGGCCTGCACCGAGGAAGAACAAGTCGGAACCATTTGTTGCGAGGCCTCCGCTGCCGCCGAAACGCGGCTCCGGAGCGCTCAACGACGCGAGCACTCCTCCGCTTTCCGCGTCGAGCATGTCGATCGATTTTGCTGCATCATCGAGTCGGGTTGCATAAAGCTGATCCGCGTCGGCGCGGGCGGAGGTATGAGCCGCCGCCGTTGCTTGCGCCCGCGCTTGGACCATCGCAATCGCAATATCGTAAAACCCCGGATCGGCGCCGCAGGGATTCGCGCAGGCGTTCTGTATATTCAACGAACCGCCACTACAGTATGAGCCGATCGCCAGATAATACCGCCCCAGGCGGCCAAGTGTTGCCGTAAGGACAATGGCTCCTCCAAATCGTATATCCGTGGGGCGAGTCGCTACAATTCCTTCTCCCGTTTCGCCGAACAATTCAGCGAAAATGTTTGAGGACACCTCCTCCGAGCCGCATCCCCATACGTCGACGCGAAGCTCAGCCGGGACTGCGGATACGTCGACGGCCCAGACGTCCACGTCATTGAACGGCGATGAACACTGGCTGTCGCCGATGTACGCGTTTGTACAGAAATATGACCCCTCATCGGTCACGCTAGTCAGCACTGCAGACGTAATTGTATCATTGGGTTCGGCTCCACAGGCCGGCGACGGTGTCGCCGCAGACACGAGCAACCGATACGGTCCCGTGCTGCCGCCGCCATCCGAGACGTGATGGTCCTGAACTTGCGAATAGCCGACCAGGGGAGTAAACGGGTCGAACGGATCGTTGGGACGTCGCTGCATCGTTCCTATGACTGTCAGGATGAGCGATCGCCCCTCGCCTTCGGGGTAAGCTAAAATGCACCCGGCGGGAAGCGTCAGATGTGCGTCCCCAGTAGTGCTTCCGTCGGCGATTCCGCGAATGCGGCCCTGTAGGTCGTACGCAATCACGATCGGTCTGAAAGCGCTGCCGATCGAGACCGCTTGAACCTCGATATCGAGCACGCGGGACTCGTCGAGAAGGCGCACGGCGTAGAAGTCGCGGTCGCCGCGGAGCGTCGCGTAGGGTCCGTCGCCGAGGAAGGCGTCGATCACAATCGGGTCGGGTCGCCCTTCAACGAGCAACGGCAGTTGCGTCGCGGTGGGGATCGAGTCATTCGGCTCGCTGGGCGCCATCGGACTGAGACCGCTCACAGTAACCGATAGATCATAATACCCGACGCTTCCGAACTCACCCGATCCAGCGACGGCAGGGTTGTAAGCCCGATTGCCCGCGCCCGACACCATGATGTAGACGTCGCCCGGTTCAAAAACCACCACGGATACCGATGCGTCCCGCGATCCGTCGGGTCCGTCGTCGGCGCTGCCGAGCAGGCAATCATCGTCCTGGGTCGGCGTGGACAAGGCCGTGTCGCAACTACGAAGGCGGACTACAGGATCGAGCAGCCCGTCCGCCGCCGAGGCTTTCACATCCAGCCGCGCCGGCGTGAGAAGCGCAACGCGGTAAATGTCCACGTCGCCACGGCCGTTCGATCCGTCGCCGATGAACTCGCCGGGCACATTGAACGAGCCGTACCCCATCCACCTCGCCGTGCCCGCAGTATCGTTCGGTTCGAAGGCGCTCGCCGGCGCGGTCGCTGCCTGGGTTATGATCGTCAATGTGTATGTCCCGCCAGGCCCAGCCCGTCCGCTACCCGCCACGTCAGGGTCATAGTTGGGGTTGGCGGCCGACGATACGCCCACGTAGTATGAACCTGGTTCCAAAAGCAGCGTCCGCAGTAGCGGATTGAAATCGTCAAAGCCGCGGTCGTCGGCCCGGGCCAGCTCGCTTCCCCCAGGACCGTCGAACAATCGCAGCATCGAGTCAACGTTCGGCGAGCCGCTCTCGGCGTCGACCTCCAGCAATACGGGCATGGGTGTCTCGAAGGGAATGGAAAACGCATAAAAATCCACGTCCCGATCGGCGTATTCGCCGTTTCCCAGTACGCACTGCGTCAAAACGGCGGTTCCGATTCCCGAAAGACCCGTGTCCGTCGGTTTGTCGACGATGTCATTGGGTTCGACTTCGCCCGCACGGGACGCCGTCGCGCCGCCGACGACGATCATCATCGCGAAAAGCACTTGGCGCATACGGTCCAATTCCCACGGACGGCGCCGCCGCATATAGTCCCGCCCTGTTGTTTCATTCAGAAGTTGCATTGCAACCCTCCGCTCACCTTCAGCGCGCCTACTCGATTCCGCCTTCCCACGACGCCCGACCCGGACCGCCCCATTGCAACCCGGTTTGAATGAAGTCGCCGGGCAGCGTGTCGATCTGCCACCCTTCGCCACGGACGATAATGCATTGATATTGTTTAAAGCTACCGGACTCACCGCCCCAAGGCGGATAAAACGCCAATCGTGGATTCGAAAAGCCGCGCATGTAAATGGTGTCCGCGTGACCGTCGATGAATGCGGCGTTGAACGTCCAGTCTTTACCGTGCCAGCCGCGCACCGGGCCCGGCGGCGCGGGTCCGATGAAGCTGCAATCGCCAAATGCGGGACCCGCCGCCCATCCATACCGCCCGTTGTTTTCGTAGTACGCCAGTGTGGTCGTGGGGCTGAGAATGTCAGCTATGCGCCGGAGATACGGGGAGTTGCTCCGGAGCGTGCCTCCTCCGGCAGCACTGATAAAAAACAGATTCGCCGTATAGCTCGTTCCGAAGTGATCGAACGAACTGAGCTTGCTATCACGAAAATTTGGGAAGTGAACGCCCGAATACCCCGTGTCCGACGAACATTGTTGCACGTCAAGCTCCAACTCGGTATCGCGCGTGGCCCCGATACGGTCCCAGTTGGGTGGACCATACTCCACGAATTCTTCGCGATAGATGATTCCGTTGAGAGGCCGCGACGCCGGCCCGAACCCGGCTTTAGTACCATACTTGCTGCCCAGCACCCCGAATCCCGGAATCCAGCTATCCCATCCGATGCCGCTCTTGCCTCCCCATTCGTACGCGCCGATGAAGGTTGGGTTGGACGGGTTCTGCGCGAACTGTAGCGGATGCACCGGAATGGCCATGTCCGCCGGATCCTGGGCGGCGTAGATGCTGCTCGCGTAGCCGGTCTGCATGAGGTTCAACATGCACCGGCTCGCCTTGCTGTCGCCGCGAATGCCCGCCGCCGCGGAGGCCAGAAACGCTGCCAACACCACGAGCGTGGCCGAAACTGCCACAGTTTCCACCAGCGTCAACCCGCGTCGCCCGTCACCGTCCGATGTCGCATGCATGTCATCTATCCTCGCGTCGTCTACGATCCCACCTACTTTTGGCGCGACCGTCTCACCCATGGAGTCGCCCTGCCGACCGGGATTCTTACACGAATCGCGATTCTCATATTTGAGAAAACGCGCCCTCCGCTGGTAAGCCGGTCATGGACAAGGCCCGCTGGATGTCGGCAGCGGCGTACCGTTCCAACCCGCATTGAGAAGATCAATCACACAAAGAACGTCCGCCGGGGCGACAACCCCGCTGTGGTCGCAATCCGCACTGAACAAGCCCCATCGGGGCGTCGCGATCGCGTTGAGAATGTCAATCAGCTCCAGAATATCCGTAGGCGCGGAGGCGCTGTCGCCATTGACGTTTCCGGGGTGCGAAGTGAGCCTCACGAACGATGCCAACCCGAGATCGTCGCGATAGGTGATCGTCGTCACTTCGCCGGACGTGATCGGCCGTTTGAGCTGGAGCGTGTACTGGCCCGGCCCGGTCTCTTCGACGGCTGCGACCGCGTTTCCCGCCAGCTCGATCGGATACGATGGATGCAGCGCCGGATTCAGATTCGTCTCGCACAGCGTCCAGCACGAACGGTCCGCATCCGGAAACGCCCTGACCTCCAACGCGTCGATCCCCTGAAGCGTCTGCGGCTCGCCTGGTGGGTTCGGCCAGCGCGCATCGACGACGCGGTTTGGCGGCGACATCAAAACGACCGGACCGCTCGGACAGGTTTCGCAAATGTCTGGTTTGCCATTGCCGTTATCGTCCGCCAAGACCACGTCGCGCAGATCACATTCATCAGGTACGCCGTTGCGGTTGCAATCTTCGGCTGTGCCCGCGTTTATCTCGACGTCGTCCGGAATGCCGTTGGGCTGGCAGTCGTCGCTGATACACGTGATGGTCAGATTGCCCGATATCGGAAGCCCGAAGTTGTCCGACAAGCGGACTTTGTAGCACCTCCCGAGTTCCACGCCGACCACGACGCGCGAGCCGAAGCCGCAGTCCTGGGAAGCGTCGGTATTGCATCCGATCGGTAGCGCGGAACCCCACGGGCATTCTGTGCAGTCCTCGTAAACAGCCAGGTTGGTGTCCGGTGTTTCGTCGCTTGTCGGACCGCAAGTCTCAAAACCTGCTACTCCCGTGCATGTGGCCGTGTAGTTGTACCACAGGTCGTTACGCGCATCCGGCGAACACGATTCTGCCGGACAGTCAAAGGTCACGTTATGCGGACGGTTTTGTGCGTCCAGTACGTTGATATAGAAAGGCGTGACGCCGTTGGTAATCGTTGACGCGTTCGGGCACCAATCGTTGGGTTCGGCCCCGGATGGCGAGTCGCAGCCGGCGGACAAAGAGACCAGATATCGTCCCTGCGTGGCGGGCGTCTTGGACGCCAACATGACGTAATAGGTGTCTGCGGGTACGAGACCGGTGACGCATACCTCCGAATTGTCCGGCTCACCGGGACATGCGTCGCCTGCGTCATCGTTGCACGCGATCGGAATAAGCGAATTGCACGAGGTTTGCTCACTCGTTGGATTCCCGACAGCGAAAACCTCCAGCAGTGAATCCGAAGCGTTCGGATCGATGCCTCTGCTGCCGCACGTGCTGATCCGGGCCGATGTGTCCGTCGCGACGAACTTGAACCAGATCGTGCCATACCCCTTCGCACCGGGCGTCGGACCCTCTAACACGCACGTACCGTTAAGGCAGTCATTCAGGGATATGCACGGCCCGCTATCGAGGGGTCCGCCTATGCACACTCCAAGGCCACCGTGACAGCATATCCCAGGATCAAGCAGGTCTTGAGCTGCCTTACGATTGGTGTAGACCCCCGACGAGTTGACGGCAAGCGGGGCAGGGCCGCGCCCCGTCTGGTCCCAACAAACGTCGTTGTCGGGCGGAATGCTGCAAAATGCATCGGACCAACGTATGCAGAGATCATCCCATTCCACGTAGCAGCACCACTCGTCGAAATTGCAGACGTCCGTACAGCAAAACGGATCACGGCATCCGGGCGACGCGTGCCGAATCGTGCAAGACCCTTCGTGCGCCAGGCACGCGTTGAACGGGCACACCTGATCGCCCTCGTGACAGAATTCTCCTCGCTGCCACAGCCGCGGCTTGTCCAGCGGTTCGACCGCGTCACACTCCGCCTTGGTAAGGTTTTCGCAGGTGTCGTCCGGTTTGCAGCACGCGGATACACCGCACGGATGCGGAAACGGTGATATTTCGCAAGCCGCCGCTTCAATCCAATGCTGCTGCGTGCTCGGGTGCGGCACTTGGTCGGCGCGCGGCGGCACCCCCGGACAATTGACTTGCGGCACGTCACGGCAGACTGCCTCGCCATTCTCGTCCGTCAGGTTCATATCGCAGCAGGCGCCGATCGGCGGCTCGCCGTTGCAGGTGATCGACGCATGGAACACTCCCGTTTCGGGCGAGCCTGGCGGCGGGGGCACCGGGTCGCATCCGCCGCTCGTGTTAATAAGTAAATAGTCTTCTGAGGAACTGCCGATCGTCGGTTGAATCCCCGCCTGGACCACGCCCCCGGTCGTGTTGTTCACGATGAAACGGAAGAACGGATTTCCCGTATTCAACGGGATCGGCGGATCGAATGCAAAGCGCGCAA